>Ga0306920_100002504_pt1 | contig 23217 bp, 17 predicted proteins | sample flu12Cox44000170_FD_204666 | JGI IMG/M metagenome (GOLD analysis project Ga0306920, IMG submission 204666) | Lab enrichment of tropical soil microbial communities from Luquillo Experimental Forest, Puerto Rico - flux4day.12C.oxic.44.000.170 (v2)... | ecosystem: Environmental > Terrestrial >...
AATCCGCGACATCGTCAACGAGATCATCGCGATCAAGAACATCGTCATGTCGATCGCCGAGCAGGAAGAGCTGCTCGACGACATCTGCAACGACGTTCTCGGATATGGTCCGCTTGAGCCGCTTCTGGCGCGCGACGACATCGCCGACATCATGGTCAACGGTGCCGGCACGGTCTATATCGAAGTCGGCGGCCGAATCCAGCGCACCGGCATCCGTTTCCGCGACAACCAGCAGCTCCTCAACATCTGCCAGCGCATCGTCAGCCAGGTGGGCCGGCGCGTCGACGAATCATCCCCGATCTGCGACGCGCGCCTCGCCGACGGCTCGCGCGTCAACGCCATCGTTCCGCCTCTGGCGATCGACGGCCCCGCGCTGACGATCCGCAAGTTCAAGAAGGACAAGCTGACCCTCGACCAGCTGGTCAAGTTCGGCGCGATCACGCAGCAAGGGGCCGAAATCCTGCAGATCATCGGCCGCTGCCGCTGCAACGTGCTGATCTCGGGTGGTACCGGATCCGGCAAGACGACGCTGCTGAATTGTCTGACCAACTATATCGAACATGAGGAGCGCGTCATCACCTGCGAAGACGCTGCCGAACTTCAACTGCAGCAACCGCATGTGGTGCGGCTGGAAACCCGCCCGCCCAACATCGAGGGCGAAGGCCAGGTCACGATGCGCGAACTGGTCCGCAACTGCCTGCGTATGCGGCCTGAACGCATCATCGTCGGCGAAGTCCGCGGACCCGAGGCGTTCGACCTGCTGCAAGCCATGAACACGGGTCACGACGGCTCGATGGGAACGTTGCACGCCAACAATCCCCGAGAAGCACTGTCGCGCTGCGAATCGATGATCACCATGGGCGGATTCTCACTGCCCTCGCGAACCATCCGCGAGATGATCTGCGCCTCGATTGACATCATTATCCAGGCGGCTCGCCTGCGCGACGGCTCCCGCAGGATCACGCACATCACTGAGGTGATGGGCATGGAAGGCGACACCATCATCACCCAGGACATTTTCCTGTACGAGATGATGGGCGAAGACGCCAACGGCAAGATCCAGGGCCGGCATCGCTCCACCGGCATCGGACGGCCGCGCTTCTGGGAACGTGCGCGATATTACAACGAAGAGAAGCGCCTTGCCGCAGCTCTCGATGCGGCTGAAGCTCGCGGCGAGGTGTGAGGAAACCGCAATGAAGATGCAAGCAGTTGCGCTGGCCTTTCTCGCATCCGCCGCCATCGGCGGCGTGGCCTGGGTTTTTCTCTATCCCATGCTTTCGGGGGAAAAGAAGGCCGAGGGTCGCCGCGCCTCGGTCGCCAAGGCGGAGCCGGTCGCGGTTCGCCAGAGCCAGCGTGACGCGCGCTCGCGCCGCGAACAAATCGAAGGATCGCTGAAGGAACTCGAGGCACGGCGGCAGAGGGAAAACAAGGTTACGCTGACCGCCCGCCTCACCCAGGCCGGACTGGATTGGGAGCCGCGCAAATTCATGATCGCGTCCGGCATTTTGGGGGTGATCGCCTTTGGCGTGGCGATGCTGGCCGGAGGCGGGCCGCTGGCGGCCATCGGCCTGGCGTTTGCCGCCGGTTTCGGTTTGCCGCGCTGGACGTTGAGTTTTCTGAAGAAACGGCGGGAAAAGGCTTTCCTGCGCGCACTGCCGGACGCCGTCGACGTGATCGTGCGCGGCATCAAGGCCGGCTTGCCACTGTTTGAATCGCTCAAGGTGGTCGCAGCCGATTCGCCGGAGCCGCTCAAGAGCGAATTCTTGGCGATCATCGAAACCCAGGCCATCGGCATGCCGCTCGGCGAAGCGTGCGGACGCCTGTTCGAGCGGATGCCGGTACCAGAGGCGAATTTCTTCGGCATCGTGATCGCGATCCAGCAAAAATCAGGCGGTAATCTCTCCGAAGCCCTCGGCAACCTCTCCAAGGTGCTGCGCGACCGAAAGAAGATGGCCGAGAAGATTCAAGCCATGTCGATGGAAGCCAAGGCCTCGGCCGGCATTATCGGTTCGTTGCCGCCGATCGTCATGCTGCTCGTCTATCTCACGACCCCTGCCTACATCTCGCTGCTGTGGACCCATCCGACCGGTCAATTGATGCTGGTCGCCTGCCTGGTCTGGATGTCGATCGGCATCATGGTGATGAAGAAGATGATCAATTTCGATTTCTGACGGTGCAGCAATGATTAGCTTTCTGGTCGATAAGCTCCACGACGCGCATTTCATGACCATGCTGCTCGCCGCGATCGCGGCAGGCGCGACGGCGTATACGCTGATCATGCCGCTGGTTGCGGGCCAGGACCTGGCGAAGCGCATGAAGGCCGTCGCCAATGAACGCGAACGCATCCGGGCGCGGGAACGCGAGCGACTCTCCAAGACGGAAAAGATCTCGCTGCGCCAGACACCGAAGCAGATCGTTTCCAGGGTCGTCGAGGACTTCAATCTCGGAAAATGGCTGGCGCAGGAAGCCGCGCGTGAAAAACTGACCATGGCCGGTTACCGCGGGCAGGCTCCTTACGTTACATTCCTGTTCGCCCGCATGGTGACGCCCATTGTGCTCTTCATCGCAGCGGTGCTCTACGTTTTCCTGATCTCGCATCTGCAACAGTCGTTTCCGATCAAGATCGGTATCTGCATCGGCGCGGCCTATCTCGGTTTGCAGGCGCCGATGCTTTTCCTGAAGAACGCGATTTCAAAGCGCCAGCTTTCGATCAAGCGCGCTTTTCCGGACGCGCTCGATCTGTTGCTGATCTGCATCGAGTCGGGCATGTCGGTCGAAGCCGCGTTCCGCAAGGTCTCAATCGAAATCGTGTCGCAGTCGGTGGCGCTGTCGGAGGAGTTTACGCTGACCACGGCCGAGCTGTCTTATCTGCAGGATCGCAAGGTGGCCTACGAAAACCTGGCCAAACGCACCGGGCTTGACGGCGTCAAATCGGTCTGCCTCGCCTTGCAGCAATCGGAACGCTACGGAACGCCCCTCGGCCAGAGCCTGCGCGTCATGGCCCAGGAAAACCGCGACATGCGCATGAACGAGGCCGAGAAGAAAGCGGCGGCCCTGCCGCCGAAATTGACGGTGCCGATGATCCTGTTTTTCCTTCCGGTGCTGTTTATCGTCATCCTCGGGCCGACCGGCATCAAGGTCGCCGCCATGCAATGATTGACCGGCGCGGCAAACCGCGCCGGTGATCCCGCGGGAAATGATGGATTTGCTCGCCTTAAAGCTGGCCGTTACTCCGGGCGGTTGAGCGAGGCGACCGGCATCTTGGCCATGGCGCCCGGCCGCGTCTCGTCCTTGCGGTTGAGCATCTGCTTGAGGTAGGCGACGTTCGCCGCCGCTTCCTCTGGGGGCAGATCGGCGCGGACGATCTGCTCGGCCTCGGCGAAGCGGCCCTGCAGGCCGATTGCGAGCGCCAGATTCTGCCGCACCCGCGCGTCCGCCCGGCCGGTCGCATAGGCCTGGCGCAGCACTTCTTCCGCTTTCGGCAGGTTCTTGGAGAGAACATAGGAAAGGCCGAGATTGGACAGCACGGAGGGCTCGTCCGGCACGATCTTCAAGGCGCTCGCGTAATATCGGCGCGCTTCTTCATGCCGGCCAAGCTGGTCCAGCGCGGCGCCCTGAACCGAGAGTATCCTCCAGTCCGGATTGTCCGGCGAGTGGGCGCGGCTGAGAACGTCGAACGCCTGCTGGAAATTGCCGTTGTCGGCAAGCGCCCGGCCGTAGGCGGCCAGCAGGGGCTTGTCGCCGGGGTGGGCAATGGTTGCTTGCTCGAGCACGGCGGCCGCCTGGCTGCGCTGGCCCGAGGCGCGCAGCGCCTGGCCGTAGGCCAAGGCGGCCTGGGCATTCTTGGGATCGGCGCGGTAACGCTCGCCGTAAATCTCCGCCGCGCGGTGCGGGTCGGCCTCAGGGCTGGTTTCGGGCTTGGACGACAGCGATCCGGTGATGTCGGACATGGTCTGACAACCGCCGAGCCCAGCGACCAAAATCGCCGTCAAGGCCGCGGATGCGAGAAGCCGGGCGAGACTGGACTGCTGACGCATGCACTTTGGCTCATGGTATCTGGCGGCTGATTGAGCCGGATGCGCCCAGCAATAGTCTGTTAACCCTAACGCGGGGTTAACGCTGTCTCTCCTCGCAAAAGCTTTCGATTTGGAGATTTTCGGGCGGCGCCGCGGCAAGGCGGTGTCAGCAAGCGTACCGAACGGCCCAACCCTGCCGCGCCGCGAAGGGCGCCCGCCCCGACTTGCCCTCACAGCTCGATGGCAAGGCGTTTTCGGACTTCGTCGACCCTCTTCTCCAGAGCATCAAACCTGGCGTGCACAGCCTTGTCGTGAAGGTAAAAGACGTAACCGCCGGCCACAAACGCGAAGACCCAGTGGTGGTTCTCAACATAGAGCAACACCACTTCGATCGCGCGGCCGACGGCGTCAATGGCACTCAACAAGAAATCCATCGCAATCCTCGTCTCTCGCGCAAGCGAGGCTACCATCGCAACGCAGGAACGTGTAGAGGGCACGGTCCACTCCAGTGGTTTGACGTGATATGCAAGTGCAAGCGTGCAGAAGACGTGCGGCGTGTCGCCTGCTTCCTGGACTAAGCGTCTTCCGTTTCAGTTGAGGATCGAGACAAATATGCATTCCGTTTTCGAGGTCGCGCCCGTAGCGCATGCCATTCCCATCACCTTCGTGACCAAGGCGACGTGGGATGCGATCTCTTCCGATCTTCCCGCCGAGGCCCGGCGATTTGCAAAGGCCAACGGGTTTTCGGCCAAGCCTGGCGCGTGCCTGACCTTGCCCACCGGCGAAGGCGACGTCGCGCAGGTGCTGTTCGGCCTCGACGGCGAGAACGGCAAGTTTCGTGACCCGTTCCGCCCCGGTCAATTGCCGGGCCTGCTTCCTCCCGGAGTCTACCGCTTCGCCAATGTCGAAACACAGGACGCGCGCCTTGCGGCACTTGCTTTCGCGCTCGGCAGCTATCGGTTTTCGCGTTACCGCAAAACCGATGCGCTGGAGGTCCGGCTGGTTCCGCCGGATGGCGTTGACGTCGCCGACCTCACGAGGATCGTGGAGGCGACTGGGCTCGCCCGCGATCTCATCAACACGCCGTCCAATGACATGGGACCGGAGGAGTTGGCACTCGCGGCGCAACAGCTCGCACACCGCTTCGGTGCCGAGTTCAATAGCGTGGTCGGCGACGAGCTTACGCAACAAAATTTTCCCCTCATTCATGCGGTCGGCATGGCCTCGCCGCGCGCGCCCCGCCTGATCGATTTCACCTGGGGCGATCCCGCTAATCCCAGGGTGACGTTGTTCGGCAAGGGCGTTTGTTTCGATACCGGCGGGCTCGACCTGAAACCTTCCAGCAGCATGCTGATCATGAAGAAGGACATGGGCGGGGCCGCCAACGTGCTTGCGCTCGCGCAAATGGTGATGGATGCGAAGCTCAAATTGCGGCTGCGGGTCCTGATTCCGGCGGTCGAGAACGCGGTTGCCGGCAACGCCTTCCGCCCGCTCGACATCTTTGCCTCGCGCAAGGGCCTCACGGTCGAAATCGGCAATACCGACGCCGAGGGCCGGCTGGTACTGGCCGATGCGCTGGCGCTTGCCGATGAGGAGAAGCCCGATCTGTTGATCGATCTGGGGACGCTGACGGGCGCCGCGCGGGTGGCTCTGGGGCCCGATCTGCCGCCGTTTTACACCAACGACGAGGAACTGGCGGGCGAGTTGGCTCGTTGCGCGAAAAGCGAGAACGACCCCTTGTGGCGATTGCCGCTCTGGCCGCCTTACGACAGCTGGCTCGATTCAAAAGTCGCCAATGTCAACAATGCGGCATCCGGCACCTTCGCGGGCTCGATCACCTGCGCGCTGTTCCTGCAGCGCTTCGTGGAACTTGCGAAAAGCTGGCTGCACGTCGATATTTTCGCCTGGACGCCGTCGGCCAAACCGGCGCGCCCCGAGGGCGGCGAATGCCAGGCCGCGCGGGCGATCTACAAACTCTTGAGCGAGCGCTATGGATGATCCGCGCCTGACACCGGCACGACCTGACGTCGCCGCAAAATATCTCGAAGGCAAGGTCAAGGCGAAACGGTTCGTCGCCGGCGAGGAATTCGAGATCGCGGATGCGGTCGCGCCGCTGCGCTGCGCCCCTTCTCCCGACGCCGAACTGGCGACGCAGGCGCTCAAGGGCGAGCGCGCTACGATCTATGATCGCAATGGCGAAGGCTGGGCGTGGGGCCAGCTCAACAGCGACGGTTATGTCGGCTGGTTTCCGGATCGCGCATTGGAAAAGCCCGGAATCCGGGCCACCCACAAGGTCACCGTCTTGCGGACCTTCGCCTTTCCCGGTGCCTCGATCAAACTGCCGCCAGCCGATACGCTCGTGATGGGCTCGCTGGTCGCGGTGTTGCGCGAGGAAGGTTCGTTCGCAGTGACTCGCGAGGGTTGGTATCTGCCGCGGCAACATGTTGGCGCGATCGGCAGCCATGTCGGCGATTTCGTGGGCGTGGCCGAACAATTCGTCGGCACGCCCTATCTCTGGGGTGGCAAGACCGGCCTCGGGATCGATTGCTCCGGTCTTGTGCAGGTCGCGCTGAATGCCGCAGGCATCGGCTGCCCGCGCGACAGCGATCTGCAAGAAGTTGGGCTTGGCCGAGCTTTGGAGCAGGCACAAGCGAAAAGGCTCAGGCGCGGTGACCTGATCTTCTGGAAAGGCCATGTCGCGATCGTGCGCAACGCCGACTCGATCGTTCATGCCAATGCGCACCACATGGCTACCGTGATCGAGAGCACGCGCGAAGCGGTTGCGCGCATCAAGGCGGCCGGCAGCGAGATCACCTCGATCAAGCGGCTGAGCTAGGGCACGCCTTGTATGGCTCTGTTTGAGCATTGAATACTTCGGCTTTTGGCTGCTAGTCTCGCGCAACTGCTCAAACCAGCCTAGTGCCGCCTATTTGAAGTTGCTGCACCACAAGCGCCGAATTCGATCCAGGAACCTCAAATAGAAAAGCGGCGCTAGAATCAATATGTTTGCTAGTGCCCATAACTTTCCGAAGTTCGTGAAAGTAGGCGCCGCGATGTAGCACGAACTTCGGAAAGTGGGCACTAGGCAGGCTTATTCGACGGAGGCCGATATGAAACAAGGGCAGGCAATCCGGGACGCCAGTCATCTCTACGAGGTCGAGCGTCGCGTTCAGCATGCAGCGCGCCCCGGCTTTCGCATCATGGAGTTGCAACTTTCGCCGACGCAGAAAGTGCCCTGGCACACCCACACCAATGTCTCCGATACTTTTTACGTTCTGGAAGGACACATGAGACTGTTCTTGCAGGATCCGAAAGAGGAAGTGAATCTGAAACCCGGCGAAGTCCACGTCGTCAGGGCAGCACGACCGCATCTTGTCACCAACGGCGGCACGAAGTCGCTGACCTTCCTGGTTCTGCAAGGTGTCGGCGAATACGATTACGTTCCTCTCGCATCGAGTTAGCTGCGAAGGGATGCGAATGTTGGAATCGGACCACTAGCCACCGCGGAGCACGATGCACCGAATCGCCGACGGCGCGCTCGCCGCGGTGCCGTTACTGCGCAACCGCGCCGCCATTGGCGGCTTCGAGCCGGAAAGCTGCGGCGAACAGTGCACGGGTGTAGTCGGTCTTGGGATGCTTGAACAATTCCGAAGCCGGCCCCTCCTCCACCACCTTGCCCTGGCGCATCACGATCAGATGGCTCGCCAGCGAAGCGACCACGCGCAAATCATGGGAGATGAACATGTAGGTGAGATCGCGCTTGCGCTGCAATTCGCGTAGCAAATCGACCATCTGCGCCTGGAACAGCATGTCGAGCGCGCTGGTAGGCTCGTCCAGCACCACGAAATTCGGCTCCAGCACCACGGCCCGCGCGATCGAGATGCGCTGACGCTGGCCGCCGGAAAATTCATGCGGATAGCGAAAGCGCGTCGCCGGGTCCAATCCGACATCCCGCAATGCCCGAATCACGCGCAGCTGGCGATCTTCCTCCGAGAGCGATTTCTGGTGAACGGTGAGGCCCTCGGCCACGATGTCGCCGATCGACATGCGCGGACTCAGCGAGCCGAACGGATCCTGAAACACGATCTGCATGTCGCGGCGGAAGGGAAGCATCTCCTTGAAACGCAGGCCCTGTATCTCCTTCCCCAGGAAGACGATCGGTCCGTCGGACGAGATCAGCCGCAGCAAGGCCAGCCCGAGCGTGGTCTTGCCGGAGCCGGACTCGCCGACCACGCCGAGCGTCTCGCCCTTGCGGACCGCGAGACTCACGCCGTCGACCGCCTTGATGTGCCCGACCGTGGAACGCAGCAAGCCGCGCTTGATCGGAAACCAGACCTTGAGATCATCGGCCGAAATCACCACGGGCGACAGCGGCCGCGGCGGCGCCGGATCGGGTTTCGGCTCGGCGGCGAGCAGCGCGCGGGTGTAGGGGTGTTTCGGCGCGGTGAAGACCTGCTCCACGGGCCCTTGCTCGACGATCTTGCCGCCATTCATGACGCAGACCACGTCCGCGATGCGGCGCACGATGCCGAGATCGTGGGTGATGAACAGCAGGCTCATGCCGAGCCGTTTGCGAATGTCGGCGAGCAACGCCAGGATTTGCGCCTGCACGGTGACGTCGAGCGCCGTGGTGGGCTCATCGGCGATCAAGAGATCGGGTTCGTTGGCGAGCGCCATCGCGATCATGACACGCTGGCGCTGGCCGCCCGACAATTGATGCGGATAGCTCCCAAGCCGCGTCTCCGGCTCGGGAATGCCGACCTGCCTGAGCAGTTCGAGCGTGCGCGCCCGCGCCATTTCGGAGCTGACCGGATGATGCAGCTGGATGATTTCGCCGATCTGGGACTCGATGGTGTGGAGCGGATTGAGCGAGGTCATCGGCTCCTGGAAGATGATCGAAATGTCGTTGCCGCGAATACCGCGCATCTCGCGCTCCGGCAGATCAAGCAATTCGCGCCCGTTGAAGCGAATGCTTCCCGATGGATGCGACGCGGTCGGATAAGGCAGCAGCTTGAGAATCGACAGCGCGCTGACCGATTTTCCGGAACCGCTTTCGCCTACCAGCGCCACGCACTCCCCGCGCCTGATCGAAAACGAGACATGGTCGACGGCCGTCGAGGTGCCGCTGGGCTGATGAAAAGCCACCGACAGATCGCTGACATCGAGCAGAGGCTGGTTGATGGCGTCCATATCGGCGTCCTATCTAAAACTCTTGCGCGGATCGAACGCGTCGCGCACCGCTTCGCCGATGAAGATCAAAAGCGACAGCATGATCGCGACCGCGAAGAAGCCGGTAAAGCCGAGCCAGGGCGCCTGGACGTTGGCCTTGCCCTGCGCCAGCAATTCGCCGAGCGACGGCGATCCCGGCGGCAGCCCGAAGCCGAGGAAATCAAGCGCGGTCAGCGTCATCACCGAAGAAGAAACGATAAAGGGAAGGAATGTCATGGTTGCCACCATGGCATTCGGCAACAGATGCCGGAACATGATCACGGCGTTGGAGACACCGAGAGCGCGCGCCGCCTGGATGTACTCAAAATTGCGGCCGCGCAGAAATTCCGCCCGCACCAGGCCGACCAGCGAAACCCATGAGAATAAAGCCATGATCCCGAGCAGGATGAAGAAGCCCGGGGGCAGCACCGCCGAGATGATCAAAAGCAGATAGAGATAGGGAATGGCGTTCCAGATCTCGATGAAGCGCTGGAAGCCGAGGTCGATCCAGCCCCCGAAATAACCTTGCACGCCGCCGGCAGCGACGCCGACGATCGAGGAGATGATGGTCAGGCTCAGTCCAAACAGCACCGAGATGCGGAAGCCATAGATCAGGCGGGCGACGACGTCGCGTCCCTGATCGTCGGTGCCGAGCCAGTTGTATTCAAGGTCGCGGCAGCTATTGAGGTGCTTTCTCAGCACCACGTCCCTGCACTCGGCCTCCGTCAGCATCCAGGTCGGCTTCGACGGCGCGGGCGTCGGCAAATCGAGATTGTGCGTATCGTAGGAATAGCGGATCGGCGGCCAGATGATGGTGCCGCCCTTGTCCTTTATCAGCTTCTGCAGGTACGGATCGCGGTAATCGGCCGCCGTTTCGAAATCGCCGCCGAAAGTGGTTTCGGAATAGCCGACAAAGGCCGGCCAATACAGATGCCCGTCGAACCTGATGAGCAACGGGCGGTCATTGGCAATCAATTCGGCAAACAGCGAGACGAGGAACAAGGACAGGAAAATCCAGAGCGACCAGTAGCCCCGGCGGTTCGACTTGAAATTCTGCCAGCGCCGCCGATTGAGCGGCGAAAGCTTGAAGCGATGGCGCGTCACCGGAGCCGCTTCGCCCAGCGGGGCCCGCGTCGTGGTCTCGACCGGAGGCGGCGCGATGACAGTCATCAGACCTCCCGCGCCTCGAAGTCGATCCGCGGATCGACCCACATGTAGGTCAGGTCGGAGATCAGATTGACCACGAGACCGACCAGCGAGAAAATGTACAGCGTTCCGAACACGACCGGATAGTCGCGGTTCAGCACGCTTTCAAAGCTGAGCAGGCCAAGCCCGTCGAGCGAAAAGATCGTCTCGATCAAAAGCGAGCCGGAGAAGAAGGCGTGGATGAACGCGCCCGGGAATCCCGCGATCACGATCAGCATCGCATTGCGGAAAATGTGACCGTACAGCACCTGCCGCTCGCTGCAGCCCTTGGCGCGCGCGGTCATCACATATTGCTTGCGGATTTCGTCCAGAAAGGAATTTTTGGTGAGTAGTGTCATGGTGGCGAAGGCACCAAGCGACATCGACACGATCGGCAAGGTGATGTGCCAGAAATAGTCGACGATCTTCCAGTACCAGGGAAATTGAGCCCAGCCATCCGAGGTCAGGCCACGCAGCGGGAAGATGTTGAAGAACGAGCCGCCGGCAAACAGGATGATCAGCAGGATCGCGAACAGAAATCCAGGTATTGCGAAGCCGATGATGATGACGGCCGATGTCCAGGTATCGAATCTCGAGCCATCCATCACCGCCTTGCGGATGCCAAGCGGTATCGAGATCAGATAGGTCAGGAGCGTCATCCAGATTCCGAGCGACATTGAAACCGGCAATTTCTCCTTGATCAGCTGCAGCACGCTGACGTCGCGGAAATAGCTCTTGCCGAAATCGAACCGCGCGAAATTCCAAACCATCAGCGCGAAGCGTTCGGGTGCCGGTTTGTCGAAGCCGAACTGTTTTTCCAGGCTCTTGACGAAATCGGGATCGAGCCCCTGCGCGCCCCGGTACTTCGAATTGACTGCATCCGCTGAGGCGCCGACCTGGCTGCGGGCGCCGAAATCGCCGCCGCTCGAACCCGAAATTCTCGAGGTACCCCCGGTGTCGGCGCCGGAAAGCTGCGCGATCACGCGTTCCACCGGCCCGCCCGGTGCGAACTGCACCACGACGAAGGAAATGAAAAGTATCCCGAGCAAGGTCGGGAAAAACAGCAAAATGCGGCGGGCGATATATGCAGTCATGAGCTATCTTGCCTGCTCGGCTCTCGCGACCTTGCCCGGGTCGGACCACCAGATTTCCGGCGCGCCGACCCCTTGGGCATAACGCGGCGGCTTCTCGGGATGCGCGAACACGTCCCAATAAGCGAGCCGGTGCGTGTGGGCATACCATTGCGGCACCCAGTAACGGCCGGCACGAAACACGCGATCGAAGGCGCGGCACGCCACCGTTAGTTCGGCGCGGTTCTCGGCGGCAAGTATCCTTTCGATCAGCGCATCGATAACGGGATCGGCGATCCCGGCCAGGTTGTACGAGCCCTTGGTCTTGGCCGCCTGCGAGGAAAAGAATGGCCGCATGCCGTCGCCCGGGGTCGCCGACATCGAAAAGCGCTCGATAGTCATGTCGAAATCGAAATCCTCGACCCTGGCGCGGTATTGCACAGGATCGACAAGCCGAAGGCTGGCCTCGATGCCGAGCGTGCCGAGGTTCTTGATGTAGGGCGCGTGGTGCGGCTCGAGCGATGGCTCGTCGGCGAGAAATTCGATTTTGAACACTTCGCCATTGGACAACAGCCGCTTGCCATCCTTGATGGTCAGTCCGGCCTCCTGCAGCAATTGCGAGGCCTTGCGCAACAGCGAGCGGTCCTGCCCCGAACCGTCGGACACCGGCGGCACGAATGGCATGCCGAATACCTCGTCGGGCACCTTGCCGCGAAACGGCTCGAGCAGTTTCAATTCCTCCGGCGATGGCGGAGCGCTCACCATCATGTCGGAATTCTGGAACGGTGAATGGGTGCGCGCATAGGCGCCATACATGATCGTCTTGTTGGTCCATTCGAAATCAAACGCCTGGATCAACGCCTCGCGCACACGCGGGTCCTTGAATTTGTCGCGCCGCGTATTGATGAACCAGCCCTGCGCGCCTGACGGGGTTTCGTCCGGCAGCGTCTCGCGCTTGACGCGGCCGTCGCGAATGGCGGGGAAGTCATAGCGGGTGGCCCACACCCGCGCCGTGAACTCCTCCCGATAAAGGTAGTTCCTGGCGGTGAATCCCTGAAACGCGACCTCGCGATCCCTGTAGAACTCATAACGCACGACATCGAAATTATAACTGCCGCGCACGACCGGAAGCTCGGCAGCCCACCAGTCCTTCACGCGCTCGAATTCGATGAAGCGGTTGACCTCGAATTTGCCGACCTTGTATGGCCCGCTCCCGAGCGGGGCCTCGAGCGAGGATTCATCGAACGGCCGCGTGGCGTAATAGGCCTTGGAGAAGATCGGCAGGCCCGCGACATAGAGCGGCACATCGCGTGCGCGCTTTTCGGCAAAAATGACGATGAGCGTTGCGTCGTCTTCGGCTTCGGCCTTCACCATGTCTCGCATCTGCTGGAGGATCAGCGGATGCCCCTTGGTCTTGAGCGTAGTCAGCGAGAATGCGGCGTCGTGCGCCGTCAATTTCGAGCCGTCGTGAAATCTTGCCTCGGGGCGCAGCGTGAAGCGATAGGTCAGCTTGTCCGGCGAAATCCGCACTGATTTCGCAACGAGCCCATACATCGCATCTGGCTCGTCGCCGGCGCGCACCATCAGTGGCGCGAACGTCATGTCCATGCCCTGCGCGCCTTCGCCCTTGAGAATATAAGCGTTGAGGGAATTGAACGTCTGGTAGGACTGGTTGTAGGCGCGAACCGACGGCACCAGCGAGAACATGCCGCCCTTCGGCGCATCGATGTTGACATAATCGAATTGACGAAAATCGGCCGGATATTTCAAGTCGCCAAATACCGATAGGCCATGGGCGTCCGTCCAGTTCGCTTCCGCGGCAGCTTCTGCCGATCGTGCAGGGCGCAAGACGCACGCGCCCAGGCTACCTGCGCCGAGAGCGAGCACATGCCGGCGAGAGAAATGCGCCATCCGCGAAAATTTCCTCAAGACCGTTTGCCGATCCTGGCGGCCTTTTCGGCATCGAACCACCACAAGGACGGCAGGCCTGAACGGGCGTATTTCGGCAGTTCGGCATGGCCGAAGCGATCCCAAAGCGCATAGCGCGAAAAGCCGTAGGTGAATTGTGGCACGACGTAGAAATTCCAGAGCAGCACGCGATCGAGCGCTCGGGTTGCCGCCACAAGTTCTGCGCGATCCTTGGCGAAGATCACTTTGTCGATCAGCGCATCGATTGCCGGGTTCTTGATGCCGATGGCATTCCTCGATCCCGGCTGGTCGGCAGCCTGCGATCCCCAGTATTCGCGCTGCTCGTTGCCGGGCGAAAGCGACTCAGGCCATTGATCGATGATGATATCGTAATCGAAGCTGCGCAGCCGATTTTCGTACTGCGCGTTGTCGACGACCCGGATGGAAGCCGTCACGCCGATGCGTTCGAGCGACGGCTTGTAGAACAGCACGATCCGTTCCGCGGAGGGATCCTCAACCAGAATCTCCACTGTGACCGGTTTTCCGGCTGCATTCACCAGCTTGCGGTCCTTTATCTCGTACCCCGCCTCTTTCAGCAATTTCGCGGCTTCGCGCAGATTGGCGCGGACGGCTTCCGGATTGCCGCCGACCGGGTTTTGATAAGGTGTCGTGAAGACCTCCGGCGGTACCTTGTCGCGCACGGTCTCGAGGATCGCCAATTCCTTCCCTTCCGGCAGACCGGAGCAGGCCAGCTCAGTTCCATCGAAGTAGCTGTTGATGCGCTTGTATTGCCCGTAGAACAGTTGCTTGTTCATCTCCTCGAAATCGAAGGCGTAGTTGAAGGCGCGGCGCAGCCGCGCATCCTTGAACTGTTCACGGCGCAAATTGAGGGTGAAAGCCTGCATACGGCCGGAATCGTTGATAGGAAATTCTTCCCTGACCACGCGCTTTTCCGACACTGCAGGAAAATCATAAGCGGTTGCCCATTGCTTGGCGGAATTTTCGGCAATCCAGTCGGCCTGATCGGCCTTGAAGGCTTCGAGCGCGACGATGTTGTCGCGGAAAAATTCGAAGCGCAACTCATCGAAATTGTTCTGGCCGACCTGCACCGGGAGGTTCGCGCCCCAATAGTCCTTCACCCGCTCGAGGCGAACCGAACGGCCGGCGACAAAATCCTTGATGCGGTAGGGACCCGAGCCGAGCGGCGGCTCGAGCGTGGTGGCGGAAATGTCGCGCTTTCGGCCTTCGCTATCGGTACCCTCCCAGTAATGCTTCGGCAGGACCAGGAGTTCGCCGACAATATGCGGTAGCTCGCGGTTTCCGGGAGAATCGAAGGTGAATTTGATTTCGCGTTCGCCGGTCTTCTCGACCTTTCCGACATGCCGATAGTACGAGGCGTACATCGGGCTATATTTTTTCAGCACCTCGATCGAGAAAATCACGTCTTCCGGTGTCACCGGCTTGCCGTCATGCCAGCGCGCTTCCTTGCGGAGACGATAGGTCACCCAGGCAAAATCATCGGGGTGCATAGCGGCTTCCGCCAGCAACCCATATTCGGTGGCGACCTCGTCACGCGATCGCTCCATCAGCGTTTCGTAGATCAGTGCAGCTGCCGGTGCGATCGAGCCTTTGACGCCCGCGACCGCGATATTGAAGTTGTCGAAAGTCCCGAGCGATATCTGACGCGCGAGACCGCCCTTCGGTGCATCCGGATTGACATAGTCGAAGCGCTTGAAGTCGGCCGGATATTTGATGTCACCAAAGAGCGAGAGCGCGTGACGCCATGCAGGCTCGCCTGTCGGCGTCTGCGCGGCCGCAGGACCGGTTAGACAGAGGCCGGTTGAGCCAAGCGCCGGAGCAAGCGCGGCGAAGGCCCCGCTCTGCAATAGATGTCGTCGGGAAAGTGCCAATGGAGGATCCTCTGACCAGGGTGCGCTACTGAGGCGGCAATATAAGGCAAGGTTTCGACCGATTAAGTTGCTTTTTGCTCATGATCGCAGCCGTGATGCGGCCAAAAGCCTCGGTAACGAGGACGCGAGGCGGCGAAACTACCTCTGGGCCCGGAACCTTTCTTGGACCGGAAGGCAAAACGGCCAGACGTGAGCCCGGCCGTTTGCAGTGAAAGTTTTCTGTGAAGCCGGTAACAGCTACTTCGATGCGGTCGGCAACGGAACCGGATTATCCGAAAGTGACCGCAGATAGGCAATCACGTCGGCACGCTCGCTGTCCTTTGGGACACCGGCAAAACCCATCGCCGTGCCCGGGATGAAGCCCTTAGGATTGGTGATGAACTGGTTCAGGTCGTCGAAATTCCACTTGCCGCCCTTGGCCTTCATCGCCGCGGAATAGTTGAAGCCGGGCTCGCTGGCGCGATCACGACCGACGACGCCATAAAGATTCGGACCGACCTTGTTGGGGCCACCCTTGGTGAAGTCGTGGCAGGCGCCGCACTTCTTGGCTGCGGCGGCGCCCTTCTCGGCGGATGCGGTCTGCAAGAGCTTCTCGATCGGCTCGGACGGAGCCGGTGCCGCCGCGCCCTTGCCGTGACCTTCCCCTTCTTCCTTCGCCGCAATCTCGAAACCCGGCTTTTTCGGATTCTCGGGCGCGAACAGCGCGTTGGCGGTGAAGTTCGTGATCAGCAAAATGAGGCAGGTGCCCAGGATGGCACCGAGAACCTTGTTGAGTTCGAAGGAGTCCATTTTTGAGCAGGCCCCAGGCCGGAAATGGCGGTTCTTGGCCGGAGAAAAGCGGCCGTGGATGAGCGTCAGGAATCGGGCCTTCGCACCGCACCCCGAGCCCCGTCCAGATATCGGTTTGCCCGTGCTCTGGCAACCCGTATAAATGCTTCAGCTTTCACCCAATCCCCGCCATTTCCGGATCGACCGCCACACCAGACCTCACTCTGATGACCAACCCACGCATTTTGGTGCTGATTCCCGCCCGGATGGCTTCCAGCCGTCTGCCCGGCAAGCCGCTTTTGGACATCGCGGGCCTACCCATGATCGTCCATGTGCTGCGCCGGGCGGAGGCGGCTGCCATCGGCCGCGTGGTGGTGGCGACCGACACAGCCGAGATCGCCGCTGCCGTGAAGGCGCACGGGGGTGAGGTGGTGATGACCCGAGCCGATCACCCTTCCGGATCGGACCGGATTTACGAGGCGATGGGCGAGCTTGATTCCGACGGCGGCGCCGAAATCATCGTCAATTTGCAGGGGGATTTTCCGACCATCCTGCCCGGCCATCTTCGGGATGTGCTGTCCCCGCTTGATGAACCGGCCGTCGACATCGCCACGCTTGCTGCGGAAATCCACACCGAGGAGGAGGCCCTGAACCCGAACGTGGTGAAGGCGGTGGGCTCGCCGATCGGGCCGCGACGGCTGCGCGCGCTATATTTCACCCGCGCCACCGCGCCTTACGGCAACGGGCCGCGCTATCATCACATCGGGCTTTACGCCTATCGCCGCGCCGCGCTGGAGCGCTTCGTGGGCTTGTCGCCTTCGGCACTTGAAGTTCAGGAGAAACTGGAGCAGTTGCGGGCGCTTGAGGCAGGCATGCGGATCGACATTACCATCGTCGATAGCGTGCCGCGCGGTGTCGACACGCCGGCCGATCTCGAAACCGCGCGCCAGTTGCTGGCGCGCCAGGACCACACACGGTGACCAAATTGACCAAAATTGCATTCCAGGGCGAGCCGGGGGCGAACTCCCACATCGCCATCGCCGAGGCCTATCCGGACGCGGAAGCCCTGCCCTACGCGACCTTCGAGGACGCGCTTGCCGCGATTTCTTCCGCCGAGGCCGATCTCGGCATGATCCCGATCGAGAATTCGGTCGCGGGCAGAGTTGCCGATATCCATCACCTGTTGCCGCAGTCGGGCCTGTTCATCGTCGGCGAATGGTTTTTGCCGGTCCACCACCAGTTGATGGCGCCGCGCGGCGCCAGGCTGAGCGACATCAAATCCGTTGAGAGCCACGTCCACGCACTCGGGCAATGCCGGCGCATCATCCGCAAGCTCGGCATCAAGCCGATTGTAGCGGCCGACACCGCTGGAAGCGCCCGAGACGTGGCCGAGCGCGGCGACAAGAGCCGTGCCGCGATTGCCTCGCGCCTTGCCGCCGATATCTATGGGCTCGACGTTCTTTCCGAAGACGTCGAGGACGAGGAGCACAACACGACGCGCTTCGTGGTGCTGGCGCGCGAGGCGAACTGGGCCAAACAGGGTTCTGGGCCGCTTGTCACCACTTTTGTCTTCCGGGTACGCAACCTCCCCGCCGCACTCTACAAGGCCCTGGGCGGCTTTGCCACCAACGGCGTCAACATGACCAAGCTGGAAAGCTACATGATCGACGGCAATTTCTTCGCCACGCAGTTCTACGCCGATGTCGACGGCCATCCCGACGACAAGGGTCTGGCCTTTGCGCTGGAGGAGCTGAAATTCTTCTCCCGCGAATTCCGCATCGTCGGCGTTTATCCCGCGCATCCGTTCCGCGCGACGTTCTCAGAACGGCTGGAGTGATCGATCGCTAGAGCTGCGTCGTCCCTGCGAAAGCTGGGACCCAGAACCACCGATTTCGATGTATCGCAAGATCTCCCCGGCAGAGAACCAATATGAAACGCGCGGCGTATGGGTCACGGCTCGCGCTGGCGCTTGGCCGGGACGACGAGATCAAGCCGCCGTTTTCTTCTTCAACCCGAACGTCTCGGCAAGCAGGCTGTAGGATCTCTTGCGCGCGTCGTGATCATACACCGCGGTGACGATCATCAGCTCGTCGGCCCGGCTCGCCGGAATCATCGGCTCGAGTTTTTGCATCACCGATGCGGGACTGCCGACAAACAGCCGCGAGCGATTGCGTGCGATCGCGGCGCGATCGCGTTCGGTGTAGGGATAGTCCATCGCCTCTTCGATGCTGGGCAACGGATGATATTGCCCGCGGTCGCGAAGCAGGCGGTTGAGATCCATCGACGCGGCGAGCCGCTCGGCCTCCGAGTCGGTTTCCGCCGCGACAACGGCCACGGCGAGAATGCCATGCGGGAAAGAACGCCAGCCCGACGGCTTGAAATGCGCGCGATAATTCGTCAACGCGGCGATCGCGTCATAGCTTGCAAAGTGATGAGCGAACGCAAACCCCATGCCGACCTGGGCTGCGAGTTCCGAGCTGTAATCGCTCGAGCCCAGAAGCCAGATCGGCGGCAGCGGCGTGTCGTGGGGCATCGCCACTACCTGGTTGTAGGGATGGCCGGGCGGAAAATCGCGTGTTTCCCACAACGTCAGTTCGTGCAGCCGTTCGAGGAAATCATCGCCCTCGCGGCGATCGAGCCGGCTGCGCAATGCATGCGCGGTGGCGCCGTCGGTGCCCGGCGCGCGGCCAAGCCCGAGGTCGATCCGGCCGGGAAACAGCGCCTCGAGCATCTTAAATCGCTCGGCCACCACCAGCGGCGCGTGATTCGGCAACATCACGCCGCCGGAGCCGACGCGAATATCCTTGGTCACCGCAGCGATCTGCCCGATCATGAGATCAGGTGCCGGACTTGCGACCGAAGCAAGATTATGGTGCTCGGCAAGCCAATAGCGGACATAACCCAAATCATCGACGTGGCGCGCCAGATCGATCGAGTTGCGCAGCGCCGCCGCAGGCCTGGTGCCGGTGGTGACGACGGAGAGGTCGAGGACGGACAGCGGGATCATTTCGCCTAAGCTAATGCGGCCGGGTGAACCCGACAAAGCCAGGGATCGCAGGGCAGTCCCGCAGGCGGCAGGCTCGACGGCTATTTGACACCGTCAAAGTGGGCGATGAAAAGGTATATTATTATTATTTTCAAATTGCCCAACGGCGCTGTTGCCGATCTTCCCGATGATTTGCCTATTTTATTTGAATAATCAGTTACTTAAATTTGAATCGCCCTATCCCCCTTTGCCCATCCATGATCGGAGACCGACGTTAGTTCGCTAGAATGTTAGCTATGATGGGCTATTTCCCATAGATGTTGGGCTATTTGATCAACCTTCCTTCGCCTATCTTAGGTCTCCTAAAAACCTGCAGGACGATGCCCATCGCTTCGCGGAGCTTGTGAGTGCCATGACCACCGAGATTACAGCCCCGATTGAAGGTGGGCTGCGCGTGCTGAAACACCCCGCCATCTCCTTTGAGTTCTTCCCGCCGAAAACCGAGGAGATGGAAAAGAGCCTGTGGGAGACCATCAAGCGCCTTAAGCCGCTGACGCCGAGCTTTGTGTCGGTGACCTACGGCGCCGGCGGCTCGACGCGCGAGCGCACTCATTCCACCATCGCCCGCATTCTCACTGAGACGACGCTTCTGCCTGCGGCCCACCTGACTTGCGTGGGGGCGGCGCGTGGCGAGATCGACGAGATCGTCAGCCGCTATCACGAGATCGGTGTCCGCCATATCGTAGCCCTTCGCGGCGACCCGCCGGGCGGCATCGGCACGCCCTTCTTCACCCATCCTGACGGCTATCAGACCTCGGCCGAACTCGTGGCGGGAATCAAAAAGCGATATCCCGAGATCGAAATCTCGGTTTCGGCCTATCCGGAAAAACATCCAGAGAGCCGCGACTTCGATGCTGATATCGACATGCTCAAAGCCAAGGTCGACGCCGGCGCGACGCGGGCGATCACCCAGGTGTTTTTCGATAACGACCTTTACTTCCGCTATCTCGACCGGGTTCGTGCGCGCGGCATTTTCATTCCGATCGTGCCCGGCATCATGCCGATGCACAATTTCAAGCAGGCGAGAGTTTTCGTGACCCGCGCCGGCACGTCGGTGCCTGGTTGGCTCGCGGAAAAATTCGAAGGGCTTGACGACGACGTCGAGACGCGAAAGCTGGTGGCGGCCACGGTCGTGGCAGGCCAGGTACAGAAGCTCAACAAGCACGGCGTCGACACCTTTCATTTCTACACCATGAACCGCGCCGACCTCGTGTTCGCGATCTGCCATCTGCTCGGCATCCGCCCCACGGGCGCGCAGAAGGCGGCCTGACGAATGACCGCGCCGCGTTCTCCCAAGCGAATTGCCTTGCTGGCCGCAGCGCGCGAGCGCATCCTCGTGCTCGACGGCGCTATGGGCACCATGATCCAGGCGCTTGGCTTTGATGAAGCAGGTTTCCGCGGCGCGCGGTTTGCGAACTTCCATCGCGACGTCCGCGGCAACAACGACCTTCTGATCCTGACCCAGCCGAAGGCGATCGAGAATATCCACGCCGCCTATTTGCGCGCCGGCGCCGACATCGTCGCAACCAATACCTTTTCCTCGACCTCGATTGCGCAAGCCGATTACGAGATGTCGGACCTCGCCTACGAGCTCAATTGCGAAGGCGCGAAGCTCGCCCGCGCCGCCGCCGAACGGGTGAGCCGCGAAGACGCCAGACCGCGCTTCGTGGCAGGCGCGATCGGTCCGACCAACCGCACCGCCTCGATCTCGCCGGACGTCTCCAATCCCGGATTTCGCGCCGTCACCTTCGACGATCTGCGCAAGGCCTATGGCGAGCAGATCAAGGGATTGCTCGACGGCGGCGTTGACTTGCTGCTGCTCGAAACCATTTTCGACACGTTGAACGCCAAGGCTGCGCTTTACGCCGTCGCCGAAATCAGCGACCAACGCGGCATCGACGTTCCCGTGATGGTCTCGGGCACCATTACCGACAAATCCGGCCGCTTGCTGTCCGGACAGCTCCCCGAAGCGTTCTGGTATTCGGTGCGCCATGCGAAGCCGATCACCATCGGCTTCAACTGCGCGCTTGGCGCCGAAGACCTGCGCGCGCACATCGCCGATATCGGCCGCGTCGCCGACACGCTGGTCTGCGCCTATCCCAACGCGGGACTTCCGAACGAATTCGGCCAGTATGACGAGAGCCCGGAATACATGGCGCGCCTGATCGGCGAGTTCGCCTCCGCCGGTCTCGTCAACGTCGTCGGTGGCTGCTGCGGCACCACGCCGGAACACATTGCGGCGATCGCCGCAGCGGTCAAGCCGCACAAGCCGCGCGCGATCCCCGTGATCGAGCCGCGCCTGAAGCTTTCGGGGCTGGAGCCGTTCGAACTGACGGCGGCCATTCCCTTCGTCAATGTCGGCGAGCGCACCAACGTCACAGGCTCGGCCAAATTCCGCAAGCTGATCACCGCCGGCGATTACGCGGCCGCGTTGCAGGTTGCGCGCGACCAGGTCGAGAACGGGGCGCAGATCATCGACGTCAACATGGACGAAGGCCTGCTCGATTCGGAAAAGGCGATGGTGACCTTCCTCAACCTGGTCGCCGCCGAGCCGGACATCGCCCGCGTCCCCGTCATGATCGATTCCTCGAAATTCAACGTGATCGAAGCCGGCCTGAAATGCGTTCAGGGCAAGCCGGTGGTGAATTCGATCTCGTTGAAGGAGGGCGAAGCAAAATTCATTCACGAAGCCGGGATCGCACGCCGTCATGGCGCTGCCGTGGTGGTGATGGCGTTCGACGAAGCCGGACAGGCCGATACGTTCAAGCGCAAGACCGAGATCTGCGCCCGCGCCTACGACATCCTCGTCAACCGCCTCGACTATCCTCCGGAAGACATCATCTTCGACCCGAACATTTTCGCGATCGCGACGGGAATCGAGGAGCACAACAATTACGGCGTCGATTTCATCGAGGCGGCGCGCTGGATCCGCCAGAACCTGCTCCGCGCACATGTGTCCGGCGGCGTGTCCAACCTGTCGTTCTCGTTCCGCGGCAACGAGCCGGTGCGCGAGGCGATGCATTCGGTGTTTCTCTATCATGCCATTCACGCCGGCATGGACATGGGCATCGTCAATGCCGGACAGATGATCGTCTATGACGACATCGATCCCGAGCTGCGGCAGACCTGCGAGGATGTCATCCTCAACCGCGACGCGGGCGCCTCCGAACGCCTGCTGGCGCTCGCCGAAAAATTCCGCGGCAAGGAGAAGAAGACGCACGAACAGGATCTCGCCTGGCGCGAATGGCCGGTCGACAAGCGGCTGTCGCATGCGCTGGTGCACGGGATCACCGAATTCATCGATGCCGACACCGAAGATGCCCGCAAGCTGGCGGCGCGACCGCTCGACGTGATCGAAGGTCCGCTGATGGCCGGCATGAACATCGTCGGCGACCTGTTTGGCGACGGCAAGATGTTTCTGCCGCAGGTCGTCAAATCCGCGCGCGTCATGAAGCAGGCGGTCGCCTATCTGATGCCGTTCATGGAAGCGGAGAAGGCGAACAATCTGGCAAACGGGATAGCCGGCGACGGCCGCCACTCCGCCGGCAAGATCGTGCTCGCCACCGTCAAGGGTGACGTCCACGACATCGGCAAGAACATCGTCGGCATCGTCCTGCAGTGTAACAATTTCGAGGTCATCGACCTCGGCGTCATGGTGCCGGCGGCGAAGATCATCGAGACCGCCAAACGCGAAGGCGCCGACATCATCGGGCTCTCCGGCCTGATCACGCCTTCGCTCGACGAAATGAGTTTTCTCGCCGGCGAAATGCAGCGCGAGGGGCTGAAATTGCCGCTTCTGATCGGCGGCGCCACCACAAGCCGCGTCCATACCGCCGTGAAGATCGATCCGAACTACCGCTTGGGGCCGGTGGTGCATGTCAATGACGCAAGCCGCGCCGTGGGTGTCGCCTCCTCGCTGCTCTCGCCGGACAAGCGCGAAGGTTTTGCCACCGACGTACGCGCCGAATATGCAAAAATTTCCGCAGCGCACTTCCGCGCTCAGGCCGACAAGAAGCGGTTGAAGCTGGCGGACGCGCGCGCCAACGCCGTCAGAATTGATTTTGCCAAGACCCCGCCGAAGAAGCCGGCGTTTCTGGGCGCCAGGA
>Ga0306920_100002508_pt1 | contig 23199 bp, 24 predicted proteins | sample flu12Cox44000170_FD_204666 | JGI IMG/M metagenome (GOLD analysis project Ga0306920, IMG submission 204666) | Lab enrichment of tropical soil microbial communities from Luquillo Experimental Forest, Puerto Rico - flux4day.12C.oxic.44.000.170 (v2)... | ecosystem: Environmental > Terrestrial >...
CCATGCATTATAACATTCTGCCGTTGGGTTCCCATAGGGGCAGTCGTCTCTTCCCATCGCTGGAAGCAACCCTCAAGGAAACTTCGCAGCGACTCCTGATTACGATGCCATTCTAACGCGAGCATATGAAGCAGCGGTAACGAGGACGCCCAAGTTGCGCCGTTCAATTGTGCTTTCAAATATCGACGGATCGTCGCATCTAAACGAGAGAAAAACTCGCATTGGCCGAATCGCCGGCGCCGGTACGCTAGGCGCACCGCGCTGGCGGCAAAGTGAGTAGGAGAAAGGCTTGCCGAAACCAACTGTTCATCTAACTCTTCGCGTCGCTGCTCATGTTCATTTTTTATTTCTTCGAACTGCCGTAACGCTTCACGGCGTCGTTCCAATGTATAACTGGGATCATTGACAACAGCGGCTAAATCTCGCTCCCAAAGCCTTTCGTCATGGTCGCTTTGCTTGATCTGTTCAAGTATCTTGTTCTTTGCAATCTGTTGGATGAGCGACAAGGGCTTCGCTCGCTTACAAAAAAGCCGTTGTGCGATCTCCTCGTAACGCCTGATCACGTGAGGATCCGTCGCGTGCCTTCTCGCTACATCGCAACATAACTCCTTCATCGTAAAATAACGCAGCACCTGTTCGTGCTGCTCGCGAGTTAGCCTTCTCATTAGTCGAACGAAATCGTTTCTGAACATCTACAACAAGAACAGCGCTTCTTGCCAAAAAAATTTTCGGTGACGAATCTGAATTGGAAACAAACGCCCGGAACCAGAACTTTGAGTCCCCCCGTCGGCACTACGTGAGTGGCCGCAGATGCGCCAGCGCTCGGCGCTTCGTGTCTAAGGCTAGGTGCGTGTAACGCTCGTGAATCTTTTGATCGCTGTGCCCGCTGATCTGCCTTCGCACATCAGCCGGCACATCGGCGTTTGCCAGCTCGGAAACGAAGGTGTGACGTAGCGAATGAAATCCGAGCGTTTTAAACTGACGACCTTTGCCCTTTTTCGGAACGCCACGATCGGAGTGAATCTCTGCCGCTGCCATAACGCGCTGAAACATGCGAGAGAGCCCGCGATTACCGCCTGTGCCTTTGGCCGCGAGGGTCGGGCAAAGTTTCGCTGCCGGATCATCGCTGCTCGGCAGTGACAAGAGGTGCTTCTCCATTTCCGGCATCAGCGGCACCTCGAGTTGACCCGTCACATGCTTTTTCCAATCCGCTCGCCGCGATTGTCCGCGATTAGATTTGCGCGGGAAATATCGAATCTGGCGCAGTTCAAAATTCACATTGTCCCAAGAGAGACTGACTGCATCCCGAAGCCGAAGCCCTGAATAGTAAGCAAGCAAGATGGCCGTTTTCCATTCGGAGGACGCTGCTGCCAGAAGCTCGCAGAGCTGTTCGTGCGTGAATACGTCGCGTGCCTCCTTTTCCACGTTGAACGTCTTGACGGCCTCGGCCGGATTTGCGGAAATCAGGCCCTCCCGCCGAGCATCGTTGAACAAACTGCGTAGTGTCTTGAGCGCGAGATTCGCTGTAGTCTCGGATTTACCCTCTTTGACGTGAAAATCGCGAAATGTCTTGACGTCGTGTGGGGTGATCGCCTCGATCGTGGCAGCAGAGCGATGCTTGCCGACGTGTGCCACAAAGTCATCCACGAATCCGCTGTAGCGGATGAAAGTTCCTTCGCTAGTCGTGACTTCCTTCGAGCGCAGCCATTCGGCTGAGTACTGTACCAGAGACTTAACGCGAATCGCCCTCTCGCCGCTTAGTTCACGAATCTCATTGAGAATTCTCCGCGCCTGTTCTTCCGAGAAACTGTGTACTGCTGCTTTGCGGGCTGCGCCTTCCATGCGCAGGCAAAATTGCATCGCGGCATTGCGGTCCCTCAGCTTCGTGGATTTGAAGCAACGTTTGCCGTTGGGCAGAGTGAATGCACAGTAATAAAATGGAGATTTGCCTCGTGGATCTTTATGAATCGATGCCATAAAGTCATAACATATGTCATAATGAATTTAATGATCAAGGATGTTTTTAATGTCTTATCCAAGAGGGAAATACTGATTTGACAGGGTGGGGTCTCGTGTCGGCGGTTCGATTCCGCCCCCAGCCATTCTACAAATGAAGTACGATTGGAAAGAGTCGGGCGAGGAATGGTCGCAACCGTGGGGCAGCTCTGCCGCGCAATGGGTTGGCACAATTTTTCCGCGGATTCGCGAGTGTCTGCCAGCCGGCACTATTTTGGAAATCGCGCCCGGCTTCGGGCGGTGGACGCATTATCTGAAGGATTACTGCAACGAGGTGTGGGCCGTTGATAAATCGAACGACTGTATCGAAGCGTGTCAGCAGCGTTTCGCGAGTCATTCGCATGTCCACTGCGTCCTGAATGACGGTCGCTCCTTGTCGATGATTCCCGACTCCTCGGTCGATTTCGTTTTCAGTTTCGATTCCTTTGTGCATCCGGACCGCGACGTGGTCGAAGCGTACCTGCGCCAACTTGGAACGAAGTTGAAAATCGGCGGCAAAGGTTTCATTCATCATTCGAATTTTGGCGAATACGTTAATTCGCCCCGTGAACGGCTTCCGGAGGTGCTCGCGAAGCCGCTCATCAAGGCGAAGATTCTCGACTGGGCGCATCATCGAAACCCCAGCATGACCGCCGACCTATTTCGCGCGCTGTGCGAGCAGAACAGACTGCATTGCGTTAGTCAGGAGTTAGTGAACTGGCGTGGAAGACGCCTAATCGATTGTCTTTCGCTCTTCGTGCGAAGTGATTCCGCGCCTGGAAATCCTACAAAAATAATCAGGAACCCGAACTTCATGCGCGAGGCGGCGCAAATTCGCCGGCAGTGGCAAGTGCCGGCATGAAGTTCATTGCCTAATCGGCTTTGCTTGTTCAAGATCCGCCGCACGCCAAAAATCTTCTCGTCATGTGAAAGATTTTGGCTTGGACTTCGTATTTCTCATTAAACGCTTATGCCCGAAGTCCCCTCCGTAGCACCACTCCCTTTGCCAAAATCGCAGCCGTGGTTTGGGCGACGTCATAGCACGATCCTCAAATTGCTCGGAGTCGGCGCGCTGGTTCTGGTGCTGCTGATTCCGCTGGCGATGATCAGCGGCGTTTTAAATGAGCGATTGCAACGGCGGAACGAAGCCGTTGCCGATATCACTTCGTCATGGGGGAGAGAACAAAATGTAATCGGGCCAGTGCTCGGCATTCCGTATCAGTACAAATTTAAAACGGTGAAAGAAATTCCGTCGCCAGACGGGAAAGTAGAGCGCCGCGAAGTGGAAGAGACGGCCATCGCGAACGCTTATTTCCTGCCCGAAACGCTGAGTATTTCCGGCAGCGTGCAGACACAGAAGCTGCATCGCGGAATTTATGAGGCGGTGGTCTATCGCGCACAGACTGTTCTTTCCGGGAAATTTGCGGCTCCGGATTTTGGGCCGCTCAAGATCGATCTGAAAGATGTGCAATGGAAGGACGCGTTTGTCACGATCGCGATCAACGATCTGCGCGGCACGCGGGAGGCGATCGTGCTCGATTGGGGTGGCACGAAGCGTCCAATGTTACCCGGCTCGCAGGTCCCCGGATATACGACAGGCGCGACGGCATTGCTTGGCAGCGATCAGCCGATTGGCACGGAGGTTCAATTCTCGATCCCGCTGGATTTCAATGGCAGTGAGGGAATTTTTTTCGCGCCGTTCGGAGTGCAAAACGAAGCGACATTGAAATCAAACTGGCCCGACCCGGGATTTCGCGGTGCGTTTCTTCCCGCAGAACGATCGGTTCGCCCGGACGGCTTCGACACAAAATGGAAGGTCTCGTACTACGGGCGGGATTACCCGCAATCGTGGACAAGCCGCGCCGGCAACGAGCGTTTCACAACACAGGCGGTTTCAAACTCGTTTTTCGGCGCGCAATTCCTGTCGATTCTGGACGCCTATCGTTACGTCGAACGCTCGATCAAATACGGCGTACTCTTCCTAGTGCTGGTTTTTACAGCGTTCTTTCTGTTCGAAGTTACGGCGCGCCAAAAAATCCATCCGTTTCAGTATCTGATGGTCGGCGCAGCGCTTTGTTTGTTTTACCTGCTGCTGCTGTCGATTTCGGAATTTATCGGATTCAGTTGGGCTTACCTTGTCGCGGCGGTGGCATCGACGCTGTTGATCACGTGGTATTGCCGATTTTTCCTCGGAGGCGGCGTGCGCACATTCATGATCGGCGCAGGGCTGGCTGGCGTTTACCTGTTTCTCTACATCACTTTGCGGCAACAGGATTATGCGTTGCTCATGGGCGCAATCGCACTCTTTGTGGTGCTGGCAATCGTCATGTACGTGACACGCAAAGTGGATTGGTACGCGCGCGACGCGGGCTAGAACCTGGCAAACCACAAGAACGGAGCCTTCCAGGAAGTGACTCCGAAAATTTAGTGTCTATAGGCGCCATGTCAGTTTTGTCGCGGTCAAGCGCCCCAGGGATTGAAGCTTCATTCACCTAGGAATTTGAAGTATTTTTTACTTAAGGCTTGACCTGACTTGGGATGTTTCGATAAATGTGAAGTTCCCCTAGGAAGGAGTATCCGATGATTACTAAAGACATCGCGGGAGCTGCCGTTGTCTATCCCGCCGGGGAAACGCGTTGACGATTTCTTTGGGGCTCCACATTTTTGCAAAGGCCTGCTGCCGTTGGTCTGCAGACCGTGAGCGAAGTTGTCAGAACCAAACCCTTATTCTTCACATTATGCCTGTTGTAACTACTTATCCTGGCGTTTACATCGAAGAAATTCCAAGCGGCGTCCATACGATTACGGGCGTCGCAACATCCATCGCAGCGTTTATCGGTTGGGCGCCAAAAGGCGCGACCGATGTTGCGGAACTGATTCTCAGCTTTTCCGATTACGAGCGCGAATTTACCGGACTTGATTCGCGCAGTTTGCTCGGATACGCGGTGTATCACTTTTTTCTCAATGGCGGACAGCAATGCTACGTAATTCGCGTCGTAGCCAGCAATGCAGACACCTCAACGCTGGTGTTGAATGATCTCTCCCTGCGCGCAAAGAATCCGGGCGGCTGGGCGAATGACTACACCATTCGAATCAAAGCGCGGCCTGCACCGGATAACGACCGGTTCCAACTTGCCGTCGTTTTCAAAGCAAGCACCCCGCAGGAAGCTGTTGTGGAGTCGTTTGAGAACCTTTCGATGAGCTCTGCCGACAGCCGATTTGTCGGCTCGGTTGTGACCGAAGGTTCGGCGATTATCGAGGCGAGCGTTACTGGCGGCAGCAAACCAGGCGACGGCGACACTCCGCTGGCTGACGGCGCTGACGGCGACGTCCTTGGACCGAATGACGGCGGGGATTTCGAGGCTGCGCTCCTCCCAGGCAATGGCAGTGGGATTGACCTGCTCGATCACGTGGACTTGTTCAACATCCTTTGCATTCCCGGTGAGACAAACGAGAACGTTTTACCTGGGATTGAGAAGTACTGCCGCGACCACCGCGCGATGCTCCACGCGCGGTGTGTGGAAAGCGCCCGCTGGAACCGAAGCGAGTGTCACCGGCGCATCAGCTGTCGCCGTGCCACTCACCGATAATCAGAACGGCGTGCTCAATCCCCAGGCGATTAACTGCATTCGGAACTTTCCCGTGTTCGGCATCGTCTCGTGGGGCGCGCGTACGCTCAATGGGAACGACCAACAAACCTCCGAATGGAAATACATTCCGGTCCGCCGCATGGCGTTGTTCCTGGAGGAGAGTTTGTATCGCGGCACCAAATGGGTGGTGTTCGAGCCGAATGACGAGCCGCTGTGGTCACAGATTCGTCTGAATCTTGGCGCGTTCATGCAGGATCTGTTTCGCCAGGGCGCTTTCCAGGGCAAGACGCCGCAGGAAGCGTACTTCGTTAAGTGCGACAGCGAGACGACAACGCAAAGCGATATTGATCACGGCATCGTCAACATTCTCGTCGGCTTCGCGCCGCTCAAACCCGCGGAGTTTGTCATCATCAAGATTCAACAGATTGCCGGGCAACTGGGCACGTAATTCCTTCTATGGGCTCTCAACAATCAACTATCGACTGAATATATGGCTCAATTCACTGTTAATCCCACCCGGTTCGATCCGTATCCAAACTTCCAATTCCGCATCAAATGGGATGGCCGTTATGTTGCCGGCATCTGCAAAGTTAGCGGACTCAATCGGAAGACTGAAGTCATTAAGCACCGTGAAGGCGGCGATCCCAGCAGCAGTCGCAAATCGCCCGGCCGTACTGAATACGATCCCATCACACTCGAACGGGGCGTTACGCATGATAAAGAATTCGAGCAGTGGGCCAACAAAGTATGGAACTTTGGCAGCGGACTCGGGGCCGAGGTATCGCTCAAGGATTTCCGCAAGAACGTCATCCTCGAGATGTATAATGAAGCCGGTCAACTTGCGATCGCGTACAAAATTTACCGGTGCTGGGTTTCCGAATTTCAATCGTTGCCCGATCTCGATGCCAACGCCAATGCAGTTGCAATCCAGCACATCAAATTGGAAAACGAAGGCTGGGAACGCGACCAATCCGTGGCCGAGCCGAGCGAACCCACTTTCACCAACCCGGCAAATTGAGTTGAGCTGCCATGCATGCGCTCTCGGCCACGGAACTGTTGAGCGTTTGGGAGTCCGGGAGCAGTCAGTTTCCACTGCAACGGGCGCTTACGGTGCTCGCCGCGGCCTGCCCGGAAGTGTCCTTGGAGTCGCTCGCAGATTTGACCATCGGCCAGCGTGACGCGCGGTTGCTGGCCCTGCGAGAGAAGATGTTTGGAGCCAAACTGATTGGGATCACCGATTGTCCAGAGTGCGGAGAAAAAATCGAACTGAGTTTCAACTGCTCGGACATTCACCCGCAAACAGAAACCGAGCCTAGTGAACTTGCTGTCCAGTCAAATGGTCGCGAGGTGCGGTTTCGGTTACCAACCAGCGCCGACCTGCTTGCGGTAAGCAGCTCCGAGCAACTGCTTGAACACTGCTTGGTTGATCGTGGCAACGTGACGAAAGATCTCCGTCCCGTAATCGTAGAGAAAATGTCGCGCGCGGACCCGATGGCAGACATTCATCTCGCTCTGAATTGTCCAAACTGTGCGCACAACTGGGAAGCGGTATTCGATATTGTTGCGTTTCTTTGAAGCGTACGGTGAAGCACGGGTCGTTTTCGTCGGAGGAGTCGGCTCGTTGAGCTTTGCCAGTAATCGTTGCGTGTTTAATACAAGGGGCGCTCCTGTCGTCGAAGCTGCTGTTAGCGCAGCGATTGCTAGTTCCAATTATCTGGAAGGGACCTCGGGCGTGCCTGCTCTGGTCTTGCAATTACCCAATGCCGCGCCATTTACCGTGCTTGGCAACATCACCAGTGGCCCCATTGAGATCAATGGCGCCGCGCTGACGCTGCCTTGGGCTTCGCTCAACGTTGTAGCATCGTGATTGTCTTTCGAACCTACTGAGGAATGGAATATGAAGTTTGTCACAATTAAAAATGAAACAACTTTAGCGGACTTGAGCCGCGAAGTATTCGAAAGCAAAGGTGGTAAAGCTGCCAAGGCAGCGAAAAGTGCACACGCAGCGCTGCGCGACGCAAATCCGCACATTGCTGATTTGAAGAAGCTACCTGCGGGCACATTGGTTCTTGTGCCCGACCTCCCTGGCACCAAAGAGGCCGCGGTGCAATCCGTTGGAAATGTCAGCGCGGAAACACTAAAGCACCTCAAACGAGCGTTGGCGGGAGCAAAGGCCATGATCGAAAAATCCGCTGCCTCTCAGTTGGAGAATGCGGACGCGACCGTTTCTCTATCGAAAGATCGCGAGTTGGCCGCGTTGGCAAAACAGACGCCGGAATTGAAAGAACGTCTGTCCCGGACCGTCGAGGAGGCGAAGACGCAAGCGAAAGAAGTTGCTGATAACAAGAAGACGCAGATTCAAGCGATCAGCCAACTTGAAAAAGATCTTGCCAGTCTATCACCAGAGTGAACGGCAAACCTTCTATTGCGACAACTCTCGCGAACGGTAATCAGAAGTGCCTAACCCTGGATCGTTGATCATTGATTCGCGCTGATTGACGGGACTGGTTAGGAAACAAACGGCGCGTGTGACAATAACGCTTCGTGGAGCAATTACCGGCGTGTTGGCCGCTGCACTGTGTATCGGCCTGTATCTGCTCTGGCTTTGGCGACCCGAGCATCAAGTCCGCGTTCACACACAACATTTCTTTGGAGCAATCGACGGCCGAAATTGGGAAAAGGTGGCCGAGTTCGTCGGGGAAAACTATCGAGATCAGTGGGACCAGGGTCGGACGCGTCTTCTTGAACGGATGCGGGAAGGTCTTCGATGGCTGCGCGGGTCTACGATTACTGCGCCCGGTGACGCGGTGCGGGTTGAACCGTCGCGCGCGATTTGGATTGGCAAAATCAATGTTTATAGCAGCAACGATGGCGTGATGCAGTTGTTGGATGAACGTGTGAACAGATTGCCTACGCCTTTTGAGCTGGAGTGGCACCACATCTCAGGAAAGCCGTGGGATTGGAAGCTGGTGCGCGTGAGCAATTCAGCGTTCCAAATCCCGGACGTCCCTTACTAACTGCAGAGCAGGTGATAGGTACGCCGCGCCGCGGCGTCCGTCGGCGCAGCGCGCCGACCCTACCTGATTATTTGCCCTGTGCCTGCCGCAATTGGCTCTTTGCCGCATCGACTTCGCGTTGCGTCTGCTGGCAAAGAAGAAGCCCACGCAGCTTATCGCCTTGGTAATATCGGGCGATGAACTTTTTCTTCGCGTAAGTTCCATCGAGGTTCACCCGCGTAGGCTGCAGCGTGAAATCTCCCACGAAATCCATCCGCAGATCAAACATCTCCGTCCAAAAATAGGGAACCTGTTCGTAACGGATGCGCTTCTTGCCCGTCATATTAGCCCCTGCTACGAGACCTTGCTCGCGGGCGTTCTCCCAGTGGGTCTGACGCCGCATGCCCCCCATGATTCTGTCTGGGTAGAAGGCGAGATCGCCGATGGCGTAAATTCCCTTTTCCTCGGTCTCGAGATATTCGGTGACAGGCGAACCGTGCGGCCCCGCTAATGGAGTGTTGCGCACAAGATCGAGATTCGGTTCTGCGCCGCAGGCAACGACAGCAAGACCGACTGGGAAACGGTTGCCGCTCTTTGTTTGAATGTTACGCAGGACGGTTTTGCCTTCGAATCCGTTAAGAGCTTCTCCCATCGAGAGTACCACGCCGTGCTTCGCAAAATAATCAGTCAACCACGCGCCGATCTCAGGCTCGACGTAGCGATTCAACAAGTGAGCGTCGCGATGCATGAGGCCGACTTTCATTTTCATCATGCGCAGGCTTGCTGCCGACTCGCATGCCAGCAAACCACCTCCGACGACCATGATGGTCTTCTCCAAGGTCGCCATTTCGCGTAATGCGAGTGCGTCACGAATCGTTCGCAGATAAATCACGTTGCCGAGAGTTGTCCCTGCCACTGGCGGGCGTACCGGCCGGCTGCCCATCGCCAGACATGCCTTCGTAAATTCGATGCTTTCACCATTGGCGAGCACAGCTAGGCGACGATCGATGTTGAATTGCGTGACCACGGTGCCAAAACGTTCCTCAATCTTGTGCGCTTCGAACCAGCGCTCATCGAATTCCTGGAGCTTTTTCGGATTCGCTTCCTTTTCTCGCAAAAAGCCCTTCGAAAGGATCCAACGCTTGTAAGGTGGGAGTGCTTCCGCGCCGACTAGCGTGACAGAGCTGCGCTTGTCGTACCTGCGAATCCCTTCGCATACGCTCGCTCCGCCGATACCAGCACCAACGACGAGATAATCGCGCCGAATCATATACGAAACTTTGACCATAATTTCAGCCGAGGTAGTGCGACAAGCGAAATCGTAAATGGACCGGAAGTGTGCTGTAGCTGCCGTCTCTGACAGCGACCAGTCTGCCAATTCCGAGCAGGTCGGCACTCAGAGAGCGCCGCAACAGGAGATTCTTCGAACAAGCGAAAGCATTCCTTCTTGCATTCCAGCTCTTTGTTTAGGCACACTGCCGTCGCCATGAACGAATCCATTACTTACCTCAAGGATACGACAGCGAATCCGGCGCCCCTCGGACTGCTCGGTTTCGGGATGACAACAGTGTTGCTGAACCTCCACAACGCGGGGTTTTTCGAACTCAACAGCATGATTCTGGCGATGGGAATCTGCTATGGCGGCGCGGCCCAAATTGTGGCTGGGATTATGGAATGGCGGAAAGGCAACACTTTCGCCACCACTGCGTTTCTTTCGTACGGCTTGTTTTGGTTCTCGCTCGTGGCGTTGATTGTTCTGCCAAAGTTAGGCTGGGCCACCGCTTCTAACGAGACTGCGATGGCGGCTTATCTTTTTATGTGGGGTCTGTTCACGGCGGTGATGTTCATTGGTACGTTGCGTTTGCATGTTGCCGGCCAGGTCGTTTTCGGTTCGCTGACAATCCTTTTCTTTCTCCTCGCGATTAGCGATTTCATTAACGCAGGTCCTGGTTTCAAACAGTTTATCGGGTACGAAGGAATTTTCTGCGGGTTCTCCGCGATTTACGCCGGCCTCGCGCAGGTGCTCAACGAACTCTACGGCAAAACTATGCTGCCTCTTGGCCTCGTGATGCGGTAATTTCCACCACGAAGGACACGAGGATCACGAAGATGGAATTTGATGAGTTGTCGCGCGACGTGATCGGATGTGCAATCGAGGTGCATCGGACGCTGGGGCCGGGCTTGCTCGAATCCACTTATCGCCAGTGTCTTGCGTATGAGCTGTCGCAGGTTCAAATCCCTTTTCAGATGGAGGTGCCGTTACCGGTGCGTTACAAAGACGTTCTGTTGGATTGCGGGTATCGGATCGATCTGGTTGTGAGCAGTGACCTCATCGTGGAAGTAAAGGCCGTGGAAACGCTCCTGCCGGTCCATCAGGCGCAAATCCTCACTTACATGCGGTTAGCGAAAATTCCCATCGGCTTGCTGATCAATTTCAACGTGACGAAACTACAGAACGGGATCAAACGGTTCGTCCTGTAAAGTACTTCGTGCTCTTCGCGTCCTTCGTGGTGAGATTAAAGCCTCTCTCTCAGCAAACTTGCTGCCAGTTTCAGTGCTGAGTCGGTTTTGCCGCCGAGCATTCTCGCGATTTCTTCCTGGCGTCCTTTTCCCGTGACTTCATGCAGATTGGAAAACGTGCGACCTCGCGTGACATCTTTCGTCACAACAAAATGCGACGAAGCGGTCGCGGCGACTTGCGGCAGATGCGTGATACAAATCACCTGATGATCCCGCCCCAACATTTTCATCTTGGCACCAACGCCGTTTGCGATTTCGCCGCCGACATTCGTGTCGATCTCATCGAACACGAGCAGCGGGATTGCGTCGTGTTCAGCCAGCGCGGACTTGATCGCGAGCATTAGTCGCGAGATTTCACCACTGGAGGCGATGGCCCGGAGGGGTTTGAGAGGTTCGCCCGGGTTCGGTGAGAACAGCAATTCGATTGAATCCAATCCACTCGGGCGTGGTTCTTCGAGCGCGGTGAGCTTCGCTTCGAATTCCGATTGGCGGAAGCCGAGGTCCCGCAGATTGCGGCGAATGTTTTCAGAAAGTTTCGGCGCAGCCTTTAGATGCGATTTGCGCAGCGCTTCACCAGCTCGGTTCATTTGCGCGCGAACATTTTCGATATCTTTCGTGAGTCGCTCCAACTCTGCATCCCGCCCTTCAATCTTCTGCATCCGCTCGGCGGCACGTTCACCGAACGCAATCACGCCAGCAATTGAACCGCCGTATTTGCGCTTCAACGTTTCGAACAGCGATACGCGTTGCTCAAGTGCGGCAAGTTGTTCCGGATCGAGATCGAGTTTCTCGGCGTAAGCCGAGACAGTCCGCGCGATTTCGGAGAGCTCGACCACAGCTGCGGCGTGCGCCAACGAGATTTGTGCCATCGAACTGTCGATCTTTTCCAATTCTCGAAGTAGTCGTTGCGTTTCCGCGAGTTGCGAGAGAACCGAATCGTCTGCTTCCGATAATTTATTGGCGACCGCGCTGGCGAGCTCGATCAATCGTTTGCTGTTGCTCGCCAGTTTGTAACGCTTCTCGATTTCGTCTTCTTCGCTCGCGACGAGTTTCGCCGACTTGATTTCGGTGATTTGGTGTCGAAGTAAATCCAGTTCCTGTTCGCGCGCGGTGTCCGCAGTGTTGAGCGTGGCATGTTCGGCGAGCAATGTCTGCAATCGCCGATAATGCGTTCGATATTCCTCGAGCTGTTGTTCGGCGCGTGCGAACGAATCCAGCAAGCGCAATTGCGTTTCAGGTGAGAGCAAGGACTGGTGATCGTGCGGCCCATGAAGATCGACAAGTTCGTCCCCCAGATTTTTCAAAATCGACAGTGTCGTCGGCGACCCGTTGATGAACTGCCGATTCGTTCCCGTTGAGGAGAGAGTCCGTTTCAGGATCAGATCGTTCTCACACGGTTCAATTCCGGCTTCGACAAGCTGTGGATTCAACCTCTGCAAATCGTTTCCGCTAAAAACCGCTTCGACCGTGCAAAGATCAGCGCCAGTGCGAATAAGCGATTTGTCTGCGCGCTCACCCAGCAAGAGTTGCAGCGCACCGATGATGATCGACTTTCCCGCTCCGGTTTCACCGGTAATGGCGATAAACCCTGGCTGCACCTGCCACTCAAGTTGTTCGACGAGTGCTAGGTTTTTGATTCGCAACAGTGTGAGAACCGCGGACATTCCTGAAAGCTAGATCAATGTCATCGCCTCAATCCGCGGTTACAAATGTCACCGAACAATTCCGCGCTCGCTTTGTTTGATGAATTGAATGAGTTCGGTGATCTCTTCTGTCTGGGGCAATTCTTTCTGCATCGCTTCAATCGCTTGGCGGCGGTTGTATTTCGATCGGTAAATCAGGCGAAAGGCTTCTTTGATCAGCTTAACGCTTTCAGGCGGGTAATTCTTCCGCTCCAACCCGACCAAATTAACGCCGCGAATCTCAGCGGGGTTGCCATCCGCGATCATGAAGGGGGGAACGTCCTGAACAATTTTGGAGCAACCGCCGGTGATGGCGAATCGTCCGATTCGACAAAATTGATGTACGGCTGTGAGGCCGCCCATTACAGCGTTATTTCCCACCTGAACGTGACCGGCTAAGGTGCCGTTATTAGAGAAAACCACGTGGTCGCCAACAGTGCAATCGTGTCCGATATGACTGTAGGCGAGAAAATTTCCGGAGTTGCCGATCCGCGTTTTGCCTTCGCCCGTCGTGCTCCGATTTACCGTAACAAATTCCCGAAAAGTGTTTTCGTCGCCGATCTCCAGATACGTCGGTTCGCCTCGATATTTTAGATCCTGCGTTTGCTGACCAATTGAGCAGTAAGCGTAAAACTTGTTTTTTGCGCCAGACTTCATCGGTCCGCAGAGCGTGACGTGATGTTGGAGCCAACAATTTGATCCGAGCACGACGTCAGGGCCAATGACGCAGTACGGACCGACGCTTGTTCCGGAACCAAGTTCTGCTCCGGGATCAATGACCGCCGTCGGATGAATGTGCACGTCAGAAATAATGACGAATGACCAATGACGAATGACGAATGAATGACGAAAACCGAAGCTCGAATGTGTGCGGCGGAGAGTTTTTGTCATTCGTCATTCGGGTTTCCTTCGGCATTCGACCTTCGTGCTTTGTCATTCTTTTCATTTGTCCAGGAACGTGAACATCAGTTCGGCTTCGGAGACGATGGCGTCATTGACGACGCAATGGCATTTGGCTTTTGCCAGGCGTTCCCCGCGTGATTTCGTGAGCTCAGCGTGAATGAAGATGGTGTCGCCGGGCAAAACAGGTTTGCGAAATTTGACTTCGTCTGCGCTCATGAAATAACCGATCCGGCTGGTGGCTTTCGCCAGTTTAAACAACAAAATGCTGGCCACCTGTGCCATCGCTTCGACCTGCATGACGCCCGGCATGACGGGGTGACCAGGGAAATGTCCCTGGAAAAATGGCTCGTTGATTGTGACCGTTTTCACGCCCACACATTTGGTTTCCGTGTCGAAACTGATGATTCGATCGACCATCAGGAACGGGAAACGATGCGGCAAAATTTGCATCACCTGATCGGTATCGAGTCCTCCGTCGCCAGTTGGAACAGGACGCGACACGGCGACGGCGCTTCTGCGTGTTTGCTCGCGCGCGACCAATCGAGCCAGGTCCGAATTGCTCGCGTGACCCGGTTTCACCGCGACCACATGCCCGCGAATACGGCGTCCGACCAGAGCGAGGTCGCCGATAATATCGAGAATTTTGTGACGCACAAACTCATCGGGAAATCGCAACGGTTCCTTGCTTAACACTGCTTCGCCGCGCACCACGATCGCGTTTTCAAGGCTGCCGCCCTTGATGAGATTTTTATCCATCAGCGGCTTGACGTCCTCGTAGTAAACAAATGTTCTCGCCGGGGCGATCTCACGCTCGAATGCTGCCGGTGTAACTTCCATCGACAGAAACTGCGTGAATTTGTTGTTTGGCCCTGCTTGTGTGCACGAGATGCGAAATTTGTCGTCCGGCAGCAAGACGAGGAGCGCACCTGTTTTCGACTCGACGTGCATTGTGTCTCGCGCACCGAAAAATTTTCGCGGCTCTTCCTGTGCAACGACACCAGCTTTCCGGATAAGATCGACATACGCTTGCGCGCTGCCATCGCCAATTGGCGGCTCATTTGCGTCCATTTCCACAATGGCATTGTCCACGCCCATCGCCCACAGAGCCGCGAGAACGTGCTCGACGGTGTGCACGCGCACCGAGCCTTCGCCAATTGTGGTTGCGCGCTCGACCGTCTTTAGGTTCTCGATTTTCGCGTCGATCGTTGGCTCATCCTGCAAATCTTTGCGCCTGAATTTAATTCCGTGATCCACGGGCGCGGGATGCAGTCTCAGCGTAACTTTTTCACCGGTGTGCAGGGCTGTGCCGCTAAAACCGGCAATCTTGCCAACAGTCTGCTGAAGCTCCGGAGCGGGCATCGCGGGCTTAAATAACAGAGATTTTACCTTGTGACTAGCAGTGTTCTCGGCGGGAGAGCGTCGCGGTACAATTTCATTAACACCTGCTTTAACTGGGATAGGCGCGAACGAAAAGCCTTCGCACCGCTTTAGCGGATTCGTTTACGGTGGAAAACCGCTAAAGCGGTTCGGATTGTGCGGCATCGGAAATACGTCGCTGAAGCGAGGTGTCAATGAGAGGATTCACTTCAATTCAAATTCGCCGCAATCGAAAGCCATCATCTGGTCAACATTCGAGATACGAAACTGGTGCACGCTCGTGCTATCATCCTGCCAAATATCGACGGCGTTCTCATTTTTGGCTGCAATTCCTGCGCGCGTCACATTAGGTGTCTGAATGATTTTGAAGAGAGGCAGACCGTCGCTGGTTTTCAGGTAACTTCCTTCACTATTGAATCCAATGCCGAGTTCGACGACCGGCCTTTTATCTTTGCGCAGAGGATTCCGGACCAATCGGACTTTCACCACGTTCGCTTCGCTTTCAGTTGAGAGTGGCGGAGTGTTGCCCAGATCTTCGCGTTTTAGTGGACCGACCAGGTAACCGCGCGCGTGATATCGTCCAGAGGGCAAGTCTTGGCGTCCATCATCCTTTCCGTCCCATCGCGTTACGAGCGCATCAGCCCCGATCGCGAAGTCGTTCAATTGCGCGTTCTGATGCAGGACGCGCACGATTTTGCCGGCCTGATCGTAGATCCCAAGGCTGATTGTGCCGTCCATCGGTGGAGGAACGAAACTGATCCGGACGCTTCGCGCAGGCGAGGGTGAAGGTGTTTGCGCCGGGGTGAGCGAGGTCGGCACAGATTGTTCTGGCGAAATCGAGGGAGAAGAAGATTCTCCCGGCGTCGGCGAAGGAATCGGCGTGGGCGATTCTTGTGCAAGTGCGAAAGAAGACAAGATGGCGATCGCCAAACCGAGATCGACTCTTGTTGTCATGGCGAGCGAAGTCGAGACATCTCTAACTTTTAAGTGAGGCGCACTTTACCAGCAATATCGAGAGATGTGATTCGCTCGCTTCCCACTTGCTCAGCCTTCGGCCTTCGCGTGCAGCTCGTGGCTTCCGTGGCCGCTCGGTTCTCGACTTTGCTCGGAATGACAGAGGCTAAGCATAATACCGCCAGTTCACGTTCGGAAAAATGTTGTCCCGCCATTCACAGTCGCGGAGAAATTCTTCATCGAGAGTATTTTTGACAAACTGATCGTGCAGACGGTTGAAGCGAGCAAGGTGATCGATCGTGCGTTGAGTCGCGTATTCGCGCGCGGTCCCGGTTTTCATTAGAAATGCCCAGTCACTCGATTGTGCCATCAAAAGCTCGCGAGCGAGTTGTCTGAGTACGCGATCGCAAATGTCCGTCATGTTTGAGCCGCCTGCCGCAAACCTTCCCGCGACTTCACACATCCGCAGGGCTGCCACATTGAGTAGCGGATAAATCCAGGCGTTACTCGGGTCGAGCCAGACAGCGAGATGACCGTTCTCGCCCCATGTGGAAGCAGCGGGCTCAACGATTTGCTGCGTCGGATGCGCGGCCAAATATTCACTCGGTGTTGTGAGCTTCAAATCTCGTTCGTTTGCTGTGTGGCGAATGAATTGTTCCAGGAAAATTGGTCCTTCGAACCACCAGTGCCCAAACAATTCCGCATCGAACGGAGCGACAATGATCGGGTCGAAACCGATTTCGCCGATTTCGCGAATTTGGCAATGGCATTGTTCCAGAAAGTGAAAGGCATGTTGTGCTGCCGCATTTTTGGCTGTCGTTCGATCATACAGCTCTTTCTCATCACCGTGTCCGGTAATCCGATGGTATTTTACGCCGGAGAATTTTCTGGTTCCGCGCGCGATCGATCCCAAATGTTCCATGGGAAGATCAAAACCGATGTCGCGATAAAAATCCCGATAAGCTGGATCGCCGGGATAGCCTTCGTGCGCGCTCCAGACTTGGCGGCTGGCGTTGGGATCGCGTGCGAACGCCGCCGGTCCCACTGGTGTATAGCAAGGAGAGTAGATAGAGCGGCACGGGCACGGTGTTCCAAAGAGCAGGCCGTGTGCGTCGACAACAAACCAGCGGAGATTCGCTTCCTGCAGAATCGATTCCAGACCGGGAGCGTAACCGCATTCGGGTAACCAGAATCCGGCGGCCTCTCCGCCGAAAAATTCGACATACACGTCGCGTCCTATCAAAACCTGCGCACGCGCGGCACGAGGCGATTGCTGTTGAAGGATCGGCAGCATGCCATGTGTTGCCGCGCTGGCGACGATTTCCAGCGCGCCTGTTTCTCGCAGCTCACGAAATACGGAGAGCAGATCGCAATTCCATTCGTCCACAAAGTAGCGGCGACTTTCTGAGAACAAACCAATGTAAAATTCAGCCAGTTCGCGAAGCTCCGGATGTCTGCGACTTCGCTTTCGTTCCCGCGCCGCAAGATCGATCAAAAGGTCGACCTGTCGGACGTAACGCTCACATAACAACTGATCCTGAAGCATGGCGCAGAGCGTCGGTGTAATCGACATCGTGAGTTTGAACTGCACAGCATCGTCGACGAGTCGCTGCATCATGCGCAGCAATGGGATGTACGATTCGGTGATCGTCTCGAAGAACCACTCTTCCTCGAGGAAATGCTCGTGCTCCGGATGGCGAACGAACGGAAGATGAGCGTGAAGAATGATGGCGAAATGGCTGGTCATCGCGAATCGCGGGAAGAAAACAAACGCGCCAGCAATCCGCAATTTACAATCGCCAATCGACAATTGTTATAGTGTGCGGCAAAAATCCTGAAACCGGTCCAGACCCTTTTTGATCACGTCAAGGCTCGTCGCGTAACTGAAGCGAACGGTGCGGTCGTCGCCGAAGGCGGCACCCGGCACGACGGCCACGTTGGCTTTGCTCAGCAAACGGTCTGCGAAATTCTGAGACGTCAGTCCAAGCTGGCTGATGTTTACCAAGATATAAAACGCGCCCTGCGGTTTGACCGCAGTCACGTTGGAGATCTTCGAGAGGCGATCAAACATGTAGTTGCGACGCATATCGAATTCCTCACGCATATCTGCGAGCGGTTGTTGATCGCCTTTGAGCGCCGCAAGCGCGCCGTATTGTGAAAAGGACGACGGATTCGAACTGGTATGGCTCTGAATTGAATCGACAGCTCTCGCCACTGCATCAGGCGCTGCTAGATAACCGAGTCGCCAGCCCGTCATTGCATAAGATTTGCTAAATCCGTTAATGGTGATTGTGAGATCGTACGCTTCCTTCGACAGGGACGCGATGCTCACATGCTTGACGTCGTCGTAAACCAGCTTCTCGTAGATCTCGTCCGACAAAACATAAATGTCTTCTTCCGCGGCAACATTGACAATTGCCTCCAATTCTTCGCGCGTATAAACAGAGCCCGTTGGGTTGCACGGACTGTTCATGATCAGCATCTTCGTGCGTGGTGTCATCGCGTTTTCGAAATCTTCCGGACGCATTTTCCAGGCGTTACGCTCGCTAGTTGGCACAATCACGGGCTCGGCGCCGACCAGTCGCACCATGTCGGGGTAGCTGACCCAATAGGGCGCCGGGATTATGACTTCATCGCCAGGCTGACAGGTCGCGAGGATAGCATTATAGCAGGCGTGCTTCGCGCCATTACTCACCACCACCTGACCGGCGCGATAATTCAGTCCGTTGTCCGCTGCCAATTTATCCGCAATTGCTTGGCGCAGTTCCGGGATGCCGGCATTTGGCGTGTACTTAGTGAAACCGGCTTCCAGCGCTTCGATTGCGGCCCTTTTTATGTGCTCGGGTGTATCGAAATCCGGTTCACCTGCACCGAAGCCGCAGACGTCGATCCCTTCGGCTTTCATGGCTTTCGCCTTGCTATCGATTGAGAGAGTCAACGACGGAGTCAGTTGAGCGGCGCGTTCAGAAATTTCCATGGCAATGATGTGATTCACAAACGGGAGCGCAAACTATTGGCGACGGTAGAAGTTTTCAATCAGAGGTTTGAAATTATTTTCTTCGACTCGGATGATCGCCATTTCGCGTTTCGCGTTTTCAACGGAATCCGATGCGTGCGCGGCGTTAACCATGATCGTTTGTCCGAATTCCTTTCGAATCGAACCGGGCGGCGCTTTTGCCGGATCAGTGGGGCCGAGCACGTCGCGAATTTTGCGCACCGCGTCAACGCCCTGGTAAACAATGGCAATCGATTTTTCAGTTCCAGGCGCATCGTGTTCGTCCGGATGACATTCGCTGGGTTTTTTGCCGGCCATAAACCCGATGATGCTCTCCCAGTTCTCGCGGCCGCTTTTCGGACCGAGCTTCTTCTCGAGGACCGGCAGCACAGGCCCGTAAAACTCTTCCGCTTGTGCCACGCTCATCTGGTGAACTTTAAACCCAATGATCGAGAGACCAGTGCGCGAAAATACTTCGATCACGCCACCTGGACGCAAATTTGGGAAGCGGAAATTATCCGGCTTAATCAACACAAGCGTTTTTTCGATTTGAGTGCCGGGCGAGTAGGGGACGGCGCGATCGAGGATCCCGCCGTCCGAATCAGAGAATTCGGCCCACAGTTTTAAATCGCGCTCCACCGCGCCGGGTTCGAACTCGGTGACCACTCCTGGCTCGAAGTAGATGACATTGCCTGAATCATCGGTGATGTAATCGCCGAAGGTGTCGCGAATCGTTTCGCCGCTCGTGCGCTCATGAACGATGTGGCCCACGACGTGATGAATCCTTTCCACCGCGTCCGGTCCACGAAAAATCAGAAACAAAACACGCGCATACTGACCGTTCTTTTCCCCCGTGAAATTTTTCAGCACGTACTCGCGAATCAATTGCTGCGTGGCGCGATGGCGCGGGTCAGTCTCGGTCACAATCGTGTCGGCGTAGCGCTTGGTTAAATCCGCGCCCGGGGCGAACATTCGCCCTCCGACCAAATCGAGTCCCGTCCGGGAAATCAGTCGGCCAACAATGCCGCCGGTGCGCGATTTCCGCATCGAATAGGCTGTGACGATGGCATAAGCGAGCTGTTCAGATTGCATCGGTTTTTACTGTAGCGGCAGTCTATGACCGCCGCAAAAATTTGCCGGCTCAATGTCCCGCAGCTCCGGTCCGGCCCGCCAGCAAAGCCATCCATTTCCCGCGACGCTTCATGTTGAGATATCGAAGTGGTTCCGCTGCAGCGCGCGAAGCAATTCATCTTGCTGGCTGCGCAAAATGCCTGAAAGAATTAACCACCGGCTGCCGCCTAGTTTCGGAAGGATTTCGATCAGTAAGTCGCTGTATAAATTTGCCGTGATTACGTCGATCTTCTGTGCCGACTTCCATTTGTGCACATCGGCTATTTGAAAACTGGCGCCGCGAATCTTGTTCAATCGAGCGTTTGATTTCGCCACCGAAATCGCCGCTGGATCGTTATCGATACCGATGACGGGGGCCAGCGCCGAAACATTTTGCCGCCAAACCAAGAATTCCGCTGCCAGTCCCAAGATCTACGAGCGACCAACCGGAGTTCCAGCGGCGGGTCAGTTGTTCCAAAAAGCGAAGCGACATTGCCGTCGTGACATGGTCGCCGGTCCCAAATGCCGTGGAAGCTGGAATCACAATGTGGGAGCGTCCTTTGTGCCGGGATAGTCGGGACACTGAGGTCTCTCCCACACTCGAAATGATCAATCGTTTTCCGATCTTGATTGGCTTCGAATCGGCACGCGCAAATCGCTCTAGCCAATTGCGCGGCAACGCCTCGATACAGCCGCCAAATTCCTTGAGCAGCGAAGTCGAATCGCTCCGCGAGCGACATACGATTTCCAGTTCCAGGCGCTTACGTCCGGGTGTTTGTGCGATCGCAAGCTGGCTCGGAGCATGCGCTTGGAGAGCCTCTTCGTGCGCTTTGACCCAATGCAGTTCGGCTCGTTTGCGCCACAGATACAGACGCTACGCCACCTACAAATCGAGGTCGCTTCAGACTTACCTTTGCGCTGACGCTCCCACCGAAATCATAGTCTTCTATCGCAGAAAGTGCCGCTTGATAAACGATCGCCCTGAATCTGACTTCAGGTACTTTTCAAAAGTAATAGCCGTCTGCTCGTGCACGAATGCGAAATTAGCAATAAGGCCGAAATTTGGCCGTATGACTGCAGGGCCTTTCACTTTGATCTCTAAGCCGTTGCCGCAGATGGCGGGTGATCCGATGTGTGGCTGTCTTGGATGTGATTCCGATTTTAGTAGGTAAACGTAGAACGTCAGAAGGCTGGCCTGCCAGCCGTAGCTTGAGCCGTTCGGGCGGTCCGGCTTCGCTAAAGCTACGGCTTACTCGCTCCAGCCTTCGCTTTGCACTAGGTTTCAAGCGAAGGCTGGAGCGGGTGACGAGGCTCGAACTCGCGACGTCCACCTTGGCAAGGTGGTGCTCTACCAACTGAGCTACACCCGCAGTTTTGAGAGGGACAATAATGTCCAGCCAACCGTGCCACGCAACCTTTTAATTGCCTCCGAATGCCCAAAATCTTTGAATCCAAATCGGACGTTTAGTGCATCCTATGATCAAACACCCATGAATAAATTATTCCTCCTCTGCATCTGCTCGACGGCGCTGGCTGGCAACTTGTTCGCGCAGGTTCCAACCGAGAGTCCGATTGCCAGCCCGACGGCAAGGACGGCCGCGACAGCGGCAACTTCAATGGCAGCGCCGGCGTCAACGACAGTGCCGAGCGCGACCGCGAGTTCCGCTTCATCCGATCTCGCCGACCGAATTCACCGAAAGCTGGAAAAGAACCTTGGTCGCAAACATGGCATCACGATAGATGGCGGCGATAAAGAAGAAGACCCCGACCTTAAAGAAATGCGGAACCTTGTTGCCATCCCAATCGTGGCGATCGTATTTATGTCCATCTTCGGTGCACCCGTGCTGATCGTGATGGTGATAGGCATCTTCGCGCTTATAGGAAACCGAATGCGACAGCGGACGATCCGGATGATGGTGGAGAAGGGTCAGCCGGTTCCCGCAGAATTGCTTGCACCTGAGGTGCGACATGTGCGCCGGCGCTCGGATGTGCGACGCGGGGTTATCTGGACGATGGTGGGTTTTGGCCTGATGGTTTGGCTTGGGGCCGTTAATGACTGGGAAGGCGGCGTATGGTCCTTTGGGCTGATTCCGTTTCTGATCGGACTTGGCTATTTGATTGTATGGAAATTGGAAAACAAAAAGGACATTCCTCCTCCGCCACCAGCACCGTAGTATTGGGGCCGTGGAGCTCACTGATGCGGACCTCGTGGCGCGGGTTCTTGCCGATGACGACCAGCACGCCTTCGGTGAACTCGTGCGGCGGCATCAATCGAGCGTGCGCGGTCTCCTGCGCCAACTCACCCGCACAGACGTCGCTCTGGCAGATGACCTCGCGCAGGAAGCTTTTCTCCGGGCCTACAAAAACATCCGCAGCTTTCGCGGTGAAGCGCGGTTTTCTACATGGCTCTATCGAATCGCCTATAATTGCTTTCGCGAGGACGCGCGGCGTCGCAAGGAGTTGGTGGGCGTGGATGAAGACCAATGGCAGGCAAAACAGGATCCGCAGACTGTCGATCCCGGTTTGAGACACGACCTTATGCACGCGCTGAGTTTGCTTCCGTTACATGAGCGCACCGCTGTTGTACTTTGCTGCCAAAACGGTCTGTCGCATGATGAAGCCGCGCGTGTCCTTGACATTCCGCTCGGCACGGTCAAAACGAACGTTCTGCGCGGCCGCGAAAAGTTGAAACGCACACTGGCGGCGTGGGCGCCGAATTGATAAAGTGAATCCAATGATCGATGACGAGATGCTAGATCGACAACTGCGTGAAGCAGTGCCCTACATTAACGACGACGGATTCACGGCGCGCGTTATCGCGAGGCTGCCCGCAGCACGGCGTGAGCCGCAATGGCTTCGTGCAATGATTGTCGCTGGCCTGGCGTTAATCGGAACCGGAATGGCTTACTTCCTTTCCGGTGGGGGCAGCTTAGTTCGCCAAGGCATGGTCCAGATGGCTGACTTCCCGATTTGGCTGTTGCTGGTTTTCGCATTTGGCTGCGGCTTGGTGGTTGGCGCGTTTGCGGTGATTTTTGCCATCCGCAAGACTCCTGAAGTACGCGATCTGACCAGGCTTG
>Ga0306920_100002509_pt1 | contig 23183 bp, 21 predicted proteins | sample flu12Cox44000170_FD_204666 | JGI IMG/M metagenome (GOLD analysis project Ga0306920, IMG submission 204666) | Lab enrichment of tropical soil microbial communities from Luquillo Experimental Forest, Puerto Rico - flux4day.12C.oxic.44.000.170 (v2)... | ecosystem: Environmental > Terrestrial >...
CGCGAGAAATATCACCACTCGCTTAAGGCGTTGGCGATTCGGGAGAAGAAAATCCACATCGTCGGCAGCCCAGAACTAAAGCTCGAAGGCACACCCGTCTATCTGGATGTCGAGGGACTTCCGGACCGCGATTTCTACTACCTGATCGGCTTGCGTATCGGAAACGGCGAATCTGCCGTTCAGCACAGCCTGTGGGCAGACAGTATCGAGGACGAAGTGAAGATTTGGAGAGATTTCCTCACCATCCTCGAAACTATCGAGAATCCGATTCTTATTCACTACGGCAGCTACGAAACGACTTTCATCAGACACATGCACGAACGTTACGGCGAGCCGCAAGGGAATTCATCCGCCGCGAAAGCGTTGCACTCGTGCCTCAACCTCTTAACAGTAATCTTCACACAATTCTACTTCCCTACCTTTTCCAACGGCCTGAAGGACGTCGCGAGTTCTATCGGATACAGGTGGACCGATGCTGTGTCCTCCGGTCTTGAGTCCATCGCCTAGCGTGGCCGATGGAATGAATCTTTCGATGAAACAGCCAAAAAACATTTGCTAATCTACAACGCTCAGGATTGCGAGGCCTTGATCCGAGTTGCTGAAACGCTCTGTAACCTAATAGATCGACTGAAAGTGAAAGATGCGCATCGTGAGGGGAGCCCTGATTTCGTGCGAGCGGATTCCTCAGAGCTTCGCATGAAATCACGGTGGCGCTCTTTCGCTAGTCCGGTGTCAGGCTTTGAGGCCATAAATGCTGCGGCCCACTGGGACCGCCAGAAGGACCGTGTTTATGTGCGAAACGGCGACTCCCAGAGGAAGGTAAAGCCACGCCACCGCAGAAAAACGAAATCTACACGTGTTGAACAGGTCATCATGTGGCCGGTCTCCCGCGCTTGTCCACAATGTCCCGCGCTTGTCCACAATGCAGGCGACAAGTGCGGCTTAAAGTGTCCGCATGTGTCCAAAACGGTTCAAGATATAATCTTCGGTCGCCACAGCCTTAAGCGACGTCTCGTGAACTATATCTTTCAGAAGTGCCGAATCGTCTTTGGAGTCGATGAGCGATTTACACTGTTCAGGAAGTATGGTTGGAATTTGGTGTCATACTTCTTCTACCAAGTTATGGAGTTGTGCATTCCTCAACGTACAGTGGTCCGCAGCTCAATAGACTGTTCGGCTTCGACCTCAATTGGAGCACCCTGCACAATCTGAAAGTCAGAATTGGCGGATACTATGCCGAAACGAAGCGGAATATTTTGGAGAACATTATTCAGGGCTGCCTCGTCCACGCTGACGAAACCCGCGCGGAATGGTTCGGTTTTGTGAAGGACCACCGGACGCTCTGACATTGGCGCGGGAGCTTATTGAAAACGCCCAAAAAAGACGAGGGTTGGGCGTACAACCCCTATCCCGGACAGCGCCCGTTGGCCGGTCGCGATCTTCCGGCCCGGACTGGATCCGCTTGAGAGTCTGGCGGTGGCGCTTTCGAGTGCTGGGTATTCGCTCGATCGGCTGCCGAACGATCGGAAACTTCGTCAACGCGCGGCCGAATTCCCGCGCCAGCAGGGGAAAGAAGATTTGGCGCGGCAAGTGGAAGCCCGGGGGCAATAAGCACGCGAAATAATTCCCAAAGCGACAATTTCGCTGTCCCCTGCGCCTCGAAAGATTGTATCATAACGTCCCCTGATTATGAAGAACTATTCTGTCAGCGACGATCGTTACGATATCGCGGTAGAAGAGCCAACGACTCGGCCCTCCTTGAAACCGCCCACGAGTATTTTTGCACCAGAAATATCTCGGACGTTTGCCGACGTCCGTGCGGCAGCTGGTAAAAAAGCAACGAAGGACGTGAAGGTAAACGGCGAAGTGGTGTCTGTTCCATATCCATTCCCGTCACCAACCGATTGGCGGGACTGCTGGATGTACTTTTTGATTCTTGATCGATTCGCCAATGACCGCTTCCCACCGAATGGCGCCTGGAATCAGCGATACGAATATCGGCAGGGAGGCACGTTCAACGGCGTTACTGCTCAGCTCAATTACTTACGGGATTTGGGAGTGAAAGCGCTCTGGCTCTCGCCCGTACTGAAAAACTCGCGACCAGACTGGCAGTACACCTACCCCGGTTACGACACTCAGGATTTCTTGCATATCGATGAGCGGTTCGGTTCGGACGGAACACGAGCAACCGCAGAAGAAGAATTCGAAGAGCTCGTTGCCCAGGCTCATGCACGCGGTATTCGCGTTATTGTCGACACAGTGATCAATCATGCCGGTCAGGTCTTCGACTATATTTACCAAGGTCGGATAGCGGACGAATTCACTGATCGCGACGTGATGAATGCACCCCTCGGCGAGGAACCTTCCATTCAGTGGTTAAACGGGTACGGTTTTCCGCGGGCTGATTGGCAGGATCAGATACCTCCGGGTACGGCCTTATCAGCTGACGACGCTGTCTATCCGGTTGATCTGCAGCAAAAGCTGTTTTTTCGGCGCCGCGGCGCGATCGTGAGTTACGAACGCTCAGGATCTCCACAAGACTTCGTCAAAGGTGACTTTTATAAACGGCGACAAATCGTAGTTGAATACGATGCGCGGCCGGTCGGCCAAGCCGGCATCCAGGCGCGCTACGGTTCAAGGCCAGTTCTTAATATTCTGATTCGCGCCTATCAATACCTTATTGCGAAGTTCGATCTTGATGGTTTTCGGATCGACACGACAAAACATGTCGAGCCGGACATGGTCGAGATTTTCGGAAATGCGCTTCGGGAATTTGCCGACACGCTCGGCAAACGAAACTTTTTCACCTTCGGCGAAATTATAGCTAGCGAAGAGGAAATTAATCGATTTGTGGGACGACACAGCACAGAAACGGAGGGATTCGGTGTCGATGCGGCCCTTGACTATCCTCTTTTCTTTAAACTTCCCGAGATTGTAAAGGGTTGGCGGGACGTTTCCGAACTCTCCACCGTTTTCGACAATCGCAAAAAAGCTGAAGAGGGGCTCATCAGTTCACACGGCGAAGCTGGAAAATATTTTGTCACATTCCTCGACAACCATGATCGGACCGAGCGATTTAATCATCCGTCAGCGCCGCAAGAGCAGATCACGATGGGATTGGCCACCCTATTTTGCTTGCAAGGAATCCCGGCGATCTACTACGGAACCGAACAAGGGTTGACGGGAACCGTCGATTCACAAGGCTATCCTGATCTGGTTAATAATGAGTCGGTCCGCGAGGCGCTATGGGGTAAGTCGGAGCCTTTTGATGACAAGCACTTTCTCTATCAGCAGATCCGATCGTTGAGCAGACTGCGAGAGGAGCAGCCGGCGTTACGATTCGGCCGGCTCTATTTCCGCCAAGTTTCAGGTAATGGGCGGGATTTTGGCTACTCGTCCGGCGCGGGCGGTTTGGTCGCGTTCTCCCGCGTCGTGAGCGACATCGAGGTGCTCGTAATTGCGAACACTGGTTCGCGCCAGCGATTCGACGGCCACGTTCTGCAAGACCCTGATTTGAACCGGCATCCTCGGAAGATGCATGTAGCGTATAGCAATCTCGGCACGGTTAGTTCCGCTACCGTCCGGCGGATTTCCGACGCGCGCTTTTTCTTCGGAGCACAGTTTAGCGGCTCGGCCGCCGCCGCAGCTCTGCCGGTTGGACTTGCTCCGATGGAAGTCCAAGTTTGGGTTCCTGAACAGCGGTTCTCATTCTAAACCTCCAAAGTGCTCTGTTATTTTATGCGCGACAATTGAGCGAATCAGCTCAGACAAAACGGATTCCAAAATATGCCTCTCAATTGGTTGAACGATTCGGGCTACCAGATTTATCCGCCACCGGATGTGCAGCGCACGACGCTCGGGATTGATGCCCTGAGCAGGTTGGTTTGTAATACATGGAACGAGGCCACGGCTAACGGCGGCCGACCATTCGATGCAGTCGTCATCGGCGCCGGCATGTTTGGCGGGTATTGTGCCAACGAAATCTACCGCCGCGGGGCCGCGAGTAATCTGAGGGTCTTGGTGCTCGATGCCGGAGGATTTCTGATCCCTACTCATCTCCAGAACCTACCGCCCAACATCTGCCTCGACGTTCCGGCCCCGATAAGCCCGGCGGCGCCCGAGGCCCGCTATGCAAGGGGGGTAGTTTGGGGCATTCCTTGGCGCAGCAACGTAGAATTCATCGGCCAGGCCTACTGCATCGGTGGCAAATCCCTTTACTGGGGAGGGTGGTGTCCGCGCCTGCTGCCCGACGACCTGGTTGAATGGCCCGAAACGGTAGCGGAATACCTAACAAAGAAGTACGAGAAGTTGGAGGAAGAGACCGGAGTAAGAGTCGTGGAGCGGGAGACCGGCAAAGAGAAGAGCGGGACCGGCAAAGAGGTGAAGACAGAATTTATACAGGGCGCGCTTTTCAATCTGCTTGAGCAACGCGTTGGGACTGCCATAAACCGAGCCGCCGTTCCAAATCTCGAATCCGTCCACAAGCCGCCCTTAGCGGTTCAAGGGCAGTCTCCGGCTTCCGGCCTTTTTGGTTTCGATAAGTACAGCAGTGTTTCAGTTTTGATCGAAGCAGCTCGTGATGCGGCAAACCAGCCGGATTCACGGAGACGCTTGTTCGTCGTACCAAATGCTCATGTTACGCGATTAAATGCCCCGCACGGCGTAGTCACCTCCATTGACGTTTTCGTCGATGGTGCCACCCGATCCCTGCTGATCAACCCGAACTGCGCAGTCGTCCTTGCGCTGGGCACCATCGAGTCCACGCGGCTCGCGCTCGTTTCATTCCCGACCAGTCCGGACAATCCGGCGAGAGAATTGATGGGACGAAATCTGATGGCCCACTGGCGATCTAACATTTTCGTCCGAATCAGACGCTCTGCGTTGGACCCCTCTAAGACGCTGCCCTATGAACTCGAAACAGGAGCTCTTCTTGTGCGGGGCTCAACGCCGCAAGGCAAATTCCAAATTCAGGTGACGGCATCGGCGGATCCTAAGGGTAACTCCGATGCTCTGCTCTTCTCGATGATTCCTGACATCGACCTGCTCAAAGGAATCCTTAAGAATCAGCACTCCGAATGGATCTCAATTTGTTGTCGAGGCGTTTCACAGTTAATGGGCAATCGCGTAATCAGCGTGCCCAATTCGTTCGGCCGTTGGATCAATCTCAGTCCATTTGAGACCGATGAGTTTGGAGTGCCTCGAGCTTATGTGCATCTCACCACTACAGATGCCGAGGACGCTTTGGCAGATTCCATGGATGCGGCGATCCTGGGACTGGCAAACGAGCTCGCCGGCAATAACCCTAACAATCTCCAGATTACCAGAAGAACCCGAGACGGCCTTGGTACTACGTATCACGAAGCCGGCACGCTGTGGATGGGAACAGACCCAACAAGCTCCGTGACTGATACCAATGGTCGGTTCCACCATGTTGCCAATGTCTTTTGTGCAGACCAATCGCTGTTCGTGACCGTCGGATCGGCGAATCCAACTTTAACCGGCCTTGTTCTTGCGAAAAAAGTAGCAGAAGCTGTCGTCGCCCGCGCAACTGGTGAACCACCCCCTCCTTGATCGGGTCGAGCGGGAACATGAGGCTGTACCGCTTTGCCCGCATCGCGTCACATAGCTGCCCTTGAATTGAATGAAATCGGCGATTTCCGACACGCCGAGCTGCTGCTCGAGCACGGCATAGTTGCTTTTCAGATATTGAGCTGAGCTACAGCGGGTGGCCATGCGGCTAAATCCCCGTCCGTCAACCTAGGGCACCAGCCCAGAACTTTATACATAACTCGTTGGGAGCGAGCATTGGGAATCAAAATCCGGCGGGCTAATTGGACAAAATGATGTTAGAGGATGCGATTTTTCGTCAAGATAATCGCTACTGCACGCGATGAAATGAGGGAAATAATAGAAACGCCTTGAGGTGCAGGAGAAGTTCCTGGAGGTATGAGATTTTTGGAATTCGGCCGCCGGGCAGGGGCTTTTAAGCGCTGGAACGCAAATGAGCAGTCTGAGTCCAGCAAAAAGCAAAATCCAGAACTCGACTTAATCCGGTCCAGAGAGTTTGTGCTCCGGGATGGCCATCCCTCTTTCGGCCCAAAAAGCCACCGAACGAAGCGACCATTCGAACCATTTCATTAAGCGAGGGCGGGTTCGGAGGTGGGCTGCCTCCCTGGATGATGACCCAACTGGAGTGCCATTCGGCTTCTTCGAAAACCACGCTGCAAGGCAGATCCGGGCATTCTCTGCCTAAATGCATGATATAAAGCACCCGCCAAGCCACAATCATGTAGAGCAGGATGGCCAACTTGATCGGCTCGCGGGTGCGCAGTTGCAGTTCTTCAATCCGACAGCCTGTTTTCAAAACCCGATGGAAAACTTCGATCTCCCAGCGGCACACGTAGAGCTCAAGCATCTGGCGAGCTTTGTTAAAATCACTGCAATCTAAGTTGGTTAACAGGATCCATTGGATGGGTTCTTCCGCTGCGGGGGGATCGACTTCTTGAGCTTGCACGACCCATATCTGGACGGGAGGCAGTTTATGGCCCTTCCGGTAGGGCGGTTTTAAGGTGACTTGGACGGCCCGGATTTGCTGGGTCACGACACGTTTGGAGCGAGTCACCTTTCGCCTATTACCACCTTTGCCTTTTTTGAGTTGATGCTTGGCAGCGACTTCAAAGCTGACAGTACCCAGCACCGGACTTTGTTCCAACTGCTGGCGGATTTTGCCGGGGAGTGGTTGTGGAGTTTGCTCCTGATTTTCAGGGAGCTCTAAACAACGATTTTCCTTGGAGCGTATCAACCAATCGGCCACCGGCTCTCCAGGGCTCAGACGGCTTTGATATTCAGCAAAAATCTCATAGATATCAGCTTCCCGGTCCGCACAGAAGATCACTTGGCGTCCGGGAGTTCTTTCTACCAGCTCACAGGCGCGCCGATAGCCTTCCAGCCAGCGGTAACTTTCCTTTTGTTTTTTGTTCGATCGGCTTCTGTTTACGCTCCTGGGCTTTGCCATGTTCTTGATCCTCACGGGCCTCAATAGAGGTGTGCCACAAACCCAGTGGCAATCTCTCCGGACTGACGACTAACTCATTGTGGGCAAAAAAGCCCCGGCGATGCAGGTTGGAGAGCGGCCCGGTGCCTTGGAGCATTTTCTTGGCCGTAAAATCCAGCTCTGTGGTGTCTTGGATATAGAGCACTTGGCTGTGTTGGCTCACCCGTAACAGCGTCGCTTGGCGATGGGGAGCAAGTAACTGCTCTTGGCTGACCTGCTCATTGTGGAAAAAGCGACTGGCAGCCACCACTTCGGCAAAACCACGACAAGCCGCCGTGATGCTGGCCAGGGGTGATTGCCACATGCGCTCGACGATAACCTTTAGGCGCTTAACCAAGCGCTTATCGCCTAGCTCACAGCCATTAAACTCTTCACTGATCCGCTGACTCATGGCACCCACAAGAGCTGGCACTTAGATGCCGACGAAAATCGCGGCGCAACGGGTAAAGCCACACATCCTTCAGAGCCAACCCCCCGCGATGAAATCGATCTCGCTTGCCCCGACCGCGAGTCTGACCAACCCAAAGCCAGTTAGCAGCTCGATAACAGCTGCCCAAAAAGCGTTCTCGTTCTACGAAAGTCTCCACCAACACCGGAGCATATCCGTAGCGAGCGGCAAAATCCCGCGGCAGTTGCCGCCCACAGCGTCCCAAAACCTGCGAGGCCAGATTGGCGCAACGCACCCAAGGTAAAATCAGAAACCTCAAGTTATTGATTATCAGCCCTAAAGCCCTTCGCCCGACTGGTTCTCTGTGCCAGCCCAAAAACTGGTCCCGGGCTGCCACCTTCAAGGCCGCCGGCCCAAAGCCAATAACTCCCAAAAGCACTTCGCCTACCCCGAAAAGATAACGCATCAGATGAGGACTACCCCCCAGCTTGGCTCCCAAATAATGGTAACGTTCCAACAGCGTGTAATAGAGTGCCGACTCTTTAGGCCCTTGCACCTGCCGTAACCACAAAGCACCAAGCTCATCGATGCGCCCAACGACCGGTTCCTGGCTGGGCAAGAGCTCAGCACAACGGGCCTCTCGCTCTCTGCATCCTCGATTGCGGCCATTGGCATTGCCCTTAGCTGGCGCAGGTAATTGGATGAAACCGGCTCGATGGAGTTTTAACAACCCCGCTCGAGCGCTCATCAAGCGGGGCACCCCAGCCGGGCTTATCCATCCCATCGACTCACAGGCACGTCGCGCAATCTCGCAGCGGTTGGCCCCCGCCGCTCCCTCCACTACAGCTTCGAGACGCGCCAAACCCTCCGGCCCAAAGTCCAAACCCAATAACCGCTCCGGTACTCGCTGCTGAGCTCCTGTTGCCATCCTCGCTGCTCCAGCTCTAGCTCAGTTCGGAGTCCGTGGCCAGCAAAAAATCTACATTCGCGATTTTTTTTTAGATGTGTATAGAGCTCAGGGCACCAGCCATGGGCACCAGCCTGCCCAGTAAACGGATTTGCCGCCCACGCAGTAAGGGGTCCCCACAAAACTGGTATTTCCTCGCCACGGCATCTCCCAGACAAATTCCCTCGGCAATCCGCTGTCGTTGGTGGGATCTATAGGCTCCGGCACGTTCAATCCTATGTCGGGCAGATCGTGCTCGGCGACGAGGAACGGGCCAGCCTCGAGCAGGAGCGTGCGCAACCGCTTCACGTTTGTATCCCGGAAGAGTTTGTCGGCACAATACCCGCCAAACATCCCGCTGCCGATAACTACAACGTCGAAAGCGAGATTGGTCATGGCTTCCTCCCAGGTGTTGCAAGCGTTTCGCGCAACGGCGTCGACGCTGAAAGAAGTCTCCTGGTAATCGACCGCGTCAGTCGCCGAAGGCATCAAGCGGGGTAAGTACGCAGCCATAAAATGCATCCTACCTGGAAACGCTATCAGAAACGAGACTCTTGATGTCAAGCACAGTAATTTCGAGGGTGTGTGTGTTGGTGTGTGTTGACGCCCGTTACACGAACCAAAAACCGGCTGCTCGGAACTTAATCCAAGCCTTCCAGCCGCAGGAAATGCCCTCGGCCTGACTTGTCTCTGGCGATAATCGTTCGCCCATCTGGCGCAACAGTGCAATGCAACATGGGGCCCTCGCCGGAGAAGGCAGTAATGTAGTTCCCGCTTTCCACATCCCACACCCGCAGCGTATGGTCAGCCGAGGCCGAGATCGCGTGGTGGCCATCCGGCGTTACCGCTACGGCATTAACCAAGTCCGTATGGCCTTCGAGCGTGCGCACCAATTGGGCGGCCTCCAAATCCCACACCTGCACCGTCTGATCAGCCGAAGCCGAGATGGCGCGGCGCCCGTCGGGCGTTACTGCTAAGGCAGTGACCCAGTCCCTATGGCCTAGGAGGATTTGCACCGTCTCGCCACTCTCCGAATCCCATACCCGCAGCGCCCCGGAATCGGACCCCCACAGGGCGCACCGCCCATCAGAGGTTACTGCAACGACGCTGACCAGGTCCGCATGGGCCGCGAGGGTACGCACCGACTGGCCAGTCGCCAAATCCCACACCCGCAACGTCTGGTCCGCCGAGGCCGAGATGACGCAGCGCCCATCCGGTGCTACCGCCACGGCAGTGACCAAGGCGGTATGGCCTTCGAGCATACGCACCGGCTGGCCAGTCGCCACATCCCACACCCGCAGCGTATGGTCCGCCGAGGCCGAGATGACGCGGCGCCCATCCGGCGTTACCGCGACGGCGGTGAGCCAGTCCGTATGGCCCGTGAGCACCCGCAGCAATTGGCCGCTCTCCAAATCCCAGATGCGCAGCACGTGGAAATCGGAGGCCATGGCGATGCCGCGCCCGTCGGGCATCAGCGCCACAGCAGTGATGCTATCGGTCTGGCCTGCTAGCGGGTGCTCAGATCGGTCTCCGCGCTCTAAGTCCCACATCCGCAGTGTAAGGTCAGCCGACCCCGAGATGGCGCGGCGCCCGTCGGGCGTTACGGCCACGGCAGTGACCCAGTCCGTATGGCCTGCGAGCGTGCGCACCGATTGGCCGCTCTTTAAGTCCCATACACGCAACGTATGGTCAGGCGACCCTGAGATGGCGCGGCACCCGTCAGGCATTAGTACCACTGCAGTAACGCTATTCGTGTGGCCTTCGAGGGTACGCACCGACTGGCCCCTTTCTAAGTCCCACATCCGCAGTGTAAGGTCAGCCGACCCCGAGATGACGCGGCGCCTATCGGGCAGAGCGACCACCGCAGTGACCCAGCCCGTATGACCTGCGAGCGTGCGCACCGATTGGCCGCTCTCAAGGTCCCAAACCCGCAGCGTCCTGTCAGCCGAGGCTGAAATGGCGTGACGGCCATCGGGGGTTACCGTCACGGCATTGACCGCGTCCAGATGGCCTTCGAGCGTGTACACCGATTGGCCGCTCTCAAGGTCCCAAACCCGCAGCATCCTGTCAGCCGAGGCTGAAATGGCGTGACGGCCATCGGGGGTTACCGTCACGGCATTGACCGCGTCCGCATGGCCTTCGAGCGTGTGCACCGATTGGCCGCTCTCCAAGTCCCACACGCGCAGCGTCCCGTCAGACGAGGCCGAGACAGCGCAGCGGCCGTCAGGGGTGATGGCGGTCACAAGCACCGAGTTGCGGTGGCCTTCGAGCGTGTGTACCGATTGGCCGCTCTTCAGGTCCCAGACCCGCAGAGTATGATCAGACGAGGCCGAGACCGCGCGGCGGCCGTCGGGCGTTATCACCCGGCCCTGACTGGACCCGTATGGCCCACGAAGATGCGCGCCGGTCGATTGCTCTCCAGGTCCCACATCCTCAACGCGCCGTCACCCGAGCCGGAGATGGCACAGCGCCCATTCGGCGTTAGCGCTACGACATGGATCCAGCAGCCCATCTTCGTACCTTCGAACGTGCGGATCAGAGGGCCCCCTGGCGGAGAGAGACTGCGTGTCAAAGGCCGGAGCCAGGGCCAGGATTTGCTCTCAGCAGCGCCCTTAAGTAAAACTTGGATGTCGGGTGCCGGATTGCTAAGCAAACGGCCTGTTAATTGGCCCGCCAATTGGCGCCGATCGCGAGCCAGCACATGCGCCGAAAGCCGAATGGCTGATTGCACCAGCAGCAAATCGGCATCATTAGAGAGATAATCGTAGTCTGCGATAAGCGCGCTCGCGTCCGTACCATCCAATTTGCGTTGGAGGAAACTAAAATCCTTCAGCACAGTCCACAAAATGTGGTCTCGACCGACCAGATGCAGATGGGCTAGAAGATGCCGGAGACAGTATAAAGAAATGCTCTGGGAGGCACCCTGGTATTCGGCCCAACACCAGTCGGCTAACCTGGTCCAGCCCTTCTGGAGGTTCACGTGGTACGGCCCCGCAAACGGTTGGTCGTGGGGAATATCCCAGCCTGTCAACCAGTCGAACAGCGATTTGTGGAAGAGTGCATAACGACCGTCAGAAGCGGGCGCAAATGAGGCCAGACGAGAGAGGATGACGGGAAGTTCCTCTTCGGCATCCAAGTCGGTGGCGGCAGCGATTTGTTGTCGAGTGAGCGGTTCCCGAGCGGCCGCCACGGTTTCCAGCACCCGACGCGAAGCGCCAAAATCCACACCTGCATCGCGAAAAAGCCGATCGAAGAACATCTTGTATAGACTACTCAAGCCGGGCGGCAGGTTTTGGATTAGATCGAAACTCAATTGGCCTCTCTCGACGGCACCGAGTGCGGTTGTGACGAACAGGAAGTTGCCTGCACTTGATCTGAGGAGATCGTTTTCAAGGCGAACAAGGATCTTACCACTGGTCGTCACCTGGTCGCGCAAGGCCGGTTCGGCGAGGCGGATCCGCATGAAGTGGCGCACATCATCCTGGTTTCCTGGATCTTGGGCGCTGAGAACACGGATGCTCGCGCTACGTAGCTGGTTGAGGAGGCTCGGATCACCCCGCATCGTAGCGACTATGCCTAGCCACGGCGGCAACCGGTCGAAGCGTGTGGAAAGCACATCGACGATCGTGGGCCGCTGCGTGTGCGCCGAGGCTTCGTCGAGGGCGTCAATGAGCAGGTAACGCCTGCCTCCCTGAGGTGGCTTAATGTTGTGAAGTGGGCCCAGAATAGCAACGTCGAACGCGCTAGCCGGGTCGGTGTCGGAGCGTCGGAGAAGGTCGGCAATGGCGGACTGTTCCAGCATCTCAGCGTATTTATCTAACTGTGCCGACAACATCGCAGCCAAGCTGCGCACGAAACCTGCCGGCTCAAGCGTGACTGGAGTATCAGCCCGACAGCAGTGGTAAGCGAGGATATGACCACCAGGATTTCTGTGGACCAGCGCCGCGACGATGGCCGATTTGCCTACCCCCGGTTCTCCGACCAGCAAGAGCGCAGGCGGAGAGCCTCTCGCACGCCACTCCTCGATCTCTTGAAAAACCCATTCTCGGCCGGTGAAACCTTTTAACTTCTCCACGAGGAAAGGCGTAAAATCCCAAGGCTCGAGAAGAAGCCCTCGCGCGCGGCCACGTGTTTCCCCACGCCGCGCTTCTTCCGCCGCGCTCATGCGGTCTAGCCTGCGACGATGCAGGGCTTCTCCTCGGCTATGTTTGGCGGCCGTGCGAACAACGCTACGGGATTTGGCCTTACCCTTTGTGTCCAACGCCACCCGCACTTCGCTCAAAAGAGTCTTGAGGTCGCTGGGACTCTGCGGACGCCTAGCTGGATCTTTGTCCAATAAGGATCTAATCAGGGCCACAACCGGTCGCTGCACGTGCTCCAATTGTTTAAACGGTGGCGGCGCGCGCAAATGCTGGCCCATTACCTCAACAGGGCTGCCGTCGAAGGGCAACCTGCACGTCAGCATCTCCCAGAGAGTAATGCCTAAGGAATAAAGGTCCGAACGAATGTCTGTTTGCTTGCCTGCGCATTGTTCGGGGCTCGCGAAATGCGGTGTCCCAGTAAAGGCCCCAGGGGTTGAAATCCCGGCTTCCGGATGCGGTTCCTCAACCGCCTTGGCCAGGCCGAGGTCGATAATCTTCGCTGTTGCACCGCCTCCATCCTCTAAGCTGACCATGATATTGCTTGGCTTAATGTCGCGGTGGACTAAGTTCTTTTTATGTACCGCAGCCAAGCCGGCGGCCACTTGGTTCGTAATCTCGAGTGCCAGCTTTACCTCTAAGGGACCAGAGCGTTTAATAAGGTGCGCGAGAGTTTCTCCCTCGACAAATTCCATTGCATAAAAGTAGTTTCCTCCGCTTCTGCCTAGATGGAAAACCGAGGCAACGTTCGGATGACGGAGGCTGGCCGCCGCACGTGCCTCACGCAAAAACCTAAGCCGAGCAGATTCGTCGCCCAGATAGCGTTCGCTGATCACCTTCAATGCCACGGTGGATCGAAGATCGACGTCGAACGCCTTGTAAGTCACTGCCATCGCACCGCGACCCAACTCGATGGGTCTCCCGTCTTCGCCTTTTACGAGTTCATAATGCTCAAATCCATATTCTGAAGAAACATGCTCAGGAGTGGATATGGCTAAGTCCTTTTCAGTAAATTCGACAGTGTCATCAAGGGCGCTACGCAACATACAGACGAGACAGAACTCACCACAAATATCAGCTGAGAGCGGTGTCTTGCACATCGGGCAAGCGCAAATCTCCGGTAGCTCCAGCGGTATCTCAGACCCAGAGTCATGCCCCGAATTTTGCACGTCAGACTTCATGGGACTATTCGGCCCTCCGCCGCGATTAGGGCTTCGCAGAGAGCGTGGATTTCACCATCGATTTCGGCAGGGTCCGAAACAGTGCGACCGACCTCCTGACGCAGGTGAGCCGAATACCGTTTGCGCAAGCGGTGGATGAGAGTCTTCACAGCGCCTACCCCAACGCCGAGCACTTTTGCTGCCTCCTCGTACGGCGGCGAGCCCTTGCCATCGCCCATCCTTAAGAAAACCTTCAAAGTTTCGAAAGTTGACCATTTACCTTGAGCAGCGTATTCCTCGCCTAATAGGGTCATTGCCCGGGCAAGCAAGGTGACCGCCCATCGTGCGTCGAAGATCTTTTCAGGGGTCAAATGGTCAACCGGCTCCAATCGATAACAGTTTTCAGCGCTCTCGAGATCCAGGGAAACAAATTCGCATTTGCCACCGCGTTTCAGACTACGGGCTCGATGCGCCTCAACTGAGAGATAGTTCTGGAAGGATGCCAGCAGAAACGACCGAAACTTGCCTTTCAGCTGATCCACGTGGGTGAGGGCTCGGTGCTCCACCAAGTGCAGGAAAAAACCTTGAGTTAAGTCCTGAGCGTCATGCGGCGAACGCCCACGAAGACGCGCAAATGAGTACAAGGGGTACCAATAAAGCTGACACAGTTCGGCCAAAGCGGCACGACCCCCTTCCACCTGGCTCTGCGCAGCGCTAATGACAAGCGTCCACCGCGTGGTATGAAACTGCGTCGCGCCCACGCCGCTCGAGTTGTATTCCGACTTCATTATGCACCCCGGTTCCCCTCGACATTAATCGATAAACTTCGCGTCCGGAACAAAAATTTCCAATCGGATCCTGGCTACCTACACCACCGTAGCTCTGCTTAGTCTGCTGTTCGGAAAAAAGTTTAGACCAACGGAAATAAGGGTTCTTCCGTCACGGCCAATGCTTCAATAGTTCACCGTGTAATTCACGCTCGTCCCTACTGCCGTACGCCAGTAACTACATTTCGGATCCGTTCGAAGCCCGAAGAGAAAGTTTTTCGAAAGCGATGAACTTATCGGTGAGGTGAGGGCGGTTGTCTGTCGCCATCAACTCGGAAAGAAGAGTGAAAGGAAGATCGCCCAAAGCAAATACGAAAGTGACGGGATCGAACGAGCAAACGACTGACAAATCTAGGCGGCTGGGTGTTTGGATGGAGAATGCATGCATGGGGGATCGGCTTTGGAGTCGACCCCCAAATGGTGCGTTAGAACTGATTTTGAATCGTCACCTTGGTTCCATTGAAACGGGTGATCGTGAAACTGACATTTTCGTTATAGCAACGGACGTAATCCTGCAATAGATACAAGGCGATCTGCTCGCCCAAGATTGTAATAATCCGCGGCCTGTTCCCGGATCTCGTAAGCTCTTATCCGGCGCTGGTTCGAAGTTTGCGGCCCAAATTCATTGTGTGACATATTCCTAGTTATTTCTCTTAGAGTTAGATGGTTCAATTCTAAGCTTTTGTTATTCTTGCTAATCGAACAGGTTCCATTGGTTGTGACTTCATGCATGGTACAGCAACTGAGCAAACCAGAGATCTCCGTAGAGCTCAGCGTCTCCTGCCAGCGCAATCGAAACAAGTAGATTTCAACCGGCGTGTCAGCTCCATCTATCCTCACGTGCACTGGATCGCACAATTACCCGATAGGGTAACTTTTATATGAATGGTTTTCGTGCGCTTTCGCTATTTTTCCTGCTTTGGCGCACACGGATGGGGGATTTTCTCACGAAAATCGAGGGAGATTGAATGGAGTCTGCTTTCCGAACGCTTAGCGCGCTTGAGGCAGATTGACTTCGCGGTTCCAAGGCTTTCTTGTGCCCTGGAGGTATGAAACGCAAAGAACGGATCTGTTGCAGATACGTACAAGCGCCTGCAACGCAAGACCTTACATTTAACGGGCATAGCGTCGAGAAGACATCGCTACGAGCCCATGGTTCAATTTTGAGCGCATATCTATGCTCGGCGAACCTGGAATGGGTCCAAACGTCGTCCAGGAGCCATTTGTCAGGCCCGAGTCTCAATCGTTCCAACAGTGGCGTAAGCGGCTCGTGGCGTGGATCTTGCACCTATCTGCAACAGATCCAAAAAGGGGGGATCTGACGTTCAAACTCAGCTCCCGTGACCTCGTCCAAATGATGGCCGAGCGAGGCATCGCCTTGGCTCATACGGCTGAAGACCCGTTTTGGCTAGAACTGTTCGTAGGATAAGGGTTCTTGGCTTTTGCCGGGGTGGATGAAAGCCTTCAGCATTTCAAATATTGATGCTCCAACCCGGGTGAATACCCCTATCTCGATTAACACGCAGCGGGAGGCGAAGGGCACTCTGGGCGCGTTACGTTGAGGAAAGCTGTCGGTCGGGTATCGATCCGGTGGTGTCACTGGTCGGGTTTTGGCTCTATGCGGAAGAACAAAGTCCAGCAATCTCCTGAAACTCGGGGATCGGAATGTATTTGTAACCGGTGATGCAAAACAATTTCCTTTCTATTTTAGTAGGCCGCTGCTGAGTGGTTCCTTCGCTGCTTCAATGAAGTTTGAAAAAACATTCCCCGGTTCAAAGCAGCCGATCTCTGAACCGGGGAAATCACTTCCATGTATACCAAGAACTATCCGAGAGGAGCCTTTCACAAAACAGCGGGAAACGCAAATCCGAATCAGCCAGCCGAGCCTGGCACTCAAGATCTTCTTTGTAGAAGAGATCCGGTCCTGCCTTCCACTTTTTTCCCTAAGATGAATTTATGATAAATTTCGGTCCAAATCTGGAACAATATTTTCTACCTGTTCAAATGGTCGAAAAATTCCCTACTGCTGCTTATGTAGCCGGACGGTTGCAAAAAGTAGGTTGGGATTCTGCTTACGGAAAATCTCTTCTTAGTAACTTCAGAGACGATCTAATCCGGGAATGCGGAGGCGAGTTTTCCGACGTGCTGAAACATTTCAGAGTTCGGAGATGCCGCCCTTCGGTCTAAGTGATTGTGGGACTCCGCATTAATCCGGATCCATTTCAAGGCGATTCTGAGTGAGATCTAGGTAGCTGAGGTTATCGCGGCAGACGGCCTATTGGCTCTATGGCTGACGCAGCAACAAATACCGAAGGGCCCGCGCGACCGGTCCCGCTCTCTTGATCCGCTGGGACAATTGCTCGCCGTCGGGACCCTGGCGACCGCCACCTACTCCCTGATCGGCATGAGTCATGCGACTTCGACCACCATCTCATCCTGGACCTCCGGAGCGGCCTGTGTAGTCTTCGGCATCAGCTTCATTGCCGTGGAAGCCCGACACGAGAGCCCGATGCTCCCGTTGCTGCTGCTACGCCGGCGAACTCTCGGGCCGGTCGCACTGGTCGGGCTCCTCCACAACGTCTCGATCTACGGCCTCATCTTCGTCTGCTTGCAATCGGAACACGGGTCGGGGCGGTGTTTTTGCGAAATCATGGACCCTTCCGTGCCTTAATATGGGGCCACTTTGCAGCGGCTCTCGGCGCTCTGATCCTGGCTTCCTTGGGGCGGAACTTCACGCCGGCTGCCCTGGCTTTGCCGCTCATTGTCATCGGCGCCGGCGCCGGTACTCCTTGGTCTCCGCTAACATTCGGTTAGCATTACTTTTCGAAAACTCACTGCCACTTCATCTTTCTTAAAAATCGCTACCTGGCAATCCCTCGCGTCTGCATCTTCTGGCCGCGACCGCGAAAGTGATGAAGATGATGTGTAGCCGATCAACACGTGATTAATCACCCGGGAATCTCCACCGATAGCTCTTCGTCGAACAAGGAAGATGAGATCAGGTAGTCCGCCGTCGTTGCGTTACAGGCGTGCGGGATGTTCCAGACCGCCGCCATCCGCAGAAGGGCTTTGACGTCCGAGTCGTGCGGTTGCGGGGCCAAGGGGTCCCAGAAAAAGATCAGTAAATCCAAATGGCCCTCGGCGATTCGGTTCCCAATTTGTTGATCGCCTCCCAACGGACCACTGAGAAAACAGACCACGGGCACCTGCAGTGCGTCTGCCAGGAGGTCCCCCGTGTGACCGGTGGCATAGAGTTCATGCCTTATCAGCCGTGCTTTGTGTTTCAAAGCCCATCGGCCGAGCTTGCCTTTGCAGTTGTCATGAGCGACTAACGCGATCCGCTTCCTCATGCGAAGAAGGCGTGTTGCCATTCGCACCGGTAACTTCAACGGATTTTGCACACCATCGAGTCGCGAATGGTCAGTCGGCGCTATACGTTCGTTTCTAACGCCTTCGGTTTGCTGATTTATCACCTTTAAGTGCGGGCGTAAGCCCGCCGCAGGAGAACTACCCCCAAATTTCAAAAAATTCGACTTTGGAACGTGGTTTGGATGATCCCTCGTAGGTTGGTGTTGCCTCAAGGAATCCTTGTGCGTACTGCTGGAGCCAGAGGAACTCAAGGCGATGCGCATGGTCCGGAGCCAAAGGCCGATCGGCTTAGTCGAGCCCGAAGTTCATATGCTATTGCGGGCTGCCGGTCAGTCGCGTCATGGCCTCGCGAAGCGTAACTATTGCGTTGATCCAACTGATGCTCCAGGCTGGCCTACGGGTCGGCGAAGTCGCAGCGCTATCGGTCGGCGACGTGCGCATCCGCGAGCGTTCCGGGATTGGGCGGATCCGCCAGGGCAAGGGGCGCAAATGTTGCCGATAACATTTGCGCCCTTATGTTGCCTTCCCACTTATGTGGCGTTGGATTCGTAAATCGCGTCCTGAGAAGGTCGCTCGACGCCCTCCAATGGGGATTAATTCCATATTGGGCGAAGGATCCAAAGATCGCTTACCGGACCATCAATGCGCGAGCTGAGACAGTCGATAAAGCGCTCTCGTATCGGCATGCTTTCAAGAAACGGCGCTGCTTGATTCCAGAGGACGGATTCTACGAATGGCGCAAAACGGCAAAACCGAAGCTGCCGTTCGCGATCGCCATGAAAGAACGGACGCCCGTTCACTTTTGCCGGACTCTGGGAAAACTGGAAAGATCCCGAATCTGGGGAGTGGCTGCGCACTTGCACGATTATCACAGGCGAGCCTAATGAGCTCGTAGCGCAGATCCATCCCCGTATGCCGGTGATTCTTCCTGAGCAACATCACGCGACTTGGTTAGGTGAAACTGACGACGGCAATCTCAAAGAGTTGTTCGTCCCCTACCCCGCGGATCTGATGCGGATGTGGGAGATTTCTCCACGGGTAAACAGCCCGGAGAACGACGATCCATCGCTCTGGGAAAACCTCTTCGTCCACGAACGCGCCATGTCAGACGCGCACTTGCTTATCACCCGAACGGAGTATTGCCCTCTTTTTCTTATTATTAAAAAGTGAGAAGATCATGGGGAGCAAGGCAGGAAGGATTTTTCCGAGCGCGGATGCAGCCGCGCTCGCGGCCATTGAGGAAATCAATCCCGTATCCATCGCGCGGAACGTCGAATTCGCCGGGCGTGTCGTCGAACGCGATACCGGATTTACATTCACTCCAGCTCGAACACTGAATTTGAAAGACAATTCCGATCCGGGACCGAAGATTGCTGGATCAATTGGTTCGTACCATACCCACTCAGGTGAATTTGAGGCGACCGATGAGGTCTTCTCTCCATCCGATAAAGCTAAGGCAACGTTTGGTAAAGAATTGTCCTTTTTGGGCACTCCGAGAGGTCGAATTCTAAAGTACACTCCTATTGACCTCTTACCTCCATACGAACAAGGCCTTAATCCTACCGGCGTCGTCGAGATATTGAAGTTTCCGGCTTACAATATTGCCCACGAGCGCGGGTCGCTGTTGGGAAGGTGGGGAGTTGATCGCCCGAAATCCGGCGATACATGGGACGTTATCTTTTTCGCGGACGCTAGCGCAGTTTGGACACAAGGCACGGGTAAAGAAAAGTTCGTGGCGTTAGGAACTGGAACCTGGTGGACGAAAGATGACAATATAGTCACCTTGTGGCGTGCCGACTTAGCAGAATTCTGGCCGCTTCCATTGAGGCCAAAAAAGCAAGTTGGAGCGGAGAGTACAGGTGCCAGACTTGTCGCACGGAAGACCGAGGAATCAACAGAGAATCCGAAATCCAAGTTCTCTATTTCTGTATAGAGGCGGGCTGCTGGCACCCCTTCGTAGGCGCGCTGAGCTGGAGGAGGTGGCAGGAGCGAGCCGCCGCGCGGGCAACTGTGCAGGTCCAGAAGGCGCTTGCGAAGAGATCGGCGTCAAAAATGAAACACCTTTCTGAGTTATTGCGCCACTTGCTTCGAAACCGTGACTGATCTATGCTGAACGATCAAACAAGGGTGCTTCGCAAATTTGGCTTTTGGGCGAAACTAATTGCGGCCGTGGGAGCTGCATTCGCGGTGCTCGGGGATGCGCTAATGGTGTTCAACCCGCTCGGGAAAACCGATCTAACCGTCCAAATTGTGCGAGAAATCCCTGTTAGTCTCCCCTCGGGCGTCGGTTCGCTGCCTATTCGGCTTGTCTACTCGCTCGTGAACTCGCTCTCAGGTCTCAACGGCAAAACCATTCTGCCACACTGCTCATTCCAAGAATTTTAAATCCCTCCTTGCCAAAAAACCTCCGACCGGTTTAAACGAAAAAAGTGGCTGGTTTTAATTCAACCATCCCTGGCTGGTTTTGATTCGACCCCCGACACTCGGAATCAGGTAGTCTTCAGAGCCAACGTTCAGCGGCTCGATCGCTGCACTGGCAAATAGCCGATTATAAACGGCCCGCTCAACGTCAAACTCGTAGCGGCGAGCTCCGAGCAACGACTGAACTACTTCTCGGATGCCGCTTTCTTTCCAGAGCCGCGCGAAAGACCGGGTCCGGCCCGATCCGCGGCACCGTGACAGCTTCAGTCTCTCCGGCGGCATGCGCATCGATGATGGCCAGCTTCTCACAATGCCGCAGTCCCGCACGTATGAACGCCTCGAGCCGCCCGCGAAGCCGCTCTAGGACTTGATCGTCCCAAAAGAAAATGCCGCTAATTGTAGAAGACCGGTCAAGCAACCTCACTACAATCCTGAAACTAGTGGATCGGAATCTATTTGTATCCGGTGATGCAAAATAATTTCCTTTCTAATTCTAACCAATCTTTAGTTGTTTACCAGGAAACAGGTGTGCGCCACGGTTCCGCGGCTACCGGCCGTGCGACCTATACCCGTCCAGCGTCCCCCGCACCATCCACAGCAATAGATCGGAGCATAGTCATTGAACCTCCAATCCTTTATTTTGGCACGCCGGTTGTGTTAACCGGCACATCGAATGAGGACGGCTCATCGAATCTGGCGCCAATATCCTGCGTGTGGTGGCTCGGTTGGAGCTGCGTTCTCGGTCTCGACGTCAGCTCGAAGACCACGAGAAATCTGGAGCGCGAACGCCAGTGTGTGTTAAATCTACCATCAGCGCAACTTGTCGGCGCCGTCGATCGACTGGCGTGCCTGACGGGCAGCAATCCAATTCCGGGCCACAAGAAAAAGATGGGTTATCGCTACGAGGCGAATAAGTTTGAAATTGCCGGCTTGACACCCGTTGCATCCGACCTGGTCAAAGCGCCACGGGCAATAGAGTGCCCTGTGCAGCTCGAAGCAGTTGTCGAGAACATTCGACCATTTGGCGAAAACGATCCCGGTAGGCCTTTTCCTGCCGTAGCGATCGAAATGCGGGTTGTCCGAGTACACGTTCATGAGAGCCTTGTCGTTACCGGTAAGCCCAATCGTGTCGATCCAGAAAAGTGGCGGCCTCTGATAACGAGTTTTCGCCAGTACTTTGGTCTTGGTTCCGCTCTGCATCCATCGAAGTTCAGCGAGTTCCCAGAAGAAACCTTCGCTCCGAACCGATTCCAACCCGAGCCCGGATATCTGGATAGCGTTGAAGCGGACATTTTAGCCGCATAACTTTAGGCGCTTAAGTGTCGATTGCAGGTAAATAAAGATCGCCATACGAAACATGCCGACTCGCTCGAAGCGACGGCTGCCGCACTTCCGGCGCTACCAGCTTGACGTTCAGCGCGCCTACTATTATGGTACCTTCGCTCGCGAAGCTTCACAGCCTTGGCTGCGGCAAAGTCAAAGTCGACTGAATCCAACCAGCCCGCTCCAACCCCAGCAGCCCCGGCCGAATCGAAAGCCGCCTAAGTAGGGTCAGCAGCTCAGGAGCACAAGCTCGCACCGCACGACCGTCTGGCGAGCTAAATGTAGTTACTGGCGTACGTTTTGTGGATGGCGAATGGAAGCGCAAGATTCGCCTAACCTAACGAGTCATGGCAACCATGGTGTGCCCGTCATCGATACACAATGTGTGACAATGACTCGCTCACAGAAGAGTACTGCCACTGACGCTGAGGGATTCTATACCCAATCGGTTATTTAGATTAGATTAGAGCATAGATACACAAATAGAATCCGAAAATACCCGAGGGGGGCCTCGTTTTCCGCTTCGAGCACCGAAGCCACTGTCACAGAGCCTCGCGGCGGGAGTATCCCGTAAAAGTTACACCATCGGGTAATTGTGCGGCAAAGCATATGGAAGGATAGATGGAAGCTAAAATGCCGGATGACACATGTTGGGTGATCGAAGCGGTAAATAATCAATGAGTTATGGCACGTGTTGCATTCTTCCAAAAGCTAACCCAGCACGAGCTTGCCCAGATCGCTGCGATCTCTAAGCACCACAAATTCTCCCGTGATCACGTCGTGTTTTTCGAGGGCAGCCGCTCCGATTCTCTCTACGTGATAGTGAACGGCTCCGTAAAGATTTATCGGAAGGCGCAGGATGGTCGCCAGAAAATCCTGTGCGTTCTCGGTAGCGGTGAATTCTTCGGCGAGTTTTCCCTCATCGACGGCCAGCCGCGCTCCGCGAGCGTCGCCACACTTCAGCCCACCGAGATGCTCTCGATCGATCATCTCGACTTCCGGCGCTTTATCATGAGCTCGCCGGATGTGCTGTGGAAGGTGCTGGAGGCCATGTGCGAGCGTCTGCGCATCGTGAACGACGAGAATTTCGACCTCGCCTTTCGGAATATGGCTTTCCGATTCGTGTGCGCGCTGCTAAAGCTCAGCGAGTACGGCACCGCTAGTATCGACGGTGTTAACGTCATCGCGTCGAAGCAGGATCTCGCCGCTATGGTCGGGTGCGGCGCAGAGCGGGTGTCCGGCCTTTTGCAGAAGCTGGAAGACCGCAATCTTGTCCGGACCCGCGGCAATAACATCCATATCCGCGACATCGATGTGCTCCGAAAAGCTCTTGAGTTTGCGGAGGACCTATGATGCGCCTGCCGATACGCAAGGGGCTACGACACCTCCGATTGGTCTTGGGACCCTCGATCGGGGCGAGCGTTTTGTTACACTCCGCGGCCGCGCATGCGCACGAACGGTTCGTTCCGCACCGCCTCAAGTTTCCGCTGCAGAACGAGTTCTTCACGCGCTCCTTAATGCAGAACCCGGACATGTGCCGAATCGCGGTCAACGTG
>Ga0306920_100002510_pt1 | contig 23174 bp, 21 predicted proteins | sample flu12Cox44000170_FD_204666 | JGI IMG/M metagenome (GOLD analysis project Ga0306920, IMG submission 204666) | Lab enrichment of tropical soil microbial communities from Luquillo Experimental Forest, Puerto Rico - flux4day.12C.oxic.44.000.170 (v2)... | ecosystem: Environmental > Terrestrial >...
CGGTGCGTCGCGACGTGGATTACCGAGTAGGCCAGCGGCAGCAGACAGCACGCGGCGACCACGGCCAGCGTGATGCGGTACCGCCGCCAGGTGGGCATAGCCCCACATACTGCCAGATCAGGACGACCCGAAACCGCATAGGTCAGCCGATGCCCGGCTCGGCCCGCGGGAAGCTCGTGGTGAAGGCGTACCGGGAGGCCCGATACAGATGCCGGGCGAACTCGACGGGCCGACCGGCCTGGTCGTAGGCGATGCGCTCCATCGTGAGCAGCGCAGTACCGCGGGTCTCATCCAGCGCACGGGCCTCGGAGGCCGAGGCGTTCTTCGCGCCCATGCGTTGCGTGGCCGAGTACAGCCCGACGCCGGACGCGCGCAGCAGTTCGTACAGGCCGTGCTGCTCGAGCAGTTCGACGTTGAGCTGGACCAGCCCGGCGGGCAGGTAGTTGTGCATCAGGGCCATCGGCTCGTCGTCAGCCAGGCGGATCCGCTCCAGCGACATGACCAGTGCCCGCTCGGGCAGTTGCAGCGCTTCGGCCACCTGGTCGCTGGCGTGGCTCACCTCCGCCCTCAGCACCCGGGTAGTCGGCTTGCGGCCGCTGGCCGCCAGGTCGTCATACAGGCTGGTCAGCTCGACCTTGCGGTCGATCCGCTCGTTCGCCACCAGGGTTCCCGCGCCGCGCTTGCGAACCACCAGGCCCTTGTTGGCCAGGTAGAGGAACGCCGCCCGGACCGTGGGCCGGGACAAGCCGAGCATCTCCGCCAGCTGGACCTCGTTCTCCAGCCGCGCGCCGACCTTGAGCGCGCCGGACCTGATGGCGGACTCGTAGTACTGGGCCAGCTGGAAGTACAGCGGTACCGGGCTGGTCCGGTCGATGGTGATCGGGCCGTTCGCGCCGATCTCGCGTTGAGGCATCATCGTCATCCGGGCAGGAGCTAGGCCGTTTGTTTGAACATTATAACCACTGCAGAGTTAGTCTGCCGCACACAGCAGAGTGAAACCCGGGTTTCACTATGCTAGAGGGCAGTGAAACCCGGGTTTCATGCGGTTGGGGTCGCCGGAGGACGCCGGTTTCATGCTGTCGGGTCGCCGGAGGGTACCGGTTTCATGCTGTTGGGGGTCGGGAAGGTTGCGGACAGCCTGGGGCTAGGAATCCATTTTCTATTTTGTCTTTACATACTCACAGACTCTTGACAGGTCATAGCGGTCCGGGTGAGGATCAGCTAACACGACCAAGGGAGGCTTACGGGCATGACCGCCGACCGCAGCCTGCGGATCGGCGTGGTGCTGGAAGCCTTCCTGGAGTGGCCGCTGGATCAAGTCATGCCGTGGCTGAGCGAGCACGTGCCGGACGTCACCGACCTGGAAATCGGCGCGGGCGGCTACGCGCCTCATCCGCACTGCGACGTGGAGAGGCTGCTAGCCAGTGACCAGGCCCGGTCGGCCTGGCGGGCCGGGATCGCCCGGCATGGGCTGCGGATCGACGCCCTGAACGCCTGGGGCAACCCGCTGCACCCCGACGCGGACCTGGCCCGGGAGCATGACCGGGCGCTACGTAATGCCATCCGGCTGGCCGCGCTGCTGGGGGTCAGCCGGGTGGTCGCGCTGGCGGGCTGCCCGGGCGGTGCGCGCGGCGACCGGGTACCGCACTTCGGCGCCGGCGGCTGGCTGCCCTACCTGGAGGGTGTCTACCAGCGGCAATGGGAGGAGCAGATCGCGCCCTACTGGTCCGGCCTGGCCGGCTTCGCCGCGGCGCAGAGCCCGGAGCTGAGGGTCTGCCTGGAACTGCACCCGGGTACGTGCGTGTTCAACGTGGAGACGTTCGGCCGGGTGGCCGCGCTCGGCCCGTCGCTGGCGGCCAACCTGGATCCGAGCCATTTCTTCTGGATGGGCATGGACGGCCACAAGGTGGCCACCGCGCTGGGCGACCGGGTCGGGCACGTGCACGGCAAGGACACCGTCTTCCACTCCGAGCAGCTGGCCCTGAACGGGCTGCTCGACCGGCGCTGGCCGGAGCCGGCCGCCGAGATGCCATGGACCTTCGCGGTGCCAGGCCGGGGCCACGACCTGGGCTGGTGGGCCGGACTCGTCCGCGCGCTGGACGGCTCACAGGCTCGCGTTATCTCGATCGAGCACGAAGATCCCTTCGTGCCGGCGACCACCGGCGTACCCGAAGCCGCGCGGCTGATAGCGGCCGCGATCGGCGCGGCTGCCGACGGCACCGTCGATGGCGCGGTGGACAGCGCACTGGAGCCGACGTGACGAAGGTCCGGGTCGGCCTGGTCGGGACCGGGCTCATCGCCCAAGTCATGCACCTGCACTACCTGGCCGAACTGGCCGACCGTTTCGATGTCGTGGCCGTGTGTGACCTGGACCGCGAAAGCGCCGGCGCGTGCGCCGAGCGTTATGGCATCCCAGCCGCCTTCACCGACTGGCGGGAGCTGCTCGAGCACCCGCTCGACGCGGTGATGGTGCTGACTTCGGGTAGCCACGCGCCGATCGCCGAGGCGGCCGCCCGGGCCGGGCGGCACGTGTTCGTGGAGAAGCCGATGTGCTTCTCGGCCGCCGAGGGCCGGGCCATGGTGACCGCCGCCGAAACGGCCGGGGTGGTCCTGATGGTCGGCTACCCGAAACGGTACGACCCGGCGTTCGCGCGGATGCGGGAGGAGACGGCCCGGCTGGACGGCGCCCGGCTGCTGCGGGTGACGACGTTCGAGTCGCCGTTGCGGCCCTACGTCGGGCATTATCCGCTGCTGCCGCGGGCTCCGCTGCCCGCCGAGGTCGCGGCCGCCCTTCGCCAGGACAGCGACGAGCGGATCAGGGCCGCGGTCGGCCCGGCGGCCAGCGAGCTGGAGCGGCAGGTCTACGAGATGGTGCTGCTAGACACGCTGGTGCACGAGCTGAACACGGTGCGCGGCCTGCTCGGCGAGCCGACCCGGCTGGAGTTCGCGAGCCTGGCCCTGGACCACGTCACGGTGATGCTGCGGTTCGGCGACCTGCCAGTGGCCATCCACTGGATTGACCTGCCCAGCATCGCGCGGTACGCGATGGAATTCGCGCTGTACGCGCCGGACCGGAGGCTGCGGCTAACCTTCCCGTCGCCGTTCCTGCGTAACGAGCCGGCCATGCTCGAGATCGAGAGCGGGGCCGGCGGCACGAGCCGCTCCTGGCGAACCGAGGAGGTCATCGGGTACGAGAGCGGGTTCAAGAACGAGCTAGTGGCGTTCCAGGACAGCATCGTCACCGGGCAGCCGCCGTCCACCTCGGGACGGGACGGCCTGCGGGACGTGATCCTGTGCCAGGCGATCGTCGACAGTCACCATCGGTCGGCACCGGTCGACCACCCAACTGGGACGGACGCGGGAGCGGCAGGCAGGGACGCGGGAGCGGCAGGCAGGGACGCGAGAGCGGCAGGCACGGACGCGAGAGCGGCAGGCACGGACGCGGGAGCGGGAGTCACGGACGCGGGAGCGGGAGGCACGGACAAGGGAGGGAGATCTGGATGAGCGAGGGCATCGCGGTGGCGAATGCGCCGGTCAGCTACGGGGCATTCGAGCTCACGGTGGGCCATGATCCTGATGTGCCCGACGGCATTACGGTCCTGGACCAGGTGGCCGCGGCCGGATATGCGGGCATCGACCTCGGCCCGGTCGGCTACCTGGGCAGCGGTGAGCGGCTCGGCGAACTGCTGGCCGAGCGCCGCCTCGGCCTGGCCGGCGCCTACGTCGAGCTGCCGTACGCCGATCGCGACGCCCTGGAACGCGCGCTGCCCGACCTGGACGCCATCCTGGACGTGTTCGACGCCGTCCAGTCCTATCTCCCGGGCCCGCCACCGCGCCCGACGCTGGCCGAGGCGGGCAGCCAGGCCCGGCGGAACCGTCCCGGCCGGTCGGTAAGGGACCCTTCGCTGGGGTTCGACGCCGGCGCATGGCAGCGGTTCGCGACCGGCCTGGCCCGGGTGATCTCCCGCTGCCGCGACCGGGGCTATGAGCCGACCTTCCACCCGGAGACCGGTACCCACGTCGAGGCGCCCTGGGAGATCGAGCGGGTGCTCGAGGTATCCGATGTCGGGCTGTGCCTGGAGACCGGGCACATGCTGCTGGGCGGCGGCGACCCGGTGGCGATGCTCCGGGATCTCGGTGACCGGGTCAACCACGTGCACCTCAAGGACGCGCGGCTGCCGGTCATGGCCGAGATCATCGCCGACGAGGCGCCGGTGACCGAGATCTGGACCAGGGAGGCGTTCTGCGCGCTAGGCGACGGCGACCTGGACGCCGATGCCGTACTGGACGGCCTGCACCGGATCTCGTTCGGCGGCTGGCTGGTGGTCGAGCAGGACATCCTGCCGCGCAGTGCCGAACGGTTCGCCCGGGCCGCGGCCGAGCAACGGCACAACCGCGAGTTCCTCTCGGCGCGAGGACTCTGAAGGGAGGCTGTCACCATGGCTCCGTTCGGTATAGGTCTTATCGGTGCCGGGCGGATGGGCCGCACCCATCTGCGGGCCCTGGCCGGCTCAGACCGAGTACGAGTGGCCGCCGTCGCGGAGATGTCGCCGACCGCCCGTGAGGCGGTGGCCGCACCAGGGGTGACGCTGCACGAGAGCGTGCCGGAGATGCTGGATCACGCGGTGCTGGACGGGGTGCTCATCGCCGCGCCCACCGACCAGCACGGCGCGATCATCGCCGAGGTCGCCGCGCGCGGCCTGCCGATCCTGTGCGAGAAGCCGTGCGGGCTCACCGCCGCGGCCGCCCGGGCGTCGGCGCAGGTCGGGGTCCCGCTGCAGGTGGCCTACTGGCGCCGGTTCGTGCCGGGGCTGCGCCAGCTGCACGACCGGATCGCCGCGGGCGAGCTCGGCGTCATCCACCTGGTGGCTTGCTACCAGTGGGATGAGCGGCCGCCGTCGCCGCTGTTCCGCGCGCACAGCGGCGGGATCGCGATCGACATGGGCGTGCACGAGTTCGACCAGCTGCGCTGGCTGACCGACCAGGACATCGGCGGCCTGTCCGTGGTGACGTCCGGCCCGGCGCCGGACGGGATCGCCGACGTGGACGGCGCGCAGGTGATCCTCACGCTGACCGGCGGCGCCACCGGGTTCGTCTCGCTGGGCCGCTACCATCCGGTGGGCGACATCGTGTGGGCCGAGGCGTTCGGCACCCGCGGCCACGAGCGGTGTGACGTCATCGACCCGGCCGAGGGTGAGGCCGCCCAGCTCGAGGCGCTGCGCCGACAGGCGGAGAGCTTCGCGTCGTTCGCGGCGGGCGGGCCGTGCGAGGGCGCCACGGCCGACGACGCGGTTGCGGCCCTGGCCGCCGCCGAGCAGGTCACGGGCGCGATACCGGCACTGTCCCGGGGGCACGTCAGCGCCGGCCTGCCACCCAGCTATCGTCACCGGCCGGGCGGATGAGCGGCCGGGGTTGGACTGAGCCGCCGGCGTTGCGGGTCGGCATCGTCGGCTACGGGCTGATGGGCAAGGCGCACAGCTACGGCTACCGGGTCGCGCCGCTGCTACGCCGCTTGCCGGTGACGCCGGTGGTCACGGTGATGTCCGGGCGAGACGCCGGAGCGGTCGCCGCGGCCGCGGCCGCGTACGGAGTACCAGCGACCGTCACGGACTGGCACGAGCTGATCAACCGGGACGACGTGGACGTGGTGGACATCTGCACCCCGCCCGGCACCCATGCGCAGATCGCCCAGGAAGCCGCCGCGGCAGGCAAGGCGGTGCTGTGCGAGAAGCCGCTGGCGCTCACCTACAAAGAGGCCGCCGCCGCGCTGGCCGCGGTGACGCGGGCCGGGGTGCACAACGCGGTCGGCTTCAACTACCGGCGGCTGCCCGCGATCGCGCTGATGCGGCGCATGATCACCGAGGGCGCGGTCGGGGAGATCAGACTCTGGCGGGCCACCTGGCTGTCCGACGAGTTCGCCGATCCGGCCACCGGATGGGACTGGCGCTTCGACCGGGCCATGGGCGGAACGACCATCGCCGACCTGGGCAGCCACCTGATCGACATGGCCCGGTACATGGCCGGCCCGGTGGACAGCGTCTGCGCGCAGGCGGCGACGTTCGTTGGGGAGCGCCCCGCCGCGGACGGCGGGACGGCCGCGGTGACCGTGGACGACGCGGCCAGCGCCCTGCTGCGCTTCGAGTCGGGCGCACGCGGCACCATGGAGGTTGCCCGGACCGCTGTGCGGCGGCCATGTGATTTCACGGTCGAGGTGAACGGCAGCCGCGGCACGTTGCTGTTCAGCTACGCCCGGCTCAACGAGCTGTGGTACGGCGGCGCGGATGACGACGTCGGGCTGTACGGCATGCGCCGGATCCGTGCCGAGCATCCCTCGCATCCGTACGCGGCCCAGTGGTGGCCGATCGGCCAAGGCGTCGGCTACGGCTCCTCGTTCGCCAACCAGGCGGCCGACCTGCTATCCGGCTGGCCCGAGGAGCCTTGGACGCCCGGGTTCGCGGAGGGCGCGGCCGTACAGGCGGTGTGCGACGCGATGGAGACCTCGGCCGCCTCCGGCCGCTGGGTGAGCATCGGCGAGGTGATCACGAGCGAGCGGTGACCTGCGTCGTCTGCCCGATACGATGGCCTGATCCCAGCGGAAGAAGAGGAGGGATGGCGTCATGAGCGCCTCGATTACCGAGCGGCTGCGGGCCGGGACCGTGCTGGGCGCCGAGGGTTACGTCTTCGAGCTGGAACGCCGCGGCTACATCAAGGCCGGGCCGTTCGTGCCCGAGGTGGTGCTGGACTATCCCGACGCGGTGCGCGAACTGCACCGGGAGTTCCTGCGCGCGGGCGCCGAGGTAATGGTCGCGCTGACCTACTACGCGCACCGGGAGAAGCTGCGGGACGTGGGCCGCGAGGGCGACCTGGAGGCGATGAACCGGCGGGCCGTTCGGATCGCCCGCGAGGTCGCGCGTGAGGGCGGGGCCCTGGTGGCCGGGAACGTGTGCAACACCTGGGCCTACGACCCGGAGGACCCGACGACTAGGGAGACGGTCCGGGCCATGTACGCCGAGCAGCTGGGCTGGGCGGCGGAGGAAGGCGTCGACTTCGTCATCTCGGAAACCAACGACTACCTGGGCGAGGCACTGATCGCGCTGGAGGTCATTCAGGAGCTCGGGCTGCCGGCCATGGTGACCTTGGCGCCGACCCAGCCCCACCTGACCAGGGACGGGTACGAGTACGCGGACGCATGCCGCATCCTCGCCGCGGAGGGAGCGCTGGTCGTCGGCCTGAACTGCGACCGCGGACCACGGACCATGGTGCCGCTGATCGCGAAGATCCGGGACACGGTGGAGTGCGCAGTGGCGGTCCAGCCGGTGCCGTACCGGACGGACGCGATCGCGCCCACGATGGAGACGCTCCTGTCCCCCAAGGGCGAGCGCGCCTTCCCGATCGCGCTCGACCCCTTTACCTGCACGCGCTTCGATATGGCGCGGTTCGCTGTGCAGGCCCGCGAGCTCGGCGTGGACTACATCGGCATCTGCTGCGGCGCGGGCCCGCACCACGTGCGAGCGATGGCCGAGGCCCTGGGCCGTGAGGTCCCGGCCAGCCGGTACTCACCGTCGATGGAACTCCACCCGATGTTCCGGGCCGACGTCTCAGCCAAAGACGCGGCCTTCCTGCCCAGCTGGAACGCCTGACGGGGCGGGCTGGCCCTGGAGTGAAACCCAGGGTTCACTACGCTAGAGGCTGGTGAAACCCGGGTTTCATTCCATTTTCTACCGAACGGGCCGTGGTGCGTCAGGCTGGTCAGGCCCAGAAGTCCAGGCCGGCCTGCGGATCGGTGGTCGCGGACCAGAACTCGGTGATCTGGCCGTCGCGGTTGTGGCTGACGTTGACCACCGGGATCTCGACCGACTTGCCGCCGCGGGATGCGGACAGGTTGCACAGTACGGTGGTGTGGTCGTCGTTGGCCAGGATGTCGTGCACGTCCAGCCGGAACGTCCCGCCAGTCTCCTCGGCCAGCCGGCCGAAGAAGCCGAATATCTGATCCCGGCCGCGGTAATCGCCGTCGAGCGGCCCGACCCCCTTGACGTGCCAGACGGCATCGTCGGCGATCAGCTCCGATAGCGTGGTCATGTCGCCCTTGGCGAACGCCTCATAGCCTCGCCGGGCCTGCTCGACATTAGGATGCTCGGTCACGGTGCCTCCCCTGCCCGTTTCCACAGATCATGCGACCAGATGGCCGCACCGGCACCATACACCCGCGGTCTCGGTATCTCTAGGCCCCCGGGTCGGTGACCCCGGCCGGATCACAGCGCCGCTGGTTGTTCGGCGCCTAAGGTGAGGGGACGACCGGTGACGACAGGAGGCCATCGTGGACAGCGCCGAGCTGCGGACCGTGCAGCAACCGCTCAAGGACGCCTACCGGGAGCATCCCGATAAGGCGGTCGTTACCTTGCGGGCCCACGGCCAACTCGAGGATCAGGCCATTTCCTGCTCGGTGGACACCGGCCGGGCGCTGGCCGTGGCCGGCTTGCACCCGGCCACCGGCGGGGACGGCTCGCTGCTCTGCTCCGGTGACATGCTGCTGCAGGCACTGGTGGCGTGCGCGGGGGTCACGCTGCGGGCGGTGGCCACCTCGCTCGGGATCGACGTGGCCGGGGGAACCGTCACGGCCGAGGGTGACCTGGACTTCCGCGGCACGCTGGCGGTCAGTAAGGACGCGCTGGTCGGGTTCCGCTCGATCCGTCTGACCTTTGACCTGGACACCGAGGCAAGTACCGAGCAGATCCAGACGCTGGTCCGGCTCACCGAGCGGTACTGCGTCGTGTTTCAGACGCTGGCCCATCCGGCCCAGCTTTCCGTGTCCGTCGCGGGCGTCCCCTAGCCGGGCGCGGCGATTCCGTGGCATCCGGCTGGTCTGTATTAGCAGGCCGCCTCAAACGAGCGCGGATTCACGGACGGAACGGGAGTAGCCGACATGACTATCGCCGACAAGACAGTCCTGGTGACGGGGGCAAATCGCGGCATCGGGCAGGCGCTCGTCACCGAAGCCCTGCGCCGAGGCGCCAAGCGGGTTTACGCCGGCACACGCCAGCCACTGGACCAGCCCGACGAGCGGGTTACGCCGCTGGCCCTGGACGTAACCAACCGGGCACAGATCCAGGCCGCTGCTGACCAGATCGAATCTCTCGACCTCCTGATCAACAACGCCGGCGTCGCGCTGTATGACGACCTGACTGATCGGGCCGCGCTGGAACGCAGCCTGGCCGTCAACTTCTTCGGCATGTACGACGTGACCCAGGCTGTCTTGCCGCAGCTCACCCGGTCCAAGGGAGCCATCGTCAACAACGTGTCGCTGATGGCCCTGGCCCCCTTCCCGATCACCCCGGCCTACGCGATCTCCAAGGCGGCCGCGTTCAACTTGAGCCAGTCGCTGCGGGCTCTGCTGGCCGGGCGGGGGGTGCGCGTCCACGCCGCATTGACCGGTCCCACCGACACGGACATGACCCGGGGCTTCGAGATCCCCAAGGCCACTCCGGCATCGGTCGCACGGGCCATCCTCGACGCAGTAGACAACGGGGAGGAGGAGATCTTCCCCGATCCCATGTCAGCAGCCATTGCTGACGGCTGGCGCAGCGGCGTGGCCAAGGAACTCGAACGCCAGAACGCCGCGTTCGCGCCAGCAGCCGCTTAGGAGACACCAGGGCCGGTGCGCGGCGGCATCAACGACTTGAGCAGGTCCAGCACGCCCGGGTTGGCGACTGCGCTCCAGTCCGGGGCCAGCAGGCCCCACGTTTCGGGGTCGCCCCAGTTGGACCGGTGCCGGCCGGCGACCGGGACGGTGCCCTGGGGCTGGGTCGGGTTGAGCGCCCACCAGCACCAGTCCACGTCGTTATCGGTGAGCCAGGCCTGGAAGTTGTTCCACCACGGGTCCAGGCCGAAGTTGGCCAGCGACCTGGTGTCGTGGCCGAACTCGCCGATCCACAGCGGAGCGATCTGCCCGGTGAGCAGGTACCCGCCACTGCGGCGCATCTGGTCGAGGTAGGCCTGCCGGGGCTGGCCCGCCGGGTGAAACCACGGATAATCGTGCAGGCTGTACACGACCTGACCGGGACGCTCGAGCCGCACCGGGTGCCGGGCGACACCGGTCAGGTCGGCCGCGTAGCCCAGGCCCTCGCAGATGATCAGCACGTGCGGGCTGACCTGATGGATGAGGTTCCCCACCGTGGCGTACATGCCCGCGATGTCGGTCTTGGGCCTGCTCCCCCAGGTCGGCGTGAGAACGCGCCAGCCCACCGTCGTCCGCCGCGGCTCGTTCATGATGTCCATGGCGGCGACGAGCGGGTTCGCCTGGTACCGAGCCGCGATGTCCGGCCAGACCGCGAAGAACTTGCTGGCTGGCCAGCGGCGGTTGTACCACAGGCCGTTGCCGTCGTCGTCCGCGCAGCACCAGCCGGGGTCCAGGATGTGGCAGTTCGGGATGACGATCAGGCCCTCGCCGGTAAGCGCCTCGACGCAGGCGTCGAAGACCTGCATGGGCGTCGCCCCGGCCAGATCGGGGTTGGCGGCCAGGTACCTATCCGGGACCGGGGCGGTCTGCTCGGTCATCCAGAGGCTGAATGGCAGCCGGACGCTGTTGAATCCGAGCCCGGCAATCCGCCGGGCCAGCGCGCGGCGGTCCGTGCGGTCCAGGCCCGGCGCGACGCCGAGGTCCTCGTGGGCGCCGTACCAGTTCACTCCCGCCAGGCGGACACGCTTACCGTTCGCGTCGACGATGAAACGGCCGCTGGTCGACAGGGGCGTGGCAATGTCCAGCGGGCTACTCCCTGGCCAGCATGGCGGCGGCTTCGCGGGCCAGGTCGAGGTAGGGTTCGCCGCTGACGTCGACGGCGACCCGCTTGATGGTGCCGCCGGTGAACCGGTACGGCCGCTCGCCCGGGTAGTCGTCGGTGACGGCCGCGCCGCCGTCCCGCCCGACGCACAGGCCCTCCCCGGCCAGCTCGAAGTAGCCCGGCTGGTTCTTGATCCGGCCCTCGCCGACCTTGCGGTCCCCGTGGTAGAGGCACAGCATCCCGGTGGACACGCCGGGCGGGTCCTCGCCGTCCTTGTCGAACGACGCGGACAGGATCAGGTTCTCCCCGGTGGGCAGGTCTTCGGTCGCCACCACCTTCTGCTCGAACATGCCGACGAAGTTGTAGACGTAGTGCAGCCGGTTGTCCTTTACGTAGAGCGCGTGACCGCCGAACCGCGCGCCGTGGGCGAACAGGACCCCCTGGGCGCCGGGGGCCGGGATGTCCACCAGCGCCCCGATGGTGTAGGAGCGGTTGTGGACGTTCACCGACTGGTGCTCGGGGACATCCGCGGTATCGGCATAGTAGACGTACCGGTTGCGGGGGCTGGCCAGCTGCGGCCGGGGCGTCATGAGCACCTCCAGCGGGGTCCGGTCGTCGAGCGGGAAGGCGTCGTTGCGGCCGGCCTCGGCGAACCACAGGTTCACCATCTCGCGTACCTTCTCCGGCTGCTCGGCGGCCAGGTCGTGCAGTTCCGAGCGGTCGGTGTCGGTGTGGTACAACTCCCAGGTGTCGTCGTTGAAGTGGCTCCAGCCGCTGATCGTCGGGTGGGTGGTGACCGCCTTCCAGCCCTCGTGCCAGATCGCCCGCGAGCCGAGCATGGAGTAGAACTGGGTCGGGCGGGCCGACGGCGCCGACGGGTCGTCGAAGCTGTACCGCATGCTCACCCCGTCGAACGGGACCTGGGTGTATCCCTTGATCTCCTCGGGGGCGTCCACGCCGAGGCAGTCCAGGACCGTCGGCACGATATCGATGGCGTGGTGGTACTGGCGGCGGATCTCTCCGCCGTGCCCCAGCACCGAGGGCCAGGCGATGATGCACGGGTCGCTGGTGCCGCCGTTGAACTCATAGCGCTTCCACATCTTGAACGGCGTGTTGAACGCCATCGCCCATCCGGTGCAGTAGTGGTTGTAGGTTTTCGGACCGCCCAGCTCGTCGATCATGGCCAGATTCCGCTGCAGGTCGTCCGGGACGCCGTTGAACAGCAGGTTCTCGTTGACCGAACCGTCCGGGCCCCCCTCGCCGGACGCTCCGTTGTCCGAGACCAGGATCACCAGCGTGTTCTCGAGCTGCCCGGTCTCCTCCAGGAAATCGAGTAGGCGCCCGATGTGATAGTCGGCGTGCGACAAGAACCCGGCGTACACCTCGGCCATCCGGGCGAACAGGCGCCGCTCGTCCGCGGACAGGGTGTCCCATGGCTTGGTGTAATCCACCTCGGGGAACGGCAGGCCGTCCGGCCCGGTACGCTCGCCGGGCGTGCCGATCGGGTTAAGCGGGGGCAGTTCGGTCTCCTCTGGGACCAGGCCCATCTGCTTCTGCCGGGCCAGCGTCTGCTCCCGGATCGCCTCGTACCCCATGTCGAACTTCCCGGCGTACCGCTCGATCCAGTCCCGCGGCGCGTGGTGCGGGGCGTGCGCCGCGCCCGGCGCGTAGTACAGGAAGAACGGCTTGTCCGGCGCGATCACCTTGGCGTCCTTGATGAACTCCAGCGCCTTGTCCGTGATGTCGTCGGTGAAGTGGTAGCCCTCCTCCGGGGAGCGGGGCTGGTCCACCGGGTGGTTGTCGTAGACGAGCTCCGGGTACCACTGGTTGGTCTCCGCGCCCAGGAACCCGTAGAACCGCTCGAACCCGCGGCCCGTCGGCCAGTTGCGCCGCGTCGACGCGAGGTTCATCTCGACGGTGGGGCACAGATGCCACTTGCCTACGAGGTAGGTGTTCCAGCCGCGCTCGCCGAGGATCTCCGAGACCATCCCGTTTCCCGGCGGGATGGTCCCGCTGCCGTTCGGGAAACCAGCCGCGGCCTCAGTGATGCAGGCCATCGAGTTACGGGTGTGGTTGCGGCCGGTCAGCAGGCAGGACCGGGTCGGCGAGCACAACGCCGTGGTGTGCCATTGGGTGAAGCGGACGCCTGCGGCGGCGATCCGGTCGATGTTCGGCGTCTCGATCGGCCCGCCGTAACAGCTCATCGCGGAGAAGCCGACGTCATCCAGCACGATGTAGACCACGTTGGGCGCGCCGTCGGGTGCCTTGGGCGGCTCAAACGGCGACCAGTCAGGCACCGAATCCCGGATATCCACGTTGATGGTGCCCTTGAACGGCTTGCTCATCTCACCCTCCCAGCTGAGTGCCCACGGCCCACGAGCCTGACACCTGGTCGCGAAGCAGGCATCACCCAATGCGGATGAGAGGCTCGGGGGGCGGCGCTGCCGTGAGCAGATCTGCCCACAGCAGCGGGCGGAGGTTTCAAGCACGGCCGTGCCGCAGGCTGGAAGCATGGCTCAAGACGAGAAGCAACCCCTGTTCAGCGAGCGGGTACGGGAGCAGCTTCTGCTGCAGCGGATCCTCGTGCTGGACGGGATACTTGACGACGACAACGGAACGCTGCTCGCGACGCAGCTGCTGACCCTCGCGGTGGAGGACCCGGCCGCCGGCATCGCGCTGTGGATCAACTCCCCCGGCGGCTCGGTCCCGTCCATGCTCGCCATCCGGGACCTCATGCGGCTCGTGCCGTGCGACGTCTCGACCCTGGCGCTCGGGCTGGCCTGCAGCGCCGGGCAGTTCCTGCTCTCGGCCGGGACCAAGGGCAAGCGGTTCGCGCTGCCGCACGCGCGCATTCTCATGCACCGCGGCTCGGCCGGCATCGGCGGCAGCGCGGTGGACCTCGAGGTCCAGGCCGATGACCTGAGATACACGGTTGACACCGTGCTCGGGCTGATCGCGGAGGACACCGGCCAGCCGGTGGAGCGCATCTTCGACGACTCGCTGCACGACCACTGGTACACGGCCGGCGAGGCCCGCGAGTACGGATTCATCGACGAGATCGTCGGGTCGTTCGACCAGATCACGCCGTCCAGAAAGCACCGGATCGGGCTGAAGGGGAGCACAGCATGAGCAGTTACACGATCCCCAATGTGATCGCTCAGCATCCGCGGGGCGAGCGGATCATGGACGTGTACTCGCATCTGCTCACCGAGCGGATCGTGTACCTCGGCACGGCCATCGATCCAGGCGTGGCCAACACCCTCATCGCGCAGTTGCTGCACCTGGAGGCCGAAAGCCAGGAGCAGGAGATCAACCTGTACATCAACTGCGAGGGCGGGGACCTGCCGTCCATGCTCGCGGTCTACGACACCATGCGGTACATCCAGGCGCCGGTGGCCACCACCTGCGTGGGCCAGGCGATCGGCGTCGGTGCCGTGCTGCTCGCGGCCGGGACGGCGGGCAAGCGGTCCCTGCTGCCGCACGCGCGGGTGGTGCTGCACCAGCCGGCCGCGCAGGGCCGCGGGCCGATCCCGGACCTGATCCTGCAGGCGGACGAGGTGGTGCGGATGCGCGCCGAGATCGAGGCGATCCTGTCCGCGCATACCGGCCAGTCCGTGCCGACCCTGCGCGCCGACACCGACCGGGATCGGGTCCTCACCGCGCAGGCGGCGCTGGCCTACGGGATCGTGGACCAGGTGCTGGGGCAGCGATCAGCGGACGCTGTCGCGGCAGGTGATCCGGCGCGGGTCTAGGCCGCGAGTGACAGCATGACCGGGCCGGACGAGGGCCGGATGCCCGGCAGGCGGCGCAGGTCACCGGACACCTGCTCGGTCAGCACGGTGAGCGTGGTGCCCAGCGCGCCGGCCAGGGCCGCGATCATCTCGCTCGACGGCTCCTTGCGGCCGCGCTCGATCTCGGACAGGTACTGGGGCGAGATCCCGGCCCGGCCAGCCGTCTCGGCCAGGGTTTCACGCTGATCCAGGCGCAGCGTACGCAGACGCTGACCGAGCACCTCCCGCCACAGGGGCTCGGGAGGAGGCTCCCGGCGCAGCGGGACGACGTTCGCGTACTCGGCCATAACTCAGCGTACGGGCAGACAGCCGCCCGTACGCTGAGGTTTCGCTGCCAGCAGACTCCTTGGCTACTGAGCCGCGATGGCGGCCAGGATGTCGAGCTTGGCCGCCCGGCGGGCGGGCCAGCTGGCCGCGATCAGGCCGAGCACGGCCGCGATGACCAGGAAGATCACGAGACTGGAGATGGGCACCACGGTGTCGGTAATGCCCTGGTTCTTCAGCGACGCGACCAGCGCGACGCCCATGCCGGTGCCGATGATGATCCCGATGACGGCGCCGAAGACGGCCAGGATCACCGATTCGGACCGGATCATGGTCCGGACCTGGCGCCGCCGCATCCCGACCGCGCGGAGCAGGCCGATCTCACGGGTGCGCTCGAAGACCGAGAGCATGAGGGTGTTCACGATCCCGATGAGCGCGATGAGCACGGCCAGGGCGAGCAGGGCGTAGACCAAGCCCAGTAGCTGGTTGACGCTGCGCACCTGAGCCTGCTCGAACTGGGCCCTGGTCTGGACCTGCACGTTCGGGAACGGCGCCATGGCGTTGGTGACGGCGTTGTCCACCGCGGTGCTGCCATTGGTACGCAGCAGCAGGGCGCCCGGCGACTGGGCCGGGTAGTGGGACAGGAAGAACGCCGAACTGACCAGGTAGCTGCCGATCAGGGCGTTGGTCTCGTAGATCCCGCCGATGCGCATGGTGGCCGGACCGGTCAGGGCGAATCTGACCGGCACGGTGTCACCGACCGCCAGGTGCTTGTTCCGCGCGGTGGTCGAGTCGATCAGCAGTTCACCTTGGGCCAGCGCGGCCGAGGTGCCCGATGTCATGCGCAGGATCACCGTGCTGGCCAGGTTGTCCGTCGATACCGCGGTGAGCTGGGACAGCGAGTTCTGGAACTTGAACTGCCCCTGGTAGACGGTGCTGGTCGCGGTCACGCCGGGCACGGCCGAGGCGAGCGAAACCGCCGAGTTGCTGAGTTCCCCGGACCCGGTGGGGGTCATGATCAGATCGGCGCTGATCGCCTGGTCGGCGCTGCTGGTGGCCGACCGCGACAGCGAGGCACCGAACACCGACATCGCGGCGACCAGGGCCAGGCCGACCATGAGCGCGGAGGCGGTCTGGGCGGTACGCCGGGGACTGCGCATGGAGTTCTCCCGCCCGAGCTTGCCCGGTTCCCCGAGCAGCCGGGCCAGCGGACGCCCGATCACGCTGGACAGCGGGCGGGCGAGGGCCGGGAGCAGGGTGGCGGTCCCGATGAAGATGGCCACCGCGCCGACGCCGACGAGCGCGATGGCGGGCTTGGCCAGCCCGATGGCCAGCGTGATCACCCCGATCAGGGCCAGCGCGGTACCGCCGATGAACCGGCGCCGGAGGGAGGCCGTGGGGCCGGACCGGCGGTCATCCAGCGCGGCGACCGGCGGGATGCGCACGGCGCCGCGGGCCGGTCCGAGCGCGGCCACGACCGTCACGCCGACGCCGACCAGCAGCCCGACCACCACGGTGCGCGGCGCAAAGACCAGCGAGCCGGGCGGCAGGGTGATCCCGAACCCGCGCAGCAGCGCCTGCAGTCCGAGCGCGGCCAGCACGCCGAGACCCAGGCCGATCACCGAGGACACCAGCCCGGTGATGGCCGCCTCGCCGAGCACGGAACGGAATATCTGGCGGCGGTTCGCCCCGACGATCCGCAGCAGGGCCAGCTCCCGGGTCCGCTGCCCGACGATGATCGAGAACGTGTTGAAGATGGTGAAGCCGCCGACGAACAGCGAGATGAACGCGAAGACCAGCAGCGCCGTGGAGAAGAAGGACAGCGCCTGGTCGATCGAGTTCGTGCTCTCGTTCACCACGGTCTGCCCGGTGACCACCTCCACGCCCGGGGGCAGGACCTTGGCGATGGCCTGCTGGACCGCGGACTTGCTAGCGCCCGGCGCGGCCACCACGTTGATGGTGTCGAGCTTGCCGGTCTCCTGGGCGATGGCCTGCGCGGTCGGCAGCGTGAACGCGGCCAGGGTCGCCCCGGCCAGGTTGTTCGCCGTCCCGAACTCGGCGATGCCGGTGATGGTGAAGGTCCGGGTCGGCCCGGCGGTCAGGATGCGGACCTGCTGCCCCACACTGAAGTCGTACTTCTGGGCGGTGCCGGCGTCCATCACCACGTCGTCGGGGGTGGTCGGCGGGCCGCCGGCGATCAGGTGCAGGACCGAAAGCTGCGGATCCGAGACAAAGCTCACGCCCAGGGTCGGCGCGCCGCCGGTCTGGATCGCCTTGCCGTCGTGGTTGATGAACTGGGCGTAGCCGGTGACCTGGCCCTCGGCGGCCGATACGCCGGGCACGCCGCGGACGGTGCCCAGCAGCGACTCGGGCAGACCGTTGCGGACCGCGTTGCCGCCGCTGCCGAGCTGGGCGACACCGCGGACCTGGAAGTCAATCTTGGAGTAGATGTTGCCGAACAGCTCGGTGAAGGTGTTGTGCAGGGTGTCGGTCAGGACGAACGTCCCGGAGATGAAGGTGACGCCGAGCACGATGGCCAGCGCGGTCAGGCCCAGCCGGAGCTTGTGGGCCAGCAGGCCCTTGATCGTGACCTTCCACATGTCAGGCCCCCAGGGTCCGCATCCGCTCCAGGACGGAGTCGGCGGTCGGCTGCTGGAGTTCGCCCACCACTGTGCCGTCGGCCAGGAAGACGACCCGGTCCGCGTACGCGGCCCCGCGCGGGTCGTGCGTCACCATGACGATCGACTGGCCGAACTCGGTCACCGAGCGCCGCAGGAACGCGAGCAGGTCCGCGGAGGCGTTGGAGTCGAGGTTGCCGGTGGGCTCGTCAGCGAAGATGAGGTCAGGCTTGCTGATCAGCGCCCGGGCGCACGCGACGCGCTGCTGCTGACCGCCCGACAGCTCACTGGGGCGGTGCGTCAGCCGGTCGCCGATACCCAGCTCCTTGACCAGGTAACCGAGCCACTCCTGGTCGACCTTCTTGCCCGCCAGCGCGGCGGGCAGGGCGATATTCTCGGCCGCGGTCAGCGTCGGGACCAGGTTGAAGGACTGGAACACGAAGCCGATCCGGTCCCGGCGCAGCCGGGTCAGGCCTGAGTCGTCCAGGGTCCCGATGTCCAGCCCGCCGACAAACGTCTGCCCCGATGTGGGCCGGTCCAGGCCCGCCATGCAGTGCATGAGCGTCGACTTGCCCGAGCCCGACGGGCCCATGACGGCCGTGAACCGGCCACGCTCGAAGGCCACCGTGATACCGGCCAGGGCGTGCACGGCCGCCTGGCCGACCCCGTACGTCTTGGCTAGCGCAACCGAGTGCGCCGCAGGCGCGGCCTGCGTATGCTCGGTCAGCGCCGCAGATGTGGGTTCCATTTCCCCTCGTTTTCCCCTCGTTTCCCCTGAACTCCTGAACTGCTAGTACCGATAGCGTCGCAACAGAGCACCCGGACGCGCATCGACCGGCCAGCCAGTTCGCGGGCTGATCCGCCCGGTGGACCGGACGGCTGAAGCCCATCCACCGATCGACTGACCCCGAGCTGAAGTGCTGGCCCCGGAATGACGATAGCTGCACCGAGGCTCGCGGGCCATGCGTTAAACGGAGGGATCAAGGGTGGAGCTCCCGGCGGACGTAGCCCGGCTGCTGGGACTTCTGCGGGCGGAGTTGACCACACGCGGCGGGCTGGCGGGAATCTACCTGTACGGCTCCCTGACCACGGGCGACTTCAGCCCGGCCCGCAGTGACATCGACGTGGTGGTCATGGTCAAGCGCGACCTAGATCAGGCCTCGATCGCCGAACTCCGCCAGCTTCATACATCGCTGGCCAGCTCGGATGATCCGGCCGGCCGGCTGCACTGCCTCTACGTGGCGGCCGCGACCGCGGCGGATCCGGATCGCCTGTGCCCGTACTGGTACGGCGACCGGATGACGCGGTGGCAGCTGAAGGTGATCACCCGGGCGGAGCTGGCGTGGGCCGGGGTGGCGCTGTACGGTCCCTGGCCGCCGCCTGCCCTCCCGCCGGTATCGGCGGCAGAGGTACGGGCCGCGGTGCGGGCGGAGATCGGCGGTTACTGGCGGCGGATGGCCGGGCGGCGCAGGTACTGACTGCACGACAGCTGGGTCGATCTGGGGCTGACCGCGCTGCCGCGCAGTGCGGCGGTCCTGACCTCCGGCGAGCTGATCACCAAGACCGAGGCGATCAACCGCCTGGCCGGGTTCGGGGTCCCGGTGGATCTCGCGGCGGAGATCCGCCGCCGCCGGGCCGGCCAGGTCGTGCCGCTGACCGCGCGGCAGAGGATCCGCCGCGCCCGGCTGGTCCGGCGGATCATGACAGGCGGGGTGCGGCGGCTGAGCGGGTAGGGGGAACGTGTCCGAGGTCACGCACCAGGCTCCGTTCCGTCGAAATTTCTGAGCCCGCTGGGCGCGATAATAGGTAGATGGGAGGCCAGAACGCCGCGGACCGGATTCGCGGGCGGATCGGCGCGGCGATCATCGAGCGGATCGCCGGGCCGCGGGCCGCGTCGCGCGGGCGGCCGGCCGATCCGCCACCGGGCGAGAGCTGGTTCGCCGAGGACCGGCCGATCCGCCAGGTGCACAGTGATTCGGCCATGTTCATCGGCGCGATCAGGGCCCTGCTGCTGCAGTCACTGCACCCGCTGGCCATGGCCGCCGTCGCCGAGCATTCGGACTACCGCGGCGACCCGTGGGGGCGGTTGCAGCGGACCAGCCACTTCATCGGGGTCACCACGTTCGGCCGGACGCAGGACGCCAAGCAGGCGATCGCCCGGGTCCGGGCCATCCATAAGCGCGTCACCGGGACCGCGCCCGACGGGCGGCCGTACGCGGCTTCTGACCCGCACCTGCTGACCTGGGTGCACGTGGCTGAGGCCGACAGCTTCCTGCGGGCCCAGACCAGCTTCGGTACCCGCCCCCTGGATAAGGCCGGGCGCGACGGGTACGTGGCCGACATGGCCATCATCGGCGCCGAGCTCGGAGTCCCCGACCCGCCGCGGACCGAGGCCGAGCTGGCCGACCGGATCCGGGCCTACCGGCCCGAGCTGGCCGCCACCGCCGAAGCCCGAGAGGCGGCCCGGTTCCTGCTGCTGCGTCCCCCGCTCCCGGTGATCGCCCGGGCCCCGTACGGGGTGCTGGCGGCGGCCGCGGTCTCGCTGCTGCCCGGGTGGGCGCGGCGGCCGCTTTACCTGCCGAGAATGCCGGTGACCGAGACCGTCCTGGTCCGTCCGGCCGGGCACGCCATGGTTCACGCCATCCGCTGGGCCATCACAGGGCCGGCCCCGGCCGCCTAATCCCCCATGAGCCACGTAAGGTCACGCAGACAACCCAGATGCCGGGTCCCACGCAGGAGAGACAACCATGACCAGCGCAGACTTCTCTGATAATCAGCAGAAAACGAGCCTCCCGGAGCTAGCCGCCTGGGTCCGGCAGATCGCGGAGCTGACCAAGCCCGAAGCGGTGGTCTGGTGCGACGGCTCGCAGGAGGAATGGGACCGGCTGACCACCTTGCTGGTCGAGAACAAGACGTTCATCAGGCTCGACCCGGAGCTGCGGCCCAACAGCTTCTGGTGCGCCTCGGACCCCGGTGACGTGGCCCGGGTCGAGGACCGGACGTTCATCTGCTCGGAGCGGGAACAGGATGCGGGGCCGACCAACAACTGGATCGCGCCGGCAGAGATGCGCAAGACGTTCGCGGAGATCTTCGACGGAAGCATGCGCGGCCGGACTATGTACGTCATCCCGTTCTGCATGGGCCCGCTGGGAAGTTCGATCTCCCAGCTCGGGGTCGAGATCAGCGACTCGCCGTACGTGGCGACCTCGATGCGGATCATGACCCGGATGGGGACGCCCGCGCTGCGCTCGATCGAGGAGAGCGGGTCGTTCGTCAGGTGCGTGCATTCGGTGGGGGCGCCGCTTTCGCCCGGTCAGGCGGACGTGCCGTGGCCGTGCAACCCGGTCAAGTACATCTCGCACTTCCCGGAGAGCCGGGAGATCTGGTCCTACGGATCGGGCTACGGGGGGAACGCGCTGCTCGGCAAGAAGTGCTACGCGCTGCGGATCGCCTCGGTGATGGCGCGGGACGAGGGCTGGCTGGCCGAGCACATGCTCATCCTGAAGCTGACTCCCCCATCTGGATCACCGCGATACGTGGCGGCGGCGTTCCCGTCCGCGTGCGGCAAGACGAACCTGGCCATGATCCAGCCCACCGTCCCCGGGTGGAAGGCGGAGACCATCGGTGACGACATCGCCTGGATGCGGTTCGGCGCGGACGGGCGGCTGTACGCGATCAACCCGGAGGCCGGCTTCTTCGGCGTGGCGCCGGGCACGGGCATTAAGACCAACGCCAACGCGGTCGCGGCCATGTGGGGCAACACCATCTTCACCAACGTGGCCCTGACCGACGACGGCGACGTGTGGTGGGAGGGCCTGACCGAGGAGCCGCCCGCGCACCTGACCGACTGGAAGGGCCGGGACTGGACGCCGGACTCGCCCGAGCCGGCCGCGCACCCCAACTCCCGGTTCACCACCCCGGCCGACCAGTGCCCGATCATCGCGCCGGAGTGGGACGACCCGGCCGGCGTGCCGATCTCGGCGATCCTGTTCGGGGGGCGGCGGGCCACCACGGTGCCGCTGGTGATCGAGTCGTTCGGCTGGGATCACGGGGTGTTCCTCGGGGCCAACGTGGCGTCGGAAAAGACCGCCGCGGCCGAGGGCACGGTCGGCGAACTGCGCAGGGACCCGTTCGCGATGCTGCCGTTCTGCGGCTACAACATGGGCGACTACTTCGGTCACTGGCTGGCGCTCGGCGCGGCCGCCCCGGAGCCGACCAAGCTGCCGCGGCTGTTCTACGTCAACTGGTTCCGCAAGGACGATTCCGGGCGGTTCGTGTGGCCCGGGTTCGGCGAGAACAGCCGGGTGCTGAAGTGGATCATCGAGCGGCTGTCCGGCGACGCGGAAGCGGTGGCCACGCCGGTCGGGAACCTCCCGGCGCCGGGTGCGCTCGACCTCGACGGCGTGCGGCTCAGCGAGGCCGACCTGGACCTGCTGCTCACGGTGGACCCCCAGGACTGGAAGCTGGAGGCGGACCGGATGCCCGAGTTCTTCGGGATGTTCGGCGAGCACCTGCCAGCGCGGCTGTGGGAGTTGCATCAAGACCTGGTCGACCGCCTCGGCTCGAGCTGAGTTTGCTTCTCGGGCTGGGTGGCAGCGGCGGCTTGGGTGGCTCTGGCTCTGGCGGGGTGGAATGAAACCCGGGTTTCACCTCGCGAGGGCGTAGTGAAACCCGGGTTTCATCTCGTTTGCGGCCGAGCCGTTTGCTGCCGGGGAGCTAACCGGTGATTCTGGTCGGATAAGTTAGGATTAGGTATCGTTCGGGGGATAGGTTCCAGCGAGACCAGATCCGTTCTCCCGAGAGGAAACGTGAGCAGCACCGACACCTTCGTAGCCAACGCCGAGCGGTACGCCGCGAGCTTCGACAAGGGCGACCTGCCGCTCCCGCCCGCCTCGCACGTCCTGGTGGTGGCCTGCATGGACGCCCGGCTCAACCCCTACGGGGTGCTCGGCCTGTCCGAGGGTGACGCGCATGTGGTCCGCAACGCGGGCGGGGTGGTGACCGATGACGTGATCCGGTCCATCACCATCTCCCAGCGGCTGCTCGGCACGAAGGAGATCATCCTCATCCACCACACCGACTGCGGGATGCTCACCTTCCACGACGACGAGGTGAAGGCCCAGATCGAAGCCGACACCGGCCTGCGTCCGCCGTTCGCCCTCGAGGCCTTTCCAGACCTGGATGCCGATGTCCGCCAGTCCATCGCCCGGATCAAGGCCAGCCCCTACATCCCGCACCAAGACGCGGTGCGCGGCTTCGTCTACGAGGTCGAGACGGGCCGCCTGCGCGAGGTTAAGGAGTAACTTTGGAGGGGTGGAGGAGTTCGCGGTAACCGAAGTGACGGCCGATGACCATGTTCTCGGCTGGGCCGACGCGCCGGTGACGGTGCTGGAATACGGCGACTATGAGTGCCCGTACTGCCGGGGCGCGGCCCGGGACGTGCGGGAGATGCTGGCCCGCTTCCCGGACGCGGTCCGGTTCGTGTTCCGGAACTTCCCCATCATCCAGCTGCACCCGCACGCGGAGCAGGCCGCCGAGGCGGCGGAGGCGGCCGGGGCGCAGGGGAAGTTCTGGGAGATGTACGAGATGCTGCTGCAGCCCGCGTCCCAGCTTGACCTGGCCGCGCTGCTGGACTGCGCCGCCGACCTGAGCCTGGATGTCGGCCGGTTCCGCGACGAGGTGACCGGCCAGGCCTACGCGGCCAAGATCGAGCGCGACATCCA
>Ga0306920_100002511_pt1 | contig 23169 bp, 18 predicted proteins | sample flu12Cox44000170_FD_204666 | JGI IMG/M metagenome (GOLD analysis project Ga0306920, IMG submission 204666) | Lab enrichment of tropical soil microbial communities from Luquillo Experimental Forest, Puerto Rico - flux4day.12C.oxic.44.000.170 (v2)... | ecosystem: Environmental > Terrestrial >...
GATCGGGCGGAGGCGGAAGCGGCGAGGCGCGATAAACGGCGGCTTCGATCGACTCGCGCACCGCCTGATCGCCGTTGCATGCACCAATGGTCACTTCGGTCACTTCTCCTCCAGGCACCTGCGTCACATTCAACATGCATTCTATGCCGGGTCGCGCCGTCGGCGGACGCAACCACGCCCGGTTGATCTTGGCAGCGATCTGTGATTGCCAACTGGCGAGTGCGGGACCCGCGCGCGCCTTCTTGGCCTCCTCCTCCGCGGCGAGGTCGCGCTGCAGATCCTCCTCGCGTTGGGCCTGCTCCTGCGCGTCCGCCTGGCGCTGCTTCTCCTCGGCGCGCTTCTGCGCCTCGGCCTCCTCGCGAGCCTTTCGCTCGGCTGTTGCGCGTGCCTCCGCGGCGGCCGTCGCGGCCGCGACCGCCTCGGCCGCGGCCTTTTCCTCGGCCGCGCGCTGCTGTTCGGCGGCCGCCGCTTGCTCCTGCTGGCGCTGCTGCTCGCGTTGTGACAGCTCCTCCGGCGTCGGCTGCGGCGGCCCGACCGACTCTGGCGGGGCCGGCGGCACCGGCTGCACCACACCGCGTACGCTGCGCGCGTCCACCACGCGCGCCTCGATCGCGAGCGTTGGTGCCGGCCGCGGCGGTTGCCGGAACAACAGCCAGCCGTACGCCAGCGCACCGAGCAGCGCCGCGTGCAGCAGCACCGACAGCGTTATTGACACCCAACGATCACTCGGCCGTTGCATGCGAGAAGGCGCATCAGCTCCCGCGCCGCTCATTCTCCGGCAGCGGCTCGGTGATGAATCCCACGGTGCGCGCCCCGGCACGCTGCAGGATCACCAGGGCCTGCACGACACGCCCGTAGGCCACCGCGCTGTCGGCCTTCACCAGCACCTGTGTCGCAGGATTTCGCTGCAGCGTGGCACTGGCGCGTGCCGCTACGGTAGCGTCATCGAGGGGCTGCTGCGGCTCGGGTCCGACATTCAGATACAGCCGCCCGGCGCGATCCACCGACAGCACCAGTGGCGGGACCCGCTGCGCCTCGAGAGCTTCAGTGGCCGCGCGCGGCAGGTCCACCTTGACCCCTTGCGTGAGCAGGGGCGCCGTGATCATGAAGATGATCAGCAGCACCAGCATGACGTCGATATATGGCACGACGTTGATCTCGCCCATCAGGCGGCGGCCGCGGGAGGTCTGTGCCATGCGTTTCAGCGCTCCGCGCCGGCCGAGCCGCCGGCACGCGCCGCGTGGCGCTGCAGAATGGTGGAGAACTCCTCGATGAAGGCATCGAAGCGCATCTCGAGGCGCGTCACCTGGTCGGCGAATCGGTTGTAGGCGACCACCGCCGGGATGGCGGCGAACAGCCCGATGGCGGTCGCCACCAGCGCTTCCGAGATTCCCGGTGCCACCATGGCGAGCGTCGCCTGCTGCACGTTACCGAGTGAGGCGAAGGCGCTCATAATGCCCCAGACGGTTCCGAACAACCCGACATAGGGGCTGGTGCTGCCGACAGTGGCGAGTGTCGCCAGGCTGTGCTCCAGGCGGTCGATCTCCTTCAGCTGCGCCACACGCATCGCGCGCCGCGAGCCCTCCAGCAGCTGCTCACTGCCGGTGGCCATCTGCCGCAGACGCGCGAACTCACGGAAGCCGAACTCGAAGATGCCCGCCATACCGGTGGCACCGCCGTGCGATTCGATCGCGCGATAGAGCGTCGCCAGGTCATCGCCCGACCAGAAGCGTCCCTCGAAGCGATCGGCTTCGCGCCGCGCACGGCCGATGATGCGACGCTTGCGAAAGATGATCGCCCAGGAGGTGAGCGATGCCAGCAGCAGGAGCGCGATCACGATCTGCACCGGTATGCTCGCCTGGACGATCAGCTTCAGGATCGAGAGCGGCTCAGTCACTGCCAGTTGCCTCCGCGGCCACGGCCTCGCGCAGGAACTGCGGCAGCCGCCGGGGGCGCAGGCTCGCGGCATCGACGCACGCGACGCGCACCTGGGCCTCTACCAGAATTTCCTCACGCTGCGACCCGCCCGCGACGGTGCGGTAGATCCGCTGCGCGAAGCGCAGCGACGCGGCCCCTTCCGCGCGCGGCTCACAGGTGATCTCCAGTTCATCATCGAGCCGTGCCGGCGCGCGGTAATCGACCTGGATACTCACCACCGTGAAGAGGATGCCCGGCTCGCGCGCAAGCTCGAGCTGCGAATGGCCCTGGGCGCGCAGCCACTCGGTGCGCGAGCGCTCGAGAAAGCGCAGGTAATTGGCGTAATAGACGATGGCGCCGCCGTCGGTGTCTTCCCAGTAAACCCGGGCCGGCCAGGAGAACACGATCACCGCTCGGCCTCGAACAGTGGCAGCGTGGCGGCACGCTCGGGCGGTTTGATGCCGAAATGCAGGTACGAGGCGCGGGTCACCATCCGGCCCCGCGCGGTGCGTATCAGGAACCCCTGCTGGATGAGGAAAGGCTCGGTCACGTCTTCCAGCGTGCCGCGCTCCTCGCCGAGCGCTGCAGCGAGGCTGTCGATCCCCACCGGGCCGCCATCGAAGCGCTCGATGATGGCCGTCAGGAGCTTCCGGTCGAGGGTGTCGAAGCCCTCGCGGTCCACCTCGAGCAGATCGAGTGCCGCATCCGCGATCGCCTCCCCGATGCGGCCATCGGCGCGCACCTGCGCGTAGTCGCGCACGCGCCGCAGCAGACGGTTGGCGATCCTCGGTGTACCGCGCGAGCGCTGTGCGATGCGCCGCGCGCCGCCTTCATCGATGCTCACCCCGAGGATCGCCGCCGAGCGCGTGACGATCCGCTCGAGGTCCTGCACGCCGTAGAACTCGAGCCGCTGCACGATGCCGAAGCGATCACGCAGTGGCGAGGTGAGGAGTCCCGCACGCGTCGTGGCGCCGACCAGCGTGAAGGGCGGCAGGCTCAGTCTGATCGAGCGTGCCGCCGGCCCCTCGCCGATCATGATGTCGAGCTGGTAGTCCTCCATCGCCGGATACAGCACCTCCTCCACTACCGGCGCGAGCCGATGAATCTCGTCGACGAACAGCACATCGCGCGGCTGCAGGTTGGTGAGGAGCGCGGCGAGATCGCCCGGGCGCTCGAGGACCGGCCCGGAGGTCTGCCGCAGGTTGACGCCGAGCTCGGCGGCCACGATGTGCGCGAGCGTCGTCTTGCCGAGCCCGGGGGGCCCGAAGATGAGCACGTGATCGAGCGCCTCACCGCGCGCGCGCGCGGCGGTGATGAAGATCTCCAGCTGCGTCTTGACAGGTGCCTGGCCGATGTATTCCTGCAGCCGGCGCGGGCGGATGGCCCGCTCGACGGCCTCCTCCTCCGCACTCGCCGTGCCGCTGATGATGCGCTCTGCTGTCACTTAGGGGCTCGACTCCCGCGCCGCGCCCTGGAGCGCGCGGCGAATGAGTTCCTCGGTGGAATGTGTACCGGGACCGACCGCTTTGAGCAAGCGCGTGGCCTCGGCCGGGCGGTAGCCGAGCGCGACCAGCGCCCCATACGCCTCGCTCTCGGCGCTCGTGCCGATGGCCACCGCCGCCGCGCCGCCTCCGGGCGGCGCGGGAGCGAGGCGGTCCCGCATCTCTACAATCAGCCGCTCGGCGGTCTTGCGGCCCACGCCTGGAATCCGTGTCAGGGCGGCGATGTCCTCGCGCTGTACGCACTCGGCGAACGCCGCGACACTGATGCCGGAGAGCAGCGCCAGGGCGATCTTCGGCCCCACCCCCGACACCTTGATGAGGCTGCGAAACAGCCGCCGCTCCTCCTCGGTGCCAAACGCATAGAGCACGTGGGCATCCTCGCGCACCACCAGGTGCGTGAGCAGCCGCACCTCCTCGCCGACCGCGGGCAGGTGAAAGAAAGTCGACATGGGGGCTTCCAGCTCATAGCCGAGTCCGCCGACATCGACGGTGAGTTGTGGAGGGGTCTTGGACGCGATCCTGCCGCGCAGCGAGCCGATCATCAGCTACGCCCGCGACCAGTGCGGCCCGCCGCCGCGATCGACGAGCACCCGCAGCCGCCGCTGGTGCGCGTGACACACGGCGACGGCGAGTGCGTCGGCGGCATCCGCAGCCGGTCGCTCGCCGAGGGACAGGAGCGTGCGGATCATCTGTGCCACCTGGAACTTCTCCGCGGCCCCGGAGCCGACCAGTGCCAGCTTTACGGCACGCGGGGCGTACTCGAACACCGGCACATCCGCGGGAATGGCGCACAGCGCCGCGCCGCGCGCCTGGCCGAGCTTCAGTGCACTATCGGCGTTGCGGCTCACGAACACGCGCTCCACGGCAACCTCCCCCGGGGCATGCTCGGCAAGCAGCGCCTTCAGCCCCTCGAAGATGAGTCGCAGCCGCGCGGCGGGTGTTGCCGACGCGACGTTGAGGCAGCCGTGGGCCACGGCCACCAGCTCGCTGCCGCGGCATTCGATCACGCCAAAACCCGTGCGCCGCGAGCCGGGGTCGAGGCCGAGGATGCGCACACGCAGCGCCGCGGCGAGCGGCGTGGCGGCGACCGGATCAAAGGCTCGCCAGGATCTCGTCCGATATCTCGACATTCGAGTACACGTCCCGGACGTCCTCCAGCCTCTCGAGCGCCTCGAGCAGCTGCACCATCGCCTGCGCGTCATCCCCCGAGAGTTCGAGCGAAGTGGCCGCGCGGCGCGTAACTTCGGCGGTGGCGGGTGCGAACCCGTGATGTGTGAGCACCGCACGCACGGTGGCGAACTCGAGCGGATCCGCCAGCACCTCGACGGAGGTATCGGCACTCGGCACGACGTCCTCCGCGCCGGCCTCGAGCGCCACCTGCATTAGGCGCTCCTCGTCGGTTCCCGGTGGATAAGTGAGCAGCCCCACCGTGTTGAAGAGGTAACTCACCGAGCCGTCGGCGCCGAGCTGGCCGCCGTGCTGCACGAAGGCGCGCCGCACTTCAGCGCCCACGCGCTTACGATCCCGGGTCACGCACTCCACCATCACCGCCGCGCCGCCGGGGCCGTAGCCCTCGTACTGCACCCTCTCGAGGCCCTCGCACGGCATATCGGCGGCGCGCCGGCAGCGCATGGCCGCGTGGGCGCCCTCGCGGCGCTTTATGTTGGCCCACTTGCTATGCCCCGCCATGACCGATGGCGCCCCCGTGCCCGCAAAAAACCGGCGGTATGATAGCGGCAAAGGCCGGCGGGCGACACGCTCACCGCACGCCACCCGCTGACTCGCAGGAAGCCGTTACCCGTGGAGACCAGCCAACTCTGTCCGCCGCGCGTCCGCGACGCCATCATCGGTGCGCGCGCGGCCTTCGAGCGCACCGCTGCACCACACCCGCAGGATCTGAGCTTCGCTACGGAGGCCGCCGAGATCATGGGCGGTCTCACCGAGAGCACCGAGCTCGCGCACGCGCTGCTCGCGCGACCGGTGCTGGCGAGCGCGCGCCTGACCTCCGAGCAAGCCGCCGGCATCGTCGGGCAAAGCGCCACCGATATCGCGGTTGCCCTGCAGCGCCTCGGCGCACTCGGCCTGCCGCGCGACTGGTCGCCGGCTCAGGGCCTGGACACGCGCCAAACCGAAACGCTGCGCAAGATGCTGCTCGCGGTGGTGAGCGACCCCCGCCTGGTCCTGGCACGGCTCGCCGAGGAGCTGGTCGCCCTGCGTCACGCCCGTACCCTCGCGGAGCCCGAGCGCATGCGACGCGCCCTCGAGGCCCGCGCCATCTACGCGCCGCTCGCCAATCGACTCGGCGTCTGGCAGCTGAAGTGGGAGCTCGAGGACCTCGCCTTCCGCTACCTCGAGCCCGAGGAGTACCGGCGCGTCGCCAGCGCGCTGAACGAGCGCCGCGCCGACCGTGAGCGCTACATCGAGGCGCTGTGCGGGGAGCTGCAGGGCCAGTTGCGGGCGGCGGGCATCGCGGCCGAGGTCTACGGCCGCCCGAAACATATCTACAGCATCTACCGCAAGATGCAGCGCAAGCAGCTCGCGTTCGAGCAGCTCTTCGACGTCCGTGCCGTACGGGTGGTGGTGGCCTCGATCCCGGAGTGCTATGCGGCGCTCGGTGTGGTGCACGGGTGCTGGCCCTACATCCCGGGCGAGTTTGACGACTACATCGCGACCCCGAAGGGCAACGGCTACCGCTCGATCCACACCGCGGTGATCGGACCTCTGGCAAAGAGCCTCGAGGTGCAGATCCGCACCCCTGAGATGCACGAGCATGCCGAGCTCGGGGTCGCGGCGCACTGGACCTACAAGGAGGGCCGCCCGCGCGATGCCGACTACCAGCGCAAGATCGAATGGGTGCGCCGGCTCCTCGAGCCGCAGGAGGGTGCCGCGGCGGGTGCCGAGGCGGACCGCGATCTGATCGAAGGCATGCGTGCCGAGCTCTTCGAGGACCGGGTCTATGTGCTTACACCCAAGGGCGAGGTGATCGATCTGCCGCGCGGCGCAACGCCGCTGGACTTCGCCTACCAGGTGCACACTTCGCTCGGACACCGCTGCCGCGGCGCCAAGGCGAACGGGCGCATCGTCCCTCTCAGCCACGTACTCGCCAACGGCGAGATCGTGGAAATCATCACCGGCAAGCACGAGGCGCCGAGCCGCGACTGGCTCGCGCCCGAGCAGGGTTATCTCGGCTCGCCTCGCAGCCGCGCCAAGGTGCGCGCCTGGTTTCGCAAACAGGATGTCGGCACGAATCGCAGCGCCGGTGCGCTCCTGGCCGAGCGCGAGCTCTCGCGCATCGGCGCGCGGCCCGAACAGCTCATGGCGCTGGCACGCGAGCTGCGGGCCCGCGACGTGGATCACCTGCACCAGCTGCTCGGTGAGGGGGAGATCACGGTGACGCAGCTACTGCAGGCGGCGACCCGGCTGTTCGAGCCACCGCCGCCACCGCGCGTTGCCCGCCTGCCGCGCGCCGCCAAGACGCGGCGTCGCGCATCGCCCGTGGAAATCGAGGGGGTCGGCGATCTGCCGACGACGCTCGCGCGCTGCTGTGCGCCACTACGGCCGCAGCCCATCGCCGGCTACGTGGCGCTCGGCCGTGGCGTCACCGTGCATCGCGGCGACTGCCCGAGCTTCGTGCGTATGGCGGCGCTGAAACCCGAGCGGGTCCTGAAGGTCGACTGGTCGGGCGCCGATGACGGGGCGCTCGCCGTGCAGCTTGCGGTAAGCGCCTACGATCGTCGCGGCCTGTTGCGTGACCTGACGGATGTGCTCGCCGTCGAGCGCCTCAGCATCGATGCCGTCACCTCGCGGACCGATCACGAGACCGGCATCGCGTACTTCGCGCTCACGGTGGCCGTCAACGACCTCGAGCAGCTGGCCCGGGTGCTGCGCCGCCTCGCGGCCGTGCCGAACGTCATCGAGGCGCGCCGCCAGCAATAGCGCACCGCGGCACGGCGAGCGCCGCCCGGGCCGGTGCGCTGCGGATCTCAGCGGTTGATCGAATCGATCGAGCGCTTATCCACCGAGAGCGCCGCCTCGTGCACTGCCTCCGCGAGCGTCGGGTGCGCGTGGATCGTGCGCTGCAGGTCCTCACTGCTTGCCGAGTACTCCATCGCCAGCACCGCTTCGGCGATCAGCTCACCGGCGAACGGTCCGACGATGTGCACGCCGAGAATCTCATCGTCATTGCGGGCCGCAACGATCTTCGCTAACCCCTGCGTCTGCTCCAGGGCGCGAGCGCGGCCGCTGGCGAGGAAGGGGAAGGTGCCGGTCTTGTAGGCGCGCCCGCTCGCTTTCACCTGCTCCTCGGTGAGACCGACCCAGGCGATCTCCGGCGCCGTGTAGATGACGAACGGGATGACCTTGTAGTTCATCTCGCCGTAGCGGCCGGCGATCAGGTCGGCCACCATCACGCCCTCTTCCTTGCCCTTGTGAGCGAGCATCGGCCCGCGCACGCAGTCGCCGATGGCCCAGACGTTCTCAACTCCGGTACGGCAGTGCTCGTCGACCTTGATGAAGCCGCGCTCATCGAGCTGCACGCCCGTATCCGCAGCAAAGAGGTCCTGGGTATAAGGGCGTCGGCCGATCGCGACCACGAGCCGATCGACGCTGACGCGCTGCTCGCCCTTTCCATCGCTATAGGTGACCTCGACCGCATTGCCGCCGACGGTCGCGCCGCTCACCTTGGCACCGGTGCGGATGTCGAGTCCCTGTTTCTTGAAGTGCCGCAGCGCCTCACGCGCGAGCTGTTGGTCCGCAAAGGCGAGGAAATCCGGCAGCGCTTCGATGATCACGACCTCCGAGCCGAGGCGACGCCAGACGCTGCCGAGCTCGAGGCCGATGACGCCACAGCCAATGACGCCGAGGCGCTTCGGCACCGCCTCGAACTCGAGCGCGCCCCACGAGTCGACGATGTGCGGCGGTTTGAATGCCGTCGAGCGCAGCTCCATCGGGGCGGATCCCGAGGCGAGCACCACGTGACGGGCGCTGAGGATGCGCCGCGACCCGTCGTGGGCAGTGAACTCGACCTTACGACCGGCGAGCAGGCGCCCGTGACCGTGGAGACCGGTGACGCCGGCGGCCTTGAAGAGCGCGACGATCCCCTGGGTCATCGCGCGCACGATGCCGCTCTTGCGCTTCTGCATCTGCGCCAGATCGAGCCCGACGCCTGAGAGCTTGATGCCGTGCACCGCGAATTCTTCGTGCGCGCGGTGGTAGAGCTCGGTGGACTCGAGCAGCGCCTTGGAAGGGATGCAGCCGGCGTTGAGGCAGGTGCCCCCAAAGGTCGCCGTGCCGTCGTGGTTCTTCCACTCATCTATACAGGCGACGCTCAGCTTGTTCTGCGCTGCGCGAATGGCCGCCGGGTAACCGGCGGGACCTGCCCCGATGACGATCACATCGAAGGAGTCGGTGGTGGGGGCGCTCTTCGGGTCGCTGCTCATGATGATCCTTAGGTCGGGACAGCGCGTTGTTTTTCAAGGGCTTCCGCTAGCTGGAAGGCCTTGAAAAATAACACAAAGCTCACCCGGCGGGAGGGTCGCACCGGGGTGTCATCAATCGGGAATATCTCTGTCATACGCTTCCGGGTTTCCCATAGAACCCTGAGTACGCGCCATGAGCAGCGTTGCTGCCCCTACTGTCGCCGCCGCCCGACCGACGCTCGATCAAAAGCCGAGCCCCGGAACCGTCCTTTTGTTCCTGACCCTGCTCCTGATTGGCGTGGGGTATACCGGCTATAGCCTGGTGACTGATGTCAACCGGGCGATGCCGCACGGCCTGGCGCTGCTCTCTTTCTTTCTTCTCGGCGTAGCGCTCCTCATCGCGCTCGGCTTCGAGTTCGTCAATGGCTTCCACGACACCGCCAACGCGGTGGCCACGGTGATCTACACCCATTCGCTACCCCCGCCGGTGGCGGTGGTCTATTCAGGGGCCCTCAATTTCCTCGGCGTACTGCTCTCCAGCGGCGCGGTCGCGTTCGGCATCATCTCGTTGCTGCCGGTCGAGTTGATCCTGCAGGTCGGCAGCAGCGCCGGCTTTGCCATGGTGTTTGCGCTGTTGATCGCCGCGATTCTGTGGAACCTCGGGACCTGGTACCTGGGACTGCCGGCGTCTTCCTCTCACACCCTGATCGGTTCGATCATCGGCGTGGGCGTCGCAAACGCGTTGATGCACGGCCGCGACGGCACCAGCGGTGTCGACTGGGGCCAGGCCACCAAGATCGGCTATTCCCTGCTCATCTCCCCGTTCGTCGGTTTCGTTGGCGCAGCCCTGCTGCTCCTCGTACTCAAGGCCCTGGTCAGGCACCCCGACCTCTATCGAGAGCCCAAGGGCAACACTGCACCGCCCTGGTGGATCCGTGGGATCCTGATCCTGACCTGCGGTGGGGTGTCGTTCGCTCACGGCTCCAACGACGGCCAGAAGGGCATGGGCCTCATCATGCTGATCCTGATCGGCACGGTGCCGATCGCTTATGCGCTCAATCGCTCGATGCCGGCCAGCCAGATGGTGCCGTTCGTCGCGATGGCGCAGACCACGCAGCAATCACTGAACGAATACACCCGTGGCGCGACGGTCGCCGATCCTCGGGGCACGCTTTCGACTTACATCCGGACGCATCAGTGGAACGACGACGTCGTTCCCGCCATGGCAGCCCTCACCGGCAGCATCGCCGATCAGGTCAAGGCGAGCGGTACCTTCGCGAAGGTGCCCGCGGAGAGCGTCACCAACGTGCGCAACGACATGTACCTGACTTCCGAGGCTGTACGGGTGTTCGGCAAGGACCCCCACGGCAAAGCGCTCAGTGCCGAGGCCCGTGCCAATCTCAATGCGTTCAAGAAAGAGATCGACGCCGCAACCAAGTTCATTCCGCCGTGGGTGAAGGTGGCGGTAGCGATCGCGCTTGGCCTGGGCACGATGGTCGGCTGGAAACGAATCGTCATAACGATCGGCGAGAAGATCGGCAAGACCCACCTCACCTACGCCCAGGGCGCGTGCGCCGAGGTCGTGGCGATGAGCACCATCGCCGCCGCCGACATGTTCGGGCTGCCGGTCTCGACCACGCACGTGCTGTCATCGGGTGTCGCCGGCACGATGGCGGCCAACCGCTCGGGCCTGCAGTGGGGCACGCTGCGCAACCTGGTGATGGCGTGGGTGTTGACCTTGCCGGCCGCGATCGTCCTGGCGGGCGTCCTCTACTGGATCTTCCGCCACGTGTTCTAAAGACCCGTCGGCTCGGGCCGAGAGGGCTTCGGTATCAGACGCCAAGCAACATACGCCCGGGGTCCTCGACCGCCTCCTTGATCGCCACCAGGAACTGCACCGCCTCGCGACCATCGATGATGCGATGGTCGTAGGTCACCGCCAGGTACATCATCGGCCGCACCGCGATCTGCCCGTTCACCACCATCGGCCGCTCCTGCACCTTGTGCATGCCGAGGATGGCGCTCTGCGGCGCATTGACGATCGGTGTCGACATGAGCGAGCCGAATACGCCGCCGTTGGTGATGGTGAAGGTGCCGCCGGTCAGGTCCTCGATCGCGAGCGACCCGTCGCGGGCCTTGCGCGCATAGTCGGCGATTTCCTTCTCGAGTGTCGCAAAGTCCTTGCCGTCGGCATCGCGCACGATCGGCACCACGAGGCCCCGATCGGTAGAGACGGCGACGCCGATGTCGTAGTACTCGTGGTAGATGATGTCGTTGCCCTCGACCGAAGCGTTGAGCACCGGGAATTTCTTCAAGGCCGCAATCGATGCCTTGACGAAGAACGACATGAAACCGAGCTTCACGCCGTGCTCTTTCTCGAAGCGTTCCTTGTAACGCGCGCGCAGCTCCTGGATCGCCGTGAGATCGACCTCGTTGAAGGTCGTGAGCAGCGCCTGCGTCGACTGTGCCTCGATGAGTCGCTGCGCAATGCGCGCGCGCAACCGCGTCATGGGCACGCGCTGTTCCGCGCGCGCACCGGTGACCGGGGCGAGCGGACGGGAGTCTCGTGCGCGTGCAGCCGGGGATGGCACCGCGGCGGCCGGCGCCGGGGCGATCGCCACCGCCGGTGCGGGCTTTCTGCCGAGGTAGTCCACCACGTCGGCCTTGGTGAGACGTCCGTCGCGGCCGGATCCGGGGATCGCCGCCGGGTCGAGATGATTTTCCTCAACCAGGCGGCGCACCGACGGGCTGAGCCTGCCCGCATCGCGCGCAGCCTCACCCGGCGCACCTGCCGCTGCCGGCTTCGCCGCAGCGTCGGGTTTCGTCGCCACGCGGGCTGCGGGCACTGGCGAGGCCGCGGTCGCTGCGGGGGCGGACGGTGCAGGCTGCGCCGCTTGTGCCGTAGCCGCCGCTGGCCGGAGCGCTGCCGTGGACGCTGCAGCCCCCTCCTCGATGACCGCCAGGATCTGGCCGCTCGTCACCACCGTGCCGCTCGGCACCCGGATCTCGCTCACCACGCCGTTGGCCGGCGCAGGAACTTCCAGCACGACCTTGTCGGTCTCGAGATCGGCCAGGTTCTCGTCGCGGCGTATCGGATCGCCCGGCTGCTTGTGCCAGGTCACCAGTGTGGCGTCCGCTACGGATTCGGGCAGCTGCGGAACGCGGATCTCCGTGCTCATGAGCGCTTTCTCATCGGGGTAGCGGGCGGCACCGCGCTCGCGCTCGTACCGGTCGCAGCCGGGGATGGCGCAGCGGGACCGGTCGAGCCGGCCACAAGCGGTGTGAGGCGCGTGGTCTCGCGCGCGGATTCCTCAGCGACGGTCGAATGCAACGCGGTAGACACCAGGGCCTGCTGCTCGCGTTCGTGGATCTTCCCGATGCCGGTGGCGGGTGCGGCCGCCGGCGCACGCCCCGCGTAGAGCACCGGGCGACGCACGAACTCCTGCAGCCGGTGCCGGATTTGGTACCAGGCGCCCTGGTTTTGCGGCTCCTCCTGGCACCACACCACCTCGCGCAGGTTCGGATAGCGGTTGAGGATTGCCTGATACTCCTCGCTCGGGAAGGGATAGAGCTGCTCGATGCGCACCAGCGCGACATCACGCCGACCCTCCTTGCGGCGCGCCTTCAGCAGGTCGAAGTAGACCTTGCCGCTGCAGAACACCGCCCGGCGCACCTCGGCAGCCGGCAGCTCGTCCATCTCGCCAATGACACGGGCGAAGGCACCGCGCGTGAGGTCCTCGAGCGCCGACACCGAGAGCTCATGACGCAGCAGGCTCTTCGGCATCATGACGATGAGCGGCTTGCGGAACGGCTGGCGCATTTGCCGGCGCAGCATGTGGAACATCTGCGCCGGGGTGGAGGGCACGCACACCTGCATGTTGTTCTCGGCGCACAGCTGCAGGAAGCGCTCGAGCCGTGCGGAGGAATGCTCGGGACCCGAGCCCTCGTAGCCGTGCGGCAGCAGCAGTGCCAGGCCACAGAAGCGCTCCCACTTGGCCTCTCCCGAGCTGATGAACTGGTCGATGATGACCTGCGCCCCGTTGGCGAAGTCGCCGTACTGCGCCTCCCAGATGACGAGCGCGGTGGGCTCGGTCGTGGCGTAGCCGTACTCGAAACCCATGACCGCCTCTTCCGACAGCACCGAGTCGATGATTTGCGCCCGCGGCTGGGGGTCGGCGACGTGTTGCAGCGGTATCCAGGTGGCGCCGCTGCTCTGATCGTGCAGCACGGCGTGCCGGTGGAAGAACGTGCCGCGCCCGGTGTCCTGTCCGGTGAGGCGCACACTGAAACCGTCCTCGAGGAGCGTGGCGTAGGCGAGGGTCTCCGCGCAGCCCCAGTCGAGCGGCTGCTCGCCCTCGATCATGCGGCGGCGGTTCGCCATGAGCTGTGCGACACGCGGGTGCAGGGTGAAGTCCGGCGGAATAGCGGTGATACGCTCACCGACCGCACGCAGTCGTGCGAGGTCGACGCCGGTCGGCACGCGCTCGGTCCAGTCCACCTGCGCGTAGGCGCTCCAGTCGACCGTGTACTTATTGCCGACCATGCCGAGCGAGGCACGCGCCTGAGTCCGACCTTCGTCGAGCCCCTTGCGGTACTCCTCGTACATCGCCTCGACTTCGGGCTCCGCGAGCACGCCCGCGGCGATGAGGCGGTCGGAGTACAGGCGCCGCGCGGTCGGATGCTGGCGAATGACGCGGTACATCGTCGGCTGCGTGGCCGCCGGCTCGTCCGCTTCGTTGTGGCCGTGCCGGCGGTAGCCGACGAGGTCGATCACCACGTCCTTGCGGAAGCGCAGGCGGTACTTGAGCGCCAGCCGCGTGACGAACACCACCGCCTCGGGGTCATCGGCATTCACGTGAAAGATCGGCGCCTCGATCATCTTGGCCACATCGCTCGCATACAGGGTCGAGCGAGCATCGGCCAGCTCGGAAGTCGTGAAGCCGACCTGGTTGTTGAGGATGACGTGCAGGGTACCGCCGGTGAAGAAGCCGCGTGCCTGCGAGAGCTGCAGCGTTTCCATCACCACGCCCTGCCCGGCGAAGGCCGCATCGCCGTGAATCAGGACTGGCAGGACGCGCTCGGCGCGCTCATCGCCGCGACGCTCCTGCCGCGCGCGCACCGACCCCTCGACCACCGGGTCGACGACCTCGAGGTGCGAAGGGTTGAAGGCCAGCACGGTGTGCACGTTGCCCGTCGCGGTGCGCAGATCGGCCGAGAAGCCCTTGTGATACTTGACGTCGCCCGAACCTTTGAGGCGGCTCGCGTCGTAGGCACCCTCGAACTCCGAGAAGAGCTCCGCCGGGGACTTGCCGAGCAGGTTCACCAGCACGTTGAGTCGCCCGCGATGCGCCATGCCGATGACCACTTCGTCCATGCCGGCTTCGCCCGCGCGCTGGATGAGGTCATCGAGCAGCGGGATGAATGAATCGAGGCCCTCGAGCGAGAAGCGCTTCTGTCCGACGTAGCGTGTGTGGAGATAGCGCTCCAGGCCTTCGGCGGCCGTCAGCTGCCAGAGAATGTTGCGCTGCTCCTGGGGGGTGAAGCGCTGTCGCAGCTGTCCCTGCTGAAACTCGTCCTGCAGCCACAGCCGCTCCTCGGAGTTGGAAATGTGCGCGAACTCGGCGCCGATCGTGCCGGCATAGATCTGCCGCAGCTCTGCGAGGATCTCGCGCAGCGGAAGGAGCTTCGGTACGGCCTCGATGCGGCTGCCAGTGAAGAATTCGGCACCGAGCTCGGCAGGAGTGAGGCCGAAGTACTCCGGATCGAGCGCCCGCGACCGCGGCCGCGGCATGAGCGCGAGCGGGTCGATGTTGGCGATCAGGTGCCCGCGGTTGATCCACACTTGGATGAGCCGCGACACCGCCGCCTGGCGGGCATTGTCGGCCGTTCCGGTGACGGCCCTGGCGCGGGCGGCGGACGCACGCCGCGCGATGCCGGCGCGCACGGCAGCGTGCGACGGCTCGCCGGGCGGCGCGCCGAGCTGCGCAAAATACCTCCGCCAGTCGTCCTCGACGCTGCCCGGATCGCGCAGATACTGCTCGTAGAGCGCGTCGAGAAACGCGGCGTTGCCGCCGTACAGGGGTGTGGCTTCGAGCATGGGGAAAACTACCGGCAGGCCAATAGTTTAGCGGAAAGGCCCGGGTACGAGAAAACGACGCCCGGCGGGCGGAGCGCTAGAACTGATTCAGGAGCCGGAATTCGTAGAAAATCAACGTCCCGTAGATGACGAGCACGGTGTAGAGGATCGCTCCCACGGGGATGCGGCCGAAGGTTCGCAGACGTGACAACTGCGTGAGCAGCACCACGCCGAGGGCCGTCAGGCCAATCTTGACCATCGCGAATCCGACTGCCGAACCGCCTACGAGCGGCGCCATGAACGGGTTCATCTCGTACGCGCCCTGCCCGATCAGCACGAGCGTGAGGAAGGCGTCCGCACAGGAGAGCGCCACGATGAGTGTTCCGATTGCGAGCCACTGCGGGTGATGCCAATCGACTGCGGTCAGAGCGATCTCACCCGCACGACGCGGTCCGCGGCGCCGCGGATGGAAACTGCCGTACACGAGCGACCACAGCACGCGCTTGCGCCGATCAGGACCGCAGCGCGGGTGCGCCACATCGACCGGGGTTTGTCGCTCTGTCACTTTCATTAATGGGGTGTTGTTGTAGCGGTTCAAGCGGCCGATGCTCGGCACATTGTAGCGGAGGGTGGCGGCCGGCATAACGTGACGCGGCTCACGCTTAAGTCGCATATCTCAGGCGGAAGGGCGCGCCGCAGCAGCGTTGACGCTGCCAGGGCGGCCGGCCGCTGCCTGCGTTATGACAGCCTGCGCCGCCGGCCTTGCCTTTATGATGAGGGCGATGTCCGCCACGAGCGCCGCTGCCACAAGCGCGGCCCAGCCCGATGGATTGCCAGTGCCGCGCCGCTATTGGGCGATCGCGGCGATCGCGCTCAGCATCACGATGTCGGTTCTCGACAGCACAATCGTCAACGTGGCGTTGCCAACCATCGCCCGCGACTTTCGGGCGACCTCGGCCGCCTCGATCTGGGTCATCAACGCCTATCAGCTCGCGATCCTCCTGGTGCTGCTGCCGCTCTCGTCGCTGGGGGAAATCGTCGGCTACCGGCGCGTATCACAGGCGGGACTCGCGATCTTCACGATCGCCTCACTCGGCTGCGCATTTGCACCGAGCCTGCCTGCATTGAGCCTCGCGCGCGTCGTGCAGGGGGTCGGGGCCGCGGGGATCATGAGCGTGAACGGCGCGCTCGTGCGTCATACGTACCCGCACCGCTCTCTCGGCCATGCGTTGGGCATCAACGCCTTCGTGGTCGCCACGGCTGCCGCGGTCGGACCGACCATTGCCTCGGGCATCCTGGCGGTGGCCAACTGGCGCTGGCTGTTTGGTATCAACGTGCCGCTCGGAGTGGTGGCCATCGTGATCGCGCTGTGCGCCCTGCCGGACAGCGAGCGCACGCCACGCCGGCTCAACATCGCGGGCGCGGTGCTGTACGCCGCCGCGATGGGACTGCTGTTGAGTGGACTGCAGACGCTCGCTCACCGGGCTACGCTGCCGCTGGCACTCGCCCAGATCGGCGGTGGTTGCCTGTTCGCATGGCTGCTCGTGCGGCACGAGCGGCCACGCGCCGCACCCCTCGTACCGTTTGACCTGCTGCGCATTCGCAGTTTCACGCTGTCGCTCGCGACATCGGTGTGCAGCTTCACCGCCCAGATGTCGGCACTCGTCGCGCTGCCATTCGAGATTCAGCGCCTCGGCCACAGCGCCGTCGAGACGGGTCTTTTCATAACGCCCTGGCCCCTCGCGCTCGCTTTCACGGCTCCGCTTGCTGGCCGGCTCGCGGATCGCTACCCCGCGGGCCTCCTCGGTGGGGTGGGTCTCCTCACGATGGCAGCGGGGCTCACGCTGCTCGCGCTGTACCCGGTGACTGGAGACGCCACGGGCGTACTGTGGCGCATGGCGCTCTGCGGCGCAGGATTCGGCTTCTTTCAGGCGCCGAACAATCGCGCCATCATGAGCGCAGCACCACGCAAGCGCAGCGGGGCCGCCGGTGGGATGCTGGCTGCTGCCCGCCTGATCGGCCAGACGATCGGCGCGGCTGCCGTCGCCATCCTGTTTCGCGCTTACGGCGAACCGGGATCGAACGATGCCCTCGCACTGGCGGCGTTCCTCGCGCTCACCGGAGCCGTCATCAGCCTGCTGCGTCTGGGTCCCACATCGGCCACTAGACCAGCGCGCTCTTGAACAGCACCAGCATGCGGTCCCAGGCCCTCTCAGCCTGGTCGTGGTTGTAGACCTTGGCATCCAGCGGGCACCAGCCGTGGATGGTGCCCGAGTACACCTCGATCTCGGCCGGCAGTTTCGCCTCGGCGAAGGCTTCGCGCAGCACGTCCTTCGCCTCGGGCTGACGCTTGTCGTCGCTCTCCGCAATCGCGATCAGGTACCGTGCTTTCATCTTCGGAATCAGCAGGTGTGGACTATCGGGCTTGTCGGTCACCAGCCCGCCACCATGGAATGAGGCGCCGGCGCCAATACGCTCGGGCAGGGCGGCAGCCGTCCGCATGGTGAACGGTCCGGTCATGCAATAGCCGGTGGTTCCCATCCGCTTGCGGCGATCGACCGACGGTTGCGCGTCGAGCCACTGTACGAAAGCCACCGCATCGGTTTGCGTCGTCGCGGGCGTCAGCGTGTTCCTCAGGCTCATCAGCGCGGCCTGCGTTGCGTGGTCGTCGAAGTCCGCGTGCTCGGGCGCCACGGGTGCCCGCTGTTTGCGGTAGTAGGGATTGACGACCAGCACCGAGTAACCCGATCCCGCCAGGCGCTTGCCCATCTGCCGGAACGCCGACCGCAGTCCGTAGATATCCGGCCAGACGAGGACCGCGGCGTGTGCGCCCTTGGACGGATAGACGAAATAAGCATCTGCGGTGCCATCCGGTGTGTGGATGTCGACTTCGGACTCGCTGACTGCGAGCTCATCGCCGCGCACGACCGGTGGGAGCATTGCAGTGAGCCCTGCGCCAAGTGTCAGGGCGCCAAAGTCGCGCCGCGACAGCCCACACCGCAGCTGATATTCGATCGTGTCCGCAAGCGTGTCGGCGTCGCACATGAGCTCTCCTTTACCGGAACGGTCTGCCGCGGCTCACGCGGCCGTCGGGCGCGGCATGGTGCGCCACGCTCCCCGCCGCCCGCAAGCCGTGCGGATCTGTATCGGGGGTTCAGAGGAAACGGTGGCGCACGCCGGTGTGCGGCAGCGCCGCCGGTGGCTGCACAGGAAGCGTCAAGGGGCATAAACTCCTCGGCGGCCTGTCGCGGCGGGGCGGCGCTCGCTGGTAATGCCCGGGTAGCCGCGGCGAGCCACGCGTAAACCCAACGAGTTCCCGGGAGAGGAGCACAACAACATGCGCGCCATCCGGACGGTTCCGTTCGCCTCGCTGATAGGGCTCGCGGTCGTGGCGGCCGTCGCGCCGCGCGCCGGCCGCACCGACGTGACGATCCAGCAGCAGACGCAGTTCGACTTCGCCATCATCAAGGCGCACGGCACGAGGACCGAATCCACCACGACCGACAAGCGACGCAGCGACTCGGACATGCACTGCGAGGGATTCATGTCGATGTTCTGCGGCAACACTCAGACCGGTGAGATCATCCGTCTCGACCGCGATGTCGAGTGGTCGCTGGAACCGAAGAAGATGGAGTATCGGGAAACGCCCTTGCCGACCGCAGCGCAGCTGGCTGCCGCCAGACAGGAGGCGCAGGCAACGATGGAGAAAATCAAGCAGTGCCCTGCCGTCGCCCAACACTCGGCACCGGCCCCGGACACCTCGAAGTGTGAAATGTCGCCGCCCCGGTTCGATGTGAAGCAACCCGGTGTGCACACCACGCTCGCCGGACACGATACGCAGCTCACGCAGATTGCCCTCACCCAGAGCTGCACCAACAAGACGACGGGCGATGTCTGCGAATTCCTCTTTGCGTTTGACACCTGGCTCACCCAGGATCAGATCGCGGGGCTGGCGGATCAGAAGGCGTTTCTCGACGCGTATCACGCCAAGCTGGGACTCGATGCGAGCGACCCGGTCACGCAGAAGCAGATGCGACAGTTTCTCGCGCCGTACGCGGACGCCATGAAGCAGGTCTCGGCCAAGTCGGGCGAGCTCAAGGGATATCCGCTGAAGACCGTACTGCGCATTGCCTTCGGCGGCGAGCATTGCAGTACCGCGAAGAACCAGACGGCGGGTGGCGGGAGCGGGGGCAGCGTGGTCGGCGATGCCAGCCAGGCTGCCGGCAACGCCGCGGCCGCTTCGACCGCCAGTGCCGCGGGCTCAGCCGCGGGAGCCGCCGCGGCGAACGCAGCCAAGAATCCCCTCGCCGGTTCGGTTTTCAGCTCTGCGGCCAGCGCCTTTGGCAGCAAGCTGGCCGGGGGCCTGTTCAAGAAAAAAGCGGAGGCGCCTGCGCCCGCAGCCGGCAGCACATCGGAAAATGCGCTTCCACCCGGCATGATCCAGGCGGCGCAGATCAGCATTGAGACCACCTCGATCAACGCCGCGGCGGTGCCGCCCGAGAAATTCGAGATCCCCGCCGGCTGGAAGCGGATCGAGCCCAACCCGAAGGAAACCGCGCCGAAAGAGTTCACCTGTCCGACGGCTGCCGGCTCCTGACCGGGGCAGCGGGGCTGACGGGCGCTTCGCTACCATAGGCGGGCGATGCGAATCGTCACCTACAACGTCAACGGCATCACCGCCCGTCTGCCCAATCTGTTGCGCTGGCTGGACGAAAGCGCACCCGATGTCGTCTGTCTCCAGGAACTGAAGGCGCCGCAGGAGAAGTTTCCGGAGCTGGCGATTCGCGCGGCCGGCTATGGGGTGATCTGGCACGGTCAGAAAAGCTGGAACGGTGTGGCCATCCTGGCCCGCGGCTGTGAGCCCGTCGAGATCCGACGCGTCCTCCCGGGAGATTCCGAGGACGTCCACAGCCGCTACATCGAAGCCAGGGTCGATCCTATCATTGTCGGCTGTCTCTATCTGCCAAACGGCAATCCGGCTCCAGGTCCCAGGTTCGACTACAAGCTGCGCTGGCTCGAGCGATTGACCCGTCACGCAGCCGAGCTGGTCGCAAACACCGAGCCGGTAGTGCTCGCTGGCGATTACAACGTCATACCCACCGAGCGCGATGTCTATAAGCCGGAGCGCTGGGTGGACGATGCGCTCTTCCGCGTTGAGGTTCGTGAGGCATACGCGCAGCTGCTGCGGCAGGGGTGGACGGACGCGATTCGCTCGCTGCACCCGGACGCGCAGATCTATACGTTCTGGGACTACTTCCGCAACGCCTATCAGCGCGATGCCGGGTTGCGCATCGACCACCTCCTGCTCAATCCCACCCTCGCCGGCCGGCTGGATCAAGCGGGCGTCGATCGCAACGTGCGCGGCTGGGAAAAAGCGAGCGACCACGCGCCGACCTGGGTGGAGCTACGGGATATGTGAAAGCGTTCCCCGGACTGCTGGCGCAGCCGCAGCTGCCCAGGAGCGCCCCTTTGGACCGCCGCAGGCTCGCGCGTAGAGCGGTGGCTTGAACTTCACCGAAATACCCCACTGGATTTTTTTTCCGCGCTGCAGTAATTGAAACGCGGGAACTCTTAGAATCCGGTAAGCATCAATCGCGTTGCTGCGTTAAGTTGTTACTGCAGGGGGCTGCCCAGTCTTTGGACGGCAGCACCCGCGACCACGGGGACGCCTTTTCAGGCGGTCCCATTGAGTCCGGGGGCGACGGTATGGACACAAGAACCTTCTCAGCACTCGCGGCACTCGTGCCGCTTGCGATCTCCACGTCGGCAATGGCGCAGCAGGCGCAGCCTGGCTACCAACCGCCGGCAAATTATCAGGTGCCGGGCGCGTATCAACAACCGCCCGCCAGCTACCCGCAGCAGCCGCCAGGCGGATACCAGGCGCCGCCGGCGAGTTACCAGCAGCCGTCGCAAGCGACGCCGAGCTACCAGCAGCCGTCGCAAGCGACGCCGAGCTACCAGCAGCCGCCCGCATATCAGCAGCCACAGTCGCCGCCGGCTTATCAACAGCCGTCGGGCAACTACCAGCAGCCGCCGTCATCAGCTGGCTATTCGCAACAACCGTCAACCAATTACCAACAGCCGCCGCCGGGCTATCAGCAGCCGCCGGCCAGCTCTCGACCCCAGACGCCGAACTATGCACAACCACCGGCGGCAGGCGCTTATCCACAATCGCCGGCCGGCTATCAACAACCGGGCAATTACCAGCAGCCGTCACCGGGCGGCTACGCGGTCCCGGCAGCGGCGGTTCCGGCAGCGGCAGCGGCGGTTCCGTCATCGCCGGGCTATCCACAGCCGCAGGGCGCGCCCGGCTACCAGCAGCCGCAAAACTATCAGCAGCAGTTGGCCAGTTATCCCCAGCCAGCGAATCAGGCACCGGCGCAGTCCTGGTCAGAGGAGCAGATCGACCCGCATCACAAGCACCAGGACGCGCGGCACAACCACAACCACGTTTATCCGGACCGGGGCACGGTCGTGCGAAACCTTCCGGCGTCATCGAACGTCGTCAACTACGGCGGCCAGTCGTACTGGTTCGCCGAGGGGGTCTGGTTCGAGCCGAGGGGCGCGGCGTACATGGTCGTTGAGCCACCGATTGGCCTGGTGGTTTCTTCATTGCCCTCCTTCGCGACAGCCGTTTCGGGAAGTGCGGGACTTTACTTCTACGCGAACGATACCTACTACCGGCCGCGGCCTGATCTTGGTGGCTATGAGGTCGTGAACGACCCGGTGGATTCAGCACCGGCGGGCTCCTACGCCCCGATGCAAGCCGCACCAATCCCGAGCAGCCCGATGATGGCCGGCCCATCAGGAGCACCGGTGCTGGCAGTCCCGGCATCCGCGGCTGCGTTGACCGCAGCGGTGCCCGCCATGGCAGCGCCCGCCGCGGCACCGATGGGCGCGCCTCCGGCCGGTATGGCGGCACCCGCCGGAATGACACAACCGCCCACAAGGCCGCCGCAGATGGTCCAGCTGTTCCCCAACAACGGCCAGACCCCCGAGCAGCAGGCTCGCGATCGCTACGACTGCTACCGCTTCGCCCTGGCACAGACGGGCTACGACCCGTTGCATCCGAAAGGCGGCAATCCAACTGCCCAGTCGAGCGAGCAGGCGGACGCCTATGATCGGTTGCGCACCTCGTGCCTGCAGGGACGTGGGTACACGGTTCGTTGAACCGCGGCTGACGCACTCGAGGTCGCGCCGGCTCACATACATCCCCGCGCTGCGGTCATTCTGACAGCGCACGGTGCCGCCCACCGAGCGCTGTCAGGATAATTTTGACCGACCCGTCGCGCGAGGTCCTCCACTCATCTCTTCCACAAGGGGCGCTTCTCGGCAGCCCGGCCCCCCGCGGTATGCTCGTCGCTCTCGGGAGGTGAGGCGTGGCCTTCATCCAGCGATCCATTGCTCTTGGCACGCTGTGTCTGATGGGCGCAGCGCACGCGGCTACACCTTCGCCCGCGGCGCATGTCCGCCGGGAGGTCCTGCCGGATAGCGTCGTCCCGATTCACTACGACCTCGCACTGGTCCCGGATGCCGGGTCTCTCACCTTCACCGGCAAGGTCGCGATCACCGTCGATGTCATTGCGCCCGGTCCGACCATTACCCTGAATGCGGTGGACCTCACCTTCGACCATGCCACCCTCGATGGCGGGCCTGACGCGCGGGTGAGCTTCGACAAAGCGCTCGGGCGTGCCACGCTCACCTTTGCGGGCGTCATCCCTGCGGGACAACACCTGCTCAATATCGAGTATCACGGGGCGATAGGCCGTGCGACCCAGGGCTTTTTCGCCATGGATTACGCGAGTCCCGATGGACCGCGCCGTACGCTCGCGACCAACTTCGAGCCCGCCGACGCGCGCGATCTGCTGCCGTGCTGGGACGAGCCTCTGCGCAAGGCAACCTTCAGCGTGTCCATCGATGTGCCGAAGGACCGCATGGCCGTCTCCAACATGCCCATCGCCGAGGTCACGGGCCTCTCGCCCACGACGCAGCGCGTGCGCTTCCAGCCGACCCCGGAGATGTCGACCTATCTGTTGTTCATCGGCGTGGGCGACTTCGAGCGCATCCAGAACCGCGTGGATGGCGTGGACGTCGGCATCGTCGTCAAGCGCGGCGATACCGGCAAGGCCGCCTATGCTCTCGAACAGGCCGGCAGGCTCCTGCGCTACTACAACGAATACTTCGGCGTCCCCTATCCGCTGCCGAAGCTCGACCTGATCGCGGCCCCCGGCGAGATCATCGGCGGCTCGATGGAGAA
>Ga0306920_100002512_pt1 | contig 23164 bp, 22 predicted proteins | sample flu12Cox44000170_FD_204666 | JGI IMG/M metagenome (GOLD analysis project Ga0306920, IMG submission 204666) | Lab enrichment of tropical soil microbial communities from Luquillo Experimental Forest, Puerto Rico - flux4day.12C.oxic.44.000.170 (v2)... | ecosystem: Environmental > Terrestrial >...
GGGCCAAATCAGGCTGGCGACTCAGGCGGTTCCGGTAAACCATAACGGTGCAGATCGGCCCCATGCGCGTCGAGCCAGGCTTTTGCCCTCTCATGGCCCGGGACCAACCGGTTCACCACCCGCCAGAATCGCGCGGAGTGATTCATTTCGACGAGATGCGCAACTTCGTGGGCGGCCAGGTACTCGAGCACGTAGCGCGGTGCCAAAATCAGTCGCCACGAAAACGACAGTACGCCCGTCGTTGAGCACGAGCCCCAGCGGCTCGATTGATCGCGAACCCTCACGCGCCGGACCGAAAGGCCTAGATCGCCGGCGAACCGCCGGCTGGCGGCTTCAAGGTCGTGTTTGGCTTCGCGCTGCAGAAAGTCGGCAACGCGGCGATTGAGGTGGGGCGTCAGACCGGCGACGCACAACCGCTGTCCGCCCTTGCCGTCGCTCTCCGTCCATACCGTGCCGCGCGCGCCTTTGCGGTGGGTAATGCGGTGCGGTTCGCCGCGCAGCGGCAATAACACGCCATCGGCGAACGGCGCCGCTTGCGGTAACCGTCCGAGCCGGGCCGCGATCCAGGCGCAATGCTTTTCGGCAAATGCACGCGCCTCCTTGAGCGTGCCGCCCGGCGGAATCGTCAGCACGACTTCGCGCGTTGGCGCTTGGATGCGCAAGGTGTAGCGCCGCGCCTGGCGATGCCGCCTTATGCGGATCGGCAACGCCGCGCCGTCGAAGACGATCTCGATTCGTCCGGGCTCGCTCGGGCGGCGGTAGAGCAGCGCAGGCGGCAGCATGGGACACCGGGGTCCGATTGCGGAGGCGATACTGCCACATCGCCCATATCCATGGCGAGATTGGGCCGACGATGCGGGCGTTGGGGAAAAGATCAGGCGCTGCGAAGCGCGGCGTTCACCAGTCGCGCGCCTAGCGGGCGCCGCGCTGCGCGGTCGGACAAGGTCATCGACAGCACGAAGTCGGAAATTCGCGGCGCTATTTCGGCACGGAAACGCGAGCCGTTAAAGACGCCATAGTGGCCGACACCGGGCTGCAACCAATGGGCTTGCCGATCGGGCGGGATGTTCACGCACAAACGATGCGCCGCTTCGGTCTGACCCACGCCGGAAATGTCGTCGTGCTCGCCTTCAATGGTGAACAAAGCCACGCGCTTGATCTCGGCAAGATCGACGCGACGGCCGCGATGACGCATCTCGCCCTTAGGCAGCGCATGGCGCACGAAGACGGTATCCACCGTCTGCAGATAAAACTCCGCTGCGAGATCCATGACGGCGAGATACTCGTCATAGAATTCCTTGTGCTTCTGAGCCGAATCGCCGTCGCCGCGCACCAGATTAAGGAACAATTGCTTGTGCGCCTCGATGTGCCGCTCGAGGTTCATGCTGACAAAGCCGTTGAGCTGAAGGAACCCTGGATAGACGTCGCGCATGAAGCCGGGATTCGGAAACGGCACCTTCGTAATGACGTGGGTGCGAAACCAATCGATGCCGCGCTGTTCGGCGAGCGCGTTCACCGCTGTCGGGTTGATGCGTGTGTCGATCGGGCCGCCCATGAGAACCATGGAGATCGGCACGCAAGGATCCTGGTCGGCCTCCATCAAGGCGACGGCGGCAAGAACCGGGACCGAAGGCTGGCACACCGCTACCACATGGGTGTCGCCGCCCAGCCGATGCAGCATTGAAATGACGTAATCGATATAGTCATCGAGATCGAACACCCCATCCGCCACCGGGACCATGCGCGCATCGACCCAGTCGGTGACGTAGACGTCGTGATTGGGCAGAAACGCCTCGACCGTGCCGCGTAACAGCGACGGATAATGTCCGGACATCGGCGCAACAATCAGCAGCTTCGGCTGCGGACGTTTCGGGGGATGTTCGAACTGACGCTCGAAATTGATTAGATTGCAGAACGGCCGCTGCCACACCGTGGAGATGCGCACTGGCACACGCTCGCCGCCGGCGAAAGTCGAATTGATTCGCCACTCTGGCCGGTTGTAACGGCGGGTCGAGCGCTCGAACAGTTCGCACGCCGCCGCGACCGACCTGCCGAATGTCGTATAGGCGAGGGGATTGCCGGGATTCTTGAAGAATAATCGGGTGGCATCCGCCCAGGCCCGCGACGGGTTCAAGGCGGCATGGGTCATCTCATAGAACCAATAGAGGGGGGTCGAAACGAGGACACCGCTGTCGCCCGGCACTGCCGGCGCGCCGCCAAACTCCCCAATAGCCATGTTGGAACTACCCCAGCCCTGCTGCAGCGCAGCATTGTGACGTCTGTGTGTCATCTGGTCAACTTAAAAGCAAACTTTCCCCTGTTTATTTTGCATTGGAATCAACGCTTTCATGCCATTCGGCGATTACAGGGCGGCTATTCTCGGCGCCTCGAAACTTAGGTGGTTATTCGCCGCTCTGCATCAATGAGCCTTGGCGCTGCGCGCTGCGCAGCAGCTGGAGAAAGCCAAATACGCCGGCGGCAAACAGAAGCGCGTTGAGGGCGAGTGCATCGAGCATCAGGTCGGGCCGGAACACCTTGTCGATCACCAGAGCCCGCATGCCCTCGAATACGTAAGTGGGCGGCAACAGCCAGGCGACCGGCTGCAGCCAGGTCGGCAACGTCGCGACCGGGTAATAGACGCAGGTCAGCGGCATGAACAAAAACATGATCGACCAGGCGAGATTTTCAGCGCCCATGCCGTTACGCAGGATCAATCCGGAGACGAAGATTCCAATCGCCCAGCTGGTGAGCATCAAATTGAAAAAGAACGCCACCAGCGCCAGGCCGAACGCGTAGAGATTGAAACCGAAAAACGCAATCGCGAGGAACGTCACCGGCACCGCGCCGAGCGACAGCCGCACCACGCTGATCACCATCAGCGCGATGATGAACTCGAACGGACGCAGCGGGCTCATCATGATGTTGCCGAGGTTGCGCGAATACATTTCCTCCAGGAACGAAATTGAAAAACCGAGTTGGCCGCGAAACAGAATGTCCCACAGCAGCACCGCGCCGATGAACGTGCCGCCCGCGCGCGCGAAGAAGCCGGCATTGGTGGCGATGTAATATTGCAGGAATCCCCAGGTCACCATCTGCACGGTCGGCCAATAGATCAGGTCGAGCAGGCGTGGCCACGACGAGCGCAACAGATACCAATGGCGCAGCATTATCGCCGAGATGCGATGCGTCGAAGCTGCGACAGCGGATGTGTGGCGGCGGCTCACTGGGCGGCCTCCCGGGTCTCGCCGCCATTGCCGCGCGCGACATCGAGGAACACTTCTTCCAGCGTGCTGCGGCCGTAGCGCCACAGCAGTTGTGCCGGCGTGTCGTCGTCTTCAATGCGCCCGCGTTTCAGCATGATCACGCGCTCGCACAGCCGCTCAACTTCGGTCATGTTGTGCGAGGCAAGCAGCACGGTGGCATGCCGATCGCGGCAATACCGCTCCAGACGCCCGCGCACCCAGTCCGCGGTGTCGGGATCGAGCGAGGCGGTCGGCTCGTCGAGCAACAGCACGTCGGGGGTATTGATCAGGGCTTTGGCCAGCGACACCCGCGTCTTCTGTCCCGCCGACAGGCTGCCGGTGGTGCGATCGAGCAGTTCGATAAGATCGAGCTCGTCGCCAAGCTCGGTGATGCGCTCGCGCAGATGATCGACGTCGTACAGCTTGCCGAACACCGTCAGATTCTGCCGCACTGTGAGCCGCATCGGCACTTCCACATAGGGACTTTCGAAATTCATTCGGTGCAATACGCGATAGCGCTGCTGCGGCATCTGCGCGCCGAGCACGCTCACGCGCCCGGAGGTCGGCGTGATCAGGCCCATAATGCTGGCGATGGTGGTCGTCTTGCCGGCGCCATTGCCGCCGAGCAGCGCGGTGATCGTACCGGGCGCGAGCGCAAACGAGATCCCGTCCACCGCCGGCACGGTTTTATAGATCTTGACGAGGCGCTCGACGGCTACCGGAGGCAATTGCGACATCGCGCAGATGTGGCGTGCTTGCTCAAGCTAAGCAAGGGAGAAAAATGCGCGCCTGCCGGGGCGCTATGGAATAACCGCAAGGAAGATGGCAGAACGTGAGGCGGAGCGCCTCATCGCCGGCATCACCGCATTAACTGCCATCCCATGACTTCCGTCACACTAGATCAGGCCGAGCACATCATCGACGCAATCATCGAGCGCAGCGCGGCGCTGAACTGCCGGCCGTTAAGCGTCATCGTGGTCGAGCCGGGCTGCAAGGTGAAAGCGTTCAAGAAGGAAGGCGGCGCTTCGAAGATCCGGTTCGAAATGGCTTACGGCAAAGCCTATGCCTCGCTGTCGCTCGGCCGCAGTTCGAAACTCGTCCGCGAACGCGCGCAGGAGCGGCCGATCTTCATGCGCTATCTCATCGCGGCGAGTGGCGAGCAGATCTTTCCCGAAGGCGGCGGCGGCGAGGTCATCGGCGCGGTCGGCGTGACCGGCGATACCGAAAACCGCGACGAGGAGCTCGCCGTGCACGGCATTCACGCCGCGGGTCTTAAGACCGACGCAGATTGCGCGGGCATGGGGCGCCGGGTCGGCTTACCGCCAAAAAGCGGATGATCGTCAAAAACGCGGCACTTACGAAGGTCCCGGTTCTGCAGCGCACCACTTCGTTGAGCTGCGCCCAGGACACGGGCTTGAGGAGCGAATAAAAATGCAGGTCGGATTATTTGATCATGTCGAGCATGGCCACCGTCCGTTGGCGCAGCTGTTCGACGAACGGCTGCAATTTGTCGAAGCCGCCGGCATTTACTGCCTGCATGTCGCCGAGCATCACGCCACGCCTTTGAACATGGTGCCGGTGCCAGGCGTCTATCTCGGTGCGGTGGCGCGCAGCGTCAAGCGCATTCGGCTTGGACCGCTGGTCTATTTGCTGCCGCTTTATTCGCCGCTGCGGCTGATCGAGGAAATCTGCATGCTCGATCATCTCAGCCACGGCCGGCTCGATGTCGGCGTCGGTCGCGGCGTGTCGCCGTACGAGCTGAAATATCACAAAGTCGAACACGATCGCTCCCGCGATATTTTCATCGACGCTTTCAAGTGCGTCAGCGCCGGCCTGACGACGGATTCGCTGTCCTGCGAAAGCGAGCACTTTACCTACAAGAATGTGCCGATCGAACTGCGTCCGTTGCAACAGCCGCATCCGCCGTTCTGGTATGGCTCGTCGAACGAGATCGGCTCGACCTGGGCCGGCGAGCAGGGTCTGCACTTCGTCACGCTCGGCCCGATGGCGACCGCGAAGGCCAACATCAATGCCTACAAGGCGGCGCTGAAGAAACGCGGCGGTCCGGTCCAGCCGAAGCCGGAATTTCCCGGCGGCGTGGCGATCGGCGTGCAACGGCACATTTTCCTCGCCGACACCGATGCGGAGGCGCACCGCTTCGGCAAGCCGGCGATGGACGTTCATCTTGCGCATTTGAATTGGCTGCGCGTCAAGCACGGCGAGACCGGACTCACGTCGCGGCTGAACGTGCCGCGCGGCGCCAGTTTCGAAGCCTGCATCGAGGATCGCACCGTGATCGCCGGTTCGCCGGCGACGGTTCGCGCCGAACTCGAACGGCAAATCCGCGAGCTCGGCCTCAACTATCTGCTGACATATCTTTTTCTGGGCACCATGTCGCTTGCCGAGGCTCTGCGCTCGCTGGACCTGTTTCGCAGCGAGGTAATGCCGCATCTGGCGAAACTTTAGCGCAGATCACGTTCCGTCGTTATCCAGTGTGCGCTGCTGATCAGCGCGCAGCGCGTCGGGATGCGGCATGGCGATGACGTTGTAGCCGCAATCGACGAAATGGATCTCGCCGGTCACGCCGGTCGAGAGATCGGAGAGCAGATAAAGCGCAGCGCCGCCGAGCTCGTCCAATGTGACGCCGCGATGTAGCGGCGAATGCCGCTGCTGAAACGCGAACATCGCTCTGGCATCGCCGATGCCGGCGCCGGCCAAGGTGCGAATCGGGCCGGCAGAGATGGCGTTTACGCGAATGTGCTCGGCCCCGAAATCGACCGCGAGATAGCGCACCGACGCTTCCAGCGCCGCCTTGGCGATGCCCATGGCGTTGTAATTCGGCATCGCGCGCAAGCCGCCGTTATAGGTCAGCGTCAGCATGGCGCCGCCATTCGGCATCAAGCCGGCGGCGCGTTTGGCGACCTCGGTAAACGAGAAACACGAGATCAGCATGGTGCGCAGAAAGTTTTCGCGCGTAGTGTCGGCGTAGCGCCCGGCGAGCTGGTTCTTGTCGGAAAAGGCGATGGCGTGCACCACAAAGTCAAGCGCCCCCCACATACGCCCGATCTCGGCAAACGCCGCATCGACGGTCGCGATATTCTCGACGTCGCAAGGCTGCACAAGGTCGGCTTCGACCGAGGCCGCCAATGGTTTGACCCGCTTGGCGAGCGCCTCGCCTTGGTAGGTGAAAGCGAGCTTGGCGCCGTGCGCGGCGAGCGTCTTGCCGATCCCCCAGGCGATGGAGTGATCGTTGGCGACCCCCATGATCAGGCCGCGCTTACCCTGCATCAAATCCGGCATGTGTCAGGCGTCCGGGTGCTTTAATACGATGGACGCGTTGGTGCCGCCGAAACCGAAAGAGTTTGACAGCACGCAGCCAAGCTTCACGTTGTCTTGGCGCTCGCGCACGATCGGCATGTCGGCAAAAGCCGGATCGAGCTGTTCGATATTGGCGCTCTCGCAAATGAAGCCAGAGTTCATCATCAATAGCGAATAGATCGCCTCCTGCGCTCCGGCGGCGCCGAGCGAATGGCCGCTGAGCGATTTGGTTGCCGAGATCGGCGGGCATTTCGCGCCGAACACTTCGCGGATCGCTTCGATCTCCTTGAGGTCGCCGATCGGGGTCGAGGTCGCATGCGGGTTGATGTAATCGACCGGCGGTTGCACCGAGGCGAGCGCCATTTTCATGCAGCGTGCCGCGCCCTCGCCGGTCGGCTGCACCATGTCGGAGCCGTCGGAGGTGGCGCCATAGCCGGCAACCTCGGCGTAGATTTTGGCGCCGCGCGCCTTGGCGTGCTCGAGTTGTTCGAGCACCAGAACGCCGGCGCCGCCGGCAATGACGAAGCCGTCGCGATCGGCATCATAGGCGCGCGAGGCTTTATCCGGCGTCTGGTTGAAGTTCGAGGACATCGCGCCCATGGCGTCGAACAAAACCGAAAGCGTCCAGTCGAGCTCTTCGCAGCCGCCGGCGAAGATGATGTCCTGCTTGCCGGCCTGGATGGTTTCGAAGGCATTGCCGATGCAATGGTTCGATGTCGCGCAGGCGGACGAGATCGAATAATTCACGCCTTTGATTTTGAACCATGTCGCTAACGTCGCCGAGGCGGTCGAGGACATCGCTTTAGGCACCGCGAACGGGCCGACGCGTTTGGGTCCCTTGTTGCGTGTGATATCGGCGCTCTCGACGATGGTTCGCGTCGAGGGCCCGCCGGATCCCATAATGATGCCGGTCCGCTCGTTCGACACCTCGGTGTCGTCGAGGCCGGCATCGCGGATCGCCTGCTCCATCGCGACGTGATTCCACGCGGCGCCGCCGCCCAAAAAGCGCATAGCCCGGCGATCGATGGCATCGCCCGGTTCGAGGCTGGGCGCGCCGTGCACCTGACAACGAAAGCCAAGTTCGGCATAGCGGTCGGCGCGAACGATGCCTGATTTGGCCTCGCGCAACGAGGCCAGCACTTCCTGTGTGTTGTTGCCGATCGAGGAGACGAGGCCCATCCCGGTGACGACGACGCGTTTCATATCAGCCTCGCCTGCCAGAACCTTGCTCGGAGATGATCCCGTCCGGATCGGCGCTTGGTGGGCAAACTATAGCAATGAATCCGCGCATGTTCTTGTCTGAATGCTCTTGTCTGAAAGCCGGCGGGATTGACGCCATCGCGCGCAGCCAGGGGCGGCGCTCTCAGGCGCCACTGGGCTGCGGCTCGGTATCGCGGAACAGGCCCACTTTGAGATCGAGCGCGCGATAGATCACCGAGCCGTCCGCCGACAGCCAGCCGTCGGCAACGCCGAGCACCAGTTTGGAGCGCATCACGCGCTTAATGTCGATGCCGTAAACGATCTTTTTCATCGTCGGCAGCACCTGCCCGGAAAACTTGATTTCGCCCATGCCAAGCGCGCGGCCTTTGCCCGGCGAACCGAGCCAGCCGAGGAAGAAGCCGAGCAATTGCCACAGCGCGTCCAAGCCGAGACAGCCCGGCATCACCGGATCGCCTTTGAAATGGCAGGGGAAGAACCACAGGTCGGGTTTGAGTTCGAGCACGGCGCGAACCAGACCCTTGCCGTATTCCCCGCCAACCTCGGCGATTTCTGAGATGCTTTCGAACATCAGCATCGGCGGCAACGGCAGTTGCGGCCCGTGCGCAAACAGTTCACCCCTCCCGCAGGCGAGAAGGTCTTCATAGTCGAAGTTCGAGCGGCGTTCCTGCATCCGCGGTTCAGCTCCGCGATTTCCGGGGGCGATCCTTTACTCACTAACATATTGGCATAGCGGGGCAAAGGCACACCCCCAACTATGCCGCAGCCGCATAATGCGCGCGCTTTGCCCGCAGGGACCGGCGGTTGCAGCACGGAACACTGTCGTATATTGATTTCGTTCGCAACAATCGCCCTGAAGCGGCGAGCAATGGGTGCGTGATGACCGTGACCAAACAGCCGGTGTCGACCGCGTTTGCGCCGACCGCGCTCGCCCAACAACGCCACGAGCGTTCGGCAGAGGCGAAGCTTGGCACTCTGACCGGCTGTCCGTGGCATGACGTCAAGGCCAAGCTGCGGGGTGTCGGCCTGCGCCCGACCCGGCAACGGATGGCACTCGGCTGGATCCTGTTCGCCAAGGGCGACCGCCACGTGACCGCGGAAATGCTCTATGAGGAGGCGAACCGCGCCAAAGTGCCGGTGTCGCTCGCGACGGTCTACAACACGCTGCATCAGTTTACCGAGGTCGGCCTGTTGCGGCAGGTGGCGGTGGACGGATCGAGGGCCTATTTCGACACCAATAATTCGATGCACCACCACTTTTTCATCGAGGATCAGAACGAACTCCTCGACATCCCGGCCGGTGATGTGATGGTCGGCAACACCCCGGTTCCGCCTGAAGGTTATGAGATCGCACGGATCGACGTCGTGGTGCGATTGCGGCGCAAGCAGACCTAAGTTCCTTCACTCCGCCAGGGCGACAGCGCGCTCAATAGCGGTGCGGTTCTGCGCTTGCCCTCGTCACGGGTGGAGCTAGCGCAATGACCGGCGATCGCGATCAGTCGATCTTCTCGCCGGGATAGACGCCCCACAACGCGCTCTGCTCGATCCAGCCGGCAAAGCCATCGCCGGAGATCTGACACCATGTTCCGGTGCAGTGCTTCACCGACCCCAACACGCCGACCTGCAGGCGCGCGGTCACGGCGCTGTGCATGTCGGGCCCCTGATAGAGCGAGGCCAGATCGGTTTTTGTTTTCAATTGCACGGCCGCGGTGCGCTTGCCGGTGAGGAGCGAGTGATAGACCCAGCCCTCGGCGCCGTCGCAATCGCGAATGCGGCGCCAGTTTTCGAATTCTGCGGTGATTTCGACCGGCCACCCGGCGCGGGTGTAGATCCAAGCCACATCATGATCTTTGTCGGGACCGCCGCGCACCGTCACCCGATCGGCCTTGAGGCTGACAAAGCGTGGAACCGGTAACCCGCTGGTCGTCGCGACGCTGCCGGCCCAAGCTGGGTCCGGCGTGCAGCCAAGTGCGAGCGCCGCCACGAGTGCGGCGGAGATCGACAGGATCGCACCGCCAAGCACTCTGCCAGATGCCGTTATGCCTGCTGTGGCGCGTGGTTTGACGCCAAATTTGGCCATTGCGGCTCGCTCAAATTCCGCCGGCGCCGCGAGCGCCGCGGCGCTCCGGCGCACTTTGTTGGAGTATGACCATCTGCTAGAGGTTTTAATGGATCGCTCCCCGGCCGCTAGTTTCGGCGAGCGCGGTTAAGGAGACCTGAACGGCGGACGCGCAAACGGCTGTTGCAAAACGCCCATTTGCAGGGCTGAATTTGCGGGTCTTCGTTGAAACCATCCGGCGTAAGAGGCAGGGCATGGCGACGGGCAAAAAGCCGCTAATCGTGGTCACCCGTCGGCTGCCCGACACTGTCGAAATGCGCATGCGCGAATTGTTCGACGCGCGGCTCAATTCCGAGGACAAACCGTTGAGCCAGGCGCAGCTCGTGGAGGCGGTGAAAACCGCCGACGTGCTGGTGCCGACGGTCACCGATCACATCGACCGCGCGGTACTCAGCCAATCCGGCGAGCGGCTCAAGCTCATCGCCAATTTCGGCAACGGCGTCGACAATATCGATGTCGCGACCGCGGTGCAGCGCGGTATCACCGTGACCAACACGCCCGGCGTGCTCACCGAAGATACCGCCGACATGACCATGGCGCTGCTTCTCGCCGTGCCACGGCGCTTGGCCGAGGGCGCGCAGGTGCTCACCAGCGACCGCGAATGGACCGGCTGGAGTCCGACCTGGATGCTCGGTCACCGCATCTGGGGCAAGCGGCTCGGCATTGTCGGCCTCGGCCGGATCGGCCAGGCGGTGGCGCGCCGGGCCCAGGCCTTTGGCCTGAAAATACACTATCACGACCGCCGCCGGGTCTCGGCGCAGATCGAGGAGGACTTGCACGCCACTTATTGGGAGAGCCTCGATCAGATGCTCGCCCGTATGGACATTGTCTCGATCAATTGTCCGCACACTCCGGCGACCTATCATTTGCTTTCGGCGCGGCGGCTCAAGCTGATCCGCCCCGACGCCTACATCGTCAACACCGCGCGCGGCGAAGTGATCGACGAGAACGCGTTGGCGCGCTTGATCGAGTCCGGGCAGATCGCCGGCGCCGGTCTCGACGTGTTCGAGCACGAGCCGGCGGTCAATCCGAAGCTGATCAAGCTCGCGCGCGCCGGCAAGGTCGTGCTGCTGCCGCATCTCGCCTCGGCCACGCTCGAAGGCCGCATCGATATGGGCGAGAAGGTCATCGTCAACATCAAGACTTTCCTCGACGGCCACCGGCCGCCCGATCGCGTTCTGCCGTCGATGCTGTAAAGCGGGCGGACGCTCAGAATGCATCCGAACTTTTTTGTGCTGCGACGGTTTATCTGCTTTGCGCTGGCGGCAACTGTCGCGCTGCCGCTCGCCGCGCGCGGCGACGAGCGCCCCGCTGATGGCATCACGGCCGCGCAAGGCGTAGTGGCGCATGGCGGCATGGTTGTGGCGCAAGAGGCGCGCGCGGCGCAGATCGGCGCCGATATTCTCAAGAACGGCGGCAATGCAATCGACGCCGCCGTGGCCGTCGGCTTTGCGCTTGCCGTGAGCTATCCGCGTGCCGGCAATATCGGCGGCGGTGGCTTCATGGTGATTCATCGCGCCGGCGGCGGCGATACCACCATCGATTACCGCGAGACCGCACCGGCCGGCATCAATGCCAAAAGCTTTCTGGACGAATCTGGCAATGCGGATCCAGCAAAGTCGCGCGACTCCGCGCTCGCCATCGGCGTACCGGGCACGGTCGCCGGTTTGGCGCTCGCCGAGCAGAAATACGGTTCGGGAAAATTCACACTTGCCGACTTGCTCGCGCCGGCGATTGCCATGGCGCGCGACGGAATGGCGCTTACTGACGACACCGCCGATTCACTGCCGAATGCGCGCGCGCGGCTGGCGCGCTGGCCGGCCTCGGCGAAGATCTTCTTCAAAGCGGGCGGTGATGCACTGGCTGCCGGTGACCGGCTCGTGCAGAGCGATCTTGCCGATACGCTCGATTCCATAGCCCGTGGAGGACCGCGCGCTTTCTATTCCGGGCCAACCGCGGAAAAAATCGCCGCGGCGGTGCAGGGCGGGGGCGGCGTGATGACGGCCGATGATCTCAACAGCTACCAGGCAATCGAGCGCATGCCGGTGCGCGGTAGTTATCGCGGCTACGAGGTGATTTCGATGGCGCCGCCATCCTCCGGGGGCGTCGAGCTGGTCGAGATGCTCAACATTCTCGAAGGCTACGATCTCGGCAGTGTCGCGCGCGCCAATGCCGCGCAGGCGCTGCATTTCATGATCGAGGCGATGAAGCGCGCCTATGCCGATCGCGCACTGTTTCTGGGCGACCCGGACCGGATGGCCAATCCGGTCGCGTTCTTGACGTCGAAGAATTACGCTGCCGGCTGGCGCGCCGGCATCGATCCGGTTCGCGCCAGCGCGGCTGCGGATATCAGGGCCGGCGAGGTGATGCAGCCGGAGGGCCGCAACACCACGCATTTTTCCGTCGTCGACAGTTTCGGCAACGCGGTCGCTAATACTTATACGCTCAATTTCAGCTATGGCGTCGGGCTGGTTGCCGAGGGCACCGGTGTTCTCCTCAATAACGAGCTCGATGATTTCGCCGCCAAGGCCGATGCGCCGAACGCCTATGGTTTGGTTGGCGCCGAGGCCAATGCGCCGGGTCCTGGCAAGCGGCCACTCTCGTCAATGACGCCGACGATCCTGCTCAAGGACGGCAAACCTGTTCTCGTCACCGGCTCGCCCGGCGGCAGCCGCATCACCACCACTGTGCTGCAGATCATCATCAATGTCATCGACCGCGGCATGGACATCGCGGCGGCGGTCGCGGCGCCGCGTCTGCACGAACAGTGGATACCCGACCAGGTCGATGTCGAACCGGGAATTGCCGATGACGTCGTTGCCGCGTTGACCGCCGGCGGCGACAAGGTGGTGCCGCAGGCACGATTTACCTCGGCCAATTCGATCATGATTACCCCGGACGCCTTCATCGGCGCCGCTGATCCGCGCACACGCGGTGCGCTGGCAGCAGGGTTTTGAGAAAACTTCCGCTCATTGCCGCGCAAGCGGGAATCCAAATGATGACTCATGTTGCGATTTCGCGTCGCATGTATCGACGAAAAGCTGAGCAAGAAAGAGTGCGTCGCCTTCGATCCGACTCTGCAACCAACCGATCTCGACGCGAAGCGCAATTGACATCGAAAGGATCCACTCCCCCTCAATTGCCGATAGGTCCCTAACTCGTATTCTCCGGATGGTCCGGGTGATTGGCGGTCGTGGCGAGCGCCATGACGACCACGGCGCAAAGCGCCACCGGCACAAAGCCGGCGATCGGCTGGTGCGTGAGATCCCACAGCCAGCCGGCGGCGACCGAGAGCACCATGGCGATGCCGTAGCTGATCGTGAACATGCCGGCCGAGATCCGCGGCACATCGGCAGGCGCGCTGAGAACGGACGGCAAGGCCAGTCCCAGGACCAGAATTGCGGTGGTCACGAATCCCAAAACGCCGGCCCAGAACACGATCCAAAGTCCGCTCGTCGCCATGATGCCGATCAGGCTGACCAGCGATAACGCGCCGGCAGCGACATAGGCCCAAGGCTGTTTCACCAAAGGTCCAGCAACGGCAAGCAGCACCAGCGACGACGGCAGTTGGCAGAAATTCTCCGCCGTCAATGCGCTTGAGATCAAATCTGCTCGGCCTGTTGCGGTCATGTAGTCGGGCAGAAAGGTGTTGGTCACGTAGTACATCGCATTGACGCTGCCGAGGATCGCGCTTAGCCGCCAGATCAGCGGTCGGCGCCAATCGGGCCACCACAGCCGCGCACTCGCCGCGCCGTTGTTGTTGCTTTGATTATTCACTTGCGGCCGCGGCGCACAGGCGAAGATCAGAATGGCCGTGGCAAAAACCGGCAATGACCAGAGCACAAAATTGAGCCGCCAACTGTTGTCGACCAGCGGCAGCACCACCGGGATGGTCAACGCCACAGCAATGGTTTCGCCGGCGAGTAGTCCGTTGGTATAGATCGCAGTGGCAAATCCGATCCGCCGCGGAAACCAATCCCGCACCAAAGGCGGCAGCGCCGGCTGCATGATCGCCACTCCGGCCGCCATCACAATCGTGGTGGCAAACAGCAGCGCCGTGTTCGGCAGCGCCGCGCGCGCGAGCGAGCCGACGGCATTGACGAACAGCCCGATCACCAATGCCGGCACGATGCCGAAGCGCGTGATCAGAACCGCGCCGGGAATGGCGGCGACCGCAAACAGCATCGGCGTCAGGCTCGAGAGCCAGCCGATATCGGTTTCCGACAGATGCAGATCGGCATGCAGGAGCGGAATGACCGGTGGCAAGGTGAGCACGGTAATTCGCAGGCAGACGCCGGCGAGCCACAGCAGCACAAATGCGAACAGACGATGCTCCGCCGCTCCACGGCCGCCTGGGTTTGCAGGTGTGGGAGTCACGGCAGTGTTCGGCCCAATTGTTTGCGCATGATCTCCCCCGAAAACCGGTTCCCACTTTTCGGGATCATGCGCGTTCCGCCCGACATCGCGGCCTTCGGCACGCAGGGTGGTGACGGCCGAGCCTCGGATCAATTCAAGGATTTTTGGAGCGGGCGATGGGATTCGAACCCACGACCCCAACCTTGGCAAGGTTGTGCTCTACCCCTGAGCTACACCCGCGTCCTAGAAGGGTAAAATGCCCATCGGTCATGGCTGGGGCATGGCCGAGAGCGCCGCCAAGCTATGCCAAAGAGCGCAAACCTTTGCAACCACGCCCGCGTGGCACTATCAAGCGCTCTGTCTCCAGCATTCCGCTTTAGCTTTTCGTCCGGGCATGATCTTTTCCGAAAACCGGTAACCCCTTTTCTGGATCATGCCCTAATGCCCGCCACGCCGGACGAACTTTTCGCCTACCTGGACACGCTCGGGGTCGCGCACAAGACCGTCACCCATCCGGCGGTGTTTACGGTGGAGGAGGCGCGCGAGCTGCGTGGCGCCATCGCGGGCGGACACACCAAGAATCTGTTCCTGCGCGACAAGAAGGGCGCGCCCTATCTCGTGGTCGCGCCGGAAGACGCGGCGATCGAATTGCGCGCGCTGCATCGCTTGCTCGGTGCCTCGGGGCGATTTTCGTTCGGCTCGGCCGAGCTGCTGCACGAGGTGCTGGGCGTTGTTCCCGGCGCGGTCACGCCGTTCGCGGCGATCAATGACAAGGACCGCCGCGTCACCGTCGTGCTCGATGCGGCGCTGATGGCGCACGAGAAGCTTAATTTTCATCCTTTGGTGAATACCGCGACGACGACCATCTCGCGTGGCGGCTTGCTGAAATTCCTGGCCGCGACCGGTCATAGCGCGCGTATCGAAGTTCTCGCCGCTGCCGAAAAACCCCGATTGCATTTACGTGATTTTCTTCCCATTTAATCGCCCAGAGGGGGGTCAATCCGCCCGCCCGCGGGTAGGGGAAACGGGGGCGAGAATGCAATAAGATCAGGGCAGAAGACGAGCAGAACCCGACATGTTGCAACCAGCTGGAACGGCCACTGCAGAAGCGTCGGTCAAGGACACGACGACGCAGACCTTCGTCAAAGACGTCATCGAAGAATCCAAGCGCCAGCCGGTGCTGGTCGATTTCTGGGCGGACTGGTGCGGTCCCTGCAAGCAGCTGACGCCGGTTCTGGAAAAGGCGGTCAAGGCCGCCAAGGGCAAGGTCAAGCTCGTCAAGATGGATATCGAGAAGCATCCCTCGATTCCGTCCCAGATGGGCATTCAGTCGGTCCCGGCGGTGATCGCTTTTCTCAACGGCCAGCCCATCGATGGTTTCATGGGCGCGCTGCCGGAGAATCAGGTGATCGCTTTTCTGGAGCGGCTGACCAAGGATCGCATCGGCGGCGAAGCGAAAGACTTGCTCAATACCGCCGACGCGGCGCTCGCGGCCGGCGATGCCGCCGGCGCGGCGGAGCTCTATGCGCAAATCCTGGCTGAGGACAGCGCCAATGTGCCGGCGCTGGCGGGCCTTACGCGCTGCTACGTGCAGACCGGCGCGCTCGACCGCGCCCGGCAGACGCTTGCGATGATTCCCGCGGCCAAGGAAAGCGATGCCGCCGTCGCCGCGGCGCGCGCCGCGCTCGAACTCGCCGAGCAAGCCAAAACCGTGGGGCCGATCGCCGAGCTTGAGCAGAAGGTCACGGCCAATCCGCTTGATCACCAGGCCCGCTTCGATCTTGCGCTTGCGCTCAACGGCAAGGGCCGCCGGCTTGATGCGCTCGAACATCTCCTTGCGATCGTCAAGCGCGACCGCAAATGGAACGATGACGGCGCGCGCAAACAGCTTGTGCAGTTTTTCGACGCATGGGGTCCGACCAATGAAGCGACGATCGAAGGCCGCAAGCGGCTGTCCTCGGTCCTGTTCGCTTAAAGGTTTGCGTCGGTCTTTGGACACGAGGATACTGCAAGTCGTATTGTCGATGCCGTGAGTTTCGGTGCCGTCGCCGGGCGGAGTGCGACATGCCGATGAACACGATCTACAAAGGGCCCGAGACGCTGCCTGACTCGATTGCGGTATTTCCGCTGCCGGGCGCGCTGCTGTTGCCCCGGGGGCAGATGCCCTTGAATATTTTCGAGCCGCGTTATCTGGCCATGACCGAGGACGCGCTACGATCCACGCAGCGCATGATTGGCATGATCCAGCCCGATCTGGCGCATCCCGGCTCCGATCAAAACAAGCCGAATTTGTTTCGGATCGGCTGCCTTGGCCGCATCACCCAGTTCGCCGAGAGCGGCGACGGGCGCTATCTGATCCAACTCACCGGGATTGCCCGTTTTCGCATCGAGGAGGAATTGCCGGTCAGCACGCCCTATCGGCAATGCCGCGTCAGCTATCACCCGTTCGTGGACGATTTTACTGCCCGCAAGGGCGAGAACCAGGTCGATCGCAAGGCGCTGTTGCGCGCCTTGACCGATTTCCTCAAGGCCAACAATCTCAAGGCGGATTGGGAGGGCATCGAGAACGCGCCCAATGAAGCCTTGGTCAATGCGCTGGCCATGATGTCGCCTTATGGTGTCGCCGAAAAGCAGGCGATGCTGGAAGCCCCTGACCTAAAGACCCGCGCTGAAATCCTGATCGCGGTCACCGAGATCGAGCTTGCCAAAGGCAAGATACCGGGTGAAACACCGTTGCAGTAGTAGCTCCCGTGTAAGGAGCGATCTTTGCACTATCGATTGAACTGGAGCTGATGATGTCCGAACGTTCGGCCGACAGCGTCGATCCCAAATTGCTCGAAATCCTGGTCTGCCCGCTGACCAAGACGCCGCTCGAGTACGACGCGGTAAAACAAGAATTGATCTCGCGCGCGGCCAAGCTCGCTTACCCGATCCGCGACGGCATTCCCATCATGCTGGCCGAGGAGGCGCGGCGGATCGATTAATGAATTCCTCCCCCTGAAAGGGGGAGGTCGCCGGCTGAACGCCGCCGGGTGGGGGGTCACGGCCCGCATAAATGACCCCTCCCTGACGCGCTCCGCGCGCCATCCCTCCCCTTTCACGGGAGGGACTATTATTCTAAGTCCTGATGTCATTCATAATTCTATGTCCCGATGTCATTCATACCGCCTGATCAAGTCCGGCAATGACGAACAAAGTTTGGGGAGCGCAATCATGCTCAAAGTCTGGGGCCGCAACACGTCGTCGAATGTGCAGAAGGTCATGTGGGCGATCGGCGAGATCGGCCTGCCGCATCAGCGCATCGATATTGGCGGACCGTTCGGCAAGAACCACGAGCCCGCTTATCTCGCCATGAATCCCAACGGGCTCGTCCCGACGCTCGAGGAAGACGATGGCTTTCTCTTATGGGAATCGAACAGCATCGTTCGCTATCTCGCCGCCAAGCACAAAGCGGCGGTGCTCGAGCCCAACGATTTGCGCCAGCGCGCGCTGGCGAGCAAATGGATGGATTGGCAGCTCAGCGTCGCTGGGCCGGCGATCTTCGGCTGCTTCTGGGGCTTGATCCGGACGCCGCCGGACAAGCGCGATCATGCCGCGATCGAGGACTCGAAGAAAAAGACCACCGCGGCGATGGCGATGATGGATCAACAATTGGCGAAGACCGCCTATCTCGCCGGCGACCAATTCTCCTATGGCGATATTCCGGTCGGCATCATCGCCTACCGCTACCGCCAACTCGTCCTGGAGCGTCCGCCGTTGTCGAATTTCGAGCGCTGGTACGCGGCGATTTCAGCGCGCAAAGCCTTCAAGGATCACGTGGGCGCGGTGCCGTTGACGTAGCAGCTTTTCCCGCAGACCCGGGATCGTACGATACTTTGAGTTTGGGACGTTCCCAGATCAGCGGTGCAGCGCTTCACGCTGCACCGCGTTCGGGAAATGCGACGGCGCGATTACTCCGCGGCCGCGCGAGCGCCGGCCGAATGCGCCAACACGATATAATCCATCGCCGGCTGCACCCCGCCCTTTTTGTGCGGAATGCCGGCTAGCGCCAACGCCATTTCAGTCGCGGCCAGCGCGCCGACCTGCCAGCCGTCGTTGACGTCGCCGAGATGGCCGATGCGAAAATATTTCTTGGCATAGGGGCCGAAGCTGGCTCCGTAGGAAATGTTGAACATGTCCAGCGCCAGGCTGCGGAACGCATCGGCATCGTGGCCGTCCGGCAGCAGCACCGCGGTGACCGTCGGCGAATAGTATTTCGGATCGCGGCAGAGGATTTCGAGGCCCCAGGCGCGCACCGCCCGACGGGTGGCTTCGGCAAGGCGCGCATGCCGCGCGAATACATTGTCGAGGCCTTCCTCATGCAGCATCTCGATCGAGACCGCGAGCCCTTGCAGCATTTGCGTCGCCGGCGTGTAGGGAAAGAAGCCGACCTTATTCATCGTCAGCATCTCGTCCCAGGCCCAGAACGACTTCGGCAGTTTCGATGTTTTCGCCGCCGCAAGCGCTTTGTCGCTGATGGCGTTGAATGACATGCCGGGCGGCAGCATCAGCCCCTTCTGCGCGCCGCCAACGGTGACGTCGACGCCCCATTCGTCGTGCCGGTAATCGGTTGAGGCCAAGGATGAAATGGTGTCGACCATCAACAGTGCCGGGTGCCCGGCGGCATCGATCGCCTTGCGGATCGGATCGATCGGCGACAGACAGCCCGTCGCGGTCTCGTTGTGCAGCACGCAAACCGCTTTGATCTCGTGCGCCCTGTCCTTGCGCAGGTAGTCCTCGATCTTCGCCGGGTCGGCGCCGGTGCGCCAATCGCCGGGAATGAATTCGGGCTTGAGCCCGATTTTCTGCGCCATCACTTTCCACAACTTCGCGAACTGGCCGGTCTCGACCATCAGCACGCGATCTCCAGGGGAGAGCGTATTGACCAGCGCCGCTTCCCAGGCGCCGGTTCCGGTCGCGGTGTAAATAATCACCGGCTTCGTGGTCTTGAAGATGGTCTTGATGCCGTCGAGGCAGCGCTTGGCCAGTTTGGCGAATTCGGGACCGCGATGGTCGATGATCGGGGTATCCATGGCGCGGAGCACGCGATCAGGCAGCGGCGTCGGCCCCGGGATCTGCAAAAAGTGACGCCCGACGGCACGCGACGAATTCTGCGGCATTTTCGGCACTCCTACGGACGGAAGGATTAAGCCGGATGGAAAAAGCCTGGGCGCGCGTCCGAGGCGCTCGCGGCTTGTGGGGTTGAATAGCGAATGCGACATTCGGGTCAAGCCCCGATCCCTCGTGTTGGCTGGCGCGCCGATTCGCGCGGGCAATGGCCCAAACAAACGGAAGGAGGAAGGCGTGGCGGCGACGCTGTTGCCAGCGCTCGAAAGGAGGCTCGAACGGCGGCTCAAGACCGAGCAAGCGGGCGAGGTGCGCTTCGACGCATTTACGCGCGGGCGCTACGCCACCGACGCCTCGCACTATCAGGTCATGCCACTCGGCGTGGTCACTCCGCGCTCGATGGCGGATGCCGAACGAGCGCTCGCGATCTGCCGCTCCGAGGGCGCGCCGGTAACGCCGCGCGGCGGCGGCACCTCGCAGGCCGGCCAGACCGTCAACCGGGCGGTGATCCTCGATTGCTCGCAGCATCTCAAACGGATCATCGAGGTTGACGCCGCCAACCGCCGTTGCCTGGTCGAGCCGGGGATCGTGCTGGACGAGCTCAATCGCGCGCTCAAAGGGCAGGGGTTATGGTTCCCGGTCGACATTTCTACCGCCTCGCGCGCCACGATCGGCGGCATGGTCGGCAATAATTCCTGCGGTGCGCGCTCGCTGCGTTACGGCAACACCCGCGAAAACGTCCTCTCGATCGATGCCGTGCTTGCCGATGGCACATGCGCGCATTTCGGTCGCGTCGGCGAGAGCAGTGTCGACGTGCCGCCGGCGCTCGTTCGCGCTCTCCTTACCATCGCCGCGCGCGAGGCGAACGAGATCGAGCGGCGGTTTCCAAAGGTGCAGCGCCGGGTCGGCGGCTACAATCTCGACGCGCTGGTGCCCGGACGCAACGACGTCAATCTTGCGCATCTCTTGGTCGGTTCCGAGGGCACATTGGCGTTTTCGACCGGGATCGAGTTGAAGCTGTCGCCGCTACTCGGGCCGCGCGCCGTCGGCGCCTGCCATTTCGGCAGCTTTCATGAAGCTATGGGGGCGGCCCAACACATCGTCGCGCTTAAGCCGATCGCGGTCGAGCTGATCGACCGCACCATGCTCGGGCTGGCGCGCGAGATTGCGATGTTTAAGCCGACCATCGATGCATTTTTGCGCGGCGATCCGGAGGCGATCCTGTTTGTCGAGTTTGCCGAGGATTGTGATGAAAACGCGCGGCGGCTCAAAGCGCTCGCCGCGCTGATCGGCGATCTCGGCCTGTCTTGGGACAAAATCGGCGCCAAATGGGGCGGCGTGGTCGATGTACTCGATCCAAAACTGCAGAGCGCGATCGGTGAGGTGCGCACCGCGGGTTTGAACATCATGATGTCGATGAAGGAGGAAGGCAAACCGGTCTCCTTCGTCGAGGATTGCGCCGTTCCGCTCGAACATCTTGCAGACTATACGGCGCGGCTGACCGACATCTTCGAGAAAAACGGCACCCGTGGCACCTGGTACGCCCATGCCGCGGTCGGCTGCCTGCATGTGCGGCCGGTGCTTAACCTACGCCTCGACAAGGACGTGCGCGCGATGCGCGCCATTGCCGAGGAAGCCTTCGCTATGGTGCGCGCGTACAAAGGCTCACATTCCGGCGAGCATGGCGACGGCATCGTGCGCTCGGAATTCCACGAGACCATGTTCGGACGAGAGCTGGTGCATGCCTTCGAAGAGGTGAAGGACCGTTTCGATCCGCAGCATCTGCTCAATCCCGGCAAGATCGTCGCTGCGCCGAAATTCGACGACCGCGAAAACTTCCGCTACGGCCCGGGCTATCGCGCCGATGCGATCATCACCGCGCTCGACTGGTCGGCTTATCCCGGCGCCGGCGGCGGGTTTCAGGGCGCCGTCGAGATGTGCAACAACAACGGCGCCTGCCGTGCGCTGTCCGGCGGCGTGATGTGCCCGAGTTACCGCGTCACACTTGACGAGCGTGACGTAACGCGCGGCCGCGCCAATACGCTTCGCCTCGCCATCAGCGGTCAGCTCGGGGCAGGCGCGTTCACATCCGAACAGATGGCCGAAACGCTGAACCTGTGCGTTTCCTGCAAAGCGTGCCGCCGCGAATGTCCGACCGGCATCGACATGGCGCGGATGAAAATCGAAGTTTTAAGGGATCGGGCGCAGAAATTCGGCCTATCGCTGCACGACCGGCTGATCGGCTATTTGCCGCGCTATGCGCCCTATGCGGCGCGCTGGTCCTGGCTGTTGAACCTGCGCGACCGGATTCCCGGCGCCGCGATCCTGTCGCAAGCGATTGCGCAATTTGCCGCGGAGCGTCCGCTGCCGAAGTGGCGCAGAGATTATTACACAGAGCCAGAGCATGCGGAGCATGATACCAGTGACGTCGTCCTGTTCGTCGACACCTTTAATCGCTATTTCGAACCGGAGAATGTTCGCGCCGCGATCGCGGTGCTCACCGCCGGCGGCTATCAGGTTCATGTAGCGCATCCCAGCAATGGCGGGCGCCCCTTGTGTTGCGGTCGCACCTTTCTGGCCATCGGCAAGACCGATGAAGCGCGGCGCGAGGCGGAACGCACCTTGGCGGCGCTAAAGCCGCAACTTGCGCGTGGCCTGCCGGTGATCGGGCTCGAGCCGAGCTGCGTCTTTAGTTTCCGCGACGAGATTCCGGCCCTGCTCAAGAGTGAAGTGGCACGACAAGCCGCTGGCCGCCGGACCATGCTGCTCGAAGAATTCCTCGCCGACGAGTCGGCGGCGGGAAAACTAAGCCTCGCCTTTGCTCCGACAAAACGCACGGCTTTGTTGCACGGCCATTGTCATCAGAAATCGTTCAGCGCGATGGCCGCAGTCGAGGCCACGCTCAAACTCATTCCCGGCCTTGACGTGACGACGATCGACTCGAGCTGCTGCGGTATGGCCGGCGCTTTCGGTTACGATGCCGATACCATCGATATATCGCGCGCAATGGGGGAGCTGTCGCTGTTGCCGGCGGTTCGCGCCGCTGCGAACGACGCCATCATCGTGGCCGACGGCACCTCATGCCGGCAGCAAATCCGCGACGGAAGCGGCCGCGACGCGGTCCATGTCGCGCGCGTGCTCGCCGCGGCGCTTTCATAGGGTCTTACGTTTCATAGCGACTTGCCTCTGAATTTATGATCATAAACATTGTTCGCCTCGCTTGAGCATGGATCGACTCGCGATATGCGGGAGTCAAGCCCATGAGCGAAGCCGTTTTTGCCAAGCCTCCCGCACACAGCCGTATTGCCAATTGGCTGGGCCCGCAAATCTCGCAGCAGCTTTTGGACTATGCGCAACAGCAGCGCGAGAATTTCATCGTTTCCGGAGCCGGACGTGGAGAGAATAAGAGAGTCGACTTGAAGCTGCGTCGATCGATGAAGCTCAAGCTATTGGGAGACCTCGAAGGCGAGTTGCAGTCGCGCGCGCGAGAAACCTTGCCGGCGATGTTCCAGCAGCTAGGCGCGGCACGTTTTGAACCCAGCAAATTCGAGCTGGAAATGGTCGCGCATGGCGACGGCGCTTTCTATACCAAGCATCGCGACACCAATGTCTTTTCGAGAGATCCATTTGCCCAACCGCCGGATTATCAGCGCGGTCTATTATTTTAACTGCGTTCCGAAATCGTTTTCAGGTGGCATTTTGCGGATTTATTCCTTTGTCGGCGATAAAGATACCGGCGCCTTTATCGACATCGAACCGACCCATGACATGTTGGTCTTCTTTCCGTCTTGGGTTCTGCACGAGG
>Ga0306920_100002513_pt1 | contig 23158 bp, 19 predicted proteins | sample flu12Cox44000170_FD_204666 | JGI IMG/M metagenome (GOLD analysis project Ga0306920, IMG submission 204666) | Lab enrichment of tropical soil microbial communities from Luquillo Experimental Forest, Puerto Rico - flux4day.12C.oxic.44.000.170 (v2)... | ecosystem: Environmental > Terrestrial >...
CTTTATCGAGACCCACGACTGTTTCACGGTGGCCGAGTTGATCGAGTATGAAGCGATGGGATTGACGCCGCGCGGGCAGGGCGCGCGCGCAATCAAGGAAGGCTGGACCCAGAAGGACGGCAAGCTGCCGATCAATCCGTCCGGCGGGTTGAAGGCCAAGGGCCACCCGATCGGCGCCACCGGGGTCTCGATGCATGTGATGACGGCGATGCAGCTCCTGGGACAAGCGCCGGAGGGCATGCAGATCAGAGACGCAAAACTTGGCGGCATCTTCAACATGGGAGGGGCGGCGGTCGCCAACTATGTCTCGGTGCTGGAGCCGGCGAAGTAGCTGTCCTCGAAGGGGGTGAGCGATGAACGTCGCCGAATGGCTTGCGGCAACGGCGCGTGTTCGCCCCCATGCGCCGGCACTTCTCACCGGTTTTGATCTCGATGCGGACTACCAGACCTTTGCGTGGCGCTCGGCGGCGATCGGCGCGGCGCTGTCGCGAGACTACGGTATTGCGCGCGGCGATCGCGTCGCGCTGTTTGCGACCAACTGCACGCAATATCTCGAATGCCTCTACGGCATCTGGTGGATGGGTGCGGTCGCGATCCCGATCAACGCCAAACTGCATGGCCGCGAGGCGGCGTGGATTTGCAGCGACGCCGGCGCGAAACTGGTCTTCGTTTCCGACGATACCGTCGAAGCGTTGATGGAAGCAAAAGGCGATCTTCCCGCCGGCATGAAAATGCTGTCGGTCGAAAGCGAGGGCTATCGCGCGTTACGGGAAGGCCAGGGTCGGTCCATGCCGATCGAGCGCGAGGTCGATGACCTTGCCTGGCTATTCTACACGTCGGGCACCACGGGCCGGCCGAAGGGCGTGATGCTGAGTCACGGCAATCTGGTGGCGATGACCATGTGTTATCTCGCCGACGTCGATCACGCTACCGCCGACGTCGCCTCGCTCTATGCCGCACCGATTTCGCATGGCGCCGGCCTCTATAATTTCCCGCATGTCCGCATGGGCGGGCGGCACGTGGTCCCGGAATCCCGCGGCTTCGATCCGGATGAAGTGCTCAATCTAGGCCGGCAGCTCGACAATGTCGTGATGTTTGCCGCACCCACCATGGTCCGGCGCCTGGTCGATGCCGCAAGACGCCGCGGCGTCCATGGCGAAGGGATTCGCACCATCATCTATGGCGGCGGACCGATGTATCTCGCCGACATCCGCGATGCGATTGCGACCATGGGCCAGCGCTTTGTGCAGATCTACGGCCAGGGTGAATCGCCGATGACGATCACCGCGCTGAGCCGCGAATGGCACGGCCGCACCGACCATCCGCGTTATCTGGAACGGCTTGCCTCCGTCGGCATGGCGCAAAGCGTGATGTCGGTTCGCATCACGGGAGCGGACGGAACGCCGCTTCCAGCGGGGGAGACCGGCGAGGTCGAAGCCAAAGGCGCCGCCGTCATGCTGGGCTACTGGAACAATCCCAAGGCCAATGCCGAAGCTCTCAAGGACGGCTGGCTACGCACGGGCGACGTCGGAAGGCTCGATGAAGACGGATTTTTGACCCTGTCCGATCGATCCAAGGACGTGATCATTTCAGGCGGCGCCAATATCTATCCGCGCGAGGTGGAGGAGGCGCTTTTGACGCACGCGGACGTGCGCGAGGTTTCCGCGATCGGCGTTCCCGATTCCGATTGGGGCGAAATCGTCGTCGCCTGCGTGGTACTCGAAGAGGGCGCAGCCGCCGACGACGCCAGGCTTGACGCGCACTGTCTTGCCTCGATCGCGCGTTTCAAGCGGCCGAAGCGCTACGTCTATCTCGACGCGTTGCCGAAGAATAATTACGGCAAGGTATTGAAGACGACGCTTCGGGAGATGATGAAATAAGTTCTCTCGTCGTCCCCTCATTCGCGGAGACCCGCCGGCGTGGTTGTGCCTCGCCGTGAAAAGGCCGGTCGCGTGCCCGGAAATCGCGGTTATGATGCGGTGCATACGCCCATACGCCGGGAAGGCTTGATCTTCCCGTTCCCATGTCGTTACTGGGCCTCGAACCGCAGCCAAAGGCGTAAGGAGCAAGCGCAACCATGGGACCCCTGGAGGGCGTCAAGGTCATCGACATGACGACCGTGCTGATGGGGCCCTATGCGACCCAGATGCTCGGCGACTACGGTGCCGACGTCATCAAGGTCGAAAGCCTCGATGGTGACGTGACGCGTTTGATCGGCCCGACCCGCCATCCCGGCATGGGGCCGGTGTTCCTCAATACCAACCGCAGCAAGCGCTCAATCGCGCTCGACCTGAAAAAGCCGGCGGGCCGCGATGCGGTGCTGCGGCTGATCGCATCCGCAGATGTGCTGGTCTACAATGTACGACCGCAGGCGATGGCGCGGCTTCAACTTGGCTACGATGTCGTCTCCAAGGTCAACCCGCGCCTGATCTATGCCGGCGTGTTCGGCTTCGGCCAGGACGGTCCCTACGCGGCAAAACCCGCTTATGACGATCTGATCCAGGGCGCGACCGCGCTGCCGGCCTTGATGGCGCAGACCGGCGACGGCGTTCCGCGCTACGTTCCCAACGCGCTGGTGGATCGCATCGTCGGTCTGACGGCGGTGGGTGCAATCTGTGCGAGCCTCGTGCATCGCGACCGCACCGGGCGCGGCCAGCGCGTGGACATTCCGATGTTCGAGACCATGGCAGGTTTTGTGATGGGCGACCACATGGGCGGGCTGACCTACGAGCCGCCGCTGGACAGGGGAGGCTATGCGCGGCATCTGTCGCGTGATCGGCGGCCCTACAAAACCTCTGATGGCTACATCTCTGTGATCGTCTACAACGACAAGCAATGGGAGAATTTCTTTGCGGCGACCGGCCGGGACGATCTGCGCCGCGATCCCAGATTCGCAACCTTCGCCGGCCGCGCCTCAAATATCGACACGGTTTATGCCGAGTTGGCGCGCATCTTCGAAACCAAAACCACCTCCGAGTGGACCGAACTGCTCAACAAGGCGGACGTGCCTGTGATGCCGATGCACGATCTCGAAAGCATTTTGCAGGATGAGCATCTACTCGCGAACGACTTCTTTCCGATCGTCGATCATCCGAGCGAAGGCAAGATCCGGAGCATGAGGGTATCTGCGAAATGGTCTGAAACACCCGCCGAGCCGGCGCGGCTCGCGCCGCGCCTGAACCAGCACGGATCGGAAATCCTGCACGAGGCCGGATTTTCACCCGACGAGATCGCAGCCTTGATACGGGATGGCGTGACCAAACAACGCGCTTGAGACGGATAGCTGAGCCATGGATTTCGCGCTTACAGCCAATCAGGAAGCGATCCGCGATGCGGTAGCGAAAATCTGCGCGCGCTTCGACGACGCCTATTGGCTGAAGAAGGACAAGGAGGGCGGTTATCCCGCTGATTTCCACAAAGCACTCGCCGATGCCGGCTGGCTCGGCATCTGCATCCCGGAAGAATATGGCGGCTCGGGCCTCGGCATTCTCGACGCCGCGATCATGATGCGGACGATCGCGGAATCCGGTGCGGGCATGTCTGGCGCTTCTGCGATCCACATGAACGTGTTCGGGCTCAACCCCGTCGTCGTGTTCGGTACAAAAGAACAGTGCGAGCGGATGCTGCCGCCGATCGCATCGGGGACGGAACGATCGTGCTTTGCCGTCACCGAGCCCAATACCGGCCTCAACACCACGCAATTGAAAACCCGCGCGGTTCGATCGGGCGGCAAATATATCGTCAATGGTCAGAAGGTCTGGATTTCGACCGCGCAGGTCGCCGAGAAAATCCTGCTGCTCGCGCGCACCACTCCACTGGAGGAGGTCAAGAGCCCGACCCGCGGTTTAAGCCTGTTCTATACCGATTTCGACCGCGGCCGCATCACGGCGCGGGAAATCGATAAGATGGGCCGCAAGGCAGTCGATTCCAACGAGCTCTTCATCGAGAATTTTGAAATTCCCCTCGAGGATCGTCTTGGGGAAGAAGGACGCGGCTTCGAGTACATCCTGCACGGCATGAATCCCGAACGCATCCTGATCGCGGCCGAGGCAGTGGGGCTTGGCAAGTGTGCGCTGTCGCGTGCGTCCGCCTACGCCAAAGAGCGCAATGTGTTCAACCGTCCGATCGGCAAGAACCAGGCCATCCAGCATCCCCTGGCGAAGAACTGGATGGAACTGGAGGCGGCATGGCTGATGACGTTATCGGCGGCCTGGCAATATGACCGGGGCGAGCCTTGCGGTCCTGCGGCGAACGCGGCGAAATATCTCGCCGCCGAAGCCGGTTTTCATGCCTGCGAACAGGCCGTAATGACCCATGGTGGTTTCGGCTATGCAAAAGAGTTTCACGTCGAGCGTTACTTGCGCGAATCCCTGATCCCCCGGATCGCCCCGATCAGCCCGCAGCTCATTCTCAGTTTCATCGCCGAGAAGGTGCTGGGCTTGCCGAAGTCGTATTGAGGGACACGAGGAAAATGTACGCCAGGTTTTGGCTCGTCATTCCTCGGCGCATCGCAGATGCGAACCCGGAAACCTTGCGCCGATTGGCGCATCCCGGAAGGACGATGGAACCTGCAAGGACAACAACTTCATGAATCGTCTCAAGGCCGCACTTGATCCGCGTTCCGTCGCCATCATCGGCGCGTCGGAAAACCCCAACAAGGTCGGCGGCCGTCCCGTGCATTACCTCGACAAGTTCGGCTTCAAGGGCAGGATTTTCCCGATCAATCCGTCGCGTCCCGAAGTGCAAGGCCACAGATGCTACAAGAGCCTTGAGGACCTCCCCGAAGCGCCCGAGATGGTGATCGTAGCGGTCGCAGGCGACAACGCGATCGGCGCGGTCGAGGATTGCGCCGCCCATGGCGTCAAGGTCGCCGTGGTGATGGCGTCGGGTTTTGGCGAGGTCGATGCGGTGGCCGGCAAGGCAAAGGAGCGGCGGATGGTCGAGGCCGCGCGAAAGGCCGGCATGCGCATTGTCGGCCCCAATTCGCAAGGTCTCGCCAATTTCGGTACCGGCGCGATTGCAAGCTTTTCCACCATGTTCATGGATATGGACCGCGCCGAAGGGCACGTCGCGATGCTGAGCCAAAGCGGCGCGCTCTCAACGGTGCCGGTTGGGTTCCTGCGCCAGCGCGGCATCGGCGTGCGTCATACCCACGCCACTGGCAACGATTCAGACGTCACCGTCGGCGAACTGGCGGTTGCGGTGGCCGAGGATCCGGAAGTCAAGCTGTTGCTGCTCTATCTCGAAAGCATACCGGAAACGAAATATCTGGAGGAACTGGCTGCGGTCGCGCTCGACCGCGATCTGCCGATCATCGCCTTGAAATCCGGCCGCTCCGAAGCCGGGCGCCAGGCGGCGCAATCGCACACCGGCGCGCTCGCCAATGAAGACCGCGTGGTGGATGCTTTCTTCGAGCGCCACGGCATCTGGCGCGCGCCGGACATGCGCGGCCTGGTCGAGGCGACCGAGCTTTATCTGAAAGGCTGGAAGCCGAAGGGGAGGCGGCTCGTCGCCATCAGCAATTCCGGCGCGGTTTGCGTCATGACTGCGGATGCAGCCAGTGCGGTGGGCATGCCGATGGCAAAACTATCGGCCGAGACGGACAGGAAGCTCAAAGGCATCTTGCCGAGTTTTGCCACCACCACCAATCCGATCGACCTCACCGCGGCGCTATTGTCCAACAGTCGCTTGTTTGGCGACATTCTTCCAGTGCTCGCCGAAGACCCGGCGGCAGATGCGTTCCTGATCGGCGTGCCGGTCGCGGGGCCGGGCTACGATGTGGAGGCGTTTGCGCGTGATGCGGCCGCGTTCGGCAGCAAGACCGGAAAGCCGCTCGTGATCGCGGCAACCCAAAAGAGCGTCGCCGACCAATTCGCAGCCGAAGGTTCTTCCGTTTTTCCGACCGAAACCGAAGCAGTCACCGCTCTGCATCAGTTCCTGGCGCACCGCGAATTGATGGCACGGACGTCGGCGCGCAGGGCGCAACGGGGAGGCGTCAGCGCACCTTCGATGTCATCGGCCTCGATGACGATGCTCAACGAGGCCGACAGCCTTGCTCTGTTGGAAGCGCGCGGCGTTCCCCTGGTCGCATACCGGCTGTGCCGGTCGCGAGCCGAGGCCGTCGCGGCATTCGAAACCATCGGCGGTGTGGTCGTGGTCAAGGGTTGTTCGTCCGATATCGCACACAAGTCGGAGCTCGGGCTTGTGAAGCTCGGCGTTGCGAGCCGCGAGGAAGCCGGCGAAATCTGGTCGCAGATGGAGGCCATCATCCGCAAGGAGGGCGCGCGGTTTGACGGTGTCATCGTCGCAGCGATGGCGCGCGGCCGGCGCGAGATCATGATCGGCGCGCATCGCGATCCCGTGTTCGGTCCCGTGGTGGCGGTCGGCGACGGTGGAAAATATGTCGAGATTTTTCGCGATACCGCGCTCTTGCTGCCGCCATTTTCGAAAGAGGCGGTGAGGCAGGCGCTCGGCAAATTGAAAATCGCGCCGCTGTTTGCAGGCGTGCGCGGCGAGCCCGCGATGGATGTCGATGCGCTTTGCGAAGCCGTCTTGCGCATCGGCGACTTGATGCTGGATCCGGCAGCGAAGGTAATGAGCCTCGACCTCAACCCGGTGCTGCTCGACAGCGAAGGAAAAGGCTGTGTCGTGGTCGATGCCGTTGTCTTTCAGGCCTGAGCTGGTTGCGAACGCAACGGAGCAACTCCCCCGGTTACGCGATACTCTCCCCGGATTGCTTCGTCGCGTTCGCTAGCTGCAATGATGATTTTAAAACTCAGCGCGTGTAGAAGACGAAGCTGGCGATGACGAGCATCGCCGTCACCGCCAGCATTTGCGCGAGCACTTCCGAGGCCGCCCTCCTGGTGGCGTCCTTCATGCCATTCTCCTTCGGACTCAGGCTCCCTAGACCTGGGCGCGATTCATCGTTGCCCGCAAAGGCCCGACGATCCGGTTATTTACTCGGAACACCCCACGACGAGTATTCGCTTTGACGAGTCCCCACTCAGCGAATATCGATTGTGCCAAGGTCGATCAGCAATGCGGCGGCATTTTGGCCCGCCTGCAGCCGGTTTATGCGCGTCACAAGGAATTTTCGGGCGTGATGTTTGCTCTCATTGAAGCGCAGGCCGTTGATGATGCACTGCCTGGCGGATACGGTTTGGAAATTGCACCGCAATCGAAACGTCAAACAAACCAAGGTGAATGATGGCCCGCATCGACTATTGCGACACGTCGAAATCGAACGAACGTACGCGCGAACTTCTCGGCAAAAACCGCAATGCCAATATCTTTCGCATGATGGCCCACTCGCCGAGCCATCTCGAACAATATTGCCGGCTGGGCGGCGCAATCCGTCACAAAGGCGAGCTCGATCCGGTTGTGCGCGAGCTTGCCATCACGCGCACCGGAATCCTTTGCGAGGCACCTTACGAGATCGTGGCGCACAAGCGCATCGGAAAGAATGTCGGGGTCACCGACGAGCAGAATGCGGCGCTTGAGAATTGGCGAGAGGCGGCCTGCTTCAACGAGGTGCAGCGCGCAGCACTCGCCTTTACCGACGAGGTCGTTCGGCTGCGCCGTCCGACCGATGCCACGTTCAAGGCCATTGCCGCGTGGCTGACCCCCGCAGCGCTGGTCGAGTTGCAACTCGCGGTCGGCTTCTACGTCATGACCTCGAAATTTCTGGAAACCTTCGACATCGACATGCAGCCGGTGGAGCAAGTGGTATGACGGTTTGATCCCGGCAACGGCAAGCCGGGGTAATCCCGGATAATATCGGCCGAAGGGCGCGGGCTTGAGCGTGCCTTCAGGTCTCGAGAATGACGAGAGCCTGTCCCTCGGCGACGACGTCATCGACGTTGACCGGAATGGATTTGATTTTGCCGGCGGCGGGCGAGGCCACCGGAATTTCCATTTTCATGGCTTCGACAAAGGCGACATCGTCGCCTTCGCCGACGCTTGCGCCCGCCTGCAGCGGAAGCATGCAGACGCGGCCTGAAACCTCGGTGACAATCCTGATCTCGCCCATTCCGCTCTCCGCCACGGTTGCGTTGCGCGCTCCAAATGGCGCGTCCGGCCAAGGGCGAATGCGCTGACTTCTTGTGGGCTTACATTGCCCAAGGTAGTTTGGCGTGCAAATGGAAATTTATTCGGTCACCCCACCCAACCCTCCTCCGCTTGCGGGGAAGGAAGGCAGGGGTGGCAAATGGAGCATCTGAATGAACTGGAAGCCGGAACTCGACGAACTCGCCCGGCGTGAAGCGCTCGCGCGCGGGATGGGCGGCGTTGACAAGGTCAAGCGGCAACGCGACCAGGGCCGGCTCACCGTGCGCGAGCGCATCGACAAGTTGCTCGATCCCCAAAGCTTTCACGAGATCGGCGCCATATCCGGCAGCGGTGAATATGACGAGAACGGCGAGCTTACGAACGTGACGCCCGCCAATTGCGTGTTCGGCCGCGGCAGGGTCGACCGGCGTACCGTGGTGGTCGTCGGCGACGATTTCACGGTGCGCGGCGGCTCGGCGGATGCCTCGATTTCCGCAAAGCCCTTGATGGCCGAGGAGATGGCGCACGATTTCCGCCTGCCGATCATCCGCCTGATCGAGGGCTCGGGTGGTGGCGGCTCGGTGAAAACCATTGAGACAAAAGGCGCGGCCAACCTGCCCGGGGGCATCGGTGGCACCCGCTGGTATGCGTACACGACCGCGAACCTTTCGCGGGTGCCGGTGGTGGCCTTGGGCCTTGGTTCGGTGGCCGGGCTGGGCGCGGCGCGGCTTGCGGCCAGCCACTATTCGGTGATGACCAAGACCTCCGCGATGTTCGTGGCGGGGCCGCCGGTCGTCAAGCGGCTCGGCCAGGATCTCGGCAAACAGGAGCTCGGCGGCGCCGATATCCAGACCCGTGCGGGTGCCGTCGATCACGCCGTCGACACCGAGGAAGAAGCGTTCGCCTGCGCGAGACGATTTCTTTCTTATCTCCCGGCATCGGTTTACGAGCTGCCGCCGACGACACGTTGTGACGACGATCCGGAGCGCGCGGAGGAGACGCTGCTCTCCGCGGTGCCGCGAAACCGCCGTCAGGTCTACAAGATGCGCCCCATCATCAACGCGGTCGTCGACAAGGATTCGTTCTTCGAAATCGGCGCGAATTTCGGTCGCCCGATCATCGTGGGGCTTGCGCGTCTTCAAGGCCGCGCCGTGCTGGTGCTGGCGGGCGACCCCTTTCACTACGGCGGATCGTGGACGGCTGATGCCTGCCAGAAGGTGGTGCGCTGGGTCGACTTCGCCGAGACCTTTCACCTTCCGGTGGTCTATTTGATGGATTGTCCGGGTTTCATGATCGGGCTTGAGGCCGAAAAGGCTGCAACCATCCGCCATGGTGTTCGCGCGATGGCGGCCGTCAACCAGAGCACGGTCCCGTGGTGCACCGTGATCGTGCGCAATTCGTTTGGAGTAGCCGGTGTCGTGCATCAGCCGGCCGACCGCTTCTCGCTGCGCTATGCGTGGCCATCGGCCTATTGGGGCTCGCTGCCGCTCGAGGGCGGCATCGAGGCCGCCTATCGCGCCGACATCGACGCCGCGGAAGATGGAGAAGCCAAGCTGAAGGAGATCGAGGATCGTTTGAACAGGCTGCGCTCACCGTTCCGCTCGGCGGAAAAATTCTGGGTCGAGGAAATCATCGATCCGCGCAAGACCCGTTCGTTATTGTGCGAGTTCGCTCGTCTCGCCGAGCCGCTACGAACACCGGGTCCTCCGACCAACATGACGACGAGGCCTTGAGCCTAAGCCGTCGCCGGCTTTGCCGCCCGCGAAATCGCAAGCGCAATCAACGCGGCCACGATGCACAGCGCGCCGGCGAGGAAGAAGGCGGGGAGGTAGGTCGCAAGCACCGTTCGCGAAAGGCCGGCGCCGAAAGCCGCAGATGCGGCGCCGAGCTGATGCCCGGTGAAAATCCAGCCGAACACCAAATTGGCGCGCTCCGGGCCGAAGCGCTGTGCGGTCAGCCGCACCGTCGGTGGGACCGTGGCAATCCAGTCGAGGCCATAAAACATGGCAAACAGCGACAGGCCATAGAACGAAAAATCGGTGAATGGCAGCATCAATAACGACAGGCCGCGCAGGCCGTAATAACAGAACAACAGCCAGCGATTGTCATAGCGGTCCGACAGCCAGCCCGAGAACATGGTTCCGAACAAATCGAACACGCCCATGGCGGCGAGCAGGCTCGCCGCCTGAATCTGGGGAATTCCGAAATCGAGACACATCGGAATCAGGTGCACCTGGACCAGGCCGTTGGTGCTGGCGCCACAGATGAAGAATGTCGCAAACAGGATCCAGAAAGCTTGCGTGCGTGCCGCCTCGCGCAGGCTTCCCAGCGCCGCCGTCACGATCGGCGCGCTGCTCGGAGGAGGAGGTGGCAGCGGCTCCGCGCCTTGATCACCGAAGGGGCGCAATCCAACATCGGTCGGTCGATCGCGCATCACCAGTAACACCGCCAACGCCGCAAGCGCCAGCATCACGCAGACCAGCGACAGCGCGATCCGCCAGCCCATTTTTTCGGTGACGCTGGCAAGCAGCGGCAAGAACACCAATTGTCCCGTCGCAACGCTCGCGGTGAGAATCCCGACCACCAGTCCCCGCCGCGCCGTGAACCAGCGCGTGGCGACAGTTGCGCCCAATACCAGCGCGGTCATTCCGGTGCCGATGCCGATGACGACGCCCCACAGCAGTATCAGTTGCCAGACCTGCGTCATTAGAAGCGATGACACCAGCGCCGAGGCCACGATCAGCAGGGCCGAGAGCGTCACGTTGCGAAGGCCATAACGGTTCATCAGGGCGGCGGCAAAGGGCGCCATCAGGCCGAAGAGAATGAATCGGATCGACAGCGCCGAGGAAATCTCGGCGGTGCTCCAGCCAAACTCCTGCTGCAGCGGGACAATGAAGACGCCGGGCGCGCCGACCGTACCGGCGGTAATAACCGCGGTGAGTAATGTCACGGCCACCATCACCCAGCCGTAGTGGATGTTGCGGCGGGCGAGGGCGGCCGACAGCCAGTTGGAAATCATGGCTTTTCCTGTTTTGGCGTCAGATGCGATCTTCCGGGGGACGCCGAAGCCGGTTGAAAGAAGGCGAGTTTTTGAAACTTAGTGGACTGCGCGCTCCAATGCGATGGCCGTTGCTTCCCCGCCGCCGATGCAGAGGGCGGCAACGCCGCGCTTGAGGTCATGCGCCTCGAGCGCATGCAGGAGCGTGACGATGAGACGCGCACCGGTCGCGCCGATGGGATGGCCGAGCGCGCAGGCGCCGCCATTGACGTTGAGCTTCTCGCGGGGGATTCCGAGGTCGCGTTGGGCCGCCATCGCCACCACCGCGAAAGCTTCGTTGATCTCGAACAGATCGACGTCGCCGACACTCCAGCCGACCTTGTCGAGCACCTTGCGGATCGCCGGGATCGGTGCGGTGGTGAACCATTGCGGCTCCTGGCTGTGGGTGGCGTGGCCCCTGATCTCGGCCAGAACCGGCAGACCCTCGCGGCCTGCGATCGAGCGCCTGGTCAGGACGAGCGCGGCGGCGCCATCGGCATTCGCCGAAGACGCAGCCGGCGTGATCGTTCCGTTGGCGCGGAAGGCCGGCTTCAGGCCGGGGATCTTGGCGGGATCGACCTTGAGCGGAATTTCGTCCTTGTCGATGATGCGCAGCCCGGCTTTTTCCTTCACCGTCACGGAGGCGATTTCGGCCTTGAATGCGCCGCCTTCGACCGCCTTGCGCGCGCGCGTCAGCGTCTCCATCGCATAGGCATCCTGCGCGGCTCGCGTGAATTGATAGGCTTCCGCGGTCGCTTCGCCGAAATCGCCCATCGAGCGTCCGGCCTCGTAGGCGTCCTCGAGCCCGTCCAAAAGCATATGATCGATGATCCGGTCGTGACCGGCGCGATAGCCGCCTCTCGCCTTGGCCAGCAGATAAGGCGCGTTGGTCATGCTCTCCATGCCGCCGGAGACGACGATGTCAGCGGAGCCGGCGTTGATGATGTCATGAGCCAGCATGGTGGCTTTCATGCCGGAGCCGCAGACCTTGTTGATGGTGGTGGCACCCGTTGCATCCGGGAGCCCCGCACCCCGTGCGGCCTGGCGCGCTGGGGCCTGGCCCTGTCCGGCCGGGAGCACGCAACCCATGAAGACTTCGTTGATCCGCTCCGGCGAGAGTTTTGACCGCTCGATCGCGGCACCGATCACATGTGAGCCGAGCTGGTGCGCGCTCAGCGGCGAGAGGTCGCCCATGAAACGCCCAAGTGGGGTACGGGCGGCGGAAACGATGACGACGGGGTCAGAATTGGCGGCCATGACAGTGATCCTCAAATGCGCGGGGAATTAGATTACGTAAATCATATGATGCGAGGCAAAACTTGCAACGCATGTCTCACATGACAAATTGTCGTGATCGCATGAGCTCTCCGGCCCCCCACCCAAGCACAGAGCCTCCGCAATATGCCCACTTATCGTTTGCGCTCGATAAACCCTTGCATCAGCCGCTTTGGTTCATCCGTGAGGTACGATCTGGCGAACACGCCGACGCTCAAATTGACCGATTCCGTCAGCGGCAGCTCCTCCCATTGGCGGAGCAGGGCTTTTTGCGTGCGCAGGGCTTCGGGACCGCATGCCAGAAGAGAGGCAAGGGTGTTTTCGACCGCGACATCGAGACCGCCTTCGGGCGCTATCACATCGACCAGTCCCCAGGCGAGCGCGGTGGGCGCGTCGATGTTCTCGCCCGTCATCACCAGCCAGCGCGCGCGACCCCAGCCGATCAGTCGGGGCAGCAGTGCCGCATGGATGACGCTGGGAATGCCGACCCTGACTTCCGGCATGCCGAACTTCGCATCGTGGGCCGCAATCCGGAAATCGCAGGCCGCCGCGACCTCAAGCCCGCCGCCGAGGCACCAGCCGGGCATTCGCGCGATCACAGGGGCGGGAAACGAGCGCACCGCTTCGCAGAGATCGCGCAAACCGGTGATGAATTTCTCGGCCGAGGCCTGATCGAGCTTCACCATCTCCTTGATGTCGGCGCCTCCGATCATGCTCTTTTCGCTCTGCCCGGCGATGACGAGCACGCGAATCTGTCGCTCCTTTGCAAGCGTCTGCAATCCCTCGCGCACGCCGTTGATGGCGGCCGAACCGAGAATGTTGAGCGGACCGGCATTGCAGATCACAAGGCGGACGACGCCGCGCGCGTCGCGATCAATACCGCAGTAGGGATTGAGCATGAGCATGAGAACGATCTCACAATTGAAGGGATTTCGGGTGCGGATTGTGCCACTTCCGGGTGAAAAAACCACGGCCTGTCGAGGTCCGCGGAAGCGGCATTTTTTTGCAGCGGTAAAACCTCAGGTGTCGAAATAAGTGCAGCTTTTCGCTTGCTCTGATGTTATTAGGGGTCGCGAACGTCATTGTATGATTTCGAACATATCATAGGCCTGCCATGCGGTACTCCAGGGAACACAAGCTCGAAACTCACGCGCGGATCGTGCGCAAGGCCTCGGTCAGGCTTCGCGAGAAGGGCGCGCACGGTGTGGGTGTTGCCGACCTGATGAAGGAGGCCGGTCTGACCCATGGCGGGTTTTATGCTCATTTCGATTCGCGGGATGATCTCGTGATCGAGGCCTTTACGCACGCGATGGATCGATCGACGGAGCGCTGGCGAAAACTGGCCCAACAGACGCCGCGCGACAAGCGTTTTGCGACGATCGTCAATGCTTATCTGACGTCCCTTCACCGCGACGACCCCGGTCGCGGCTGCGCCATACCGGCGCTCGGGGCGGAAATCGCCCGTGAGAGTTCCAGGACGCGGAGGGTATTTGCGGGCAGGCTCGATCAGATGATCGACATGGTTGCCGATCAGATTCCGGGTCTGCCGCGCAAGGCCGCACGCAAGCGGGCGACGGCTGCCGTTGCCACCATGATGGGGACGTTGGTATTGGCCCGTGTAGCCGGTAGCGGGGAATTTTCCGATGAGATCCTTGGCGCCGGCCGTGAAGCGCTGCTCGGGCAGCCCAGGTCGCGAAAGTCGAAAAAATCCGCATCAAAAAGGGTTGGCGCGTCGACGCGGCACTGAGTGGCAGCGGCAGGTTGCATTCGAGCCGGTATTTTCGCAATTCCGCTGCGCGCTGAAAGAGCTTTCCAAACGCGGCAAAGACTGCAAGATGCTGCCAAAGCCGGCACACTTGCAAAGTCGTGGAGGAACGCATGCATATGATCGGGCATTTTATCGGTGGCCGCGAGGTCGAAGGCACATCGGGCCGTTTTGCCGACGTCTTCGAACCAATGACCGGCGATGTCCAGGCCCGGGTCGCGCTGGCATCCAGGGCCGAGTTGCGCTCTGCCGTGGAGAACGCCAAGGCGGCTCAAGCGGAATGGGCCGCGACCAATCCCCAGCGCCGCGCCCGCGTGATGATGAAGTTTTTGGAATTGGCGCAGCGTGATTATGACAAGCTCGCCGATGTGCTGGCGCGCGAGCACGGCAAGACGGTTCCTGACGCAAAGGGCGACATTCAGCGCGGTCTTGAGGTCGTCGAGTTTGCCTGCGGCATTCCACATCTGATGAAGGGTGAATATACCGAGGGCGCTGGCCCCGGTATCGACATCTATTCGTTGCGCCAGCCGCTCGGCGTCGTCGCTGGCATCACCCCGTTCAATTTTCCGGCGATGATCCCGATGTGGAAATTCGCGCCTGCGATTGCTTGCGGCAACGCGTTCATCCTCAAGCCCTCGGAGCGCGATCCCGGCGTGCCGATGCTGCTTGCGCAGCTGATGATGGAGGCCGGCCTGCCGCCCGGAATTCTCAACGTCGTCAACGGCGACAAGGAAGCGGTGGACGCGATCCTTGACGACCCCGACATCAAGGCCATCGGTTTCGTCGGTTCCTCACCGATCGCGCAATATATCTACGAGCGCGCGGCGGCGAACGGCAAGCGTTGCCAGTGCTTCGGCGGAGCAAAGAACCACGCCATCGTGATGCCGGATGCCGACATGGACCAGGCGGTGGACGCCCTGATCGGCGCGGGCTACGGCTCGGCCGGCGAGCGCTGCATGGCGGTCTCCGTCGCCGTACCCGTCGGCAAGACCACCGCCGACCGGCTGATGGAAAAACTGATCCCGCGCGTCGAATCCCTGAAAATCGGAACCTCGATCGATCCGTCCGCCGATTATGGCCCGCTGGTGACCAAAGAGGCGGTCGAACGCGTCAAGAACTATGTCGAGATCGGCATCAAGGAGGGCGCGACGCTGGCCGTTGATGGCCGCGGCTTCAAGATGCAGGGCTACGAAAAAGGCTTCTACATGGGGGGCTGCCTGTTCGACAACGTCACCAAAAACATGCGGATCTACAAGGAAGAGATTTTCGGCCCCGTATTGTCGGTCGTGCGCGCCAAGGATTATGCGGAAGCGCTCGCATTGCCCTCCGATCACGACTACGGAAACGGCGTTGCGATCTTCACCCGCGATGGCGATGCCGCGCGCGATTTTGCCGCACGCGTCAATGTCGGCATGGTCGGCATCAACGTGCCGATCCCGGTGCCGATTGCGTATTATACGTTCGGCGGCTGGAAGAAATCCGGATTTGGCGATCTCAACCAGCACGGCCCGGACTCGATCCGCTTCTACACCAAGACCAAGACGGTGACGGCGCGCTGGCCGTCGGGCGTCAAGGAGGGTGCGGAATTTTCGATTCCGACCATGAACTGAGCGGCGGCGGCGCAATATCTCTGGGGGTTCTGACTAAGAACCAAGCGGACGCTATCTTGAACCGTCATTGCGAGCGCAGCGAAGCAATCCAGCTCGCTTTCCTGACCTCTGGATTGTTTCGTCGCTTCGCTCCTCGCAATGACGATTTTTTCCATTGACGGCTTCTTGGACGAGGCAAGGACAAGCGCGGGCAACGGATGCAATTTTCTCTGAACGAGGACCAGATTGCGGTTCGCGAGATGGCGCGGGATTTCGCCGCGGAAAAGATCGCGCCGCATGCGATCCGCTGGGACGAAGAGAAGCACTTTCCCGTCGATGTGATGCGTGAGGCGGCCCAGCTCGGCATTGGCGGTATCTACATCCGCGACGATGTCGGCGGCTCGGCCATGACCCGGTTCGATGCCGCGTTGATCTTCGAGGCCCTGGCGCAGGGCTGTCCCACGGTCTCGGCCTTCATCTCCATCCACAACATGGCGGCGTGGATGATCGATGCCTTCGGCAATGATGCGCAGCGCGGGAAATGGCTGCCCAAATTGTGCAGCATGGAAAATCTCGCAAGCTATTGCCTCACCGAACCGGGTTCAGGATCGGATGCGGCAGCACTTCGCACCCGCGCAGTACGTGACGGCGACCACTACGTCCTCAACGGGCAGAAGCAATTCATTTCCGGCGCCGGCGGAGGCGACGTTTATGTGGTGATGGTGCGGACCGGTCAGGACGGACCCGCCGGAATCTCGACGCTTGTGGTCGAGGGCGATACGGGCGGCCTCTCGCTCGGCGCCAACGAACGCAAGATGGGCTGGAACGCGCAACCGACGCGCGCGGTGATTTTCGAAAACGCACGCGTTCCGGTCGCCAATCGGCTCGGCGAAGAAGGCGTCGGTTTCAAGATCGCGATGGCCGGCCTCGACGGCGGACGCATCAACATCGCGGCGTGTTCGCTCGGTGGAGCGCAGAGCGCGCTCGACAAGTCGTTGGCCTACATGAAGGAGCGCAAGGCTTTCGGAAAGCGCCTCGACGAATTCCAGGCGCTGCAATTTCGGCTCGCCGACATGGCGACCGAACTCGAGGCGGCTCGGACCTTTGTGTGGCGTGCAGCCGCGGCCCTCGACCGCAAGGACCCCGACGCCAGCATGCTGTGCGCGATGGCCAAGCGCTTTGGCACCGATGTCGGCTTCGAGGTGGCCAACCAGGCGCTGCAATTGCATGGCGGTTACGGCTATCTGAGCGAATACGGCATCGAAAAAATCGTCCGCGATCTGCGCGTGCACCAGATTCTCGAAGGCACCAACGAGATCATGCGGTTGATCGTGGCGCGCAAGCTGATCGAGGAGGCGCGATGATTCGAGCCGGCGACGCAGGAACCCAGGAAGGCGACCTGATCGTGCGGCGTGAGGGATCGGCCGGCATTATCCGCCTCAACAGGCCGCAAACGATCAACGCCGTGACGCTGGAGATGTTTCGCGGGGTCGACAAGGCGCTCGATGAATTTGAGGCCGATCCCGACGTCGTTCTGATTTTGCTGGAAGGCGCTGGCGATCGCGGTCTTTGCGCCGGCGGCGACATTCGGGCGCTTTACGACAGTTCGCGCGCCAAGGGTGATCTCGGCAACATCCTTTGGCGCGAGGAGTACATCCTCAACGCCCGGATCGCCAAATTCCCGAAACCCTATGTCGCTTTCATGGACGGCATTGTGATGGGCGGTGGGGTTGGACTGTCGGCGCACGGGGCGCATCGCGTCGTGACCGAGCGGACGAAACTGGCGATGCCCGAGGTCGGTCTCGGCTTCTTCCCCGATGTCGGCGGCACCTGGCTGTTGTCGCATTCGCCCGGAGAGATCGGCACCTATTTCGGATTGACCGGTCAAACAATGAACGGGCCCGATGCGATTTATGCCCGCTTTGCCGACGCGGTCGTGCCTTCGAATCAGCTTCCCGTCTTGCGCGACGTTCTTGTGGAGGTCCGGCCCGGCACGGCATCGAGCGAGGTCAGGGCGCTGATTGACGACTTTGCAACCGGCGAGTCCGCCGGACCGGTTGCAGGCATGGAGCCGCGCATCGACACCTGGTTCGGTCGTGACCGCATCGAGGACATCCTTGCTGCCCTGCAGCGCGATGGTTCGGAACTGGCGCTGTCGACGCTCAGGACATTGAACGAAAAATCGCCGCGAGGCATGGTCGTCACGCTCAAGTTGTTGCGCCTGGCGCGCGGTTCATCCTCGCTCGAGGAATGCCTGGTGCGGGAATATCGCGCCGCTCTCGAAGTATTTCGAAGCGACGATTTTCGCGAAGGCGTGCGCGCGGCGGTGATCGACAAGGACCGCAATCCAAAATGGTCGCCACCGCGCGTCGAGGACGTGACGCCGGAGATGCTGGCGCCGTATTTTGCCGGGATCGGCGCCGACGAACTGGTATTTTGAGAAGACAATAATACACCGCTGAGCGGAGGAAAGTGGAGATGGCCAGCATCGCATTCATCGGTCTCGGCAATATGGGCGGCCCGATGGCTGCCAACCTCGTCAAGGCCGGCCAGAAGGTGACGGCGTTCGATCTGGTGGCGGCCTCGCGCGATCAGGCGAGCGCCGACGGCGCGGCGATTGCCGAGACTTCAGTGGCCGCCGTCAAAGGCGCGGACGCGGCGGTCACGATGTTGCCAGCCGGCAAGCATGTGCTCTCCGTCTGGAACGAGGTGGTTCCGGCGATGGCAAAAGCGGCGCTGATCATCGACTGCTCGACTATCGACGTTGAAAGCGCCAGGCAGGCACACGCGCTGGCCGCAAGGCATGGCGTTGCGTCCATCGACGCGCCGGTTTCCGGCGGTACCAGCGGCGCCAAGGCCGCGACCTTGACCTTCATGTGTGGCGGCGACCAGAAGGCTTTCACCGCGGCGAAACCGATCCTGGAAAAAATGGGCAAGAAAATCGTGCATTGCGGTGGTGGTGGCGCCGGGCAAGCGGCAAAAATCTGCAACAACATGATTTTGGGCGTTTCCATGATCGCGGTGAGCGAAGCTTTTGCGCTTGCCGAAAAGCTCGGACTCTCGCATCAGGCGCTGTTCGACGTCGCCTCGACCTCATCGGGACAGTGCTGGTCGCTGACATCCTATTGCCCGGTGCCGGGGCCGGTACCGACTTCGCCCGCCAACAACGATTACAGACCGGGCTTCGCCTCGGCCTTGATGGTGAAGGATCTGACGCTGGCCCAGGATGCGGCCAAGGCCGCGGGCGCTGCGACCCCGCTCGGCAAGCACGCGCAGGAGATCTACAAGGCCTTCGATTCGGAAGGAAATGGCGGCGTCGATTTCTCGGGGATTATCCGCCACGTGCGCAGGCTCGGAAAATGATTTCTCGAGGTCATTGCGAGCCAACGGGTCGCGCAAATGCGCAACCGATGACAGGCTCCGCGGAGCAATTTATGCCTCTTCGGCCCAGTTCTGGATCGCTCGGTCGCTTTGCTCCTCGCCACGACGGGAATGCCCACAGGCTAAAGACATGACGACGTTTCAGGAAGCCCGCGCCTTCTTGCTGGCTCACCGCACGGATTACGACAAGGCGGTCGCGGAGTTCCGCTGGCCCGATCCCGTTCCATTCAACTGGGCGCTGGACTGGTTCGACGCGGATCTCGCACAGAACGCGCAGAGCAGGGATCGTCCGGCGCTCTGGATCGTCGATGCTGCCAGCAACCGCGAGACCAGGCTTTCTTTCGCGGCGCTGTCCCGCCGTTCCAGTCAGGTCGCGAATTTTTTGCGTGCGCAAGGGCTCAAGCGGGGGGATCATCTTCTGCTTTTGCTCGGCAATGTCGTTCCACTCTGGGAGACGATGCTGGCAGCGATAAAACTGGGCGTGGTGGTGATTCCCGCAACCACCTTGCTGACGCCTGACGAACTGCGCGACCGACTCGACCGCGGCCGCGCCAGGGCGGTGGTGGCGACGCAGGATCAGATCGCGAAATTCGCGGGCCTTGGCGGCGAAAAGCTCGTCCGCATCGTCGTCGGCGCCGCGTCGAACCAAAAAGGCTGGCTCGCCTATGAGGAGTCCACGAATTCTCCTGAATCCTTCTCGCCGGACGGGCCGACCCGGTCTGACGATCCGATGCTGCTTTATTTCACCTCCGGCACCACGGCCAAGCCGAAGCTCGTGCGACACAGCCAGCGCAGCTATCCCGTCGGCGGACTCTCCACGATGTATTGGCTCGGACTCCAGCCGGGCGACATCCATTTGAACATTTCTTCGCCCGGCTGGGCCAAGCATGCATGGAGCTGCTTCTTTGCGCCGTGGAATGCGGGCGCGACCGTGTTCGTGGTCAATCAGCCGCGCTTTGACGCCAAGGAATTGCTCGCGACCATCGCAAACTGTGGCGTCACCACATTGTGCGCGCCGCCTACGGTGTGGCGTCTGTTCATTCAGGAGAAACTGTCGACCTTCAAGATGAGCTTGCGCGAGGTCTGCGGCGCCGGCGAGCCGCTCAATCCGGAAGTGATCGACCAGGTGCGCGCGGCCTGGGGGCTCACCATTCGCGACGGCTACGGCCAGACCGAAACCACCGCTCTTGCCGGCAATTCGCCGGGACAGAAGGTAAAGGTCGGATCGATGGGGCGGCCGATGCCGGGATATCGCGTGCAGATCACCGACGTCGACGGCAAGCTCGCGAGGGAAGGCGAGATCGCTTTGTTGCTCGGGGCCGACCGCCCCGCAGGCCTGATGCAAGGTTACGAGGGCGACGACGGCCAGCTCTCCGGTGCGGACGGCGCGTTCTATCGCAGCGGCGATGTGGTGTATGCCGATGAAGACGGCTATCTCACTTTCGTCGGCCGCTCCGACGACGTGTTCAAATCATCGGATTACCGCATCAGCCCGTTCGAACTCGAAAGCGTCCTGCTCGAACACGAGCAGGTCGCGGAAGCCGCCGTCGTGCCGAGCCCCGATCCCATCCGCCTTGCCGTCCCCAAGGCGTATGTGCTGCTGGTTTCGGCCGCCTCGCGTTCGCCGGAGGCGGCGCTTTCGATCTTCCGGCACCTGCATGCGCGCCTTGCGCCATTCAAGCGAATCCGGCGGATCGAACTCGTGACCGAATTGCCCAAGACGATCTCCGGAAAGATCCGTCGCGTGCAGTTGCGTCGTCTGGAACACGACAATGATCGCAGCAGTTCGCTGCGGGGAGTGGAATTCCGCGAGGAGGATTTTCCGGAATTGAAGAAACTGCGCTAGTGTGGTGGATTTGACATTCGATTCAGCGTAGCCGCGAGTCCTCCAATCGAATGTCAAATCCAAAACCACACTAGAAACATATATTTGCCAGTGTCCCTTTGGTTCTGACATTCGTAAACGAAGGTGCCGTGACATGATACGAATGTCAGAACCGGGACACTAGGCGGGATCGGAACAATAGCGAATGAACGAAGTCTGGAAGAAGCCGCCGGTTTCGCTCGAGGCGTATCGGAACATGGTCGGACACGAGGTCGGCGTGTCGTCCTGGCATGTGGTCGATCAGGAAAGGATCAACGGCTTTGCCGACGTGATCGAGGATCACCAGTTCATCCACATCGATCCCGAGCGCGCCAGGCGCGAAACCTCGTTTGGTTCGACCGTTGCGCATGGATTTCTCACCATGTCGCTCCTGAGCATCATGTCTTACGAGGTGATGCCGGTGATCGAAGGCACGACCATGGGCGTGAATTACGGCTTCGACAAGTTGCGTTTCGTCTCCCCGGTGCGCGCCGGCTCGCGCGTGCGCGGCCGTTTTACCCTGATGGAAGCAAAGTTGCGCAAGCCCAAGGAGCTGCAATCGCGCACCAGCGTTGCGATCGAGATCGAAGGCGAGGAAAAGCCCGCTCTGGTCGCCGACTGGATCAGCCTGATTTATTTCACCTGACCAGTTGCCGGGCTTGACCCGGCAATCCCCGACTGATCAAAGACCGGATGGTTTTTGTCGACAGCCCGAGCCGGGCCCGGGCATCATTTGAGAAGCGGATTCGGGAACTCGCCTCATGACAATCAGGTTTGATGGACGCGTCGCGATCGTCACCGGCGCGGGCAATGGCCTTGGCCGGGCGCACGCGCTCGGGCTCGCAAGCCGCGGCGCGAAGATCGTGGTCAATGATTTCGGTGGCGCGCGCGACGGCACCGGGGGCTCCCTGACCGTGGCGCAAACGGTGGTCGAAGAGATCCGGAAAACAGGCGGTGTTGCAATCGCCGACGGCGCTGACGTCTCCGACTTCGAGCAGGTCCAGGCGATGGTCGATCGCGCGACGAAGGAGTGGGGCAAGGTCGATCTGCTCTGCGCCAATGCCGGCATCCTGCGCGACAAATCCTTCGCAAAAATGGAGAGTGCCGATTTCGCCAGGGTGCTGGACGTTCACCTCATCGGCACGTTCAACTGCTGCAAGGCGGTCTGGAATGGCATGCGCGAGCGCAACTATGGGCGCATCGTCCTCACCACCTCGTCCTCCGGGCTGTTCGGCAATTTCGGTCAGGCCAACTATGGCGCGGCGAAGGCCGGTATCGTCGGATTGATGAACGTGCTGGCCGAAGAGGGCCGCAAGAACGATATTCGCATCAACACGATTTCGCCGACGGCGGCGACGCGGATGACGGAGGAGCTGCTGCCGCCGCAGGCGCTCAAGCTGATGAAGGCGGAATCGATCACGCCCGCGGTGCTTTATCTGCTCTGTGAGGATGCGCCGACGCGCACCATCATGGGCGCGGGCGCGGGATCGTTCGCGGTCATCAAGATCATGGAAACCGAAGGAATAAACCTTCCGCAAAATGAATGGACGCCTGAAGCAATCGCGGCGCACTTCGCGGAGATCGGCGACATGTCCACGGCCCGGGCGCTGGAAAACGCATTCCAGCAGACACAGAAATACGTCACCCAGGCCGCGGCGCGGGCAGGGGTGAAACTGTAGGGTACCGCAGCAACCTGGATGTGGTGAGGGGCACGTCTTCGCGCGTCTCGAACCATGAGATGACGTGGCCCATCCTTCGAGACGCGGCCAAAAGGCCGCTGCTCAGGATGAGGTCCCCGATGCGGAAGGACGCGAATCTTGCTTGTCGGGACACAATCTTCCCAAACCCGAATCGCCATCATCGGTGCCGGTCCGGCCGGATTGATGGCGGCCGAAACGATCGCGCAAGGCGGGGCCCGCGTCACGGTCTATGACGCGATGCCGTCGGTCGGCCGAAAATTCCTGATGGCCGGCCGCGGCGGGCTCAATCTGACTCACAGCGAGCCGTTGCCGGCGTTTCTGTCGCGATACCGCGAAGCAAGGCCAATGCTTGTCCCCGCGATCGAAGCATTCCCGCCGGATCGCCTGCGGGCGTGGTGCGAAGCGCTGGGGCAGCCAACTTTCGTGGGCTCCAGCGGCCGTGTTTTTCCAAAGGTGTTGAAAGCATCTCCGCTGCTGCGTGCCTGGTTGCGGCGGCTGGAC
>Ga0306920_100002514_pt1 | contig 23154 bp, 17 predicted proteins | sample flu12Cox44000170_FD_204666 | JGI IMG/M metagenome (GOLD analysis project Ga0306920, IMG submission 204666) | Lab enrichment of tropical soil microbial communities from Luquillo Experimental Forest, Puerto Rico - flux4day.12C.oxic.44.000.170 (v2)... | ecosystem: Environmental > Terrestrial >...
GCCGGAGAGATTGACCGCCACGAGCGGCAGCGGTACGCCGCGCTCGCGCCGCTCGGTGAGCAGTGCAATCGCCTGGCCCATCACCCAGCGGTCGATGACCGACATGACGTTGTAGCGCTCGGCGGCCGGAATGAACTCGGAGGGCGGCACCAGCAGTCCCTCGTCATCGCGCAGTCTCACCGTCAGCTCGTGAAAGGGGCGGCCGCCTTCGGCACTGAGCGGCATGATCGGCTGGAAGTACAGTTCCAGGCGGTTGTCCTCCGCCGCACGCGTGACGCGCGAGACCCAGTGCATCTCACGGTGCCGGTGCGAGACGCCGCCGGGTTCGTATACGTGGATGCGGTTGCGGCCCGCATCCTTGGCGGCGTAACAGGCGATGTCGGCCGCACTCATGACGTTGGCGACGTTTTCGGTGGCTGCGGAGATCGGCACGATGCCGATGCTCGCACCCACCGACAGCGTGCTCGATCCCCACACGAAACGGAAATCGCGGATCGCCTGCCGTACGCCCTCGGCGATCCGCGTCGCCTGCTCGAGCGTGCAACCCTCGAGCAGAACGCCAAACTCATCGCCACCCAGGCGCGCGATGGTGTCGGAAGCGCGCACGTGCGTCTGCAGGAGTCCGGTGACATCCCGCAGCAGCCGATCACCGGCCGGGTGGCCGCAGGTGTCGTTGACGAGCTTGAACTGGTCGAGGTCGATGTACAGCAGCGTGTAGGAGCCCTCCCCGCGCTGCGCCGACAGCAGCGCCGCGTGCAGACGATTGTCGAATTCGCGCCGGTTGATGAGACCGGTGAGCGCGTCATGGCTCGCCTGCCAGGACAGCGCCCGCTTCAGGCGGCGCTCGCGGGTGACGTCATGGAACACCACCACCGCGCCGATGACGCGGCCCGCCCGGTCACAGATCGGCGCGGCGGACTCCTGGATCGCGACTTCGCTCCCCGAACGGGTGATGAGCACGGCATGGTCGGCTGAGCCACCGTGCTCGGAACGGCCGAGCGCGCCGGTGAGGGAGTTCTCGATGGGCTCGCGCGTGAGCTCGTTCACGAGGCGCAGCACTGCTCCGATGGGCTGGCCACGCGCCTCGGCGAGCGTCCAGGAGGTGAGGCTCTCGGCCACGGGGTTGATGTACTCGATACGTCCGTCGGCGTCGGTGCTGATCACCGCATCGCCGATCGACTGCAGGGTAACCTGCGCCCGCTCTTTCTCGGCAAAGATCGCCTGCTCGGCGCGCTTGCGCTCGGTGATGTTGGCGATCGTGCCTTCGTAGCCGGTGATGTCTCCCGCGGCATCGCGCACCGCGCGCGAGTTCTCGAGCACCACCACCTGCTGGCCATCGCGGCGGCGCATGAGAAACTCCGCATCGCGGATCTCCCCTTCCTGCTCCACGCGGCGCGCGAACTCTTCCCGGTCGGCTGGGTTCCAGTACAGCGCTTCGACCGAGGGCAACGCATAGAGCTCTGCGGCATCGGCATAGCCCATAATTTTGACGAACGCTGGATTGACCGAGAGCAGCCGGCCACCGCGTCCACTCTGGTACACGCCTTCGGCGATGCTCTCGAACAGGCCGCGGAATTTCGACTCGCTGCTGCGCAGCGCTTCTTCGGCCAGATGACGCTCGATGGCGATGCCGGCCAGCTGCGCCGCGCGCGCCATGATCTGTGACTCTGCAGGCGTGGGAAGCCCCACCGCTGCGCGATAGACCCCGAGCGCACCGAGCACCTGACCGGCAGCGGCCTTGATGGGTGTCGACCAGGCGGCACGCAGCCCGGCGCGCAGCGCGGCATCGCTCCGGTCGGCCCAGAAGGGATCGGTGGCGATGTCCGCTACCAGCACCTGGCGGTCGAGATACACCGCCGCGGCACAGGAGCCGTTGCGGATATGGACGCGCGCCTGCGCGAGCGCCGAGCGCAGCACCTCGGGCAGCTGCGGCGCCACCATGTAGGCGAACCAGTCGCGGTGATCGGCGAGCACGCTCACGGATGAGGCCGTGCCGACCCCCGCCGACTCGATGAAGTGCGTGATCGAGACCAGCACCTCGGACAGTGGAGCATTGCGGGTGATCTGCTCGAAAACCCTGCGCTCGGCGAGCGCCATGCGCTCGTTGCGCTTGCGCTCGGAGATATCGGCGATGCTGCCGCGTACCAGGCGGCGGTTACCGCTCGGCAAGCGCACCAGGCGCACTTCGCAGATCAGTTCGCCACCGGCGCCGTTGTAGTGTGCCCATTCGAACACCGGTACCGCGCCATCGAGGGCCTGCTGGATATAGGCGCGCGCCCGCTGGGCCGAGGGGGAGCCATCGGGTTGCTGCGGCGGGCTGAGCTCGATCAGCCCGACCGCGAGCAGCCGTGCGCGCTCGAGCCCGAAGAATTTCTGCGCGTTCTCGTTGGCGTCCACGAAACGGCCGGTGTCGACATCGAGCACCACGATGGCTTCCGGCGCATGATCGACCAGCAGCCGGTAGCGCGCTGCGCTCTCGCGTATCGCCTGCTCCGACTCGCGTCGCTCGGTGACATCGCGCAGGCACAGCACGAACATCTCGCGGCGCGAGAGCGGAGCCTTGCTGACGGCAATCTCCGCCGGAAAGCTGTTACCACCCTGGCGCTGCGCCCACAGCTCGCGCGCTCCCAGATCGAGCGCGGTGTCGCCGGTGGCTGCGGCAAAGCGCTGCAACGCCTGCGGAATCGTCTCGCCGTCCTCGGCGATCTTGGGCAGCAGCAGATCGATACGCTGCCCCACGACCTCCGCTTCCACGTAGCCGAAAACGCGCTCGCCCGTCGGGTTGAAGGTGCTGATCACCCCCTCCTCATCCACCGTGAGCACGACGTCCTTGATGTGATCGAGGATCACCTGCAGGTGCTCGGAGCTCTGCTCGCGCGCCTCGAGCGCGAGTGCGCGCGCCTCATCGGCCATGAGGCGCATGGACTCCACGATCCCGCGCCGCTCGTTATCGACCTTGAGGTAGTGATCGTTGATCAGTCGCAGCAGCAGCCCCACCTCTGGGTGCGCGCTGCCGGTACGCAGCTGCAGCTCGCGCAGCTGTTCCCGCAGATGCGGGTGCATCTCGGGATCTTTTTCAGAGAGCGGCCGGGGATCTGCCCGTACGAGCGTCGTGGTGGCGCCCGGGGGGGCTTCTGGCCCGCCCGGGCGCGTCCGTAGGGTCTGAGGCTTTGACATAAGGCGGGTAATTAAGCCCGTCCAAAATCATACGGGGGCCGCCCTCACTTCCCTGTGAAGCCTCTCGCGATTCCGCGGGTTGTAGCGGCTGCAGAGGGCCGCTTCGGAGGGCCTATTGCGCTGCAGCAGAGGTCTGGGCGCCGGGGTGCGCGTCGCTGATGCGTGCCGGGGCTGAGGTGGTAACCGCCGCGGTCGCGGCGGGGCCCGGCTTGGCGGGATTCGCCCCGGCTCCCGCACCGGCGATCACCGGCAGGGAGTAAGACTCGGTCGAGGAGACGCCCCCTGCCTCCACAGTGACCACGGCCCGCACGGTGAAAATACCTTCCCGCTTGGCCAACACCTTGACCGCGTGGCGGATCGGAACACCTTCGGCCGGGCGCTCGGTCGCAGCGATCTCTCCGCCCTCGACGAGCTCGAGACCATCCTCCCCTTCGACCTTGCCGGAGACCCGATCGACGCTCGCAGACATCGGCACGATCGCCAGATCGACCCCCACAGGCTGTCCGACATCGGGGCGCTCGCGCAGATCGAATTTCACCTGCACCGGGACCATCGAAGGCTTGCTGGCAGCCACGGCGCTGACCATGTTGCGCGAGAACTCATCCTCGGGTTTCAGGGGCTTTTTGGCCAGGGTTTTGCCGGCCGACTGGTCCGCCGGGCCACCTCCGGGCGAATGGAACCCGCACGCGCAAAAGAGCGCCGCAGCGGCGAGGATGAGGAGAGTATTAAGTCGCATCCACCGCACAATAGCGCGTCCGTCCGCGAGGGTGCACGTGCGCAATCGGCATTTCGCGGAAGTACACCCCGTCAGCCCTGAAGCAGCGGGGGCTCATCGATCGTCGCCCGCTGCTCGAGCAGATCGTTCAGGTGCCCCTCCCAGTAGCGCGGCTCGGCCGCCCAGGGGAAAGCGCGCGGAAAGGCGGGATCGGCCCAGCGAGACACCACCCACCCGGCGTGATGCAGCATGCGCAGCGCGCGCAGCGGCTCGATGATGGTCACTTCGCGGAAGTCGAAGTCGGCGAACTGCTGGTAGCCCTCGAGCAGATCCTGCCATTGCCGCTGCTGCTCGGGCGGCGATCCTGAGAGCATCATCCACAGATCCTGGACGCGTGGTCCCATCGCACAGTCGTCCAGATCGACGAACAGCGGTCCGTGCTCGTCCCACAACAGGTTGCCGAGGTGGCAGTCACCGTGCAGGCGGATGTGCTGCAGCGGCGCAGCCGCCGCGAAAGCTGCCGTGACGCGCTCGAGCAGTGCGCCGCTCACCGAGGAGTAGCGCTCGTGCAGCGCCGCCGGTAACAGCTCGCTCGCGAGCACCTGCGCGCGTGCTTCCCAACCGAGGCGCTGCACTCCGATCGCCGGACGGGCACTGAAAGGCCGCCTGGCGCCGACCTGATGGAGCCTCGCGATGCTGCGCCCGAGCAACTGCCGCGCCTCGGGGGCATCGAGCTCGGGCGGCCGCCCGTGCATCCAGGGGAATGCCGCGAGGCGGAAATCGCGGTAGCGCAGCAATGAGGCGCCACCGATGGTCAGCGGCGCGGCGACCGGCAGCTCCGCGGCGGCGAGCTCGGCGGTGAAATGATGCTCCTCGGCGATCTGCGCATCGCTCCAGCGCGCGGGACGATAGAACTTCAGCACCCGTTGACCATCACCCGTACCGAGCTGGTAAACGCGGTTCTCGTAACTGTTCAGCGCAAATAGCCGCCCGTCGGGCTCGAGTCCAAAGGCAGCGGCAGCGTCCAGCACCACTTCCGGCGTCAACCCGGAAAAAGGTCGCAGCTCGGTGGTGCGCGTTTTGTTTATCATCGCTGCCCCATGAAGGAGGGCAGCATATTAGTCACCGGAGGCGCGGGCTACATCGGCAGCCACGTTGCCCTGCAGCTGCGTGAGCGCGGCGAGCGCGTCGTCGTGCTCGATGACCTGTCGCGCGGATTTCGCCAGGCGGTGCTCGATGCACCACTCGTCACCGGCCACGTTGGCGATCGCGCCAGGGTGAGTGCCCTGCTCAAGGAGCACCAGGTCGATACGGTGATGCACTTCGCCGCCTTCACCATCGTCCCCGAGTCGGTCAGGGATCCCCTGAAGTACTACGGCAACAACACCTGCGCGACCCGGACGCTGCTCGAGTGCTGCGTGGCGGCCGATGTACGTTACTTCGTGTTTTCCTCCACCGCCGCCGTGTATGGCATTCCGGCCTCGGGGGTCGCGGCCGAGGACACACCCACCGCTCCGATCAACCCCTACGGCACCTCCAAGCTGATGTCGGAGTGGATGCTCGCGAGCGTCGCCCAGGCCTCGGCGCTGAGATACGCTGCGTTGCGCTATTTCAACGTTGCCGGCTCCGACACCGGGGGGCGCATCGGGCAAGCGACCCCTGACGCCACCCTCCTTGTTAAGGTGGCGTGCGAGGCCGCGGCCGGCAAACGGCAGGAGGTGGAGATCTTCGGCACCGACTACCCAACCCCGGACGGCACCGGCGTCCGTGATTACATCCATGTGGAGGATCTGGCGGCGGCGCACCTCGACGCCCTCGGCTGGCTGCGCCGCGGGAGCGAGTCGACCACGCTGAATGTCGGCTACGGGCACGGCTACAGCGTGCGTCAGGTGCTCGCGAGCGTGGAGCGCGTCACCGGCCGAACGCTCAAGGTGCGCGAGTCCGCACGTCGCCCGGGCGACCCGCCGGCGCTCATTGCACGCGCCGATCGCATCCGCTCACAGCTCAACTGGCAGCCGCGCCTGGACGATCTCGATACCATCGTGCGCACCGCCTGGAACTGGGAGCAACGGCTGCTGCGCGAGCCATGGTGAGCCGCGGGTAGAATGAGCCGTAGCATGAGGTGGGCACGACCCAAATCATTGAGCGGATTGATGCTATTCGGCCTGGCGCTGATCGCCGTGCCGCTGCTCGCCGCCGTGCTGACCGCCGTCCTGCAGATCCGCGACCTCTCTGACACCGGGCAGAAAATCGTGATCGAGGGGGTCACCGGGGCGCGCGCCAGTCAGGCGCTGTTCGGGCAGATCGCCTCGCTCGAGCGCACCGCCCGGCTCCACCGGGTGCTCAAGGACCCGAAGTTCCTGGAGCTCTATCGCACGCAGGACCAGCGGCTGAGCACGCTCCGCGAGCAGCTGCACACGCTCGCGAGCGGTGGGGCGCGCAGCACCCTGGAAGAGCTCGGGAAGCTGCAAGAGACCACCCGCAAGACCGTCATGGGCAATCCCGCCGCGAGCGGCACCGCCGACAGCCCGGATCTTTCGGCGAGTTTCGCGCAGATGTCCGAGCTGGTCGAGAAGGTGGCACAGCAGAGCAACGAACAGGTGGATGAAGAGGTCGCCGCGCTCCAGGAGCGTACCCTGCAGGCCCGCCAGCGGCTGCTGTGGCAGGCGGCGCTGCTGCTGCCGCTCGCCATCGTCGCTGTGTTCGTGCTCACCGTGGGTGTCGGCCGGCCGCTGCGCCAGCTCGACCGCGCCATCAGTGAGCTCGGTGAGGGCACGTTCACCAACCCGATCGAGGTCTCAGGGCCGCACGATCTCGAGCGCCTCGGCGGGCAGCTCGAGTGGCTGCGACAGCGCCTGCTCGACCTGGCGCACGAGCGCAATCGCTTCCTGCGCCACATGTCGCATGAGCTCAAGACGCCGCTCGCCAACATCCGCGAGGGCACCGAGCTGCTGATGGATGGGGCGGTGGGCGAGCTCGACTCCAACCAGCGCGAGGTGGCCGCGATCCTGCGCGAGAACGGCATCAAGCTGCAGCGCATGATCGAGAACCTCCTCTCCTTCAGCGCCTGGCAGACTTCCAGCGTGGGACTCGAGGCGAGCGAGTTCCGCCTGCGGCCGCTCGTCAAGCAGGTGCTCGAGAACCAGCAGCTCACGCTCCTCTCGCAGCGCGTGCGGCTCGATGTGCGCGTGGACGATCTCACCATGATCGCCGACCGCGGCAAGATCCGCTTGATCCTCGAGAACCTGGTTTCCAACGCGGTGAAGTACTCGCCCAAGGGAGGGACCATCCACCTGCAGGCCCGCGCCGCGGGTCCGCAGCTCGTGCTCGATGTCGCCGACAGCGGCCCAGGAATTCCCGTCGAGGACCGCGCTCACGTCTTCGACGCCTTCTACACCGGGCGCGCGGCACGCGGCACCGCGGTCAAGGGCACCGGCATCGGACTCTCGGTGGTGCTCGAGTTCGTAGCGGCGCACGGTGGTACGGTGCAGATCATCGACGGTCAGTTCCCCGGCGCCCACTTCCGCATCACCATGCCGCTGCGTGCGACGAGCGGCGATCGCCCGCGGGCGGAACCGAAGGCACATGCCCATGCAGCCTGATGCCCTCTGGTGCCGGGCACCCGTGCGTCGTGCGGCCCGCTGGTTGGCACGGCCTGGCACCGGACACCTCGGCGCCGCGGCGCTGATCGCGGCGCTGATGCTCACCGCCTGCACCGAGGGGTTCATGGCCGGGCAGCGCCCGCCCACACCGCCGCCCGTGATTAACCCCACGGCGACCTCCTCCGCCGTGCTGAATGAGGACCTGCTGCTGCTCCAGAAGCTCGTGCAGGGGAAGCCCTCTGAGCAGGCCGAGATCGTGGCGAACACGCAGCGCGAGTACGACATTGCCCCGACTCCGAGCCACACCCTGAAGCTCGCACTCATTCTCGGCACCCCCGGCCATCCGGCCACGAGTTACACCCGCTCCCAGGCACTGCTGCGGGAGTTGATGGCCAACCCGGAAATGCTGCTTCCCGGCGAGCGGGCGCTTGCTTTTCTCACACTTTCGCAAATTGACGACCATTTGACGCTCGACGCAGAAAACCTCAGGCTGCAAGCGGACGCGGCGCGTGCCGATCGCGAGCACGTGGCGAGCGCCAATCATCGGCTGCAGGCCGAGATGGACGAGAACGCCCGCCTGCGCAAGGACCTGGAGGAGGCGCGCGCCAAGCTCGACGCCATTGCCAACATCGAGCGCTCGCTGAACGAGCGCAAACCTGGGAGCTCCGGACGGTGAATCTGACCAACAAGGAATCCATCTTGAATCAGACCGGCAAACGCAAGGCCCGCATCCTCGTGGTCGATGACGATCCGGGGCTGCTGCGGCTGCTCACCATCCGTCTGCGCGCCGAGAGCTATGACGTCGAGGCCGTCGAGAGTGCCGCGCAGGCGCTCGCGGCCTCGAGCCGCTTCCGGCCGGATCTGGTGATCACCGATCTGCGCATGGACCAGATGGACGGCATCGGGCTGCTGAAAGAGCTGCAGAACCGCTGGCCGGGCCTCAAGGTCATCATGCTCACCGCGCACGGCACCATTCCCGATGCCGTGCAGGCGACGCAGATGGGCGCCTTCGGCTTTCTCACCAAGCCGGTCGACAAGCAGGAGCTGCTCGACCAGGTGCAGAAGGCACTGCGTATTTCGGGGTTTGGCGCCTCGGACGAGGACTGGCGCGCGGAGATCATCACGCGCAGCGCCGCCATGGAGGAGAAACTCGCTCAGGCGCACATGGTGGCCGGCACCGATGCGCGCGTGCTGATCACCGGCGAGAGCGGCACTGGCAAGGAGCTGCTGGCGCGCGCGATCCACCGCGGCAGCCCGCGACGCAACAAGCCCTTCGTTGCCATCAACTGCAGCGCCATGGCGGAGAACCTGCTCGAGTCGGAGCTGTTCGGACACGAGAAGGGCTCTTTCACCGGCGCGACGCGCGCGCATCGGGGACTTTTCGCGGCGGCGGATGGCGGGACGCTGATGCTCGATGAGATCGGCGACATGCCGATGCGGCTGCAGGTGAAGCTGCTGCGCGTGCTGCAGGAGAATGTCATCCGCCCGGTGGGCAGCACCGATGGCATTCCCGTAAACGTGCGCGTGATCTCGGCGACCCACCGCGATCTCCAGCAGCTCATGTCTGCCGGGCAGTTCCGCGAGGATCTCTACTACCGCCTCAACGTGGTACACATCGAGATGCCCTCGCTCAACCGGCGCCGCGAGGACATCCCGCTGCTGGTGGCACACTTCCTGGCGCAGATCGCCCGCGAGAGCGGCGTGCGCAAGATCTATGCCCCCGAAGCGGTCGAGCTCCTCGCCACCGCCGACTGGCCGGGCAACATCCGCCAGCTGCAGAACGTGGTGCGGCAGAACGTCGCGCTCTCGCAGACACCGATCATTCCGGTCGAGCTCGTGCAACAGTCACTCGGCGGCTCGCCCGGGCGGCTGCCCTCCTTCGATGAGGCGCGCGATGAGTTCACCCGCAGCTATCTGTCGCAGATCCTGCAGATCACGGGTGGAAACGTGAGTCAGGCAGCCCGGTTAGCACGGCGCAACCGCACCGACTTCTATAAGCTGCTGGCGCGGCATCAGCTCACCCCCGAGGAGTTCAAGCAGCGCTGACAGCGCGCGCACGGCGCCACCTGGTTTTACATAGTGCGATCCGCGACTGCCGGGCGCGCCGCAGGTGACCGCGGCTCAACGACGGGTTGGCGGATGATTACAACGCCCGCTACTTGACTGCAGCGGCTCAAGTTCCAAGACTCACCCCTACGACGCTCGTCAGCGGAGCACGGAACATGGATAAGCGCTACGCGCTGCGCAAGAGAATTCTCGTGACCGGAGGTGCCGGTTTTATCGGTTCGCATCTATGCCGGCGGCTGATTGCCGAGGGCAACGACGTCCTGTGCGTCGATAACTTCTATACCGGAACGCGCGACAACGTTGCGGATCTTCTGGCAAATCCCCACTTCGAACTGCTGCGCCACGACGTGACCTTTCCGCTCTACGTCGAGGCGGACGAGATCTACAACCTTGCCTGCCCGGCATCCCCGGTCCACTACCAGAACGATCCCGTACAAACGACCAAGACCTCAGTGCACGGCGCAATTAACATGTTGGGATTGGCAAAGCGCTTGCGCGCCAAGATTCTCCAAGCCTCCACCAGCGAAGTGTATGGTGATCCGAGCCAACATCCGCAAACCGAGGAATATTGGGGCAACGTCAATCCAATCGGGACGCGGGCGTGCTACGACGAGGGCAAACGGTGCGCGGAGACGCTGTTCTTCGACTACCTGCGCCAGCACAACCTCGAGATCAAAGTCGCGCGCATATTCAACACCTACGGACCATACATGCATCCGCACGACGGGCGCGTGGTCTCCAATTTTATCATGCAGGTCCTGCGCGAGGAGCCGATCACTATTTACGGGGACGGTACGCAGACGCGCTCGTTCTGCTACGTCGCTGATCTGGTAGATGGACTGATCCGCCTGATGCAGTCCGCGCGTGAGCTGTGCGGTCCGATAAATCTCGGTAACCCCAGGGAGTTCACAATTCGGGAGCTAGCCGACACTATCGCAGGGCTTTGCGGGACCGAAGCGCGGCTGGAATTTCGGCCGCTGCCGGCGGATGACCCCCGGCAGCGTCGCCCGGACATCACGAAAGCTCGCGTGCACCTCGGATGGCAGCCAACGATTCCCCTCGCTGAGGGATTGCGGCCGACGATCGATTACTTCCGACGCTTCGTGCCGTGAGACCCATGACGAAGCGGTTGCGCAAGGCAATCAAGAGCACGCTCCTCACCCTCCAACCATCACCTGCCCGCGGCGTCACGTCGCTGATCCATGCTGCTGAACTCAAGGGCGTCGCGATTCGCTGGCCCGCCATGCTCGAAGGGGCCGAGACGGGACCTTGGTTAGAGCCACTATTTTACGGCCTGCGGGCCCGTGTGCCGGTAACAGTGGAGGAAATTCCACAAGGGCTCCGGGGCACCGTCGTAATTCACTTCTGTCGTGGCGAGCGGACCTACCCGGTTGCCATCAACGTCTCTGACTTTCCTGACCTCATTCATCTCGCAGGGAGCGGCGGAAAGTCGCAGCAGCTGGTGCTTGAATTCAAGATGCAATATCGCATCGGCGGCTATGGCGTCGAGAACATCGTGCCCGGCGGATATGTTTCCAGCTCCGCCCTCGTTGACTGGTTCGCAAGCGGACCGCGGCGCGTGCGCACGCGCGGGCGATTTGCCTACGACGTATATGGCCGGTTCGGTCTGGCGTATGCCACCGAGATTCGCGCCCGCGCGATCGAGACACTGCGCAGCCAGTCGCGCGTGCAATTCTACGGTGGTGGAGCCAAGGTCAGTTATCGCGAGTTTCTCGCGGAGATAGCGCGCTCACGTGTGTGCATCGATCTGCCGGGTAACGGCCCTTTCTGCTTCCGACTGGTGGATTATTTCGCGGTCGGCGCATGCGTGATCAGCCTACCGCATGCCGTCACCATGCCGGTGCCACTGATCGATCGCACGCATATCGTCTACATGCGGCCGGACATGTCCGATCTAATTGACTTATGCGAACACTACGTCCAGGACGACGCGTCGCGCGAGTCGATAGTGATCGCCAGTCGCGACTATTACCGCCGCCATCTCCATTGGCGCAGTCTTTCCGACTACTATCTGCGCACGATGCTGGATCGATTGCCCGGATGATCGCGCGGGGGGCGGGGACTCAGGTGGCGGCTATCGAGCACCTACCCGCTGCGCTCAGTATTCTCGTCGGCGTTGATGGCTGGCGGCGGGGTTTCCACCGCCTGCAAGGCATGGCGGCTGAACTGTGCAGCATCGATGCTATGCTTACCGAGCAGGTCATAGAGCGTCGGGCGCGTAACGCCGAGCAGCTCTGCGGCACGCGACAAGTTCCCGTGCGCAACAGCGAGTGATTGGCGTACGGCCTGTGCCTCCGCGCGCTGCCGAGCTACGCGCAGGTTGAGATATTCCGGATCATCTCCGAGATCCTCCAGTCCCAAATCGGCGGCAGTCACCACTGCGCCTTCGGCCATGATGACGGCGCCCTTGATGCGGTTCTCGAGCTCGCGTACGTTGCCCGGCCAGCGGTGCGCCTGAATGGCGCGGATGGCATCGGGCGCGAGTCCGCGGGTTGGCTTGCCGAGTCGCTCCGAGATCTGCTGCAGCAGGGACTGGGCGAGCAGCAGGCTGTCGCCCTGGCGGTCGCGCAGCGGCGGCACGCGGATGATAACCTCGCTGATGCGATAGAAGAGATCATCGCGGAAGCCGCCATTGCCGATAAGCGTGTCGAGGTCGCGATTGGTGGCGCACACGATGCGCAGGTCGAGCACGAGCGGGGTACGCCCGCCGATGCGCTCAACGGTGCGCTCCTGCACGACGCGCAGCAGTTTCGCCTGGAGCGAGGGCGGCATCTCCCCGATCTCATCGAGGAACACCGTGCCACCATCCGCCGATTCCAGCTTACCCGCGGTGCGGCGCGCGGCCCCTGTGAATGCGCCCTTCTCGTAGCCGAACAGCTCACTCTCGAGCAGTGTGTCGGGGATCGCCGCACAGTTGATGGCGACGAATGGCTTGTGCGAGCGCCCCGACAGGCGGTGCAGGGCGCGCGCCAGCAGCTCCTTGCCAGTGCCGCTCTCGCCCAACAGCAGCACGGTGGTGTTGGTAGGGGCAACCTTTTCGACCGAACGGCACAGGCTGCGGATCGCATCGCTTACCCCAATGATACCTTCGAGCGCCATCGCGCCGGTGCGCTCGCGCAGCCGCCAGTTCTCCTCCTCCAGCTCGCGGATGCGCAGCGCGCGGCGCACGACGATCGAAAGCACTCCCGCATCGAGTGGCTTGTGATAGAAGTCGGCCGCGCCGAGGCCTACCGCGGCGACCGCGAGCTCGCGCGCATCGTGCTCGGTCATAGCGATGATCTTGGTGTCGGGCGAGATGTTGAGGATCTGCCGCAGGAGCTCGAGGCTCTGCGCCGCCACCGCCGGCTTGTGTGCGGTGCCGAGATCGAACAGCACCACATCGGGCTCGGTGCGGCGCACGGTCGCGAGTGTCTGCTCGGAGGTTTCGCATACCGTGACGTCGAGGTCGGAGAACACCGCCTCGAGCTCACGCCGCAGGGCGCGATCGTTCTCGAGGATCAACAGCTTGCGGCGCTGCATCGCGGCAGCCATCAACGCGCTCCCTTGCCGAACAGGACCACTTCGGCAGTCTGGATCAGAATGGCCAGATCGAACAACAGGCTGTTGTTCTTGATGTAGTACAGGTCGTACTGCAGCTTCTCGAGCGCATCCTTCTCCGAGGAGCCGTACGGATAGCACAGCTGCGCCCAGCCGGTTATGCCCGGTTTGATGCAATGGCGCTGTACATAATATGGAATCTTCTCGGCCAGCTGGGCCACGAATTCGGGGCGCTCGGGCCGCGGACCGACGAAGCTCATGTGGCCTCGCAGGACATTGAACACCTGCGGCAGCTCGTCGATGCGCAGTTTGCGAATGATCGCGCCGACACGCGTCACGCGCGGATCGCCGTGCTGCGCCCACTGCGCACCATTCAGCTCGGCATCCTGCCGCATGCTGCGAAACTTCAGCACCTTGAAGACTCGTCCACCAAGGCCCACGCGCTCCTGCCGGTACAGCGCCGGCGCCTGCCAGCCATCTTCGATCTTGATGGCGAAGAACGTAAGCGCCATGGCCGGCAGCGCTACTATCAGCACGCCGAGGCTCGCGAGCACATCCAGTGCACGCGAGGAGAAAAGACGCAGCGGGTCGCGCCGAAACCCCTGGCCGAAGATCAACCAGCTGGGGTTCAGCAGGTCGATGTGCACGCGACCGGTCTCGCGCTCGAGAAAGGTGAGCAATTCCGTAACATCGATGCCGGCCAGACGGCAGTCGAGCAGCTCAGGGATCGGAAAGCCACGCCGCCGGTCATCCATCGCCACGACAACCTCGGTAATGGCGAGACGCTCGCACAGCGCGCACAGATCGCCGTCGGACTCGAGCACGCGCTCGCTGGGGACAGCGCGCTCTTCGTCTGCGGGCTGCACGAAGCCTACCAGTGCAAAAGCGTGGCGATCCGCAGCACGACGCAGCCGGGTGAGTGCGGCAGCCGCATAACCGGCGCCGTAAACGAGCACGCGCCGCTTGAAGATGTCCTCATCGGCGACGCGCGCGAAGATCAGGCGCGAGGTAAGCACCCCACCGACGGCGAGGATGACCGCCAGTGCTGCCACGCCGCGGAACATGTGCTGACCGGGCGGAGTCATGTAGAACAGCAGCGCGGTGGCACATGAGGACACGAACAGCGCCAGCAGCAGACGCGCCAGAATTCCGCTCAGTTGCGTGCGCTGTCGCGAGTTGTAAAGGCCGAAGGCAAGCAGGCACGTCACCACGATGACGCTGAAGGCGACACCACGCGGCCAGAGGGGACCGAACTCCTCTGCCAGCTCGGGCAGGCGGCTGATGCCCACCTGGAAGCGGATGCACACCGCGGCATACAGCGCGAGGAAACACAACGATCCCTCGATGAGCGCAAGCACTGCGAGGGATGCTGGTATGTATTGCCCGAGGATCCGGACGCGCATGGAGAGCTGGAGTACCTCAAGCCGACACAGCTGGTGTGCGAAACTTTACACGATCGTGTAAAGCAAAACTCATTGTCAGGCGGTCGCGGGGGGAATTTGTCTTAATGTGCCGACACCAGCGCCACGGCCGAAACCGGCAACCGAACCGCAGCAATCTAGTGTGCGCGGTCGTGCCAGCGGTAGAGCGGTGGCAACACATAGCCTCTGAGCACCTGCACACTGCTCAGATTGCGGCGCGACTGACTCAGACGACTCTTGTAGTCGCCGCGCTTTCCGAGACCGGCGAGGAAGTCGTAGGTGCTTACCCCGCGCTCGGCTGCGGCCTCCATCGCGTGACCGAGATGTATCAGCCCGAGGGAGAGCCTGCGGCTGAAGGAGGGATCGAATCCCAGGCTGATGTTGTATTGGTGCGCGCCCTTGCGTATGTCATACAGCACCGACACCACCTGACCCCCGACGCGCAACCGCGACAGGGCCAACTCCCCACGGCTTGCCAGGCGGCCCGCGAGTCGTGTGTGGAAATCCAAACCCGCGTCGGCGAATGCCGGTCGCTCCCAGCGGAGCTCGTGCAGGCGATTCAGGTCGCTTAAGCCCCCCGCGATCTCCGCAGCCGACAGGAGCTCGAAGCTCACCGTGCCCTGCTCCGCGAGGCGACGGCGCAGGTTCCAGAGGCTGCGGCGCGTCGATTGCCCCAGTCTACGCAGATAGTCGCCGAAGCCGGGACTGAGGTCGGCCTGATAACTGACCAGGTGGTCGAGATCGCGAACATACTGCGGCTGCCCCCCGTCAGGTTGGGCGAACGCTTCACACCACTGATTCCCCGCGGCGGTGAAGCCGATCACTGATTCGCTCCACGCATGCTCGCTAAGCAGTGCCTGCGCACAGGCACGCCTCACTGTGTCGGTCTCTGCAGCGACGGCGATGACATCAAGGTATTCCGAGATCGCCGCTCCGGGATCGCGCCAGGACAGGCCCATCAGCTGCACCGACGTTGCGGGCAGCACTCCGCTGCGCATCACGCGGCGGCGATAAAGCGGCGCGACGCCGACCAATTCGCTGCCACGATAGAACGCCATGATCTCGGGCACAGCCGACAGAATGGGCGCGAAGCAATCCCACCACAGCGTCAACCAGTCCCATGACAGGAACAGTGCATCGGCGTTGGAACGGGCGAGCAGCCTGCTCCAGGCCGCCTCGCTGGCGAACCAATCCGCGATACTCCACCTGCGTAGCGTCAGCGCGCCATCGCACGCCGGCTCGCTGAACACTGCATTTCCGCCGCCGCCCATGACCTATACGTCCATCGATACCGCGCTACCCCGTCAGTCTCTGGCCTGCGAGTGCTGCCGCAATGCTGTGCCTGTTTGGGCCTCCTCTCAATGGTACGGCGACTGCGTGCTCAGCGGGGAGACCGGTGTCAGCGCAGGAAAAGCCTGAGTCATGGGCGCTTGCGCGCCGATGAAGGCCCACGAGGCCGTCACACCGATCTGATTGTCGCTGTACACGCCACTCTGTTTGGAATACGTGTAGATGAAACGCAAGGCGAGCCGCTCACCGACCTGCCAGCGCAGATCCGTCAGCGCGCCATATGTCTTCGCTGTCTGGCCAGCGACAATCTCGGTGCCCCCAGTCGGGGGCGGGGCACCGACTTGCTCCTGACGCTGATAGCTCACTCCTATATCCCAAATGAGCACCGGACTCAGCTGTCGGATCAGCAGCGCATTCGCCTGCTTCACATCGCGGTCGTTGGCCGTGGTCAGCACGTAGTGCTCCTTGTATTCCGCGAGGCCGATAGCGAGCGAGGTGCGGGACGCCTGAAAGTGCCAATTCACCCCGAACTGGCGCTGCCTGAATGCCTCGCCGGAGGCGGTGCGCGACGGGGCGTAGACGGGCGCCGCCTGGGCGAACCCCAGCCGGAAAGCCGACGCGGCGTCGGTGAACTGCTGCGATGCGGTCAGCGCAACGCGCTGGCTGGGTGTGATGAGCCTGGAAAGATCGAGTGCATAGATCGGTGTGTCGAACTTCTCGGTCTTCAGCGTCTCCCTACTGCCACCGGGGCCTTCGACAGTGGTGAGTACGTCGTACACGTGCACCTGCTGATATCCCCCGGAGATGTCGAATACAGTGCGACCGTTGGAGAGCTTGTAGCCAACGGACGCGCTGCCGTTTGAGAAATTATTGTTCTCCACCTGGTCCTTGAAGTCGACCTTCTCGTACTCACCCTTGATGTACAGACTCGCGGCCTCGCTGAAAGCACGGTCTATCCTCAGATCGCCCCCATAGCGGTGGTTATCGATATTGACGTACCGCGGCGATGAGGAGCTCGAGGCGAGATAAGAATAGAGTGCATCGAGCGTCACCGAGGTACGCAGCGTCGGACGCATCGTGAAGCGTGGACCCGTGGTGATGTAGTTGACGTTCTCAAGATTATCGGGCGTCACGGGTGCATACGAATTGATCTGCACCTGGGTATAGGTTTCCCGCACACCCCATGAAAAGAAACCGGGCAAGACCTTCAGGAACGCCGTCCCGTCGAGGTACCCGGTCGGTGAGGTCGCATATGCCCCGCCGAGGTACTTCAGCAGCGCGAGATTGGAAGCCAGGCGGTAGTCAAACCGGCCGCCCTCGCCGGAAGTGTCCCCGGTCAGTCCCAGCAGCAGCAGCGTCTCGCCCGCGCCGTTTGCCGTGCGCTGCACGTTGTTGGTGTAGATCACTCCGCCGTCAACGGCGAGGTGGTTACCGGGGTAGAGATACGCTGACTGGGACATCAGGTTCTGGCCGGTGAGCAGTGTCACCTGGGCCGTTGCGGGAACCGTTACCAGTGTGAGCCACAAGCCCAGCGCCCCGCGGTACCGCGGGCGCGGCCCCCCAGGCCGCATGTTCAGCGCAGAAGCCACGGCGGCTTACTTAACCGCTGTCCGCCTGCTCGTGCCACTTCGCACCGGAGCCGTATTCGTAGTAATAGCCCGAATGCGAATGCCGGGTGGTCTGATTGAGCACGAGGGAGACCGGCTTGTCCTCGGCCAGCGATTCCAGTGCATCGAAGACCAAGTGCTGAGGTGTCTGATCCGCCTGTACGACAAGAACCACCTGTCCCGCGAAGTGGGCCAGCGCCTGGGCTTCAGTCGTCACCAGGAGCGGTGCCGAGTCAAAGAGCACCAGTCGTGCAGGATTGTCAGTGCCCAGCCTGGACACCACCTGGTGCATGCGCGCACTCGCCACTAACTCGGTGGCGTTCGCCTCCTGATGGCCGGCGGGCAGGAAGGAGAGCCCCGGGAGATCAGTCGGCAGGATCGCCTTTTCCGCGGCGATCGTCGGATCCTTGACGAGGTCGAGGAGCCCCGGCCGGCTTTCGAGCCCGAGGATCTGTGTGAGGCGGGGGTTCACGAAATCGCCGTCTACGAGCAGTACCGTGACGTCCTCCTCGAGGCGCATGCTGAGGGCGAGGTTCAGCGACATGAATGTCTTCCCCTCCCCCGGAACGGCACTCGTGATCATGATGATGTTGCCGCTCGCGAGCTGAGCCACGCCGCGGCCCAGCGCGTTATTGATCAAAGGACGCTTGATGCGGCGGTACTGCTGGGCGATGTCATGCTCCTGGTGCGCCGGAGGGAGCATGCCCGCAGCGCGCAGGGTGTTCGGGTCGATGACCAGGGCCGTATCCGGCGCAGCCGCGTCCGCCGGCGATTCGCGGCGCCGGGCCGCGCCCGCGGCCATCACGGTACCGTAGCCTTTTCCGTCGGACGCGGCGGGGGTGGTGCTCAGCGCGCCCTTACCCTGCAGCCGTTTGAGGGTGTTCTCGATGACGCTCATGCGATTAGCGCGTGAAGAAAGTGCGAAGTGAAATCATCCGTCAGCAATGTGACGATCGCCAACAGAATGAGAAGCGCAGCACCGAACGAGTAGGCCCACAGGGCGCGTCTCCCGGCCTCCCGGTGCCGCTCCACCCACGTCATACTCACGCTGCCCAGCACCGGGAGCTGCGTAGCGTCTGTCAGCTGGCGAGGAGAGGTGAACACCGGCCGCAGCTGGTGCATGAGGTATGCGACGCCGAGGCCGATGGCCAAGCCGGCGGCGAGCACCTGGAAGATCAGCTTAGTGCGGTTGGGGAAAACCGGCTGGGGATCCACCGTAGGGGGGTCGACCACTTCAAAACGCACGACACCGGTGGCGTCCGCCTTATCGGACAGCTGCGCGCGACTCAGACGGTCTACCAGCGCCTGGTACTGGGTATGGGTAACGGAATAATCGCGATTCAGGCGCTCATACTCCGCCTCCACCTGCGGCGCGATGTTGATCAACTTGCGGAGCTCAGTGATCTTCTTTTCCTGATCGGCAACCTGTTGCCGGTCCGCGGCCACCTCCACATCGATCTGGCTGAGCTGAAGCTTCATGCCCTGGTAGACGGGATTGGCCGCGAGACCGGAGGCGGCAATCGCACTCTGATCGCCGTGTCGCATGGCCTCGAGCTCGGATTTCTGACGCGCCTTGAGATCCTCGAGCTCGCGGCGTGCGAGGATCACATCCGGATGCTTGTCGGTAAAGCGCAGCAGCAAATCATCGAGATGCGCCTGAGTCTCGCGGATGGCGCTCGCGGTGTCGATGGGACCCCCTGATCTGCCCGCCGCCGGACCCATGACCGGCATTTCGCCGGCAAGCTGCCGGTGCAGCTCCTCTCGCTTTTGTTCGGCAATCGTCAGGGCAATGTGGTCCCGGTCGAGCTGATCCGTCTCCGCATGCAGCCGCGCAAAGTAGTCACCGCCCGTGGCACCCGGTACCAATCCGGCATGCTCGCGCTTGAAGTCGGCTAGACGCTCTTCCGCGGCCGCGAGCTTCTTGTCGTAGTCGGCGATCTGCTGGGTGAGAAACTGCTGAGCCTGCTCCGAACCCTCCTGAGACCCGCCGAGGGCGTTGGCGAGGAACAGCCGCAGGAGTTGGTCGACTACCCGGCGCGCACCCGCGACGCTGCGATCCGTGTAGATGATGGTGTAGAGATCCGCGGGCTCTTTCTTTTGCAGAGCCTCGCGGTCGTTGGTCGCTTCGACCTCCAGTCTGTCACGCAAGTGCATGACGATGTCTGCCTGTGCTTCGGGCGTTGCACTCGCGAAACCCGGTATCGCGAGACGCGCCACTTTCTCCAACTGCGGACCACCGAGCAGCGCCTGGCGCACCTCCTCGGCCTGGGATGCAATGTTGGATTCAACTGCGATTCCCTGGGTCACCTGGCTCAGCCGGGTGCGGGTGTCCACGTAGACACGGGCCCGAGCGCTGTAGGTGTCCGGAAGCGCCAGTACGACCAGCCAGCCGAGCACACACACCACCCACGCCACTAACATTGCGGTGCCGCGGAACCGCCAGACGCCGCGGATCTGCTCGAGAAGGAGGTCGAATGTGTGACGCATGGGTGTCAGAAGATTGACTGTGGCACGACCAGGACATCGCCGGGCTTGAGCAGCGCGTTCTGCTTGACGTCTCCGCTGTTCACGAGGTCACCGACCTTCACGTGAATGGTAGTTTCCCTGCCGTTCTCGATACGCACGATACGCGCACGGTTGCCGGAAGCGAACTGGGTGAGCCCACCCACCGCCAGGATGGCATCGAGTACACGCATTCCCTCACGGTACGGCAGCGCCGAGGGATGCTGCACCTGTCCGACGACCTTTACCAGACTGAAGGCGCTGGCCGCGCTCGTGATGATGATGTTGACCTTCGGCGCACGCACATACTCGGACAGCACCTTCTCCATGTCACGAGCTAGCTGCGGCGGGGTCTTGCCGACCGCAACCATGTCCTCGACGAGCGGCGTGGATATCTTCCCGTCTGGTCTAACGGGCACGGTCACCGACAGCTCGGGATTGCGCCATACGAACACTTCGAGCGCGTCGCCGGGTCCGATGATGTAGTTGCTGTCGGGGGCCTTGAGTTCGGTGGAACTGGGTGTGGGGGTCGGCGCGGGAGTTGGAGCAGATGCGCAGCTGGCGATGAGCGGACTTAACATCAGCCAGCCGACCATCAGCAGTGCCTTCGGGCGTCCCATCGCTGTTCCTGTATCTTCCTGTATCCCCGAAAAGTTAGCGTATCAGAAGCGTGCCAGCGCAGCTTACTCAAAGCGTGGTTTGTTTAGTTTGCCCTGCCTTTCATGACTGTCAGTTAAACAGACCGTCTCCCCGTTACGACATAAAGCTTGGCGGTCACGCCGCGAGACACCCTAACGCATCCCGCTGTGCGCTACGAAATCCTGTAGCGTCCCACGTGCGCTAGCGCAGTCGACGTGGCACGCCGTTCGGAACGCGATCAACCCCGCCGGTGGTAGCCACACCAGCGCGTTGACCCCGTACCACAACTGTTGAGTCAAAGGACCAACCAGGTTATGTCCGTCGATCCGGTAGCGCCACCAGATGAGTGAACGTGCCCCCGCCCGATCAGCAACCTCGGCTTCGCGAAACCGGCCTGCAGCGCTGCCGATTACCTGCTCAGCACGGGTCAGCAACCCATCGCCGGTCAAGGAGCTGGTCTCGCCCACGAGCTCCGCGCCCTGGCGCTGCGTGCGGTAGGCAACGCCCAGAACCTCAACGGCTTCTTCCCCGGTGCTGCCGAAAGCGTGCCGCTGCAGCTCGTCCGCACCGGCGAATATCGGTTGCCAGCCGGAACGCACATCGAGCGGCACGGCATGCCAGGGTGGCTGTGGATTCAGCAAAGCCGCAGGGTCTGCCAGCGGCGGCGCCGGCCGCGACATGCGTAGTGCCGCGTTGAGCAGCGGGAGCGCGAGAAGGATGGCCGCCGCGGCTACGAAACCGGCGAGCTGCGCGCGAGCTCCGCCGCCCTGTGGCGCCGGCGCGGCTGACGGCGGCGCTAGCTCGGGTCCAAGAAGTGGCGCGAGCCAGAAGAACACGAACAACGTGACGGCGAACACGCACCAGCCGAAACCGTAATGACTGACGCGCACCAGATAGCTCTGCATGTCGGTGAGATAGCCGGCTTCGATCACCGTATACACGCGCACCCAGTTTGCAAGCAGCGCCAGTCCCGCCATCAGAGCCAGCTGCCGCAGGCGCACGCGCCAGGGATCGCCCCGCTGCTCACCGTACAGCGCCGCGATCGCGAGGCCCACGATCATGAAATGCAGACCGCTGCAGCCCTCCTCGATTACGAACGTGCCGTTGGGAATATGGATGACGTCGCCCACAATCGATGAAGTCGGTCCCGTCACCGCAAGTGTGCCCCGCATCACCTGCACAGTCAGGTTCTGCAGCGGCGTGCCATACCAAATGTTCACCGCGAAGTAGAAGTACGCGACCGGGAACAACATCACTCGGCCTACGGTCCAGCCAAAAGCTGCCGTCACGGCGAGCCAGAAGATCAGCGGCTGAAGCGGAACTTCGAGACCCTCGATACTCGCCCGGTAGGCGATGAGCCAGGCAAGGATGGCAAGCGCGAGCGCCACCATGGCAAGCCGTGACGGGTGCACCGGTGCACCGGCCAGCTCGCGCCGCGAGCGCACCACCAGCGCGATGCAGATCACGAGAATCAGCCAGCCGTGTGTATAGGTGAGCTCAGCCTTGTCCCACCACTTCTGGCGGAGGAAGACCGTGCTCGGCCAGTAGACGAGCGCAACACCACATGCCAGTGCGGCAATCCAATATAACCGCACGTAACGGCCCGGCTGCATCCACTTATCTTACGTCGCGCAGAATGGAGAGGAGCGTCGGCCCGAATCAGCACGGGCGGTGGACACCATCGCTAAGAGTGCGCGGTCAAGGGTGACCCTTCAGGTGATCGTCTTGGCCACCACGTCAGACAACGGGCTTTCGGAGCCGTCACTGGCGAGAGCCCTGACGGCAAAGTACCAGGTGCCAGGCTCCAGATCGTCTATGACATAAGTCTGGAGCCCGACGCTGATCTTCACGCTCTCGCTGAGGGCCTCGGGACTCGAACCGTAGTAGACGCGATAGCCTGCCAAGTCCATCAAGGGCGTGCCATTGGTGTTTGAGGTGGGGGCCTCCCAGGAGAGCGTCGCTGTGCGGCTTGTGCCGCTCAGATCTTGCGGCGTGTTCGCAGGCGCCGCAGTGGGTCCTGGGTCAATACATCCCGAAAGAAGGGATGCGCCGGCAAGGCAGGCTCCAAGCACACTTAGCTTGTTTTTCAAGGCAAGCCCCCCCGCGACCGGTGTGCACAACACCAGCCAAGCGTCCGATCGAAGAAAGATCTGCGCGGCGCAAGCAGAGCCGCAACAGCGTCACACCAGAGGGAGCAAGGCTCATGCCATCGGTGGAAACTCTTTATTCTTCAGTGGCTTCAGCTACCTGAGGGAGAGCTCGAGCGTGACGCTGCGTCGCATCATGACGACGCCTTGATCTGTGGCGGAGCTTTTGACGCTGGCAACTAGTTGATAGTTGTTGGAATTGTTTCTGTCGCAGTGCAACGACGCCAGTGACGCGGCGCCTGTCGATCGCGTCACCTTGTGACGGTGGTCACAGTGTGATAAGTGTGTTCTCGAGCTGGCGCGACTGACAGAGCCAGCTTAGTAAGCTCTGCGACGATGGACGTCGGTGGAGTTTACAAAACGGGGATTCGCAGAGCTTTGCTTATGTAAAGGAGCTTCTGCAAGCCTCTGAGGATGAAACGATTATGT
>Ga0306920_100002518_pt1 | contig 23142 bp, 19 predicted proteins | sample flu12Cox44000170_FD_204666 | JGI IMG/M metagenome (GOLD analysis project Ga0306920, IMG submission 204666) | Lab enrichment of tropical soil microbial communities from Luquillo Experimental Forest, Puerto Rico - flux4day.12C.oxic.44.000.170 (v2)... | ecosystem: Environmental > Terrestrial >...
GGCTGGTGGGGTGAGGAGCCGCCGTTCCATACCCCCGTCTTCGTGCTCACCCATCACGTCAGGCCCTCGATCGAGATGAAGGGCGGCACCACCTTCCGCTTCATCGACGCCAGCCCGGCGGAGGCGCTTGCGGCGGCCAAGGAGGCCGCAGGCGGCCTCGACGTCCGCATCGGCGGCGGCCCGGCCACCGTCCGCCAGTTCCTCGCCGCCGGCCTGATCGACCACATGCACGTCGTGGTCGTGCCGATCCTCCTCGGCCGCGGCGAGTCCCTCTGGGACGGCCTGGAGGGCCTGGAGGAGCGCTTCGCCATCGAGTCGGTGAGCTCCCCCAGCGGCGTCACCCACGTCACGTTCACCCGTCGTTAGCCGCGCTCAGGCCTGCCTCCTCGGACAGGGGCGAGGTCTGGGCCGGGCCGCGCTGCGCGGCTCGCTGATTTGCTGCCGGATGTCGATGGCGCGAGCGTGCCTGGCACCAGCCGGGAGCGTTGGTGCCTCTGTGCTCAGGGACTCGTCGTCCCGCTGGCGGGCACGGTATGCCTTCGACTTGCAGGCGCCGGAGCAGTACCGGGCCTTGCGGCCACCGTGAGAGCGGTCGCGGTCGGGGATCTGCCCGTCGCATACCGGGCAGCGGGCGGCAGCGGTCACGTCCGGGCTGGTGTTTCGTGACGTGACGGAACGGGCTGCAGCGTGGTCCTGCGGCTGACGTCGGCGGCGTAGGCGGCCCAGTCGCCGCTGGAGGCGCGCTGCCATGTGACGGCGACGTTGATGTGGATGCCGAGCATGCGGGCGAGGATGGCAGCCGGGACCTCGGCGGCGAGCTGGAACAGGGCGGTTGAGCGGGCTGGCCCCGGCTGGATGCCGATCTGGTGGAGGCGCTCGGCGAGACGGTAGGGGCTGATGGGCTGGCCCGGGCGCCCGCCGGGCAGCAGCCAGGGCGAGGCGCCGTGGTCGCCGATGGTGGCGTGGCCCTGGCGGGTAGCGATCAGGTGCCTTGCCAGGCCGTCGAGCGGCTCGGGAAGCAGGACGGGTTCCTGGCCGAGGTGAAGGAGTACCCGGTCATCGTTGGCGTGGACATTATCGAGGGTCAGTCGGCTGATGGCTGCCGGCTGCTGCGCGTAGAGCAGGACGAGGAGGCCGGCGAACCGGTCTTCGGGCTTGAGGGCCTCCTCGTGGAGGAGCCGACGGGCCTGATCCCAGCGGGCTTCGGTGTCGAGGGTGCGGGTGGGCCCGTTCCAGCGGGTGGCGGGGAAGTCCAGGCGGGTGTGCTTGCGGCTGCGGGCCCAGCGGACGAAGTGCCCGGTCCGGCCTTTCTGGGCGGTGCTCGCGCTGGCCATCCAGGTGTCCAGGTCGCCTTGAGCGCAGGTGGCCAGGGCGAGGTCGTGCGCGTCAAGCCAGTCCAGGAACGCCATCGCCGCGGTGACGTTCTCCTTGGCGGTGGAGGCCTGGTGCTGGGTGGCCGGGGTGGCGCGGGCCCGCTGGCGCAGCCGGCGTAGCACGTGCCAGGTCGCGTAGGAGTGCAGCAACTGCTTCTGGCCCGCGTCGGGGCGGGCGGCGACGGCCTGCCGGATCCAGCGCTCGAGCCGGGTGAGGTGCTCGTCCCGGGCGGGGAGGGCGCCAGAGGCGACCAGGACGCTGCGCAGGTGCCGGAGGGTCTTGCTGTCGGGTAGCTCGTCCAAGGCGGCATGCGTGAGCGGGCGGTGCCCGGTGAGCAGGACGCGGACCTTGTCGCGGCGCATCCACCCCAGGGCGATTCCGGGCCGGCCGGCGTCGGCGATGGCCTGCCTCAGCGGTTCCAGGCCGACGCGGGTGCGCCCGGTGCCGGGGTCGGCCAGCAGGTGATCGACCTGGTCGCGGAGATGGCAGCGGCGGCATGCCCCGGCCAAAATCCGTCCCGGGGTGCCGCACCCTGGACAGGCCTTCCAGAAGCTGGCGTCGGGAGCCGCGCAGCCGGCGCAGAGCGGCTGGTCGCGGGTTCCTCCCTTGGCCGGGGCGAGGTTCCCGCAGCGCGAGCAGGTGGCCCAGGAGCTTGCGCAGGCCGCGCACCAGGGCTTGCCAGTGACTTTGGAGATCATGCACGGGACCGTCCGGCCGCAGACAGTGCAGGTCAGGACCTGGCGGGGGTTGCAGCTGCCGCAGACCGGCCCTTCCGGGATGCGGGTGTCGACTCGCTGCCGGCGCCCGCAGCGGACGCAGTCCTCTAGATTGGCCGGGTCGCTGATCAGGCAGTACGCGCATATCGGCTGCCCGCCGGGATCCCGGGATGCCGGCTCGGACGCCCGACCGCAGCGGCCGCACGGGACGGCGCGGGCGCGGGCGGTGCAGGCGCGGCAGGCCCGCTGCCCGTTTACCACCTTGCTCAAGGCGACCACGCGCCCGCAGAACGGGCAGGCGGGGCGCTTGATCCGGGTGGCTCCCGCCTCGCAGAGCGCGTCGATCAGCCGCAGGATCATCGGGAAGGCTGCCCTGGCACCGTCTCCGGTGAGCAGCCCCGGTTCCTCGTCCAGGGCCCAGGCCAGCTTCTGCAAGTGCGCGGCCTTGGTGACGACCTGCCCGAGCACCGCGTTCACGATCCCCGCGTCCAGGCCAGGGTCGGCCGAGGTGATGATAGCGACCAGCAGGTCTCGCGGGTCGCGGGGATCGCGGTCGGGGCAATCGCTGCAGCGCGGCCGGCCGTGCCGGTCCCGGAAGGTGGCCTTGCGCGCGTTCCCGCAGCCGGCACAGGTCTCGGGCCGGGTGAAGCAGGGCGAGCAGTACCAGTGGTCGCCGCGGCGCTGCATCGAGGAGATCTGCCGCACGCACTCCGCGCACCGGGGCGCGGGCACCCCGGCGGCTCCTGCCGCCCGCAGCGCGAGCAGCAGGTCCCCGGCGGCCTTGCTCGCGGGCGAGCGCCCGGTCGACAGGACCGACGCGTCATCGGCGAGCTCGGCCGCCAGGCGGCGACGCTTGGCCCGGCCGCCGCCGGCCTGCTCGACGACCCGCCGCAGCGTCCCCGCCTCGATCGCCGGGTCAACGGCGGCCACCAGGGCCACGATAGTGCCGACCGGGTCAGGGACTGCCTCATCGGCCGGGGTCATGACCCGGCCGGGGTGATCCGGGCCCGCTTCGGCCGCAACGCCCCGACCCCCGCGCCGGCCTCGCCGCCGGCGGCCCTGGCCTTCCTGGCCTGCTCCGCCACCGCGACGGGCTCGATGAGGTCGTCCATCGAGCAGTCCAGGATGTCCAGCAGCGCCATGAGGATCTTCAGGCTCAGCCGCTCGGGACGCTCCACCACCAGCCGGTAGACCTGGCTCGACGACAGCTTGATCTCCCTGTCAGCCAGCGGCCCGATCAGATCGGTGGTGGAGAACATGCCGCGGGCGGCCATCACCTGGCGAAGGTGCCACTTGTAGTCGAGCCTGGCCGCCATCAGCGCCCTCCTCTCGTCGTCGGCTGGCCCAGTGCCGGCGCGAGCGCCCTGCGCAGCGCAGTGTTCATGAAATCGCTGCTCACGTGCGTGTAGACCGCCGTCGACGAGTCCGCCTCATGCCCCACATTGACCTGGATGAACCGGCGGTCAACCCCATCCTCTGTGAGATGGCTGACGTAGGCATGCCTTGTGGAATGGGGGGTCAGGGCCTTCGGGAGACCGAGCGCGTCCCGGTAGGCCACGAACCTCGCGTTGATCTCCGAGGGCTTGACCCGCCCGCCGCGCTCGGTCACCCACAGCGCCGGGTGGTCCCCGCAGCCGAACCGCGGCCGGACGTTCTCGACGTAGTCGGCGACCGCCTCCACCGCCCAGCCCATCACCGAGGCCACGTTCCGCCGCCGCGGCGGCTGCCCCTTCTTCGCCTTGCCGTAGCGCACGTTCAGCATCCCGTACCGGCCGAACTCCGGCGCCGCCGGGTTCCGGCCCCAGTCCGCCAGGTCCAGCTTCGACGTCTCGGTCCTCCGAAGGCCCCACCCGTACATCACCTTGAACAAGGTCGCGTCCCGGTAGGCCGCCAGAGCCCCCTTTCGCCTGCCGTTTACCGCCCGCTCGACCTGCTCGTCGGCGTAGTCGAGGAACTTCTGCATCTCCTCGCGGGTGAACGGCCGCGCCTCCGGGTCGCCCTCGTAGTCGTTGAGGTGCGCAATGGTGTTCCACTCGTGGCAGATCGCCACCGGGTGCTTTCCGGGGCCGAACTCCTCCTCACACGCCGCGGTCCAGCCATACCGCGCGTCCACGAGGAACTCGGTGAACTGCCGCAGCGTGCACTGATACGAGCGGATCGTCGACGGCGCGAGGTGCTCCTCAGCGGTCAGGTGCAGCGACCACTCGTCCATATGGCCTGGCGACCACTGCCACGGGTACTCCCCGGCGAACTCGCCGAACCGGCGCACCAGCCGCTCCCGCGGCGCGACCGTGTCCTCCCGCAACCCCCGCGCCGCCTGCTGAGCCCGCCAGCCCGACAGCATCGCCTCGAACATCGCGTCCTCCGGACGCAGCCGCGCCACCCCGGACACCAGCTCCAGGTGCGCCGCACCAGCTAGGCCGTCCCGCCCCATCCCGTCCTCCAGCCCCACAAACCGCTTCCGTTTAAAGGCAGGATCATGCACCACACGGGACCGTCGCGCAACCGGCCAGGTCAGGCGGCGCCGGCCGCCAGCGACCCGCGGCTATTACCGAACCCCGCTCATCAGGCGACCAGCGCAAACGCGCCCATCTGATGCAATTCCCGAGGGTTCGTATAGATCGACGTGGTCGAGGCGTGCTCGTGGCCGGCCTGCTGCTGGATTATCTTTAGCTGTTCGGCATTCCAGGGCTGTGACCAGCCGGTTTGCGTTGTGCACGCTGTTCGCGACGGCAGGGGCCGGTGCATGGGGTGGCCTTTCCTCACGGGTCGATCGTTACCGAGTTGCGGCGGGCGGCGGTTCTCGCCGCCCTGGTCTCGAGGTTCGCCGTGGCCCGGCGCTCGCCCAGGGCCTGGGCGAGCTGGGCGCGGAGGACGCGGTTCTCCTCGGCTAGGTGCCGGATCCGCTCGTTGGCGGCCTCAAGTCTTCGCAGCAGCGATGCGTCAGACGAGCGCTGGCGGGCTGGCACGGGTGTCGCTGGTGCCCGGCTGCTGACGGCGCGGAGCTGTTCGATCTCAGCCCTGATGTCGGGCTGGGCGTAGAGCCAGGAACGGGAGACGCCGGCCGCGGTGGCGACCGCCTCGAAGGTGACGGGCGCTCCCTTGGCGTCCAGAACGCGCAGGGCCTGGACCGCCTTGGCGCGGGTGAACTCGCGCCGCTGCCTGGCAGCGGCGATGATGTGGCGGGTGTTGTCAGCTCGCACCGGCCGCCTCCTGCTGGCCGGTCTCCGGGTCTGCTTCCAGCGTGCCGATGATCTTGTCGAGGTTGCCGAGGACCTGCCGGTTCATCTCGCCCAGCCGGGCCTGGCCGCGTGCCTCAGCCGCGGTGATGATCTGCAGCACCTGCCGCCGGTGCTCGCGGTGCCGGGGCAGGAACTCGGGCGTGGTTATGAACATCGGGCATGTCAAACACGAATTCGCATGCGGGCAGTTTTTCTGCACCGGAAGGCCGCAGTAGCCGTTCGGCAGCGCCTGGGTGGCGCGGCCGAGCCGCTGCTTGGCCCAGTTCGCCTCGGCCAGCGGGCCGCCGGGGTCGATGGTGACGTCCTCGCCCTTGATGTTGACCTTGCGGGCTTTCTCCCAGTGCCGGCGGACGGTAGTGTCGTGGAGCCGGGCGTAGTGGGCTGTCATCTCGCCGCTGGAGTGGTCGAGCAGGACCCGCACCACTTCCTGGGGCACGTCCCGGTTGATGAGCCTGGTGCCGAAGGTGTGCCTCCACTGATGAGGGGTTAGGTGCACGGGCCGGCTGTGCTCGTCGCGGACGTCGCAGCGTTCCAGCCAGTCGCGCAGCTGCCCGCGGTAGGAGTGCGTGCTCAGCGGCCTGCGGCCGTCGGGATTCATCTTCGGGGCGGGGAACAGGCACGGAACCCCGTCTGGCCAGCGGGCCAGGATCCGCTGCTGCTGGGCGGTGATGCCCTGCTCGACTTCCTCGTCGATCGGGACAAGGGCCTCGCGTTTCATCTTGCGGTTGTCGTAGCGCAGGTAGGGGGCGCCGTCCTCGTCGCGGACGACGCAGTCGAACGCGATCTTCGTGGCGTCGCCGACGCGCAGCCCGCAGCGCATCAGGATGACAGTGAGCAGCCGGCTGCCGGGGTCGTGCCACCGGCCGAGGTTGGCCGGCAGCTCGACCTGGGCCATGATGTGCTCGGCCAGTCCGCGGGGTAGCCGCCTCTCCGGTTTCGGGAAGTCGTCGGGGTAGAAGGCCGCGCTGGCGGGCAGGCTGCGGTCCCACTGGTTCCGGCGGATCGCGTCGAGGAAGGCGCCGAGGGAGCTGATGTCGCGGCTGCGGGAGCGGACCGCGCGGGGATCGGTGGCCAGGTCGGCCAGGTAGCGTTCCAGAATCACCCTGTCGATGCCGGCCAGGGTAGTGACGTTCACCGGCGGGGAGTCCAGGAACCGGGCCAGCCGGGTCACTGCCTGGACGTCCACGTAGGTCTGGATCGGGCTGCGGCCGATGCTGAGCCGCCAGCGGGCGAACCGTTTGGCCAGCTGGCGCAGCCAAGGCTGCGGGATGCCGTCGAACCGGAGCCGCTTGCGGCCTTCGATCCCCAGCCGCCGGAGCTCCCACACGTCCCGGGGGAACTCTGCTTCCCAGCCGCTGCCGCTGTGGAGGTCCTCCAGACGGCCGTGAGCGTAGCGCAAGAAGGCCAGCTGCCCGTTCTTGCCGTGCCTGGCCGCGTGGTGCGCGTCGAAGAACTCGCTCCACTGCTCCGGTGGCCAGTCCAGCAGCGAGGACACCGGACTGGACGCGGCGAGCGCGATAACCGGGCGTGCGACGGCGGCCGGGGTCTTGACCTGCCGCTCGTCATGCCGGCACTGCAGCGCGTACTGCAGTTCCAGTTTCAGCTGCCGGCGGTCGCCCAGCGGCCGGAAGTCGAAGCGGTCGTCGCCGTAGGACTCGCAGAGCACCGTGAACTCGCCGAGGGGCGGGCGGCCTGCGGCTTCCCACCGGGACCTGTGCCCAGCGCAGAACGGCGAGCGGCCCTGCGCCCACAGCGTGCAGTACGTCAGCGCGCAAACGGGATGACCGGGATCATCCGCCGGCGTGAGGCCGGCCAGCCACGCCGCACGGTCCGGCTTTCCCGCTCGCTCCCAGAACCCCTGGTGCCGGGTGCACAGGCCCCGGCGGCTGCCGCCGTAACGGCAGCCCGCGACGAGGCAGGCGGACAGCTCCCTGCGCCCGAGGCCTTCGGGGGACGCCGCTGCCGCGAATGTCCCGATGTCGGGGCGGCCCTCGTCCTTCCACTGGTAGTAGTGGCCCTTGCAAAGCCCCCGGGTGCGAGGCTGCCTGACGCATCCCGGCACCAGGCAGGGCGCGGACTCGAAGACCAGGGCGCCCCGCTCGGGGACGTAGATGTCGACGCGGAACTCGGGGCGGACGACGGTCATGAGCTTGCCCAGCAGCCCGGGTCGGCCAGCAGTAGCGCTGACTGGCTCCAGAGCGGTCTGCGCGATGACAAGGTTCACAGCTTCACCTCCTGCCCGGTGAACCATCCGGCCGCCTCCAGCGCCCGGCGGGCGTCCTCGGCAGACAAATGACCGTAAATATCGGAAGTCGTGGCGATCGAGGAGTGCCCGAGCAACTTGCTGACCACCTCGATCGGCGTGTTCTTGCGCAGCAGCCGGGTGGCGTACGTGTGCCGGCACCAGTGCGGGTCGAAGTCGATCCCGGTGACCCGCCGCAGCCGCACGACCAGGTCGTAGACCGCCGGGTAGGTCCACGGCCGCCCGAACGGCTGCCCCCACAGATTGACGAAGACATAGTCCGAATCCAGGTCGCCGTACTCTTCGTGCAGGTAGTCGGCGTAGAGGCGGATCACCTCCGGGCTGACCGGGATGGTCCGCGGGCTCGCCGACTTGGCCCGGGCCCGGTTGTCGTTCACCCGCGGGGTGACCGTCAGCTCGCCCTCGGCGGCGGCCAGGTCCTCATGGCGCAGCCCCAGCGCTTCCCCGATCCGGACGCCCGAGTCCCACAGCAAGGCCCACAGCAGGCGGTCCCGCAGATGGGTGCACGCGTCCAGGATCGCCTGCGCCTGGGCGGCGGTCAGGATCACCGGCTGCCTGCGCGGGCTGCGCAGCTTGATCGGGCGTCTCCGTTCCGGCTCGCCCGCGCTCAGGTGGTAGAGGAACGGCTTCCAGCCCGACCGCCGCCGGGCAGGCTGCAGCTCGGTGACCAGGTCGCCGAGGTCGACCCCGTGCCGGGAGTGGAACGTGTAGAGCCCGCTCACCGCCGACAGCTTCCTGTTGACCGTGACGGCGGAGCAGTGATGCTCGGCCGAGGGCAGCATGGCCACCCCGCCCGCCCGGCCAGGCGGCGGCAGCCGGAGCCAGGCGACGAACTCGCCGAGGTCCTCCAGCCGGACCTCGCGCCAGTCCAGGCCCCGCACCTCAAGGAAGCCGAACCAGTCTTTCAAGTCGTGAGCGTAGGCCTTGACCGTGTTCGGCGACCGCTCGATATCGGTCAGGTAAGCCAGGTAGCGCTCGGCCGGCTCGACCGGGCCGCCCTCGTCGCCGAGGACCGTCCAGGACTCAAGCAACGAGACAGGCATCACCACGCGCTGAACAAGCATCGAACCTCCGGGTTATCTGCGTGACGGACGACCGCAGATAACCACTTCCAGCACGCAGGTTCCCACTCGTCTCAGCCTCGTGGCGCACGTCGTGGACACCCTCCGATGGGCTCAAGAGAAGCTGGACGAACAGCGGGTCCCAGCCGGCCTCGATCAGGTGGGTGACATACGAGCGGCGCAGCGAGTGCAGGTCCAGGCCCTCGTCCAGGCCGAGCGCGTCGCGGTACTCGCACAGCCGCTTGTGCAGGGTGCCCGATCCGATCCGCGGGCCGCGCTCGGACGGCCACAGCGCCGCGGATTCCGCGGCGGATGGCATCAGCGGCCGGGCCTCGCCGATCCACTGGGCCAGCACCTGCGGCACCCATTCCCACACGGTCAGCACGCTGCGGTGTTTCGGCGGCGATCCCTTCATCGCCTTGCCGAACCGGACCTGGCACACCCCGAACTCGCCGAATTCCAGCGCGTGCGGGTTCGGGCCCAGGTCGGCGACGTCGAGCATCGCCGCCTCGGTGCGGCGCAGCCCGAACCCGTAGGCCACCTTCAGCGCCGCTGCGTCCCGGAACGCCGGCAGCCAGCCCTTGCGCCCGGCGCCGCGGACGCGGCTGACCTGCGCGTCGGCGTGGTCGAACAGGGCTTGCAGCTCATTGAGGGTGAACGCCCGCTTGCGCGGGTCTGCCTCGTCCTGCTGGACGTGCACCGCGGTGTTCCACTCATGGGCCACCTGGACCGGGTGGCTGCCGAACCGGGCCTGGCACTGCCCGGGCCACCCGTAGGCCGGATCGGTCACGTACCGGCAGAACGCCGACACCGACGAGGCGTAGGACCGGACCGTCGACCGGCGCAGCCCCTTGATCCCGCGCAGCTCGCCCAGCCACTCATCCAGCATCCCCGGACCCCACTGCCACGGGAACGCGTCCGCGTGCGCGGCGAACGCCCGCACCATCGCCTCCCGGCGCCCGGCCGTGGCCAGCGCCAGGTTCCGGGCCAGCTGCTGCGCCCGCCACCCCTCCAGCATCGCCGCGAACACCTGCTCATCCGGATGCAGCAGCGGCACGCCCGCCGCCAGGTGCAGCCCCGCCGATCCCGGCGTCCCGTCCCGCCCCATCCCCATCACGACCACCCTCCGTCACTTACATCAGACGAAGGAATCTTTCACCAGATGTAGGCGGAGCGCAACCCTGCAGGCAGCCGCCCGGCGCAACGCCGGCCACCCTCCCGCCGCGATTTGCAAAATACGCCGGACTAAACAGCACCCAGCCTCATTCAGCACACCTCAGCGACACTATTCATAACCAGTCAGCACGCCGCATCGAAACCATTCCAGAGCTTCATCAGATGAAACCCGCGCTGGTAGAAGCAAGATATGCATAAACCCGGGATATGTATGGACCGGGCGCGGTCCATACATACACTGGCTGCAATAGCCAGTCCCGGGAAATTCCCTGGCGGGATTTGCGCCGTACGGGTGACGGAGGGCCTGGCGAGCAATACGGCCAAGGAGTGCACAATGGCTGATGCAATCGAGAACAGGACCGGCCACGCTGACGTGCAAGGGGGGCGCCGGCCGCGGCAAGGAAGCACACGGCCCTACCGGGTGGAGTTCTCGCTGACCGGTGAGGAATTCGAGCTGCTGGGGGCGGCAGCCGGGCGGGCTGGGCGGGCCCGGGGAGCGTATGCGGCAGAGGCGGCTCTGGCCGCCGCACGCGGCGGGCCTGTGGCCGCAGATACGCCATTGCGTGAGCTCCTCCGAGAGTTGATCCGCGCGTCCGGGCTCGTACGCAGGATCGGCGTGAACCTCAACCAGGCGGTGGCGAAGCTGAATGCCACCGGCCAGCGTTCCGGGGATCTGCTGCCCTATGCCGCGGAGAGCCTGCGGCGCGCGGAACGGCTCGATGCGGTGGCGGAGGAAGTCCGGAAGGTTCTCCGGTGATCTGCGGAACGCATTCCGGCGGGCCGCGGAGCATTCCGCCGCGTGTTCGATGTTCTGGGAGCGGCGGGTGATCGGGAAGATCACCGCGCCGCGTGGCGAGCGGGTCGAGCCGCTGATCTATTACCTGTTCGGTCCCGGACGGCGGGAGGAGCATACGGACCCGCACATCGTCGCCGGGTGGCGGCATCCGGCCGAGCTCGAGCCGCCGCTACGGGCTGATGGCCACCGGGACTTCCGGCGGCTGCTCGGACTGCTGAACCAGCCGCATGCCGCGATGGGCGCCTGGGCGTTGGCTCGCCCGGTCTGGCACTGCTCAATGCGGGCCGCGCCGGGCGACAAGATGCTGTCTGATGAGGAGTGGGCGCAGATCGCCTCCGACGTAATGGACCGCACCGGGTTGGCGCCGTCCGGGCAGGAAGACGATGCCGTGCGGTGGGTGGCGATCCGGCACGGCGATGACCACATCCACATCGTCGGAACGCTGGCCCGGCAGGACGGGCGCCGTCCCCAGGTGCACAACGACCGGTACCGGGTCCGCGAGGCGTGCCTGGCCGCCGAGCAGCGTTACAAGCTGCGACGGACCGCTCCCGGCGACCGCACGGCCGCGTGCCGGCCGACCCGGGCCGAGTCCGAGAAGGCCGCCCGGCGGGGCGCGGCGGAGCCGCCCCGAGTAACCCTGCAGCGCCAGGTCAGCACGGCGGCTGGGGCGGCGGCCAGCGAGCAGGAGTTCTTCGCCCGGCTCAGCCGGTCCGGCGTGCTGGTCCGCACCCGGAGCAGCACCCGCAACTCCGGCCAGCTCACCGGCTACGCCGTCGCTCTTCCGGGCGACACCGCCAGAGGCGGGGCGCCGGTCTGGTACGGGGGCGGGAAGCTCGCCGCGGACCTGACCTTGCCCAAGCTTCGCCGCCGCTGGGGCGCTGCCGGCGGCCCGGCGGATGACCCGTTCACCGCGGCCGAACGAGGCGGGGTCTGGGAGCACGTCGCCCGCGTCGCTGATGACGCGACCGCCCAGATCCGTGCGCTCGCCGCGGGCGATCCGGCCCGGACCGCGGATGCGGCCCGGGCCGCGGCCGACGCCTTGCACGTTGCCGCCGCAGCGCTGGGCAGCAGGATTCTCCGCCAGGCCGCCGACGCGTACGACCGCGCCGCCCGGGCGCCCTACGGCCGCGTCCCGGCACCTACGCCTGCTGGCAATAGCTTGCGGCGGGCCGCGCGGCTGCTGGCAGCCTACGGGTACATCACCAGCGACCCGTCGTTCCGGCCGATCCTGCTGATCACCCGTTTGGCCGCGCTCGCGGAGGCGGTCGCTGCGCTGCGCCAGGCCCAGGAACGCGCCGTTCAAGCTGCCAGCGCGCTCAGCGCTGCCAAGCGGCTCCATGCCGCTGAACGGTCCTTTAGCGCGCCTGCTGCCGGCGTCCGGCGTCCTGCCCGAGCTGCGACCGCACTTGCCGGCGCCGCTTTCCCGGCAGCGCCCGGTCTGATCACGGACGGTACCCCTGCTCCGGCGCCGGCGGCTCCCGGAGCCGGGCCGCCGGCGACATCACCGAAACCGAGACGCCGCTGAATAACGGCGACCAAGGAGGTCCGCGATGGATACGCCAGACGTTTACCCCGACGTGCTCGGCGACGCGCTCAGCTTCTCATCCCAGCGTGCCGCACAGCTGGGCTCGCTGGTTACCGCCGGTGCCACAGTTGAGGCTCAGCGGAGAGCACGGGCAACCGCCGCGAGGGCCGCTGATGACGACCGGGCGCTCAGCGCGCTGCGAGACCAGGAACGTGGCGCCTGGCAGCGAGCGCGAGCCGGGTGGGCGCCGGCCCACGACTCACGGTGGCTCGTCCAGGCGGATCTGCTCCAGGCTGCCCGGGTCTGGAGCGCCGCTGCGGCGTATGCCAATGTTGACCCGGCAGCCGCATCCGCCGAACGGAAGTGCGAGGAGCGGCTGCGTGCCCTGCACCCCTACGCCATGGCATGGTACGACCGGCTCCGCAGCGAAGGCGCCGGAGCGTTCGACGCGATGCGTCAGGCACTGCCCCTGTTCGCCCGGGCGCCGCACACACGGCCAGGGGATCCTGCCACCCAACGCGGTGCATTGGAGTTCCATGCCGCGTCGCGGGACAGTGACGCGGCGGACATGACAAGGGCCCGTGGGTCCGGCGATCGCACAGCGGCGCAACTAGCGGCCGAGAGCTTCCCGTGCACCGCTGCCGACGCGGTTATGACCGTCGCGGCGGCTAGTCGATCACCCGTTCGCGGGATCGCGGTTCAGAACGTCAGGCAGCGGGGCCATTCTGTGTGAAATCCTGGACAGGCTCACGATCAGACTCGGCGATCCGTCAACCGGCCTGTCGATTGTGCATTACGAAGTCCTGCGGTCCGCATTTGCGGGGCCGACCGACCTGGCGGCCCTCAGCCATTGCGTAGGCGTGTCCTGTCAGATAGCCGGGCGCTGAGCCGGCTGCCGGGCAAGCTTGGGTTTACAGGGTGGGCCAAGACCGGATCTTGCGGGAAGCTCTGGGCGGCAAGCTGGACGGCGTCGTGGACCTGTGGGGCGCTGTCGGCGTCTTCTTGTACGCCAGGTCCCGGGGGTGTACCGGCATTTGCCGGTAGGCCTATCAGGTCTCGTGCCGCGTTATCGATCGCGGCGGCGCGGAGCAGGATTACCGCGTCATGAACCCGGCGCCTCCTGACGGCCCGCTCGACGGGCCCGGGCAGCCCGGAAGTTGCACGGCTATCTCTGAACGACACATCGGCACGCGGCAGATCGTGACTGGTGTCGTTACCGGGCCAGGTATCTTGACCGCCCCGCCGCCGGGTCTGGGCCGCTGCTGCCGCCCGGGCCAGGGCCAGGGCCTTGCTGGGCGCTGCCACCGCGATGGCGAGCTCGTCCAGCTCACGCGCTGCTTGGGTACTTGCCTCGGCGGCACTGCGGTAGGCGTCTTGCAGCTCCAGGACGGTGCTGACCAGCGCGGGCGCGAACGGGCGAGGCACGTCATACCCCTCGGGCAATGACCGGGTCGGCACATACAGCCGTCCGGCCCGGGCGGCGGCCTGCACGGTGATGATGTCGGTGGCAGCAACACGAGCCAGGGCGTCGGCCGCCTGGTGCGCGGCAGACAGGACGGCGGTGAACGCGGTTTTCCCGGGCGCGAGGGCGGCTGGGCTCCGGCGCGGGCCGCGGTGGGTGCGGGCAGGTGTCCACTGCGGGTTGTCCCAGACGAGCCGGCCCATCCGGAGCAGGAGATCGCCTGCCTCGCTCATGGCCAGGGTGGGCAGCAGCCGCTGCTCGGTGATGATCGTGTTCCACATCAGGTCAACCCGCTGCCAGGCTGCCCGCATGCCGATCATGGCATCAGCCGCGCCATGAAGCTCGGCCTCTGTCACGGGCAAGCTGGGGAGGCGGCCCGCCCGGGTGCCAAGGGACCGCAGGGCCAGTTCGCTGAGGTGAGTGGTGACAGCCGCGGCCTGCGCCATCCACTGCCAGCCGCCCGACGTAACCTCCGGTGACCAGCTGACGCGGTCTCGGCCGCGGTGGACGGCAGCGCGCAGCCGGGACGCGCTGACGGCGATTCCGCGGCACAGCTCGGTTGTCGATTCGGCGGCCGGGCCTAGAGGTTGGCGTTGTGGCGGGGAGGCGGCCGGGATCGCGCGCAGCAGCTGCAGATCCACCGCACGCATGGGGTCAGTGTCCAGCGCCGGGCGCAGCGCGGCACCGGCAGCTCGCAGCCACTGGCTCGCGCTGGCCAGTTCCTCCCGGGGGGACAGCACGAACAGCTGATCGGCCGAGCGCCGGGAAATATGCGGCGTGGCCAGGCCCGCCAGCCACGCGGTGAAGGGTGCCAGCCGCGCTGACCACGCCGCGATCTCGTCGGAGATCGCGCGGGTGACGGGGAGCGAGGTCACCACCGGTGCCCATTCGGAGCGTTCCTGGACGAGCCTGTCCGGGCCGAGCGTGATGTGCGTGTGCAGCAGGTCCCGGCCTGCCATCAGCTCTGTCGCGGCGTCGGCCAGGTGACGGGCACGGTAGGGAGCAGGCTCGCTGACCGGTTCGCTTGCGGTCAGGTCGGCCGCGCTGCGGTGCAGGCAGTCGGCGGCGATGCGCAGGGCGGCTCCGGTATCGATGACCGCGCGCTCCCAGACATGCAGGTCTGTCCGCCCAGCCGCCTCGACGTCGTCACACGGGGCCAGGTCCTCAAGGTAAGCGGACATGATGGTCACCAGCCGGTGCAGGGACGGCACCACGGCAGGCAGGCAAGCGTCCTGGCGGTCCCGGCTGGCTACCGCTGCCTCCAGGTGCTGACGGCCTGCGCCGAGGAAGTCCCCGAACACCGCCGGTGTCAACTAATTCCCCTGAACAAGAAGCCAGGTGATCCGCTCTGCCTGGCTGGCGGCGTTCTCGCAGGCGGAACGGTCAGCAGCATCCGCAGCGAGCCCGGCCGATTCCCGCAAGCGCATGCTCAGGGCCGACGCTAGGCCTGCGAGATCGTCGGCGATCTCGTATACGTCACCTGCGGGCTTCGGCAGCTCGTGCCCCGCGCCGCCCGAGACGGGCGGCAGGGACGGCGCGAACGCGATGGCATTGCGTCCGCTGACCGCGGCACCGTGCGCGAACGTGAACGCGGGATACATATCGGGAGACTCGCCGACGCTAGCGGAGGCGATGGTTCCGGCAAGCTCAAAGATGTCCCAGCCGACGGCGAGCACGGCCGGCAGGTCGCCGGCATCGGCCAGACGCCGGCGGATCAGCCTGATCTCGTTCACGCGGTTCCAACTGCTGGCACTTTAAGTTGAAGATGGTAGCGAGCTTCTTCAATCTTAGTTGCCAACTGAGCATACGGCAAAGCCGAGAGTGCCGTGCCACGGCCTGGTGCTGGACGCTGTAGCCCCGTAGACATTCGTGGAGCTTGGGATGGGCGGCAAGTACCGCTCCGATATGATCCGAACTCATGTCCGAACGACTGGTTGAGGGTCATGACCGCAGCAGCTATGCTGGAGGTGCGGGCGGTCTTCGGATCCCCTGCACAGCCTCAGGGCCCGCTCAGTGCGGGCCCTTTGTGCATCTACCGGACATCGCGCCCCCAGAGCGCCTGCTGGCCGCCGGTCCCCGCCGGAAACCAGCAGAGCTCGTGGTGGATCCGGGGCACCAGCCGAGACCACATGGCGATCTTTGCCTTACGTGAGCGTTCGTCGGTTTCCTCGACGGTGAACACCCGCCGGTACAGGAAGGCGAGCACATCGGCGGCCTGCACCAGGCGGCTCGCGCTGCTCGGTGCGAAGTGCAGCGTGTCGACGATCCGGGTCAGCTTGCGGCTGCGGTATCCCGCGGTGCCGGCTTCGCGGTAACTGGACAGGTCGGCGCGGTGCCTGGCCTGGGCATCGACCTCATCGGCAATGACAAGCGCGTACTCGCCGAAGCTGGTCACGCACTCATCGATTCGTTCGAGCAGGTGCTGCAGCACCACCGTATGAGGCGGGTCAGGCCGGTGATAACGGGCCCGCTGACCGGCTACGTCCATCGCCCTGAGGATCACCCGGACGTCCTGGCCGGCCACTGCCTCGACGACGTCATCGAATACGCCGATCCGGGCACGAACCGGCACCGGACTCCATGCCTTCTTGGCGTGGAAGATCTCATGCCCGTGAAGCTCAACGTCCTCGCCGAGGCCGTATCCTCCGGCGGCCGCAGCCGCGACCCGGTCCAGGTCGTCGGTCAGGGCGACCGCCGCCGGGCCATCAACGAGCAACGCCGCCATGGCGAACCAGGTATCGGTGTAGGACTCGTCAACGTATGTCGGCAGCACCCCCGGTCGGCAAGGCTCTACCCGACGACCACCGCCTGAGTCGCCATAAGCGGCCACGTGGCGGGCGTTTCATCTGGCCAGCTTCGGGCGGGTGCCAGGTCCGCCGGGCCGGACGGCTGCGAGCCCGGTGCTGGCTGGTACCGTCGGAGGCGGGTGCGGAAAACTCTCTCCGGCCAGCTGTGGCGCCGGGGCGTGCGGAGCCACTCTTGGGCGGGCAGTATTCCGGGTAACGGCGTTGGCGACCTCGGCTAGGACGTCTGAGTAGTCGGTGAAGCCGAGCCGTTCGGCCGTCCGGATGATCTGGCAGATGGTGTCGGCCGGCAGCATACGGGCGATCTCGGGCAACTCCGGGTTCGCGACGGGCCGCATCCGCTCATCGAGCATCAGCAGTTGCGTGTTCCGGGTGATCTGGCGGATCGCCCCGGCAGTTTCCGGCGGCAGCAGGCGGGCGATGAGAGCAGCCGTGTTGCGCATCGCCAGCAGCGGTCCCCCGATATCTCGCAGCCGAGATTCCCACGGGTCGAGGTGCGCGTCGATGACGACCGCCGAGAGCGGCCGGACACGATCCTGGAGGATTGCCTGCAGGGCCGCGGGGCTGTCGGTTTCCAGGATTTCGGCGGGGTCCTTGCCGGACAGCGTGACTGATTGCAGGCGGTCGCTGATCGGCCGGAGGATGTGGTAGGCGCGGACGGCGGCCTTGCGGCCTGCGGTGTCGTCGTCGAAGGCGACGAGGACTCCGGTGTGGCGAAGGTCGGCCGCGCGGCTGAGCGCGGCGGCCTGACGGCTGGTCAAGGCGGTGCCGCAAGGCGCCAGTCCGGCGTAGTGGTGCGGGTCGGCCAGGGTGACGGCGATCGCGTCGAAGGGTCCTTCGGTGATGACAGGGGTGGCGCCGCGGGCGAGGTGATCGCGTGTGTGGTGAAGCCCGAACAGCAGGTCACCTTTCTTGTATGTGCTGGTCGCCGGTCCGTTCAGATATTTAGGTATGTCAGGGCCGGTGCCGGGGCGGGCGCGGCCGATGAACCCGGCCAGCGTTCCCTGCTCGTCGTGGACCGGCAGCATGACCCGGTCCCGGAAGTGATCGATGAGCGTTCCGCGGGACGAGATGCGGGCCAGCCCGGCGGCCTGGATCGCGTCGTTGTGGTGGCCGCGGCCGCGGAGGTAGCTGGTGAGCGCGGTCCACCCGCCGGGGGCGTATCCGATGTGCCACTCCCCCATCACCGTGGCGGTGATGCCGCGCTGTTGCAGGTAGGCGGGCGCCCAGCTGCCGGCGAGCTGGCCAGTGTAGAACTGCTCGGCGTCCCGCAGGACGCCCTCGATCCTGGGATCACGGTCAGCGGACGAGGCGGCCGCGGCGGCCACTGCGGTCAAGGCGGCCGTTTCGGCTTGGGCAGGTGCTGGCAGGCCGTCGGTGCCGCGTGGCAGGTGCTGGTCGAGGTGGCGGCTGATTCTCGCCGCGGCCATGGTGATGCGTTCGCCCGCGGCCAGGATGATGGCACCGGGCTGGGCCCGTGGATCGCTGCCTGTCCAGGTCTGCGGGCTGGCGAAGCCGTGCTCGATGGGGATGCCGTGCCGGAGGCAGGTGATGAACGCCACGGAGTCGGCTTCGGCTTTGCGTACGCCCCGGCAGCCGGTTGTGGTGGTGCCTGGCACGGGGGCGGTCGGGTTGTGCAGGAGCACGTGTCCGAGCTGGTGAGCCAGTGCCCAGATCGTCTGGCTGTCGGCGAGGCCCGGGGGGACGCGGATGCGGCGGGCGGCCCACAGCGTGGTGCCGTCGTCTGAGCAGCCGGGCTCTCGCTCGACTGCGAAGCCCTCCCTCCTGGCCAGCCAGCACAGGGCCTCCCACAGGCCAGGCGGCGCTGCCCCCGCCGGCAGGCCGAGCGCGGCCCGCGCGGGAAGAGGCTGCCCGCTGGTCTGGGACAGATCCCAGACGTATGTCACGTGGTCCGCGTCGCGCCAGCTGTGGCCGTGCTCGTCGTCCTCGGGATGGCGGTGGTTCCCTTTCGGCTGGTACGGGCCGGAGAAGACCTCGATGCCTTGTTCATTCCGGTTGACATGCCGTCCGGCGGCGCGCCATGCCGCATAGCCCTTCACCAGCGTTGCGCCGGGCCTCTGGGCTGAGATCAGCAGGACGTTCGCCCAAGTCTCGGTAGGCAGCCGTGCAGCTGCCTGCAGGCTCCGGGCCCAGTCCTCGGCCGTCCGGGTGTCCTGGGCTGCCGCCTGGAGCCGGACGCGCAGCGCGGCAAGCCGTTGCTCACGGTCCTGGTCTTGCTGGCGTCGGTCTTCGGGCACGGCCGGGCCGCGTCGTGCCATCATCGGCCTCCCGGTGGCTGCGGGTCCGGCCCTGCAGCGGGCCGTGGCTGAAGGCCGCTGACGGCAGCCAGCCAGTGGAGCCGGCTGTTCGCGACGGTGTAGCCCTCGCGGCGCAACCTCTCGGCCAGACTGACCTGGCTGAGGCGACCGCCGTCGCGCGCAGCCGCGGCGACGATACGGATGGCGGCTGCGACGAGCTCGGCGTCGCGGGCACCGGCATCATGGAGGTCCCCTGGCTGGCTAGCTGGCTGGCCGTTAATCTGGCTGGCCGGCGTACGCTGCGGCGGCGCGTTCGTGTCCGCTATTCCGTCCCGAGCAGTCGGGTGTGCGGTGCGGGCAGCAGTGCCTGGCCACGGTTTCGCCGCGGATGGTGAGGTGATCAGGTTGGCGATGGCGGCCTGCGCGGCGTCAGGGGTGTGATAGTCGAGCCTGGCCAGCGCGGTGGTCATGGTCAGCACCTGGACCTGGCGGAGTACCGCGACGGCGGTGCCAGGATCCGCGAACCCGGCACGGGTCAGCGCGCGGTGAGCGCGGTGCTCGGCCTGCCGGACCCGGCGCGCGGCCATCGCGCCCTGCGCAGGAGACTGGTCGTGAGCGTGGAGCGCGGTTTTGAGCTGGTAGAGCCGCCTGGCCGCGCGGTCGACCCGGACGTGCCTGGTGGCGGCCTCCGCCGAGACTTGCTCGCCGGCGGCCATGCATATGCGGACCCGGATTCGTTCGGCCGGGTGGAGCCAGCGCCAGGTGCTCAGGTTGCGGCCGGCCTGGCCGGCCAGCGTGCGCAGCCTGAGTTCCCGCAGGCAGAACTCGAACAGCAGGGCCGCCACGACCGGCATCAGCCCGAACGCCTCCGCCGCGGCCGGGCGGTGCGGGGCGTGCGTCCAGTTGAACGTGCTCGAGGCGGCCACCAGGCCCCAGACGGCCAGGCGGGGGGCCAGGCTCGACTCGGCACGGGCCGCGCGGCGCACCAGCAGCACCGCGCACACGCCGGCCGCGCCGTCCAGCGCGAAGAACAGCAGGTACGGCCAGGCGCCGGCCAGCTCCATGTTGGACCGGGCGAATCCGGTCAGGCCCTGCGCGGAGATCCCCGCGGCCACGGCCGCGAACCCGCCCAGCAAGATGTACTGGGCGACGGACGCCGCTTGCTCCCGCGCGTGCACGTGCTGGCCGGTCACAGATCAGGCCTCACAGCGCTGGACGATTCTCAAGTTGAGCATCCTGACCCTTGGTATCAACTTAAGTTGATGTCAGGATAAGGCGCGGGAACGGCAGTTCGTCAACTCAAGTATGAGACGATACTGCCTGGTTTTGATATAAGATGATGGGTAGTGCGGAGGAGGGAGGTGCGGTGATGCCGGATGACGCCACGGCAGCAGACAAAGGCACGCCCGTGGTGCGCACCCTGGCCGACAAGGTGAACTGGCTCATCGACCGGGCGCACCCGGCCGGCCGCGGCCCGTTCTCCAACAACGAGGTCGCCGCCTTGATCAAGGACGTCACCGGCGAAGAGGTCAGCTACACCACGATCTGGAAGCTGCGCAACGGCCAGGCGCACAACCCCCAGAAACGGCTGATCGAGGCTCTGGCCAGGACGTTCGGCGTCCCGCCGGCGTTCTTCTTCGACGACTACCACGAACAGGCCGGGCTGCTGCAAGAGCAGGTCGAGCTGCTGGCCCTGGTCCGGGACGCCCGCATCAGCAGCGCCCAGCTCCGCGCCATCCTCGAGCTCAGCCCGCAAGCCCGGCAGGCCATCACCGACCTGGTCCAAGCCACGGCGCGCGACGACACGCGCAGGCACCGCGACGAGCACGACGAAGCCAGCTGAACTGCCCGCTGCCGGATACGTGACTGCCCCGCATAACCGCGGCGTTCGTCCAGCCATGCGCCCGTATACAGTCAGGCCCCGGATGCTCCAGGATCGCCTCGATGCCAAACTCAGTCTCGCCTTCGGCCTGCAAGAATGAGACGACCGGCTTCTCGCCCTCCACGAGGGTCCGCCGGCCTGCAGGCATCACCATCTCGCTGAACTGCATGCCGGGTGCGCGGCTGAGTCTGCCCTCGTCGCCGTCCGCCGGCTCGGCTTCTGGTGTCATCGTCGCCTCGGGAGATTTGCGGCGCGCGTCGGAGCCCGGCCTGCAGGAGGGTTACCGGGACGGCAGGCCGAGCGCTTCGGGATGGGCCCGGCGGTAGTGCTCGGTCAGGACCTCGCTGAGGCTTCCGGGGCGGTACGCGACAGTGCGGCGACAGATCTGGCAGCGGGTAACCGGAAGCTGGGTAACGGTCACCGGGAAACGGCGGGAACTCGACTTGCTCATCACCTCTATGATGCCAGGCCCGAGAGACCGACCTGGCGTGCGCCACGCGGCAATTCCCCAGCTCTCGACCGTGAGGGGTCCGGGATCGCGACGCTGTCACGTCGGCCAGTTATGCGCAGATCGCACGTGATCTCAACGCGCTCCCAGCGGCATGTGCGTGCGTTCCAAGGACACGATGGCCTGCATAAATATCCAGGCCACGCTCGATATCGTGCCGTGGACGCCAGTGATGGCCGGAACGCTCACGACGTGATAGGTCGGCAAATAACCGCGCGCCGACCCGCCGTTCTGCTCGCCGGTCGGCATGTGAGCGTGACCGTTCGGGCCATGCCATAACGGGATGTTCGGCGCGGGGCGTGGTTGAGAGATGATGCCTGCCTGGCCAGACTGTGGTTGTGGGAGTTGCCCCCGAGACCTACCTGCGGCTGATGGCCCAGGACCTGGCGGAGGCACGACCGCTTCGGCGTCTTCGGGTGAGTGCAACCAGTGTCCAGGCAGTGGCGCATGCGTTCGCGATGCTTGGCTTGGTCAGCGCCGATGGTGCCCAGGCTGCGATGACGGCCGCCAACTGGGCGCTTGGACTTCGCAGGGCCGGCGGCTCGGAGCCTGGGGACTGGCGGGGACCAGCCTGCGACTACTGGAACATGCGCGCTGAGGGACCGCACGCCCTCGCCTGGATCCCTCACGCTGTCGCCGCTAGCGCGATGCGGTTTTCCGTGGCAGCGGCCGACCTGCGCTGCGACTGGTTTCGGATGGCTGAGGCGGGCCTGCGGTTTCAGGTCCAGGCGGCCGCCGTGGGCCAGCAGCCGCCATCACGGCATGCGGCCATGGCCCTCGCCGAGTTGTCGGCGGCCGATGACGCCGGGCATTCGTACCGGCTCCGCTGGGACGGTGGCCGCGGGAACGACAGGCTGTGGATGGGCGAGGTCGTCGCGGAGCCAATGTCTGAACATGAGCGGCCCAATGATGTTGCTTGGTTCGAACTGGCCACCGTGGACGGCCCAGCTGCCCGCGTCGTCTTTACGACCCCGCCGGCCGTCCAGGCGGGGCCGGCCGCCCCGCCGTGGCCAACGCCTGCGGAGTCCTACCTCGCCTGGCTGAGCCGCCAAGATCCGGCGCCCGAACTTGGCCGCAGCGGCGGCAGGGAGGTCGTGGCCGCGGTCGCCGAGGGCCTTGTGTCGGTCGGCGCGATGCCGGCGCGCAGCCCTCTCTTGCCGCCGATCCTGGGCAGGCACACGCGCTCATCGCATCCGGACCTGCCGCTTACCTGGCCGCATCCTGTCCGTCTCGGCACACCGCCCGATCTGAAGAGCGCGCTGTGCGCTGCCCTGCCGTTGGAGCATGCAGCTGTGGTGATCGAGGGCTTGTCGGCGTGGGGCGAAGACATTCAGCTGCACATTTACGGCTGGCCGTGGGTCCAGGGTCAGCATTGGCCGGCCGCGATTCCCTCCTTCAACGTCCGAGCAATCGATGATCTCGGCCAAGAGCACCACGGCCACGGGGCCAGCTGGCGCGGGTACGGCGCTGGCGAAGGACACGGCGAGTTCACCCTCTGGCCTGCCGTGCCGCGCCGCGCAGGCCGCCTGCGCGTCGTCATCAGCACGCTCTGGGAAGCGCGATGGGCCGATATCGAGCTGCCGAGCCGGTGACACCGTGCGCACGACCGCGCTGAGGTTGCTGGGCGAACTCACCGGTTCCCCGAAGACAGCCCGGGCCGCACCTTAACCGGCATGGCGTCGTTCTTGGCGCTGTTGTTGCCACCGGCAGTTGCGCAGGCGGCGCGCTCACACTGCGCAACAGGCTGTTGATCTGGTAGAGACACACACTCCCGCCGTTCGGCGCGGTGATCTTGTGGCGGGCATCGCCGCTCATGCCGCGCCCGAAAGATCGTTCTGTGCTTCCTGAGTTCTTGTTACTGCCGGGCATGGTTCAGGGCTGCCGCCGGGCCAGCAGGTATCCGCGGCGCGTCTCGATCTCGCCGGGATAGCTCACGCGCTCCAGGCGCATCTCGGTGCAGAAGCCCGCGCACTCTATGGCCTCTGCGATAGCCGGTGGCTCGAAGAAATGGAAATCGACGTCTACAGCATGCCCCCACCAATCGTCCAGGTGCCTTACTTCCGAGCCGATATGAA
>Ga0306920_100002519_pt1 | contig 23137 bp, 18 predicted proteins | sample flu12Cox44000170_FD_204666 | JGI IMG/M metagenome (GOLD analysis project Ga0306920, IMG submission 204666) | Lab enrichment of tropical soil microbial communities from Luquillo Experimental Forest, Puerto Rico - flux4day.12C.oxic.44.000.170 (v2)... | ecosystem: Environmental > Terrestrial >...
TGCCAATACCGCGCCTCCATGAAGGATCGGCGTTAAAGCGCATATGTGCAATTTGGAAGGGTCGCTGGACTCGCTGAGCGGTGTAAAATCAGATAGTCGAAGCTCTTCGAATCGCACCGACGTAGAAGCGGTACCGCAGCGCGCGACAGGGGGCCCCAATGGTCAGCGTCAGCATTCCGAGTTACGCGGCAGAGGTCAACCAATCCCATCGCCGAGTCATCATCGCGTCGAGCCTCGGCACGGTATTCGAGTGGTACGACTTCTTTCTATACGGCTCTTTGGCCGCCGTCATTTCAAAGCAGTTCTTTGCGGGCGTGAACGAGACAACGGGATTCATGTTCGCGCTTCTGACGTGGGCAGCCGGCTTTGCGGTCAGGCCGCTCGGCGCCATCGTCTTCGGCCGCCTTGGCGATATGGTCGGTCGCAAGCGCACCTTCCTCGTTACCATCATCATCATGGGTGCTGCGACAGCGGCGGTGGGAATCTTGCCTACTTACGCCTCGGCCGGTCTGATCGCTCCCATCGCACTCGTGACACTGCGAATGCTCCAAGGCCTCGCAGTCGGTGGCGAATACGGTGGAGCTGCAGTGTACGTCGCCGAGCACGCGCCGCCAGGCAAGCGCGGCTTGTACACGAGTTGGATCCAGAGCACCTCGACGCTCGGACTCATTCTGAGTCTGGTCGTCATCATGGTGTGCCGCGCCATCCTGGGGACAGAGTTCGAGACCTGGGGTTGGCGCGTACCGTTTCTGATCTCAGTCGTATTGTTGATCATTTCGGTCTACATACGGATGCAGCTCGCCGAGTCTCCCGTCTTTCAGACGATGGTCGCCTCGGGCCTGCGCTCCAAGGCGCCCCTTCGCGAGTCGTTCGGCAATTGGAAGAACCTCAAGAGTGTTCTCCTGTCGCTGTTTGGCGCGACCGCAGGTATGACGGTCGTCTGGTACGGCGGTCATTTCTATTCTCTGTTCTTCCTGACACAAACCCTCAAGGTTGAGGCTCAGACCGCTAACGTGCTTTTGTGTATTGCACTCGTCATGGCGATGCCGCTCTTCATCACCATGGGATGGCTGTCCGATCGCATCGGCCGCAAGAAACTGCTCCTTCTGGGTTGTGTCCTGGCCGCGTTGACTTACTTCCCGATCTTTCGCGGCCTCACGCATTATGCGAACCCGGCGATAGAAGAGGCTGCGCGGCGCGCTCCCGTGACCGTGGTCGCCGATTCAAATGGCTGTAGCTTCCAGTTCGATCCTGTTGGCAAAGCCAAGTTCACGCGATCCTGTGACATCGCCAAGGCCGCACTTGCGAAGGCTGGCGTCCCGTACACGACCAAAGCGGGAGAACCGGGAAGCCTGGCCGTCGTGCGCATCGGGAATGGCGCGGAAGCGCCAGCCACCGTCGTCCCCTCCTTTGAAGGAGGGCAGTTAGCCGCCGCGCAATTCAAAGAGGCCAGCGCGCGCTTCACCGCGGTGCTGGCCGACTCGCTAAAGCGCGCCGGCTATCCCGCCAAGGCAGATCCCGTACGGATCAATCGCCCAATGGTGTTACTGCTGCTCCTGATTCTATTGTTCTACGTGTCGCTGGTGTACGGTCCCCTCGCGGCCTGGCTGGCCGAGCTCTTTCCGCCACGAATCCGATACACGTCCTTGTCGGTTCCATACCATATTGCCGTTGGCTGGCTCGGTGGATTCCTGCCTACGGTGGCGTTCGCCATAGTTGCCATCACCGGTGATATCTACTCCGGGCTTTGGTACCCGGTGATCATCGCTCTGGCATCCGCCTGTGTCGGGGCATTCTTTCTGCCCGACACGCACGGGACCGAGGTTCCAGCCTCGTGAGAATGACATGCGGCCAGTCATTTCGTGATCGCATCGCAACAACAAGGGCCGGTCACTTTCCTTGTATAAGGCGCTACTCGGGAACATGATAGTGTGACGGTCGGCATCGCCGACTCCGCAAAAGAACAAGCGTAGGGGGTCAGCTCCATGAAAAGACGCGACTTCTGCCGCATGAGCCTCATTAGTAGCGCGGCTGTTGCACTGCCGGCACGTCGGCTCATTGCAGCCTCCGAGGCCTCCTCACAACCTGGATCGACAGATCTGCGCGCCGTAAAGCTTTCTGGTGCCGAGACAACCATAGAAGCCGCCGCCGTTCGCGATCTTCGTGCGAGCCTCAGCGGAACGCTGCTGGCCCCGGAAGACGAGGGGTATGAGGCGGCGCGTCATGTCTGGAACGGCATGATCGACAAGCGCCCGGCATTGATCGCCCGCTGCGCAGACACTACGGATGTCGTGCGCGCCGTCACTTTTGCGCGCGAACGAGATCTATTGCTCGCGGTGCGCGGCGGGGGGCACAGCTTTCCGGGGTACTCGACGTGCGATGGCGGTCTCGTGATCGATCTGTCGCCCATGCGCTCGGTGAGCATACGTGCGGACAATCGAACTGCTCGTGTCGGCGGTGGAGCCTGGGGGATGCACGTCGACGCTGCAGCTCAGAAGCAGGCGATGGCCACCACCCTGGGACAGATCTCCAATACCGGCGTAGCCGGACTGACACTTGGGGGTGGGTTTGGCTGGCTGTCACGACGGTTTGGTCTGGCCTGTGACAACGTGCTCGGCGTGGAGCTCGTGACCGCCGACGGCAAGGTGCGGCACGTCAGCGAGCACGAGGAGCCGGATCTGTTCTGGGCCGTACGTGGCGGAGGTGGAAACTTCGGCGTCGCGACATCATTTGAATACCGCCTCCATCCGCTCAACCCCACAGTCATTGGGGGACACGTCGACTTCCCGACGGCGCAGGTGAAGGATGCGATCGAGTTCTACGCTTCACTCATCACGCACGCGCCACGGGAGCTGAGCGTCGATCTGAGTCTCGCGCCGAACGACGATGGCACGCCCGGCGCCCACATCTTCGTCGTCTATTCCGGCGATGCCAAGGGCGGCGTGAAGGTCCTCGAGCCGCTGCAGCGTTTCGGCAAGCCGCTCAAGAACACGATCAAGCAGGAGAGCTACCTCGTCGTACAGACCTGGTTCGATCCGCCTCCCATCGATCCGACGCACTGGTACCTCAAGGGCGGTTTCGTGCGCGACTACTCACCGGGTCTGATCGCTATCCTCACGGACGAGTTCCGGCCAGGCGCCGGCACGAGCATGTACTTTCAGAGCGCCAACGGCGCGGTCGCCGACGTAGCGCAGACGGGCACGGCGTTTTCACATCGAGGCGCCATCGCAAACATGATGCTCTTCGGACTCTGGAAAGACCCATCGCAGGATGAAGCGGGCCGGCAAGCGATTCGCGCCACCTGGAGCAAGCTGGCTCCGTTCACGGATGGTTACTACGTCAATCTGCACGACACCGACGCCAAGGACAAGGGAACGGACAGCAACTACGGGCCAAATTTCACCCGCTTGGCCGCACTGAAGAAGCAGTTCGATCCCATGAACCTCTTTCGCCTCAACGCGAATATCAAGCCAGCATGAGGTACTGACTTTCTCCGCGGCTGCGCGACCACTCAGCTGTCAGATTTTCCGGGGGTTTGCGGATCGACACCCTCGAAGTAGCGCACGGCGAAATCCACGAGCGCACGAGTCGAGACCACGTACGCCTGCGCCTCACCGACGCGGTGTGTTGCGATTGAATGCGTTTGGCAAAAAGCCGCGCCTATTTTTGGAAAGTGTGTGCCGCCATCGATTCCCATCTGTAGCGTGTCGACCCAGCCGCGCTCGCCGTCCGCGACCAGCAATACGCGGCTCGTCATGATGCGGCGCCCCGCGGTAAGCGATTCAGCGAAATGCAGAGAGGTGCAGCGATCGAACCCCACGCCGAGTAGAAGCGTAAACCCGCCCAGCGTGTAGAGTCGCTCAAAGGGGGTGTTCCGCCCTTCACCGAATTCCAGAGAATGCGTAGCAGTAATCGTTTCAGCGAGCGGTCCGCGGGCACACACCGACACCAGCGGGTGAAGGCTTCGCCGCGTGCCCGGATAGGTCCGGAACGCGTCAGCGATTACACCCATCGTGGTCGGTGTCGTGCGCGGGTCAAACGGCGGCAGCTCGCGGCGAATCTCAGCGTGCCATTCGGGCTTCACACGCCGGTCGTTCCAGGCTTCGGGATCGGCGAGGAATGGCGATTCAGCCGGCATGCACAAGGTAGCCGAAGGGCCGAGTACATCGAGCAGCGCCTCGATGACGGTGTTTGCGCCGCCAACCGTCCAACCCACCTGTCCGAGGGAGGCGTGGCACATGAGGAGGACGCCAGGCGGGATGCCCAAAGCCTCCAGGTCCGCGGCTAAAGACTGTCGCGTGTTGGGCAGTGCCATGCCGTATTCGGGCCTAGTTCCATTTCGCTATCCAGTTTTCCATCTCGCGACCGATCTTCTGGTCCCAGACGTCCCCGCCTCGCAGATCGCGCAGGCCGAAGCTTAATCTAAGTGGCGCGATTGGCGGAGACTACGCAGCAATGACCAATCCGCTCGCAACTGGAGCGTCATACGTCTTTGTCGGCTCAGGGAAAACGCTCGCTTGGGTGCCCTGACGATCCTTGTGGTGATGCTCGCCGCGAGCGTCATCGCACTGCTCTCACCCCGCTTGCTGGAGCGCGCCGTATTGCGCCCCTACCTCATCGCCAGAGGAAGCGGCTACTGGCGGCTGCTGACCAGTGGCTTCGTTCACGCCGATCTTGCCCATCTGCTATTCAATCTCATCACGTTCTATTCGTTCGCATTCACGCTCGAGCGTGTCATTGGCACGCTCCGCTTCATCTCGCTCTACTTCTGCGGTCTCCTCGTGAGCGGCATTGGCACATGCATCAAGCATCGTGACGAGCCGAACTACGCTTCGCTCGGGGCCTCCGGCGCAATCCTGGCGGTGCTGTTCGCCTCGATCGTGTATTTCCCACGCAGCCGGCTCCTCATCTTGCCCATCCCTATCCCCATTCCCGCTCCGCTGTTCGCGGTGCTCTATCTGGCCTGGAGCTACTACTCAGCGCGGAACTCGAAAGATCGCATCAATCACGACGCGCACATTGCCGGCGCGCTGACGGGGATCGCGTTCGTGGCGCTGACCGATCCACAGAGCTTTGTAGCTCTGCTCCGGTACTTGACGGGGTAGCTCCCGTTTTGCTCGCCGCGGGAGCCCATGCGGCGGGTTCGCCGGCGCGCCCTGCAACGGCGCATAGTTGTGGGACAGCGGAATTGGCCGGCGTGGGAATTAGCTAAGTTGCTGGCCAACCATCCGACCGATGTCAGCGAAAACGCTCGCCGCCCGCGTGTCCGTGGGCAAACCGCCCTGAGTGTAGACACAGATCAGCACCGGCCCGTCCGGCCTGGGCCACGCCACAGCGATGTCGCCGAACGCGTCCTTACCGTTGCTTCCAGTCTTGTCGGCAATCCGCCAATCCTTGGGAAGACCGCCCCGCAGCCGGTCGTCTCCGGTCTTGCAGTCCACCATCCACCCGGTGAGGCGTTCGCGCGAGGCGGGCGACAGAACTTTGCCCAGCAAAAGGCGGCGCAGGTTGGCGGCCATGACAGCGGGCGTTGTCGTGTCATGCGGATCGCCCGGCGGCGAGCGGTTCAGAACCGGCTCGTTGTGGTCCAGGCGCGTTACCCCATCGCCGATCGAGCGCCAGAAGGCCGTCAGGGCGGCCGGACCACCGATCCTCGCCAACAGTAGATTGGCGCAGGTGTTGTCGCTGTACTCAACGGCCGCCTCGCACATGTCAGCCACCGACATGGCTCCCTTGGACAAGTTGCGCCTGGCCACGGGCGCATGCCAGTCAGGCACGTCCTCAGGCCCGTAGGAAATCATTTGTTGCAGCTGCTCCCGGCCATGATCGGCACGACTCAGCACCAAAGCGGCAAGCGAGGCCTTGAACGTGCTGCACATGACAAAGCGCTCGTTCGCGCGCCAGGTGATCTTCAGGCCCGTCGTCAGACTTTCAGCGTGGAGTCCAATTCGCCCGCCGCTGTCGCGCTCATAGGCGGCGAGCGCTGGCGGCGCTTCCCGGGCAAGCACCGGCCACGCCATCACACCCGGCACTGCAGATAAAAGCGCGCGTCGACTCAACATCATGGGATAGTCCGGAACTGTGCCGGGGGCAAGTCCCGGTCACGCCCAGTGATCTCCGCACGGTCATCAACGCCGAATGGCGCCCACGGCATGGCGGTGTCGTGGGCGCCGTTGGGACAAGTCTATGGCGTCACTTCCCGCTCTTGGCTGCCGTCATTGACGTGGCGACGATCTGCCACGTGCCGCCCTTGCGGGACCATACATGCAGGCTGTAGTGGGCGTCAGCGCCCTTGGTGCCATGCGTCATGATGGCCGTATCCGGATTCATGAACGTAACTTTGTAACCGGTCGGCTCATAGCGCGTACCGGCAGGAGCCGGCTTTATATCAGCAAGCATCTCCTGTTTTCCCGTCATGCCGTTCTGGTCGACCGAGACGACTTTGTCAGCGAGTAACTTCGCGGACACGGTCGTATCACCTTTGACTATGGATTCACCCCATTGCTTGTCGAGCGCTATGAGAGCCTCCGTATCGTCAGCGGCGTGTGCGGTCGCCGCGAACATGACCAGAGACGTCGCAACGGTGACTAGAATACTCTTCATGTTGACTCTCCCCCGTGATGCGCTTCTTTGAGACGCCCTCACTATAGACCTCATTTCGTCCACCTACAGCACTATTTTCGTTGGCTGCTGGCGGCTGGAGTTGGGAGCGACTTCTCATGGCGAATGTGCGAACGCGTCATAGTATCCGTGACAGCAGACAGTTACCGGAGCGCATTCAACCTGTTCACGTCCTGAACGGCCGCACCAGAAAAGGCTCGAGGAACCGTCAATGAGATTCGGGAAATTGGCATTCTTGACTACGCTCACTCTATCGGGCGTGCTGCCGATGCCAGTGCGCGTCGCCGCTCAGAACGTGAGCTCCAAAATTAGCGCCTTCGATGCTCCCGGCGCGAGCTCCGCCGCAGGTTCATTCGACGGGACCTTCCCCAAGAGCATCAACGAAACGGGGGCCATCACCGGACACTACGTCGATGGCAACACCCTGTACCACGGTTTCCTGCGCAATCGCGAAGGCGATTTCATCACGCTGGATGCTCCCGGGGAGGGCACGAGTGTAGGTTTCCGCTTCGGGACCCTTCCCAACAACATCGCTATTTCCAGCAGCATCACCATCAATAACCGCGGGACTATCACGGGGAACTACGTCGATTCGAACCACGTGACTCACGCTTTCGTGCGCAGTGCCGCGGGCCAGTTCGTCACCTTCGATGCTCCCGGCGCCAGCGCCACCGCAGGTTCATTCGACGGGACATTTCCTGCCTCCATCAATGACGGCGGCAGTATCACGGGGAGCTACATTGATTCGAAGCAGCTGACCCACGGTTTCCTGCGTACCCCGGCGGGCGCGTTCAGCACGGTAGATGCTCCCGGCGCCGGCGCCGTCGCCGCCGCAGGCTACGGGACCTTTCCGAGGAGCATCAATGACCGGGGGGCTATCACGGGGCACTACACTGACGCGCACGGCGTGATCCACGGCTTCCTGCGCGGTCCGGTCGGTGAATTCACGGCGTTCGACGCTCCGGGCACGAGCTCCGCCGCAGCTTTCGGCTACGGAACCTTCCCTGAGAGCATCAACGATGCGGGGGCTATCGCGGGACACTATACCGACGCGCACGGTCTGATCCACGGCTTCGTGCGCAGTCCGGGCGGCAAGGTCACGACGTTCGATGCTCCCGGCGCGAGCACCGTCGCCGCTTTTGGCTACGGGATCCTTCCTCACAGCATCAACAACGCGGGAGCCATCGCGGGACACTACATTGACGCGCACGGTCTGACCCACGGCTTCGTGCGCAGTCCGGGCGGCACGCTCACTGCGTTCGATGCGCCGGGCGCGGGTGCCACGGCAGCTTCAGGCTACGGAACCTTCCCCGAGAGCATCAACAACGCGGGGGTGATCACGGGACACTACACCGACACGGGCGGTCTGATTCACGGTTTCATACGGAGTCCATGACCGCGCCGATCGGGGTCAGCGATATAACCCCGATCGGCATTCACCGACGCTCAGCTCATCCCTACCCTGCGCCACGCGAGGACCATGCCCGCGAGGCTGAGCCCGAGAAGCCCCAGCGTCGCCGGCTCAGGCACCCCGTGAGTGCTGGTCGCGGCCGTGGTGACGAACTTGGTTCCGTCGGCCAAGAGATTTTTCTTGTTCAGCGGAGTGGGCAGTTGAGTGTAGACGTAGGAGGTCGTGATCCGGGTCCCCATGATGGTCCCGGCGATCTCGGCGGGCGTTTCGGTGCTATCGAACGAGAAGCCGGTCAGCTTTCCTCCGCCCGCCAGCGAACTGCTGCTGCTCATCCACAGGATCGCGGCCCCTGTGTTGGTCAGTTGCTCCGTCCATCCGGACGGCGACATGACGTTAGTGGGTTGAGGCGAGAGAAAGCCCGCCCCCGGCACCCAGCTGAACCAGTACACACCGATCGGGGCCATGCCGGTGTTATTCAGTGTGATGTTGTACTGATACTCACCGGGGCTGAGCAGGGTATCGGTGTAGGACGCCGTGGCGGTGGGATTTGCCGCCGATGCCGCTACGGCTCCGAGCGCCGACGCTGCTGTTGCCAGTAAGATGTGAGGGATCTTCATTTGGGGCCTCCTTCCCTTGAGCTGAGCCACGCTGCAGCTGCAGGCGGCGAATTCAAGCGCACAGGGTGAGTACCCGCGCCGGCGCATCCGGTTTGCCGAATCAGGCCGCGGAACGCTTAACGTCGGTACCGCGCCGCGCTGAGGAATCTCTCGCAGTCCGCAAGCTCGAGGCAGCGGCATTGGCAGCCCGACTCGAGCAGCAGTTTCATCTGCTGCGCGCGCTCGATCGCCTGCTCGAGCTCCGGGAGCTTACGCGCAGCGAGTGCCCGCCAGCGGGCGGCGGGCGGTGTATCCGCGGCGAAACCGGAAAGTAACGTGCGCGTCTCGCGGATCGTGAACCCGGCGTCGCGCGCCAGGCGGATGAGCTCGATACGCCCGAAGACGCTCTCATCGTAGCGTCGCTGCCGTGAGCGGCGCGGCGGCGCCGGCAGCAGGCCCGCCTTCTCGTAGTAGCGCAGCGCGGAGGCCGACATGCCCGCGGCGCGGGCGACCGTCCCGATCGAAAGCTCACGCATCACGACACCTGCCTGAGTGCGCCGCCTGACTTGAAGTGCACTTCAACTCGTAGATTAGCGCGACGTTCGGGCGCATCGGACTCAAAATTGTGCGTCGTTCACGCCGCCGTTCCCGTTCCCGTTCCCGCTGCCGCTAATGCCGCGACCGTCGTTCCTGCGAAGGTGACCGCAGCAATCGCCAGGAAGTCGCGCGAGGCGGCGGCGTTCAACCTTTGAGTTGACTGCCGAGCGGAAGCCGGCGCAGCCGCTTGCCCGTCGCAGCAAAGATCGCGTTCGCGAGTGCGGGCGCGACAGGCGGAATGCCCATCTCGCCCGCGCCCACGGGCGGGAACGGCGAGTCGATCAGGAAGACCTCGACATCGGGCGCCCCCGCCATGCGCAACAGCGGATAGTCGGGAAAGTTCGACTGTTCGACGCGCCCTTCCTTCACGGTGATCTGGAGGTGCAGTGCCGTGGAGAGTCCACAGATCGTCCCGCCCATGAATTGCGCCTCGGCGCCGAGCGGATTCACGACCTCGCCGATGTCGGCCGCGCAGACGCAGCGCACGACGTTGAGAGCCCCATCGCCTGAGAACGCGACCTCGATAGCGTGCGCGGCGTAGCCCCCGTGAGTGAAGTGGCTCGCGAGACCGATCCCGTGCCCCGGGGTGGGCTTGCGCCCGTAACCGATGCGGCGTGCCGCCTCGCGCAGGACACCCGCGATGCGTCCGGTGTGGACTTTCGGTCCCCCGTGGTCGCGGTAGTCGAGCTCGCGCGGAGTGCCAAGCAGCGCGAGCCGCAGGTCGAGTGGATCCCGGCCGGCGGCGATCGCCACCTCATCGAGGAAGCTCTCCACCGGGAACGCCGAGAACGTCGGCAGCGGTGAGTGCCACCAGCCGCGCGGGAAGTGGAACTCGACCGGCAGGAACTCCGCGAGGTAGTTCTCGACGCAGCCGGCGGGAAAGCCGTCGCGATCGACGCAGCCGGCCCAATCGGGGTCATCCTCCATGCCGGCAGCACGGTACGTGCGCGCGGTCGCCGCGACGCGGTGCGACCAGCCGTTCACTTTGCCGGAAGGATCGAGCGTCGCCGTCAGGCGGTGGATACCGAAGGGCCGGTAGAAATCATTCTGCAGGTCATCCTCACGCGTCCAGATGAGCTTCACCGGCGCGCGGGCCTTCTGCGCGACGAGAACCGCTTCGGCCACGAAGTCGTTCTCGAGGCGCCGCCCGAAGCCACCGCCTGAGCGCGGCAGCCTGATCTCGATGTTGGATCGTGCGATGCCCGTCATGGCGCTCACCATGCCGGACGCGTCGCCCGGGCTCTGGAGCGAGGCGATGAGGAGCGCGCGCTTGCCGCGCAGATCGATGAGCGCGTTCGGCGGCTCCATGGTGGCGTGCGCGAGCAACGGCTCGGTGTAGGTGTACTCGATGGCGCGCGCCGCGGAGCGGCGCGCTCCTTCAAAATCCCCGTCCTGCCGCGCGATCTTGCCGCGCTGGTCGAAAGCTGCGAGCGCGCGCTGCTCGAGTGCGCTCGATGAGTCCTGCGCGCCGGGTCCGGGCCTCCACGTGACGTGCAATGACTGTCTGCCGCGTTGTGCGGACCAGAAGTCATCGGCCAGCACCGCGACGCCGGCGGCGAGATTGCGGTCGATCGGGCCTCCCGGACGGGGGCCGTCGATCGTCAGCACCTGCCGCACGCCCGGGATGCGCCGCGACTCCGAGTCATCGACTTTTGCGATCCCGCCATCGAAGTAAGGGCATCGGGCGATGACGGCCGTCAGTGCTCCGGGCAGCGCGGAATCGATCCCGTATTGCGCGGCGCCCGTGACGATGTCGCGGCCATCGACCACGCGCACCCGCTGACCGACGATGCGGTAGGCGGCCTTGTCCTTGAGTGGTACCCGGCCCTTCGGCGGTGCAAGCATCGCGGCGCGCTTTGCGAGCTGGGCATAGCTGAGGGTCCGCCCATCGGGATTGACCACCTGCGCGTCCTGCGTGCGCAGCAGGTCGGCTTTCGTCCGCCACTCTTCAGCCGCCGCCTGTATGAGGAGCCAGCGAGCCCGTGCTCCGACCTGACGGAGCTCGTCGAAGCCGTCGCGGATGCTCGTGCTGCCGCCAGCACCCTGCCGGCCGTAGCGCGAGACGAGCTCGGGCGGTGTACCGCTTTCTTCGACGCCGTAGTCGAGCTGCTCAACGGTGACGGCGGACCAGGCGACATCGAGCTCCTCGGCGATCAGCATCGGGAGCGAGGTTCGCACCCCCTGCCCGATCTCGCAGCCGCGCGCGCCGATCACGATGTGGCCATCGGGCTCGATGCGCACGAAGGCTCCGAGCGGTCGGCTCACGGCGGGCGGGAGCTTTGGCTCAATCGCCTCTTCGGCGGTGCCACGATGCGGCCAGACCAGTGATACCACGAGCCCGCCGGCGGCGCTCAGCGACACGCGCAGAAACTCGCGGCGCCTCATGCGTGCTCTCCGCGCAATGCGAGCGCCGCGCGGCGGATCGCCTTGCGGATGCGCGGATAGCTGCCGCAGCGGCAGAGGTTGGTGAGCTCGGCGATGTCGGCGTCGGTCGGCTCGGGTTTGCGCCGCAGCAGGTCGACCGCCGTCATGATCTGCCCCGCCTGGCAATAGCCGCACTGCGGCACATCCTCATCGAGCCAGGCCTGCTGTACCGGATGGAGCGTGCCCGCGCCGGCCAGGCCCTCGATGGTGGTGACCGCGTGACCTGCCGTCTTGGACATCGGCGTGACGCAGGCGCGCCGGGCCATGCCATCGACGTGCACGGTGCAGGCGCCGCAGTAGCCGATGCCGCAGCCGAACTTCGTGCCGGTGAGATGCGCGTGGTCGCGCAGGTACCACAGAAGCGGCATCGCCGGATCGCCGGCGAACCTTGCAGTTCTGCCATTGACGGTGAGCTCGATGGCCACGTGGACCTCCGCGGTACCCGATAGTAGGGCTCAACGCGGAGCCTGCGCGCCTCGATCCGTCGCGGGCAACTCTCGCCTCGTCGTCTCGCAAGAGCTAGGGGAACGTCGGATGCCGTGCTACGGCGCGCTCTGGCTTTTTCCATGCGATTGGCCTCCCGCAAACGTAGCGTCGCCCTGCTTGAGCGCAATAGAGCTTCCACGGAGTTCGCCGCGCCCGAGAAGGAAAGGCAAACCGGGCTTTCAAGTCCGACAGGTCGTTCATGGGTCACCGCTCCTGTTTCTTCCGATGAGGACGGTCAGATCCCACGCGATCTGATGCGATCGCGTCGGATCGCCCCATGCGGAGATGAGCGATGCTTCGATCGCTTCGAATGGATCCCGCCCAACGCGAACCTTATACGCCTGAGTCGCCGACCAGCTGTCGAGGTAGCCCCGCAGCTGCGGCAAGCTCCACGTCGTGGTCATCTGGAAGTGCGGCGTGGCGACCCGCGCAAACGGAAAAGGCAACTGCCGATAGCCCTCGAGCGCGATCGTGCTGCGTTCGCTCCAGTAGGGCGTCAGGAACTCCCGTCCGTAGGGATGCAAAATGGCATCGATCTCGGGTGAGATGCTGCAGAACCCGTAGCCCCAGATTGCGATGATGCCGTTGGGCCTCAGCGCGGCACTGGCGGCTTCATAGAACGACCCGGTCTCAAACCAATGCGCCGCCTGCGCGACCGTCACCAGATCGACGCTCGCGCGGGTGAATTGGTGCGCCGTATCCGCGGCGGCGAGCTGAAACCTGACATTCGCGGGAGCCGCGGCATGGCGAATCTGCTCGGCGCTGATGCCGGTCACGACCACCCGCACGAAATGGCGCGCCAACACGTGGGCCGCCTGACCGATTCCCGTGCCACAGTCCCAGGCAAGCTCGCGCGATGGCACGAGCTGCAGGAGAAAGTCATAGAGCGCCGCCGGGTATTCGGGGCGAAACTCGGCGTAGCTTTGTGCCCGCCCCGCGAGGCTTCTCACGAGCACCTTTTGTTGGAGCGGCGCCGCTCGCGGCGAAAATCAAATAACTCGACCAGATGAAACACGATGCCGATGAACGAGCCACTGAGAGCTGTAATTATCAGTTCCACGGAATACCTCCACGAATAGATCGGATTGAGATGAAACGAGTGAACGGTGAGCGATCGCAGGCGCGTCAGGCCACATCCCTCATCGCCGGATCGAAGAATGAGTAACTCCCGGGCCGCTGGCCTTTGGCAAAGTACATGGCGGCGTCTGCGTTCCGCAGAAGCGTTTCGGCGTCAGCGCCGTCCTGTGGATAGATGGCGATTCCAACACTGGGCGTCACGACCACAGAGCTGCCCGCGATTCGCACCGGTCGCCGGATTGCGGCAATCAGCCGCTCTGCTACCGGAGCCGCATCGCGGCTGTTGCGTATGTTGGGCAGCATGGCAGTGAACTCGTCGCCGCAGAGCCGCGCCACATCCCCCGTGCAGGCGATCGCGCCACTGCAGGCGCCGACACCATCGGAGAAGCGCACACCGTTCCGCAGTCGATTGGCTACCACGCGCAGCAGTTCATCCCCCGCTGCGTGGCCGAGGGTGTCGTTGACGCCTTTGAACTTATCGAGGTCCAGATAGAGGAGCGCCAACAGTCGCGACTGCTGCTGCGCCCTCTCGATCGCGCTCCACAACCTGTTGCGGAACTGTTCCCGGTTCGGCAGTTCGGTGAGGGCGTCGAAGTAGGCGAGTCTCACGACCCGCCGCTCGGCAAGCCACTTGCTGGCGAGCGCGATGATCATCTGCCGCACCTCGCGCGCGGGAGAAGCGCTCGCCAGGTGAGACAGTTTGTCTTCCGGTGGGACGAGACCGCCAAACTCGAGCGGATCGATGGCGGAACGGGCCGAGCAGAGGACGATTTCCACGGCCGGATCGGCTTCCCGGATGCGGGCCGCAGCCCTCGTTCCACCGCAGCCCCGTGCCTTGACGCCGATGAAGGCGACCGCAAACGGCCGTTGCTGCAACACCGCTTCCCGCGCCAGCGCCACGGCTCCGTCGGCGCGAGCGCAACAGATGACTTCGAAGCTCCGGGTGCTGAGAAAGCGGCTGCGCAGCTCGCGGAACGCCGCGATGTCGTGGTTGACGTCGGTCTCGAGGAGGATCCGCCGATACGCGTCGCGAATCCTCGCGTCCCCGTGGGCTATGAGCACGCGGACGACTACCCGCGGCCTTTGGCCCGGAGCGTCGTGGTGCGACGCGCGCCCGGTCCCGGCAGGGACCAACCTCAGCCTCCGTGGCACGGCTTGTCCCTGCTCACCGACCGTGCGCGTTTTCGGGGCCAAGGCCTCGAGCCACTTCGCCACAAACCACAGCTTGCTGACCTGCATAACCACTTCCGCGGTGAACCCAGGGGGCGGAAGGGTGCCGGCATGCGGTCGCGAGGTCTTTAAGGAGCCGTACGCCGCAGTTAAGGGATTGTTAAAGGAGATTGAAGATGTAACGCTGTGCTCGTGGAGCGCAGCTGGGGAGCAAGCTGCTCGCCGCGGGAGCGGCGGGGCTGTGCTTGAATAACACGTGTAGGTTCAGTGGCTTAGCGCGAGCGCCTCGTGAAAGTCGTCGATACCGTGGCGTTTCGGCTGGGGCCCTGGCGGGTAGACCCGGCTTGCGATGAGATTTCGCGCGACGGCACGACCGTCAAGCTCGAACCCCGCACGATGCGTGTCCTCGTGTGTCTCGCCGAGCGGGCCGGGGACATCGTCAGCGTCAATGACCTGCTGGACGCGGTCTGGAAAGACCTGGTCGTTACCCAGTATTCGGTTTATCAGGCTGTCGCGGTGCTGCGGCGGGCACTCGGGGACAACCCGAAAGACCCCACCTACATTGCCAGCGTGCCGCGGCGGGGATATCGGCTGGTGGCACCGATCGACGCGGAGGCGCCGGTGGCGGTGCCGGAGCCGGAGCCCGCGCCGCCTGCTGAGGTTTCGGCGGCGGCAGCTGACGACGAACCGGCAGAGATCCCGGTAACGGACGAAGCCGAGCAGCTCGAGCTCACGCCCACCGTCGTGAGCGAAAGCGAGCTCACGCCGCCTGTCGTGAGTGAAAGCGTTGCTCGCACCGGGCGCTGGCGGTACGGCGCGATGCTGCTGGCGCTCCTCGTCCTTGCGGGCAGCGCTGGATGGTACTTACTGCACTCCGCGCCCGCGGGTCCCACGGCGGTCTCCGCAGCGCGCGCTCCGGGCATAGCCGCTGGTGTCTTCGCAACCCCGGTCGCGTTCACACCGCCGCCTCACTCAGTAGCCGTCCTGCCCTTCACTAATCTGAGCGGTGATCCAAAACAGGAATACTTCTCCGACGGCATGACCGAGGAGCTGATCAATGCTCTGGCCCAGATCGGTACGCTGAAGGTGATCGCCCGCACCTCATCGTTCTCGTTCAAGGGCACGGACGCGGACATGGATACCATTGCACGCAGGCTCAATGTAGCCGCCGTCCTCGAAGGCAGCGTTCGACGCTCCGGAAACAAGGTCCGGATCACGGCGCAGTTGATCAACACGGTGAGTGGCTTTCATATCTGGTCGCAGGACTACGATCGTGATCTGAACGACGTCCTCGTCCTCCAGAGCGATATCGCCAAAGCGGTCGCCCACGAGCTTCAGGCCAAACTGCTGGGGGACGAGGCGCCGAAGATAGAGTTGGGTGGGACGCGCAATGCCGCTGCGTTCGACGCGTATCTGCGCGGCACAAAAACGTACACTACCAACCCCGACAAGGCAGAAGGGCTGCAAAACGCGATTGCCGCGTACACGGAAGCGATCAAACTCGATCCGAACTATGCGCTGGCGTTTGCCGGTCGCTCGGTCGCCTATTCGGGCTACGCCGCGGAGTACGCGCAGGGAGCGGCGATTCGTACCGGTTTCGACAAGGCGCAGGCGGATGCGCGGCAGGCGCTGGCGCTTGCGCCAACGCTTGGCTATGGCTACCTGGCGCTGGCGCGCGTTCTGGAGGCCGGGTTCCTGGACTTCGGGCAGGCGAGTGACGCCTACGAGCGCGCGCTCGAGCTTGCCCCCGGTAATGCCGAGATACTGCGCGAGAGCGGCCGGTTTGCAGCTCATATCGGTCACTTCGACGCGGGTCTTGCCGCCGTCCGGCAAGCCGTGGCCCTCGACCCGCTCAATCCCCGCAGCCTTTCCCAGCTGGGCCGGGCGCTGTATTTTGCTCGCCAATACCCGCAGGCGGCGGCGGCCTTCGCGGGCCTCATTACCCTTGACCCGGGCAACAAGTTCGCCTTCGGCGCTCGCGGCCTCGCCCAGTACGGCATGGGAGACCTCCAGAGCGCGCGCACCTCGTGCGAGGCGAACGCCGACCACTGGGTCAGCCAGTGGTGCCTCGCCATGACGTACGACAAACTTGGACGGCGCGACGACGCGCAAGCCGCGTTTGCGAAAATGAAGTCAGCCAACGGCGATGCTGCGGCCTATCAGTACGCCACGATCTATGCGCAGTGGGGCGATGCGCCTAAATCGCTCGAATGGCTGGACCGGGCCGTACGCGGGCGCGACCCCGGACTGCCCAACCTGAAAAGCGACCCGCTCATGGATCCTTTGCGCAACGAGCCGCGTTTTCAGGCGATGGAGCGCGAGCTGAACTTTCCGAACTGACCCAGGCACGGCCGATTCGGCACCGTGGGTCAACGGCGTTACGACTTCAACCCTTCTTTAACCATCCTTTAAGCGCGGGCCACGGCGTCTTCAGGACACCGGTACCGTGATCCGGCACCGTGCGCACCCCGTCAGCCAGCGGCGGCGTCCCTGGCTGACGGAGAAATGCATCTCAAAGTCACCAACATCAGGAGTTCATCGAATGAGCTTTGTGTATCGTCATGTGAGCCGTCGCGCGGGCTGGGTCAGCACCAGCCTGAAGACTACGGCGATTGCGTGCGTCAGCCTCAGTGCCTGGGCCTCCGAGCCACCGTCCAGCCACATTCCGCCCGGGGCTGATCAAATCGCCTCCGCGACGCCCGATGAGGCGAGCGAAGGTTCGGTCGCGAGCGCCTGCGCAGGCCTGCCCGCCCACGGCGCGCTCGAGAGCGCGCTCACCGCCGCGCGCAATCAACCGAACGGCGGCTTCAATCTTGATATGTGGGCCACGGTCGTCAACCGCGACGGCGTCGTCTGCGCGGTCGCATTCACCGGTGCCGACCGCGGCTCGCAGTGGCCCGGCAGCCGTGTCATCTCCGCGCAGAAGGCCAACACGGCGAACGCCTTCAGCCTGCCGCATCTGTCGCTCGGCACCGCGAATCTCTATTCCGCCGTGTCGCCAGGAGGATCGCTTTACGGGTTGCAGCACAGCAACCCGGTCGACACGCGCGTCGCCTATCGCGGACCCGCCGCAAGCTTCGGTGCAGCGAATGATCCGATGGTGGGTCACCGGATCGGCGGTGTGAATGTGTTCGGCGGGGGACTGGCGCTTTATAGCGCTGCGCACGTCCTCATCGGCGCGATCGGAGTCAGTGGCGACAGCTCGTGCGCCGACCACAATATCGCCTGGCGCACGCGGAACGCGCTGAACATGGATCATGTTCCGGCGGGCGTGAGCGGCGACGCGAGTCACCCGGACAACATCATCTACGACATCACTCCACAGGCTGGCCAGCAGGAGGGCGTCAGCACGGGCGGCTGGGGACACCCGGTGTGCAGTGCCGCGGCCACGACAATCGCGGGGTCGCTGGCACCCACGCGGCCCTGAGACCACAGGGCAGATTACCCGCTGGTTCGTGCGGGCACGCGCGAACCAGCGGGGTTTTTTCGACACGCTCCAGGGAATGCCGAGGCACGCGCCGCAGGTGCTATTCAGTATGTTTCCGCGGGGATCACCGGCAGCAGGATGCGCGAGGGATGCACGGAATCGAGGTAGACCGTGTTCTCGGCGATGCGCCAGCTGCGGTTGTCGTTCAGCGGCTCGCCCGTGTTGGGGTTCACATCGAAGCGCGGGAAGTTGCTGCTCGAGACGTCGAGGCGGATGCGGTGGCCGCGGCGGATGAGGATGGAAGTCGGATACATCTCGATCGTGAACTCATAGGGCTTGCCGTGCTCGAGCATCTCAGCCTCCGCCGTCGGCCCGTTGCGGAAGCGCGCGCGCACGATGCCATCGCCGATGTTGAGATCGAGGCCGGCGGGGAAGTCGCTGCTCGGTGGATAGACATCGATCAGCTTGGCGGTGAAATCGGTATCCGGCGCATCGGAGGACGCCCACAGCTTCACCACGAGTGGACCGGTGACCTCGAGGTCCTGCGCCAGCGGTGCGGTGGAAAAGACGAGGATGTCGTTGCGCGCCGAGAGCGGCGCTGCATCGGGGCAGGTCCACAGATCCCGCCGGCAGCGCTGATCGGTGGCGCCGGCGCTCGCGAGCACGCCCTGTGAAGAGAGGTTGCCGCCGAGTGTCGGAACCGGATGCCTCGGGTCGAAGCGATAGGTGATAGGGGCCGCCGCCGCGGGGGGTGAATCGGCCGCGAGCACCCCACGCGCGTGCAGGAAATACGGTGTCATCTTCGCCCGCGCGAGCGGCCACTCCTTCTCATCGCGCCAATGGCCGCCGACGAACACGCGCCCTTCCGCCGTCTTGTGCGCGTCCCCTCCGCCCATCACGTAGATCCGCACCGGCGGCTCGCGGTCGACACCGTTGTCGACGCCCTTGAGCCACCGATCGAACCAGCGCAGCTCGAAGGCGTTGAGATCGATGGCGGCATCGGGCGTGAACTGCGCGTCCCCCGCGTAGCTGAGACTCGGGCGGCTGTGGGTCCAGGGGCCTACGATGAGTCGCTGCAGGCTCTGCTTGTGCGCGCGGAGCCCGGGGAAGTTCAGGTTCGCGACCTGCAGCGACCAGGAGTCGTACCAGCCGGTCACGTGATAGACGGGGATGTCCTTGTAGTCATTGAGATGATCGACGACTTCCATGCCCATGTCGCGGTAGAAGGCATCGCCGCCGCCGTGGCTCATGGCACCGATTAGCCACGACTCGTAGTCGGGGGCGAACCGGAGGGGTGTCGTACCGGCGCGCAGTGGCAATGCCCGCGCGTACTCGGGCACCTCGCTCACGAGCTGTGCGAGCGCGGGTGCTGCGGCGGGATCACTCGCGGCGCGAGCGGCGGCAGTGGCGATGAGGCTCGGTTCACCGCCCGGCTCTCCCATGGAGAGCACCCAGTTGAGCCAACGCAGCTCGAAGGCGCCATTGTTGCGGACGCCGTAGCGCGTGACGTTGGAGACGGAAAAGAGCGGGACCATTGCCTTCAGGTGCGGCGCGTTGGCGATGGCGAGCGCCTGCTGCGTGCCGCCCTCGTAGGAGGTGCCGAGGGTGCCGATACCGCCATCGGACCAGCTCTGCCGGCCGATCCAGGCCGCGGTGTCGTAACCGTCACGGCCGTCGTCGTACCACGGCCGCCAGTGACCCTGCGATTTGTAGCGCGCCCGGACGTCCTGCACGACGACCGCGTAGCCACGCGCGGCGAAATGGCGGGCGAAGGGCGTGGCGCGCACCTCCTTGTTGTAGGGCGTGCGCATGAGCAGCGTCGGGAAGCGTCCGCTGCGGATCTTGCCGCCCTGCGCCGGGAGATAGATGTCGGCCGCGAGCTGGATGCCATCGCGCATCGCCACCATGACATCGCTCTGAAGCACCACATTGCCAGCGGCCGCATCTGGCTGAGCCTCCGCGGCCGCCAGTGCCGGCAGCACACAGAGCGAGACGCCAGCGACGAGTGCCATCGCTACGTCGAGCGCTGGCGCCCTGAGGCGCCTCACACCGCCCGGCGATGACCGCGCGTTGAAGGGTCCCTTCCGGCTCATTCCCAGCGCGGCGCGCGCTTCTCGATGAAGGCCTGCACGCCCTCGAGAGCTGCCGGATCCATCATGTTGCACGCGATAGTGTGGTTCGCCGCTTCATAGGCGGCCGGCAAACCGAGCTCGGACTGGCGGTAGAAAAGCTCCTTGCCGAGAGCGATCGTTGCGCGTGGCTTGCCGAGAATTTCCGCCGCGAGCGCCTCGATCCCGGCGTCGAGGGCGTCCGGCTCCACGACGCGATTCACGAGGCCGCGCTCGCGAGCTTCCGCGGCGTCGATGAAATCTCCCGTCACCAGCATCTCGAAGGCTTGCTTTTGCGGCACGTTGCGCGAGAGCGGCACGGCCGGCGTCGAGCAGAAAAGTCCGAGATTCACCCCGCTCACGGCGAAGCGGGCATCGCGAGCGGCCACCGCGAGATCGCATTGAGCGACCAGCTGGCAGCCGGCGGCGGTCGCGATGCCGTGCACGCGGGCGATTACCGGGATCGGCAGCCGGCGCAGACTCAGCATCAGCGATGAGCACCGCGTGAAGAGGCGTCGGTAGTACTCGAGCGAGGGTTGCGCGCGCATCTCGCGCAGGTCGTGCCCGGCGCAGAAGGCCCTGCCGGCGCCGGCGATGACGAGCACCCGCGCGCTGCGGTCCGTCTCGAGTGCATCGAGCTCGCGCTGCAGCGCCGCGAGCAGTGCCTCAGAGAGCGCATTGAAGGCCTGAGGACGATTGAGCGTCAGTCTCACGACACCGCGCGCATCGCGCTCGACGCTGACGAGCGGCTCGGCCTCGCGGGCGGCGCCCGCGTTTCGCACGGTGTGCTCGATGGGGCTACTCATGGGGGGCACCTCATTCGATCGCGCTCGCCGAGCGGGCGCGCTTACGCAGCAGGTATTTCTGTATCTTGCCGGTGACGGTCTTCGGAATCTCCTCGAACCGCACTTCGCGCGGAATCTTGTAGCCGGCGAGGAGAGTCCGGCAATGCGCAATCAGCTCTTCGGCGCTCGCGCGCGCGCCGGGCTTCAGCTCGACGTAGGCGAGTGGCGTCTCGCCCCACTTCGGGTCCGGATGCGCGACCACGGCACAGACCCCCACGCAGGGGTGGCGATAGAGCGCATCCTCCACTTCGAGCGAGCTCACGTTCTCGCCGCCCGAGATGATCACGTCCTTGCTGCGGTCCTTGATCTTGGCGTAGCGATCGCTCTGAAGGACGGCGAGGTCGCCGCTGCGGAACCAGCCGCCGGCGAAGGCCACGCGGGTGGCAGCCGGGTTCTTGAGGTAGCCCTTCATCACGATGTTGCCGCGGAACATGATCTCCCCGAGCACCTCGCCGTTTGCCGGCACCTCCTGGAGGGTGTCGGGGTCGAGCACGGTCATGCCCTCCTGCAGTGTGTAGCGCACACCCTGGCGGGCATTGAGCCGGGTCTGCTCGGGGAGGCTTTGCTGCGCCCAATGCGGTCGCTTGGCCGCGATGGCGGCGGGCCCGTAAGTCTCGGTGAGGCCGTAGACATGGGTGAGGTCGAAGCCGATCTTCGCCATGCCATCGATCATCGCCGCAGGCGGCGCCGCCGCGGCCACCAGGCCGCGCACGCGCTGTTTGATACCTTCTCGAGCCGCGGGGTCGGCGTTGATCAGCATGTTGTGCACGATCGGCGCGCCGCAGTAGTGATCGACGCCGTACCGGCGCATGGCCTCGAGAATAGCGCCACTCTCCACCCGGCGCAGGCACACGTGCGTCCCGGCAAGCATTGCCACCGTCCACGGAAAGCACCAGCCGTTGCAGTGAAACATCGGCAGCGTCCACAGGTACGTCGGGAAGTGCGGCATCGACCAGTCGAGCGCGTTGCTCACGGCGTTGAGATAGGCGCCGCGGTGATGTGTCACGACACCCTTGGGGTCACCCGTGGTGCCGGAGGTGTAGGAGACCGCGATCGCGTCCCATTCGTCCTGCGGTCCATCGAGATGCGCAAGCGGCGCGTGGCGCGCAAGGAGCGCTTCGTAGTCCTCGCCGCCGAGTGGCGCGCCACCGCCTGAGTACTCGCTGTCGCACACCTCGATCAGGCGCGGGGTACGGCCGTGCTCCTCGCGCAGGATCCGCAGCGCCTGCTGCATCACGGGCACAAACTCGCGATCGCTGATCAGGACCGAGGTCTCGCAGTGCTGCATCTGCCAGGCCAGGAGCGCCGCATCGAGCCGCGTGTTGAGCGTGTTGAGCACGGCGTTCAAAGCGGGGACGGCGTAGTGCGCCTCCACCATCTCCGGGGTGTTGGTCAGCATGACGCTCACCGTCGTGCCGCGCGCGACTCCGAGTGCGCGCAGCGCCGCCGCCAGCCGCGCGCTCCGCTCACGCGTCTCGCGCCAGAGGTAACGGCGCGCGCCGTGCACGATGGCGGGCAGATCCCCGTACACCTCCGCGGTGCGCTCGATGAAGCTCACCGGCGATAGCGACGCGTAGTTGGCGAGGTTCTTATCCAGGTCCTGCTCGTAGATGCTCATTGCGGCCGCCCAACCTCCCCAGGGGCTCGGGACCACTAAGCCTGAACCCGGCGGGGAGGATCGACAAGCGGCGAGCGTACGGGGGAATCACCCGGGCCGGGCCGCTGGCGCGCTACACTGTGACATGCACTGGCTCACGAGCATTTTCATCCTCGCCGTGCTGGCCGGCGTCGCCCTCGACCTCTGGCTCACGCAGCGCCAGGCGACGGCGGTCGCGGAGCATCGTGGCGAGGTGCCCGCTCCCTTTGCCGCCAGTATCTCGCCGGAGGAGCACCGCAAGGCGGCCGACTACACGATCGCCAAGTTGCGCTTCGGGCGTATCGGCACGGTGGTGGATGCGGCGGTCCTTCTCGTGCTCACGATCGGCGGCGGTATCGCGCTCGTGGATGGCCTGTGGCGCCGTACCGGGCTCGCCGAGCCCTGGCTCGGTATAGCGGTGATTGCCACCATCGCGCTGATCGCGCAGCTCCTCGGCCTCCCTTTCTCGCTGTGGCGCACGTTCCGGCTCGAGGCGCGCTTTGGCTTCAACCGCACCACCCCCGCCCTCTTCCTCTCGGATCTCGGTAAGGGTCTCGCGCTCGCTGTGGCACTCGGTGGGCCGCTGCTGATCGCGACGCTGCTGCTCATGGAGCGCGCCGGCCGCTGGTGGTGGCTGTGGGCGTTCGGGCTCTGGCTCGGGGTCATGTTTCTCATGGCGTGGGCCTGGCCCGCTTTCATCGCGCCGCTTTTCAACCGCTTCACACCGCTCGAAGACGCC
>Ga0306920_100002523_pt1 | contig 23126 bp, 23 predicted proteins | sample flu12Cox44000170_FD_204666 | JGI IMG/M metagenome (GOLD analysis project Ga0306920, IMG submission 204666) | Lab enrichment of tropical soil microbial communities from Luquillo Experimental Forest, Puerto Rico - flux4day.12C.oxic.44.000.170 (v2)... | ecosystem: Environmental > Terrestrial >...
CTGGCAACCGGCCCTCCGTTAGGAAAGCCACCTCTGTTCTCATTGCGGTCACGGTGCCGCGTGTGGGGGGAGAGACCGGATGGGCCGATATGCGCGCAGCCTACGACGCGCTCGACGACACGATGCTTGTGAGGGTCGAGCGCCTCGCCGCGCACCATTCGCTCCGCTACAGCCAGGCCAAGATTGGGCACATTCCCAACGAAGGCAGCGACTATAGCGGCTACGGCTTTCACAACGGACCCGTGCCGCTGAGGCAGCTCGTCAAGGTCCATCCCGAGACCGGGCGCAAGTCGCTCGTGATCGGACGCCACGCTTACGGCATCCCCGGCATGAACGCGGATGATTCGGAACAGCTGCTACAAGAACTCGTCAATTTCGCGTGCCGCCCGCCGCGCGTCTATCATCACACCTGGACTCCTGGCGAGGCCGTGGTGTGGGACAACCGATGCCTGATGCATCGCGCGATGCCGTGGGATACGCGTGAGCCGCGCGTGATGTGGCATAGCCGTATCGCAGGCGACCCCATCAGCGAAGGCACGCTCCCGCCGGCATAGATGGTCAGCAAACCGCGGCACCAGATTGTGCGCATACCCCGGCGGTCTCGAGCACCGGTCTTAACCAACTCATGTGAGAAGAGGTCAGCAAACTCTAACGACCGTGCGCAGCAGAACCGCGCTGACGGGAAAACATAATCGGCGCCCCGGCGGTGCGGCCCTTCGTCTAACACGACACATAGCTAGAAAAACAAAAGATTGCGGTCAGACCACGACTGTGAATGTCCGGTGAGCAGATATCGGGAAATTGTGATGCTCGATGCGCTCGCGCTCTCGCAGGCAATTCGAGCTAAGCATCTGTCATGCGTCGACGTGATGACTGCGTATCTCGATCACATTGAACAGCTGAACCCGCGGGTCAACGCAATCGTCTCGTTGCGAGACCGGAACCAGCTTATCGTGGAAGCGCGGGGGCGCGACGCGCAGCTCGCGCACGGCGAATACATGGGCTGGATGCACGGCTTTCCGCAAGCGATCAAGGATCTCGAAGCCACGGCGGGAATCCGCACCACCGTGGGTTCGCCGCTGTTCAAAGACTTCATTCCGGCTTACGACTCGATCTTGGTCGAACGGATAAAGCGGGCCGGCGCGATCATTATCGGCAAGACGAACACGCCCGAGTTCGGATTGGGCTCTCACAGCTACAATCCTGTGTTCGGCACCACCCTGAACGCCTACGATCAAACGAGGGCGGCTGGTGGTAGCAGCGGCGGCGCGGCGGTGGCGTTGGCGCTTAGAATGATGACGGTGGCCGACGGAAGCGATCACGCAGGGTCGCTGCGCAACCCGGCAGCGTTTAATAATGTGCTCGGCTTTCGTACCTCGTTTGGGCGCGTACCGTCCGATTGGCGCGAGGTCTTCTCACCTGGGCTCTCGGTGCACGGACCGATGGCGCGGAAGGTGAACGATCTCGGGATGTTCCTCTCGACCATTGCGGGTTACGATTCACGCGTACCATATTCGGTTCGCGACGACCCCGCGCGCTTTACCCTCGCCCTGGAGCGCGACTTTAAGAGAGTGCGAATTGCCTGGTCCGGCGATTTCGCCGGGTACCTGCCCTTTGAGCCGGGTGTTCTCGAGCTGTGCGAACGCGCGCTGCGCGTATTCGAGCGCCTCGGATGTATTGTCGAGTGCGCAGTACAGGACTATCCGGTCCAACAGGTCTGGCAAAACTGGCTGGTGCTGCGCGCCTCTCAAGTGAGTGCGCTCTTGAAGCCGTTCTATCTCCAGCCAGAGCGGCGGGCACAGATGAAGCGAGAGGCGCAATGGGAGGTGGAACGGGGCCTCAAACTGAGCGCCGCGGAGGTCTATGACGCATCTCTTGAACGGACCAACTGGTACCACGCGGTGCGAAAACTCTTCGAGCGATACGACTACTTAGTTATGCCCTCCGCCCAGGGTTCCCGTTCGATGCGAAACTTCACTGGCCGGAAGAGATTAACGGCCGTCCGATGGATACGTACCATCGGTGGATGGAAGTCGTGATTCCAGCGACGATGTCAGGATGTCCTGCGCTCAATGTGCCCGCCGGCTTTAGTAACGGGGGCCTGCCGATGGGAATCCAGATTATTGCGCCGAATCTCGACGAGTTCGCCTGTCTGCAACTTGCGTTGGCCTACGAACGCGAGACCGAGTGGGTCGACAACGCGCCGCCGGCGCTCCTTTCGCATCCGCCGGCTGGCGAATCAAGCTAATCGAACCGAGCGCCCTCAGTTAGCTGAATGCGTACTATTTCATTACGACGTCAAGTGCCATGAGATCCAATCTCCCCACAAATCCGCAATGTTCTGCGCTCGTCGTTAAGCTCCTTGTTTCCGTTGGGGATAAAAAAGAGGCGCGGAGACCACGGCTTTGCCCGAAGCTCCCCGGGAACATCAAGTCCGTTCTTCATTAGGCGTGCCGCGACACTGCCGATCTCAGCACAATGTCCGCCAACAAAGCGTGTCTGGTGATGTGAGCACTGGGAGGCGCCGCGTCTCATCTTGTCGAGCACGCTGCCTTACTCGCCGCCCGCTCCGGGCCTGTTCCACGACGGCTGCGAGGCGGCGGACGCGGCGGAGGACAATCGCCTCGCCAGCAACGCCGACGTGAGCCGGTATGTCCGCACAGTTCGTTCGCGCTTCGATGTCTAGTAGGAAAGCCAACCGGCGAGCCGCGCAGCACCGAGACCCTTTAGGCGCCTCAAGCCCTCTCAGCGGCTTAGCCTCGGATCGCGCCGGGCGGAATGCTAGGTCAGAGGCGGCCACCAATCGCGCCGCTCATGCGCGGCGGCCCAGCTTCTCTCGCAAGCGCGCTTTTCATGCTCGCTGATCATTTCGGCGGCGCGGCGGAATAACGGTTCGGTCTCGCAGCGGAAAGCAGCGGAATTCGCTACCACGACGCCCATGAAGATTCTTGCGACCCGCGTCATTATCGGCCTTGGGTTCTCGCGGGTCGGCGGCCCGATCCGCCGCCGACATTTCTTGCAATCGCACGGCTCGACCTTGTGCGTGCGCGCTTGCTCGCTCGTCCTCTCCCAGATGACGTGGCTGTGCCGCTCGCCCGCATCGCGCCAGCCGGGCTTGAGATAGATCGTGTAGCCGCGTGCGTTTTGCAGTTCGTACTTGATCTTGCTCCCGGGAATAGCCATCCTAATCCGCCTCCTGCCTCAGCCCACCGCCATTCATTAACGACGCTAGCAACGCTAGTAATGCTAGCGTCAAGTATAGAACTATATACTTATAGATTCCTCGACAAAAAAAATCGGCGACCAGCTCTTTATGAACAGCTCGGTCGCCGGGGCTGAGGCGGGTTTCTGCGACCCGACTAGCAGCTATTAAATTCTGCGATCTGCGGCGTCGATGCCGTGGACCATGAGCCCGCAATAGGGGCGGGTGCTTGGGGGGTGTTAAAGGCCCGTGCCCCTGCCAAGATCCAACCGCATTTTGGGCACTGGTTCAGTTTGATCCTCGCTATTGAGTTTTGTTGTAGGCGGAGTTTTCGGATTGCCGATCTTTTCTGGGAGAACCATTTCCGGGCGCAGGCGGCCAGGCGCGAAATGGGTATCCAGTTTAGTGCGGACGAGTTTTCCAACGGCTTTGCGCGGCTTTGCGAGCAATCTGGCGACGTTTTCGAGGAGAAAGCTTCTGCGCGCGGGCGACGCCACCCTTCAAACCGCCTCGGCGACCTAGTTCAACCGCTAACGGGTCTTTGGTCTGGGCGGGTTTGTCTTCAGATGGCTTGCCAGAAATGGCGTCGATCGGGTTCGCCGTTATCGGGTTCACGTCGAGCTTGCCAGTACTTGACCGCTTAGGCATAGTCTGAATCGTGGCAGACGACTTGGGCGAGTACAACATTTGGATTGAGGAATCGCGATGGAATGCAAAATCTTTAGTCGACAAATTTCTGAGACTGCCCATGAGGCTGAGTTAGAATCTCGGATTAATGAGTGGCTTAAGCAACATGGGAACCAGATAAAGATTATCGCCACTCAGACGGCAGCGGCGAGTGCTTCTATTGGTCGCATTGGTACGGAATGGATGCGCATGGAAGTCGTTATCACGATTTGGTTTGACCGAAATTAGAACGCTACCCAGCGCTATTACGATATTGATCAACTTCGCAAGACGCGCCTGCGAGCACTTGCGTCCTCTATTGCTTGGTTTCCCAAATCGTCTTAGTGCCGGTTTCCACAGCCACCAAGACAGCTATCGCCTGTTCGGTGCCGAGGCTTGGGCCAGCGCTCAAGCGTAGCGTTTGAAGTCGCCGAAATGGCCTCGCCCTAAGAATTTGCGCCGCACGAACCGCGAGTCACGCTTCGGCGCGATGCTGCTGAACTCCGACTCGCCGCTGATATCGGGTTCTTCATGCTCGCTCGCCAAACGGGTTCAACACTGCGCGGATAGTTCTTCGAACATTTCGGAATTCCGCGCGTCGAGTGGCGAGAGTTCGCCGTCACCCGACGTGTCGGCTTGAAGCGATCGACCCGGGTAGGAGTGCCGAAGTACATCCCGCGCCAAGCGCGTGAGCCTTGGCAGGCGGGAATCGGGCTGGATCCAGCAAAAATCTCCCTCGATGGTGCAATTGTTCTTCGATGCGCCTGAGCGATCGAGCGAAGGTCAATCGCCCACTTGGCTGTTGATTACCCCGGTGGCAAGGGTCACGAGTCGCCGCGTTCGGCTTAACTAGCAATTAAAACCACACGCTTTGGACCCTATGGGGCGCAAGGGTGCATGCTTTCGGCGCGGGCCTTGCGCTGGGTGCGTGTTTCTAAGCCGCCGGTTCTGGTTCATCCGCGCTACATAGACGCCATTCCGTTTTCCGGAAACACTTTTTCCCAGCACGCCACCCAATCCAAAGCGATACAGTGTTGTGCCTCAGCCAACGACATTTTGCCGCTGCAGACCAGATGGTGGAGTTCATTTTCAAGCTGATCCTTTTCGGCCGCACCGGGACGCGGGTCTAAGACGGCGCAGAATTCTCGGTAGGTGCAACTGATCGGTTGTGGCCACAAGTTCGCGATGGTGTTGTTTCCACCCAGTTCGAGCGGGATCAGGTGGTCCACGTCGCACGGTTGGTAGGGTACGCCCCGCTCCGGACCCTCGCAGTAGTCAAACTTGTATCCGTACCGAGCGTAGACTTGGCCGCGCATTTCCTCGGTTACGTGGCGATGCTCTTTAGCCCAGCCGGGGGTGCAGACGTCGTCCGGAGTGACGCCCGGAATGACGTCGCCGGGCGTGAGCTTCGGATCGGGCCGCGCCGCATGCGTGGCATCATATCTAAAGGACGGAATTTGTCGGAGCGAAGCGGGCGGCGATGCCGTGGCTCCTGGCGTCAGCAGCGGAGTGGAGCCGACAGAACTCCTTGCGCCCGGATTCGAAGCGGAGCCGAGCGAGACGCTGGGACTGGTTGGCGTCGATTTCTCAATGAGGCTGAAGATCCAAGCGCCGAGAATTGACCCTGAGACGAACGACACAATCGCAACGCCGCTCATGGCTCTGTAAGCAACTGGCGAGCGGCGCCATCTTACGAATATGTAGAGACCGGTTCCAGCGACGAGCGCGAGCGCACTGATGATCCAAAATGCCGTCACAGCACTTGCTCCGCCGCCGCTACCCTAGCTTCGCGCTTTCGATGCGCCCTCGCATCAGAGAGAATTTTCGGGTGCGACCGTTTGCTGGGAAAATCCCGCGACAAGCGCCGCACCCCATGAGCTGCGTATCCGAATTAGCAGTGAAAACGTCAACGTGGTTTCTGAGTGGGAGTGAAACGACAGAACGCTATGGGGCAGCATCTGGCATCTGGCCAACCGCGCGGCATGCTGAAATTCTTTTGGAAGCCAGCTGAGCCCGCATCGCGGGCTGGCAGCGAACGACCGAGCACGGAAAGAGAGAGCGACTATTCGAGCATAGCACCCGGGTTGCGACAGTCAGTTCATCAGGGGCAGATTCAAATACAGTGCGAAGGGCCTTTTCAGCGGCTAGCGAGACACCGAGCATTTGGCAAATCTTTCGCTCCGACTTACGGATTCGCTCCTTGCATGCTAGAACGATGTGGGCGCGGTGCCGCGACAGCGGCAAGCCGGACGGCCGGGGATTCTCAACTGCCCGGCAGACGACCCCCGCCACGAGGTCGTTCCCGCCAAGCTGCACGTTAACATTGCGCTCTCCTTAATGCACGACCGGTTAACATGGCGGGAAAGCAGGAACGACGGTCAGAGCGCGTGATCCGTTACGCGATGGGGCGCGTCCTTCCCGCCAACAGCATGTTAGCGCCTCGTCGGCGTGAATTCCTTTGTTCCCTATTACCCGCCAATTACGATTAGAGCGTTGAGAAGAGGTCTGCTGGAGATTCGCATAACCCCAGTAAAGGCTTCGTCCATTTCGATAACCATAAAGATTGCGGCCGAAACGGAAAACGCACAGACGAAGAGCACGGCCAACACGGTGAGGTTCGACGGCGCAAAAAGTCCGAAGCCGATGAAAAGGATGACGAGCCAAAAGGTGAGAACTATCAAAAAGGTACCGGAATGCTGCTGGTCTCCTGTGCTAACGCGGCGGCACGGACCTGTCCAACTTCGAGGCTGAGCCGCACTACCTCGGCCTTGAGGGCTCTTTGCATGTCGTCGCGCGGCGATAGTCTTCGAACAATTACCGGTCGATGCCTCTGCGGAGGTGTTCGCTTCGAAATAAATGGAGGACTGGGGCCGGTTGTCTATTGTCATTGCTCCATGTGCCGGCGTGCCAGCGGTTCGTCCTTCGCCACCAATGCATCAGTGCGGAAGGAGAATTTTCGCATCCTCAGCGGGCATGAGTTGCTAACGGAATACGAGTCCTCGCCCGGCAACCGCCGCACATTCTGTTCCAAATGCGGGTCTCCGTTGTTCGGGACCGCTGCCGACATTCCATCAGCCCGGCGTGTCAGACTGGGAGCGCTGGATAATGTCGACGGAGCGAAAGCGGTCGCACATATCTGGACCGGCTCGAAATCAGATTGGTTCAAGATCACCGATGGCCTTGAGCAATTTGAGGAAGAACCGCCGGACAGCTATTGCGCTCCGGGATAGCGGCCCTCTTCCCGACGAGGAATAGAGGCGAGCTGATCAGAATCCTACTGGTACCTCAGCAATTGCCAGCATGACAAACGTGCTGGCGACTTCGGCCGCCGCTTGTTTACTTGAGCAACAGGCTTTGCGGCGCCTAACGTCTCCTGGGCGTGAACTCGATCACTCCACCGTTGATCTTGTATTGCCGGCTCATGCTGGCGACCTCGTCGTTGTCCTCGTCGAGCTGTCGGCGCACGGCCCGCAGCAGGTCCTCTACGTTGCTGGCGTTCTCGTTGATGGAGCAAATCGCTACCAGTATCGCCATTCGCAGGCCGTCCCGGCGCTCGGCCGGCGGAGAGCTAATCTCTTGTTGCTCGCGGATGCCCTGTTCAGCTTGTTTCAGACCTTGTGAGTTGAGCCTGAGGTTCAACCCCTGCAATATACGTACGGCTTTGTCCTGATTCTCTGTCTCAGACTTCCCTTTCATCAATATTGTGGGCCCGGGTGAACGCCTTCGCCTCGCACGGCACGAGCATGTTTGCGCAGATTGTAGCCCATTGCTGGGGTTTGCCCCGATCAGTTATCGCGCATCACCTGGATCGAGGGAAGGAGTGCTAAAAACTTGCACCTCAATGGTTCGACCAGCGTCGGCGGGCGCATAAGTCGCAGTATGCGCTCTTGATTTTCAGTTGCGGAGAATCCGTAACCTGGTCTCTCCTCCCAGCAGACCAGCCTGGATCATTCGCGACCACAGGCTCTGCGCGATCGTGTCAAGCGGAACAGTCCGCTTCGCGGCTAGGATCGCGGTAACAACCGTTACCTCCCCGGACGATTCCCAAAGGTTCTGTCCGGTCTTCGTGTCCCAGAGCTCCAGCCACACACGCAAGGTAATGACCCGGTTCCTGACGACTTTCAGACCCAGAGCCTCGAACCTATCGATAACGTTCTCGTCGAACTCGGCCAGACCAGGCAACAATACGTACCGGGAACCGAGCGCCGCTCCAATGCGCCCTAGCCGTTCACTTTCCAAGATGCCAGACTGAGCAAAGCCGGAGACTAGATTAGCATAATCTCCAGCCAAGCCTTGCTCGTTCAACCGGTTTCCGGTCTCCCGGAAGGAGGTTGCCCGGATCGGCGGGTCTGCTTCTTCGAGTGCGGTTGAGAGGGCATTGCCGAGGAGTGGTGCAAGGCCCTGAAGACTGACTGGGGCAATGATGTCTAAAGCTGCAACTCGCTCGGCCACGTCGAAGGACTGCGGCTTCGGCGTTCCAGCGATATTCGTATCACTACTGTACAGTGGCGTGCAGCCAGCCAGGAGAGACAGCGCGACCACCAAAACGGCACCGGCACTACGTTTCGTCAGGCCGCTTTGGATTTCGATGTTCCGCATTTAAAACAGGACAGGGGCGGAGGCTTAGCACACTGATTGCAGAACTTTGCGCTATCAGGATTTTCGTGTCCGCTCTGGGCAGTTCATCAGTACAATTCTTTAATTGCCCAATTCGTCCAGTAGCGCTTTGGCGTCCTTCAGATCTGCTGTGTCGAAGCCTTCGGTGAACCAGTTATAGATGTCGCTGAGCATCGCGCGCGCCTCATCGCGCCGATGGGTGTCGCGCAGGAGTCGGCCGAGGCTCACTGTTCCTCGAAGCTCCCACAATCGAGCCTCCTGTCCCTTCGCGACGGCAATCGCATCGCGAAAATTTCTTTCGGCCGTCGCCTGGTCCGGGGGGTCAGACCGGAGTGCGATTTCACCACCGATTCGACACAATTCGGCGTCAAAGAAGCGCCCGCCAGTCTGAGCCGCCGCGTCCATCGCCCGTCTTAACTCATTTCTGGCATCGTCAAGGCGGCCGTTCTTTGCATACGCTTCGGCCAACACGCCTCGCCTCCACGGCGACGCAACGGTCCCGCCAATCGATTCATGGAGCTTTATGGCTTCGAGGATCGTCTGGATACCTTGCTCGCCACGATGTTGCTCCACCATAGCCCAGCCAAGTACCCAGTTTCCCCATCCGAGTATCTCGCTGAACCCGAGCTCGCGACACTTGGTTGATAACTCGCTCGCTGCCACCTCCGCGCGCGCAGGTTCCCGTCGTATTTGATGCACCTGGGCGATACCCATGAGCGAGAAGGCTTTCGAGAAAGCGTGGGAGAGTTCCGCGGCGCGAGCCTGCCCGTCTCTGCACAGTTTAAGCGCGCGATTGCATCTTCCCATTGCGCCTTCGGCAAACGCGAGCAGTACGCAGCTCAGAACGAATACATCCACGTAATACAGAACAAGGTTCTCGTCGGCTGCATGATCGTAGAACTCCATCGCTCGCATAAAACGTGAGCGGGCCTCTGGAAGACTACCGCCAAAACAGGCTACCTCCCCTACGGCGCAATGAGCTCCAAGCAACATCCGGCGGTCATTCGCCGCTTCGGCAAGTCGCAAACATTGTTGCGCAAGTTCACCCGTGCGCGCCAATTTCTCCTGCGCGAGATAAGCGTCTGCAAGATGCCACAGCGCAGGGAAGACCTCAGCTCCGGCGCCTATTCGGGTGGCGAGCTCGCTCACTCGTTCGAACGAGCGCACTTTCTCGGGCGCTGCAGCGGACACCGCGCTCAGCGCCGAGCCTAGCGCGAACTGGACCGCCAGCTCTGCGCGATCTCGTTCGTCGCCGGCCGGCAGGGCGTCGATTCGATCCAGTGCATCGCGCAGGTAAACGATTGCCTCGCTGGGAGCTGAACGGCGCGCCGACTGCTCGCCTGCGAGCCGAAGATATTCCACCGCCTTGGCCGCGTTATCGCTGTGGCGGAAGTGATGGGCTAGATCGTCGAAGTGGTCGCTCAATTGGCCGCGATGCAGAGCCTCAAGCGCCGCGCCGACGCGTTCGTGCAACGCCCTGCGGCGCTCCTGCAGCACCGAGTTGTAGGCGACTTCCTGGGTCAGGGCATGCTTGAATGTGTATTCGACCTCGGGAAACGCAGGTTGCTCGTAAATGAATTCCGCGAGTTGCAAATCCGAGAGCATCCGCTCTAATTCAATGTCTGGGTGTGTGACTACCTGGCTGATCAAGGCTCGGGAGAAGTCTTTGCCGAGCACGGCCAGGGTCTGCAAGAGCCCCTTGTCGTCGGCCGGCAGGCGATCGATACGCGACGCGAGGATGTCCCGCACCGTGGGAGGTATCCTGGCGTCGGTCAGTGGCCTGGCAACCTTGACGACGCCGTTGCGTACCAGTACGCCCTGCTCGAACAGCGCCTGGACCATCTCCTCTATAAAAAAGGGATTGCCTTCAGTCTTGTCGATGATGAGCCGTTTCAAACCTGCGAGCTCAGCATCCTCGCCCAGCAAGGCCGTGAGCATCTGCGCGGCGCTCACGACGGCAAGCGGATCCAGCCGGAGCTGGGTATAATAAGTCTTGCTGCCCCATTCATGCCGATATTCGGGGCGGTAGTTCACCAGCATCAGCACCCGTAAATTGGCGATACCGTCGGCGAGCAGGTTAAGCAGCGCCTGCGTTTCGCCATCGATCCAGTGCAGGTCCTCGAAGACCAGGATGAGCGGCTGGTTTAAGCTTTCACGCAGCAAGATCCGTTTGATCGCTTCCAGGGTGCGCCGCCTCTTTAATGGCGCGTCAATCTGGCCCAGCGGCTCGCTCATTTCCTCGATTTCCAATAGCGCATAGAGGTAGGGCAGCGCATCTTCGAGCGCGCGGTCAAGAATCATTATCTTGCCCGCGACCTTTTCGCGCCGCCGCCGCTCGTCGTCACCCGCAGCAATTTCGAAGTATTTTTTCAGCAGCTCAATCACAGGCAGGTACACCGAGGCTTTGCCGTAAGACACCGAGGGCGCATCGAGCACCAGGCAACCGCTCTGCGCAACGGCCCTGAACTCGTAAAACAAGCGCGACTTCCCCACTCCCGGATCACCGATCACGGCGACAATCTGGCCGTGGCCTCCTCGCGCCAGATCGAGCGCTTCCTTCATCGCCGTAAGCTCACGCTCACGGCCGACGAATTTGGTCAGCCCTAGTGCCGCCGCGCGTTGTAATCTGGTCCGCAGCGGCCCCAGCCCCGTCACCTCGTATACGTTGACCGCCTCGCTGACCCCTTTAACGACGGTTGGTCCCAACGGCTTAAAGATGAAATAGCCTTCGCAGAGTTTGCGCGTCGCGTCGGTCGCCGCGATCGAGCCTATCGGGGCGAGCGCCTGCATGCGTGCGGCGAGACTCGTCGAATGCCCGATCGGCGTATACTCGGTATGCGCCTCGCCGGTTTCGAGCGAGCGCACCACCACCTCTCCGGTATTGAGTCCGACCCGTGCCTGCAACGGGAGGCGTCCCTTACTGCGAAGTTCGCTGGAGTAGCGGCTCAGTTGCTCCTGCAGGCTGAGCGCTGCGTACAAGCCGCGTTGAGGATGGTCTTCGTGAGCGGCCGGCGCCCCGAACAAAGCGAAGATGCCGTCGCCGGTGGATTGCACGACGAAACCGCCGTAGCGGTGGACGGCATCCATCATCAACTTGAGTGCGGGATCGACAATTGCGCGCGCCTCTTCTGGGTCGAGGTCTTCCATCAACTCCATCGAGCCCTTGATGTCGGCGAACAGCGCGGTGACAGTTTTGCGCTCGCCTTCGAGTGTCTCGGCATTAACCGCTTCAGCCAAGCGAATCGCTGAAGCGCCAGGCTGCTTGGCGGCTGCGGATCTGCCGATGGGTGAACCGCAATTCCCGCAAAACTTCGCGGTCGGTGCGTTTTCGAACCCGCACGAGGCACATGGCGCTTTGAATGTGGCGCCGCATTCGTTGCAAAATTTCAGACCGTCAGGATTTTCGGTTTTGCACTTCGCGCAAATCATATGGCTGCTGGAGTTTTCTACGCGCTCAACTCATTGAGCAGCGCCTTCGCATCCTTGAGGTCGGCGGTATCAAGACCCTCGGTAAACCAGTTGTAGATCTCGGCGAGCATCGTGCGCGCTTCGTCGGGGTGACCTGTATCGCGGAGTAACCGCGCGAGGCTCACCGATGTGCGCAACTCCCACCATTTGGCTTCTTGTGCGCGGGCAACTTTGAGCGCGGCGCGAAGGCAGGCTTCGGCTTGATCAGTCGCGGCGCCGTCGCGCATCAGGAGCAGTTCACCCTTGAGTCGGAGTATCTCGGCCCGATCACGGTTTTCGCCGGTGCGTTCGCAGTGCGCAAGGGCCTCGTCCAACATGGCGAGGGCTTTCAGCGGTTCGCCCTTTCGGCCATATGCGCTAGCGAGCTGGGCGATGAAGTCTGATTGCATCGGTGTTCCACCGATCTGGGCAACAAGGTTCATCGCCGCCTCGATATCCGCAATCCCTTGTTCGATTTGCCCCAATTCGGCGATTGCGCGGCCGCGGAGGTATCGTGCCATCATCAGCCATAGTACCAATCCGTTTTCCTCGCACAGCGCAATCCCTTCTTGCGCGTACCCTAGTGCAGCCTCCGGCTGCCGCCGAAAATGAGCGAGCAACGCTCCAATCGCCAGGGCATGACCGAGGCTGAACGGATGCCTGGCCTCGCGCGCTCGTCTCAGCCCTTCTTCTATTAATCGCGCAGCGTCGCCGACCCGACCGAGAAGATGGAGGTTTGCAGCCTGAACGCATCGAATGGAACTCGCGTACAGCAATCCCATGTTTGAAGTACGACGATTCGCCCGGCTGCTCTGAACCGCGGCATCCTCAAGATAGGAAACAGCTCCTCGGAAATTCCCGAGGAAGAAAGCCAAAAGACCGGCCAAGTAGCCCAAATCCGCAAGCGACGCGGCGTCTTGCACTGTCTGCGCGAGTTGAAAACATTGCTTAACCAGGTCAAGCGCCTGAACAGACTCGGAGCGCGAATAATGAATTTGGCAAAGACCGATGAGCCCGCGCAGCACCAGCTCTCGTTCCCCGAGCTTTTCGCCAAGCTCGTACATGCGTCTCATCGAGCGCTGACGCTCGGGGGAGGCGGGTCCATATCGTACAAACGCCACCACACTTTCGGAGTCACGCAGCGCCAACTCGGCACGAAGACGTTCGTTGCTCTCGGGCATTCCATCGAGCCGGTTCAAAGCGGCGTCGTTGAGGTTGGCCGCCTCAAGATAGGCTCCTCGGTTGGCGGCCTGCTCGGCTGCCAACTGGGCATAATGCACTGCCTTGCCCGCATCGTTGCCGCGCAGGTGATGGCGAGCTAGCTCGCCGTAATGATCTTCAAGCTGGCCCGTGTAGACTGCCTCGATGGCCCGGCCAGCTTGCTCGTGAATCATCCGGCGGCGCTCGGCTAGCAGCGAATTGTATGAGACCTCCTGCGTCAGCGCGTGCTTGAAGACATATTCTGCACCCCCAACGGTCGGCTGTTCGGAGATGAACTCGCATAACTGGAGGTTCGATAAAAGCGCTTCGAGCTGCTCCTCACTCTTGCCGGTGACGTGTTTGATCGGCTCCAGGGCGATTTCCTGGCCGATAACTGCCAGTATCTGCAACAGCTCTTTCTCAGCCGCAGGCAGACGGTCGATGCGGGCGGCGAGTGTCGCTTGCACCGTCGGCGGAAGGTTGAGCTCGGCGGACGGTCTGGTGAGTTTCACCTCACCATTGCGGACAAGCGCTCCGTCATCGAACAGCGCCAACACGATTTCCTCTATGAAGAACGGATTGCCGTCGGTGCGCTCGATGATGACCCGCTTGAGCGGCGCAAGTCCCGGCTGATCTCCGAGTAACCAATCCAGCATCGCGCCGGCGCTTTCGCGACCCAACGGGTCGAGCCGGAGCTGAGTGTAATGAGTGCGGCTGCCCCACTGATGCTGGTACTCCGGCCGGTAGTTCACCAGCAGAAGAATGTGTACGGTGCCGAGCGAATCCACGAGCAGGTTCAGCAACTCCTGGGTCTCAGGATCGATCCAGTGCAAGTCCTCGAAAATCACCATCAGCGGCTGGTTGAGCGATTCCCTCAGCAGAATGCGCTTGATCGCCTCATGCATACGCCGGCGACGAATCTGCGCGCCCATTTGAGCCAGTTGATCGTCACCGTCGCCCAGTCTCAGAAGTGTGAACAGGTAGGGCAGCGTGTCCTCCAGGCTGCGGTCCAGCATCAGCACCTTACCGCCGACCTTCTCGCGGCGCCTGCGTGTGTCGTCGCTGGGTTCGATAAGAAAATATTCATGCAGCAGGTCCATCACCGGCAGATAAGCACTCGCCTTGCCGTGCGAAACCGAGAGTGCCTCCAAGACCATCCAGTCGGACTGCGAAATCAGCTTGAATTCATGGAACAAGCGCGACTTGCCTATTCCTGGCTCGGCCATCGTCGCCACCACCTGCCCATGGCCAGCACGTGCCAGTTGAGCGGCGTGCTTTAGCGCATCCATTTCGCGCTCGCGCCCGATAAACTTGGTGAGCCCCCGCGCGGCCGCGCGCTGGAGCCGCGTCCGCAATGGCCCGAGCCCCGTCACTTCGTAGACGTTGATCGGATCGGCGAGGCCTTTGACTCGCGATGTTCCAAGGGGGCGGAGCGTAAAATAGCCCTCGATCAGACGCCGTGTGCTCTCCGCGATCACGGTCGAGCCGGGATTGGCCAGAGTCTGCATTCGCGCTGCGAGATTGGCCGTGTGGCCAATCGGCGTGTACTCGCTCTTGGTCTCACTGGTGCGAATCGAGCGCAGCACGACCTCGCCGGTGTTCACACCGATGCGGATCTGGAGAGGCGCGCGAGCCTCAGTGCGCAGATGGTCATCATAGTGGCGCACCTCATCCTCATCCTGCATCCTTAGGGCGGCATACAGCGCCCGCTGCGGGTGGTCCTCGTGGGCGACCGGAGCCCCGAACAGCGCGAAGATGCCGTCACCGGTAGATTGGACTACGTAGCCGTCATAGCGGCGCACTGCTTCGATCATTAGCTTAAGCGCCGGATCGATAACCGCGCGGGCTTCTTCGGGGTCGAGGTCTTGCGCCAGCTCGGTCGAGCCTTTGATATCAGCGAATAGTGCTGTAACGGTTTTGCGCTCGCCATCTAACACGTCCGCCGCGGTCTGCTCGGCCAACAAGCGAATGCCGGCTTCCCAGGATGAGCTGGTGGCAATCGCCTCCGAGCCCATCGAGGTGGCGCTTAGGCCGGTTCCGCACTTTCGGCAGAATCGCGCGCCAGCACTGACGGGTGCTCGGCAGGCGGGACAAAGCAACTCAAGCTTGCGCCCGCATTGTTCGCAAAAGGCGGAATCGGAAGGGTTCTCGCTCCCGCAATTCGGGCACCGCATCGGCACACCCCATAAGCAGCTACACGGGCTGTTTGTAGCACCTAACGGCGGGTGAAGACTATCAGCAGAAAATGAAAATCAGGAAAACTGGCAACGGCCGTCCACATTGTCGTCGATACAACCTCTGGACGAGCCCGAGCATTATTCCTGAACTTTATCCTTGAGAGCGCATTGACCATTTAGAACTCTGGCGGCCATCACCTGGGGGCCGTTCTGCCCACTGCTAATAGGACCGTACCACGTTTGTAAGTTGAACTTTTGCTGATTGAGACTAGTAGTGCAGTCGACTTGACTCGAAAAACTGGCGATTATCTGCCATTTAGGCAATGGTTGGGACGTGTCAGGTGTGCCGCTCGAATTGACAGGCGGAACGATCATCAACCAATCGCCTGAGGTGGCACTTTGTTGCGACGCACACCCGGTTAACACAAGTAAAGCGCTCGCGAGTAGATAACGGCTGCTCATAATCGATCAGGCCAGCGGAGGCGAATATTCCAAATCAGTAATATGAGCGTGTGCCTCACCAATTTCGCTGGCAAACTCGTTTTCCAATCAGCCCGGCGTCTGATAACAAATATTCTAAAATGTCTTCCTTCATATGCTTGGGAATCACTGGAGCGACAGTTAGGCGTCGCCAGATGACTTTTCCAACTAGGTTTCCTGTGCTTCAATCCAATTTCCGACTGCTCCATGGGAACCGTGCTGGCCGGCCTGGCTGCTGGAGGGAGTTGAATTCGAACTTTCAGGCGACTTCTCAAGCCCTTCCGCCGAGGCAATTTCTCCGGAGAATCAAAATGCCCACGAAATCGCGATAGCAGCGCAACCTGAGGGGGCTCGGCGTTTCAAATCCACTTCGCTCCGGCAACGAGGCAGCGCGAACCGCTTGTGGTCCGCGTCGTGCCGTACGGTCTTCGCTCATACTGGCGATTTGACTTGAACATCAAGTAAGTCATGCATCCAACTCACGCGAGTAACTGAAATCTACAACAGGGAGGAGCTTATGCGTATTTCTGTGACAGTCTTATTCTCTGGTCTCTCGCTAATTCTTGCCGGCGCGGCCGAAGCCGGATTCGGCCGCACCAGTTTGGTCGGGTCGTACGGCTGCTTGGGCAATTCGCTTGGAGGAGTGGATGCGGTGAGCAACCAAATCGTCGGGCTGAGTGAACTGATGCAGCTCAATCTCACTGCTACCGGTAGTATCACAGGAACCATCACGGTCAATAGCGTAGGTGAACGATGTATAGTAGCCGTAAGTGCGGGATCGGTGTTCTCTGTAAATCCCAACGGGACCGGCACCATGCTGCTGCCGCTTGCCGCCAGCGGAATGGACCTCGATTCGGACCAGGACTGTGGCGGGCTGCTCAACGGGGTCGCCGAGCACTTTGATATTTTGATTCTGGGCTCAGGCGGAAAGTTCGATCTTCAGTCCGCGGACGACATGTTCACTTCTCCGAAGCTGACCGCTGACAACAAGCGCGACATCCCCAATCCCTTCACCGGTACGTGCGAAAAGCAAACACCACCTTAGCCGCTTAGCTCGGGCCCCACTGCTACGCTGGCGGCCTGCAGCGCATCGACGCCACTTTTAAGTCGTCTTGGTGATACACCCCGGGCAACTCAAGAACGCTCCCGCACGTCGCGCGAGCTCAGCCGATTCAGCGTGATTTGCGTATGATGGCCGCGCAGCGGCCATGGAGCATGAAACTCGGGCCGCGCCGTATGAAGCAACATCAGCGGAACCGTCGCACCCTGCTCGGCGAGCATTTGCTGCGACTCAAGCGTGGATGGATCAAGCCAAATGAAGAGCCTCGACTAGCATGACCATCGGCTGGAGCCTGGCTGCTCCAAAGGCCCATCGGGCTAACGCCGACAGAAGCCGTCGGCGCCTTCTTCCGGCGTCAACTTCAACTCTGGATAACGGTCGCCGACCGGAAGTTGCAGCAGGTCCGCGATCAGCGGCACGGCCTCGTCCAGCTTCAGTCCCGAAGACGCCAGCGCTCGTTCCAACCCCTCGATGCGTTCATCTTCGGGTGCGAACGTCGCAGACTCTTCATTATGCGCACCTCGCAGACTCGTTTGCTCGTTTCGCTGCACTCCACTAGCGGCTCGGTTTCCCTGCGCTCCGCCTAGTGCTTGCAGTTCCAACTAGCGCGAGAGCATTTCGCTAACGGCGTGGAACGGCGTATTCTCGAAAAACTGCTGACCCGCGCTCTCCATCCAACTGTGGGGCGTATCACGGATACGGTCGTGGAACTCGGCCACCAGCCGTGACTTGCCGATTCCCGCCTCGCCGACCACTAGTACCACCTGCCCTTCGCCCTGGCGCGCACGCTCCGACCTGCTGAGTAATAGGCTTAACTCTGCCTCGCGGCCGACAAACGGAGTGAAGCCTCGCACCCCAAATCGGCTCCGTACCCCGGTCGGCCGCACGACTCGGTAAAGCTCAACCGGAGAAGCGACGCCCTTGAATTGCTGCGAGCCGGAATTCTCGACTAAGGAGAGCCAGAAAGCACTGCCCTCAAAACACCGTAGTCTGGCTCAATCTTCCGAGCGGCATTTATCATTTCAAAGGCCAAAGGTGGTATGGCAACACAATCAACGGCGCTTATGTTTGCTCGCAAGAAGCTGATCAAGCTGGTGACCGAGCGACGAGGAACGGACAGTAGAAGCCTTCGGGGAGTCAAAGGCCGAGTTGTTCGCATAGCTCCCGTCATTCAAGGACTTATCAGGGTAGGATATGGGCGGTCTGGCGGGAATGGGCCCAGACTCATCCGCTCTGCCGCGTAATGGGATAATTGCTCGGATCGTCCGAGCAATTATTTTCGCCTTGATTTTCGGGCTATTTTTATTGTTTCTGACGCGGCGTGCGTCGGGGTGGTAGGCGCCGAGTCTGGCTTTTTCGTTATTCGCAACCGTTGCCAGATAGACCCCCCTGGTATTCTGAGCCGTAAACCCTCCCCAACGACTTCTTTTGTTCCTACAGTAACAATCAAAGCGTGCCAGAATGCGGCAACCGTGGTTACACTGCGCCCAAGAGAAGTGACTTTCGACGGGAGTCTTCCAGATGACACTAAAACCAATCTTTTTGAGTGTAATGGCGGTAACCTTGGCACTAAGCCTCTGGTCCGTCCGGCCCGCTTTCGCACAAGACGCCCAAGACGCCGCAGACGCCGCACAGCAGGCAGCCTATAGCGCCCAGGATGCCGCCGAGAGCGCCAGGGGTCTTGCCGACGATGCCGATACTCGTGCCGCTCTCAATCCGAGCATCGGCAATCTGAATATGCAGAGTGACGCGGATCAGGCCGCCGACAATGCCGAAAGTGCAGCCAGTGATGCCGACGATGCCGCCCAAGCTGCTCAGGATGCCGCTGACAACGCGGACGACAATTAGGAAGCAGCCGTTATTCCCCCTCGGCCTGAGCTTCGAGTTCATTGCAGGCTGGATCTAGAAATGGAAGCTAAATCCTCTGTCTTTCTGGCGTTTCTACTCTTTCTGCTGGCTCTCCTTGGTTGCGCTTCAAAGGAAGCTGGCCCGCCAATACCACTCTCAACTACCTTCAATACACTGGCGAGCATTTCGATTCCGACGCCTAGCCCTCAGATACCGCCGCATGCCAGCCTAAATTTCGGTGGCGGCTCTTGGTCGTGCGATCCGGGATATACCGAAAGCGGGATTTCGTGTGCCCCGATTGTGCTCCCAGAACACGCTAGTCTCGACTATGGTGGACACTCATGGTCATGCGATGCCGGGTATGTTCAAAGCGGCGTCTCCTGTGCTCTGATAATTCTGCCTGAGCACGCCGGTCTCGACTTTGGCGGGCACTCGTGGTCATGCGAAAGAGGGTATAATCAGAGCCAAAGCGGAAGCGGTTGCATTCCTATATCGGTGCCAGACCATGCCACTCTGGACTATTGGGGTCATTCTTGGTCATGTGACAGAGGCTACAACCAAGGCAGCGATGCGTGCATTCCCATCACGGTTCCGGATCATGCTAGTCTAGATTATTGGGGTCACTCCTGGTCGTGTGACAGAAGCTACAACCAGAGCGGTGATGCGTGCGTCCCGATTTCCATTCCGGAGCATGCCAGCCTCGACTATTGGGGCCATTCTTGGGCATGCGATAGAGGTTACGGCGAGAGTGGGAGCGTATGCGTCCCGATTTCCATTCCGGAGCATGCCAGCCTCGATTATGGGGGTCATTCTTGGTCATGCGAGAGCGGTTACAACCAGAGAGGCAACACATGTATACTTGAACCTGCGTCTGCCGTTAACCAACCTGCCCCTACGGTTACAACCCCGGTCGGGGCCGCTCCGATGTGCTCGGAGACTGGTAGCTGCTACGGGGACATTAGCAACATCACTGGACTTCCAAAGACCACTTTTGTTCACGGCTACTTTCGGAGCAACGGCACTTACGTGGGAAGCTATTTTCGGAGCCGATAGCGAGGCGGACCTAAAGGAGTGAAGAAAATAGGTCATCAGGGGCAGGCTGACAGAAAACCCTAACCAAATGGCGCTGACCATTTCGACAACCACTTAAAGCGCCAGTGTCCGATTGAACAAAATGGTGTTTGAGGAATAACCTACTTAAGAGCCGTTTCGGATGGAATCATCTCTAAGTAGCTTAACGCTGCTCCATATTTCACCGATAAAAGATTTTGGTCACTCGAATGCCCACCTTGACCCGCAAATCTATCCGATAACTATCCAACAAACAGATGTCAATCACAGGTGTCAAATCGCATCTGAGACCGATTATAGCCCATCTTTGCTGCAACATTTCTCTTTGACCATCTATCCGTCGCCTAGGTACTTGGCGACATGGCCGCCGTAGCTAGTTATCGCCTCAGCAACGGCGTGATGATAGCCGGCAACCAACTCGCGCTATTCTTCAGGATCGAGCTGAGATGCGATTTCGGTCGAGCCGACCAGATCACAAAATAAAACGTTGAGATGCCGCCGCTCGCCGGCACCAGGTAGAGCAAGGCCTGTTTGGACGCCTGTGGCTTTGGTGGTAACACCGGCCTTTAAGGCGGCACCGCATTCATCACAGAATTTCGCGCCGGGCTGATTGAGAGCATCGCAAGCGCCACACCTGGTTTCGAATGGCGTTCCGCAATTGTTGCAGAACCTCGCGCCTTCGCGATTATCGCTGCCGCATTTGGAACAGCGCATATTTCTCCCTGATGAGCGCCTAAGTGGTCAGCTCATCGAATAGCGCCTTCGCATCCTTGAGGTCGGCGGTATCGAAGCCTTCGGTGAACCAGTCGTATATCTCTCCGAGCATCACGCGCGCTTCATCGCGACAATTCTGAGATGCGAGCAGCCGCTAGAGCTGCCCCGGACTGTGGGCATCAGCGAGTGACAGGCGGCATCGCCAGATGCCCCGGGTTGAAGTGGCGCTGGCGCCGGCGTGAACGGATATTTTCCCGCTGTTGAGGAGTCATCCGCAGCCATCGGCTGTAATTGTTCAGCACACGCTGGCGTTGTTCGGGCGGCAAAGTCTGAAAGTGCTGATAACGCCTCATTAACCGTTGCTGCTGATCCAACGGCAAGGCTTTGTAGCGCGCATACGCCTGTCGCAACTGGCGTCGCTGAGCGTCTGGAAGCTTCCGCCATTGCTGCAGGGCCGCGAGCACCCGATGGCGTTCTTCGGGCGATAATGCGCGAAACTGCTGGTAGCTTCGTTGAGCCGCGTAGCGCTCCTGGGGCGTCATTTGCTGCCATTGTTGATAATTGACGAGGAGCCGCTCGCGTTGTTCGGGCGTCAGCTTTGCCCATTCGTTCGGGTACCGGGCTGCTAACGCGCGCTCAGATGCGGTCGGGACTTCCGCCACGTTTTGACCGTTGGCCACTCTCGCCCCGGTGCCGAGTACGATGCCCAAAAGTAGCATCGATGCGAGTTCTATGAGAAAGGGCCGCCCTCTCATTCAGCATTCTCCTGAGACGGAGGCGGAGCATATTGTTTGGGAAGCCCGCTAGCCCTGCTGCCGACCAGGGCATTAACGTTGTTGCTATTGCCGAAATAACCGAGTGCATCCAACGTATGGATTTGATCGAGCGTGGAATCGCTCGAATTCGCGCCCGTCGATCCTGATTCATCATGCGGCAATTGAGAGCGGAAAAGGTCGAGGTTCAGCAACATCTGGAGATCAGGCGGAGCGGAATCCTGTCCTCGAACCGGAGGAACTGCACTGGAAACGAGCACGATACAAAACATTCCAATCGAAAGCAGCCTATGCCGGCGCCGCATGATGTTGGTTATCCGTTTCGGGCAATTCATCGAGATGCTCTATTACATCGTAGTTCTCCAGCAATTCGAGGTGGCTGACGACCGGATAATCGCGCAGCAGCCCGATACCGGCCTCGGATATTTCGTATTCGGTCGCGAGTTGCTCGACAGAGGGCACGCGCGACTGTCGCTGGATGGTAAACATCAATATGAGTACGATTGCCGACGCGCTCAGCGCGGCGAGTGAAACCCATGCGAACCTCGGCCACCCGAATCGCGATTCTGCTGCCTGGCGCAGGGCAAGCTTACGGGCTAACTCCGCATGATAGAGCAATGGGTTCGGTGCCGGCAGTTGCTCGATCCACCGGGCAAGATCTGCACTGATGCCCGCAAGCGAATCTCTTAACTGGCAGCACTCGGCGCATCCCTCCAGATGTTGTGCAACCCGTGCACGCTCAGCGGTGGCCAGTTCACCCTGTAGATAGGGAACCAACGCGGTTAGTGGATGCTTCGCCACGGTCTAGTCTTTTGGCAGTGCCTTCTTCAGTTGCATCAGGCCTCGATAAATGTGAACCCGTGCAGTGCTCTCGGAACATTTCAGTACCGCCGCGATCTCGCGGCTGGATAGCCCCTCCTGGGCTTGCAGCATGACTGCGATCCGTTGATTAGGGGATAGCTTGTTGAGCATTCTATTGAGGTTCACGGTCATTTCCCTGCGCATAACCTCAACATCCGGGGTTGGTTCATCGGCTATAGGCTCGGTTCTCGCCTCATCCGCATCGTCGGCCTCGCTGGCCAGCGGCAAGAGGCGCCGCCACCATTTGGTACGGCGCTGATGGTCGATGCAGAGGTTGACGACAATCCGGTAAAACCAGGTCGAAAAACGTGACCGGCCGTCGAATCGATGCGCTGATTCGTAGAGCCGGATAAAGGCTTCCTGTGAAACATCACGAGCGTCAGCATCGTTACCCACGACCGAGCGGGCCAGCCGAAACGCACATGCCTGATGCCGCTCGACGAGCTGATCGAACGCTCCGGGATGGCGCGCCGCAACTTGCTTGCACAATTCCTCATCCGACGGATGGAGCAATCAACAAGGCCCCGTTCATAAATCGGCCTTCCGAGCTTTTGCCGCGCAGACCAGCCGTAAAAGGACGAATGGACTATAAGACCGATCCTACTCCCAAGATTATAACGAAACAGACCGGCCCTCCGTTTACCGGCCTCGGTACAATTTCGTCTTGTAAACGAAGCGGTTCACTCATCCGTCGAATAACCCGAACGCAGACAACATGTACCTCGGTATCGCCCACAGCTTTATAAAAACACACAGACTGCGGTCGTGCGAGTTGAAGGGGAGACAAATGAAACGGGCATTCAGTAGCATTGCGGCGATTGCAATAGTCAGCGCAATGGCGGCCACTGCGATGGCTCAAGATGGCCTCCCCGGCCTATGGCGCAATTACGCGCGCTGCGTCCCCAGCACAGGTCCGGTGGCTCGATTCGATAACGGCTACCTGGACAGCCATCCGCAGGTAGCCCAGCAACTCAACCGCGATCCACGGCTGGCGGATAATCCGCAGTTTC
>Ga0306920_100002524_pt1 | contig 23108 bp, 18 predicted proteins | sample flu12Cox44000170_FD_204666 | JGI IMG/M metagenome (GOLD analysis project Ga0306920, IMG submission 204666) | Lab enrichment of tropical soil microbial communities from Luquillo Experimental Forest, Puerto Rico - flux4day.12C.oxic.44.000.170 (v2)... | ecosystem: Environmental > Terrestrial >...
CCGGCATGACCACCTCGCAGCTGTTTTTATTGCTCGGCGTGGCGAGCCTCTTGGTCGCCGTCGCCATCGGCCGAACCATGCCGGCGAGCGCGCTCAGCGATGCGCTTTCGATCATCTATCGCACGCTCTTCCGGATGGAGGTGAACGGCATCGACAATCTCAACAATGCCGGCCCCAACCTGATCATCGCGCTCAACCATGTGAGCTTCCTCGACGCGGGTCTGGCGTTGTCGCTGCGCAACCGCAAGCCGGTCTTCGCAATCGACGTCGGGATCGCGAAGTTGTGGTGGGTGCGCCCGTTCGTGAAGCTGACCAACGCGATGCCGCTCGATCCGCTCAAGCCGATGGCGGTGCGCTCCCTGATCGAAGAGGTGAGGGCGGGCAATGCGCTGATCATCTTTCCGGAAGGACGCATCACCGTCACCGGCAGCCTGATGAAGGTCTATGACGGTGCGGCCTTGATTGCCGACAAAGCCAACGCCGAGATCGTGCCCGTACGCATCGAGGGCCTGGAGCAGACGCCGTTCAGCCGGCTCAAGCAGGGGCAGGTGCGTCGGCGCTGGTTTCCCAAGGTGAGGGTCACGATTCTCGAGCCGGTGAGGCTCACCGTCGACCCCGCGCTCAAGGGCCGCAAGCGCCGGCAGGCCGCGGGCGCGGCGCTCTACGGCATCATGTCCGATCTCGTGTTCCGCACCACCTCGACCGACCGCACGGTGGTGGAAGCGGTGATGCAAGCCGCCGAAACCCACGGCCGCCGCCGCGTCGCCATCGAAGACCCCGTGACCGGCGCGCTCACCTACAAGCGCCTTCTCGTCGGCGCCGCCATCCTCGGCGCCAAGCTCATGCCGATGGCGGGGGAGGGACGCGCCATCGGCGTCATGCTGCCGAACGCGAATGGCGCGGTGGTCACCGTTCTGGGCCTGATGACGGCGGGCCGCGTGCCGGCCATGATCAACTTCACGGGCGGCGCGGCGAATATCCTCGCCGCCTGCAAGGCCGCGCAAATCGACACCATCCTCTCGTCGCGCGCCTTCATTGAGAAGGGCAGACTCACCAACCTGATCGCGGCGATCGAGAAGGCGGTCAAGATCGTCTATCTCGAGGACATCCGCGCCAGCATCACGGCCGGCGACAAGATCCGCGGCCTCCTCAACGCCGGCAAGCCGCTGGTCGAGCGCAAGCCCGACGACTGGGCCGCGATCCTGTTCACGTCCGGCTCGGAAGGCGTGCCCAAGGGGGTCGTGCTCTCCCACCGCAACATGCTGGCGAACGCCGCGCAGGGCGCCGCCCGCATCGATTTCGGCCGCGAGGACAAAGTGTTCAACGTGCTGCCGATGTTCCATTCGTTCGGGCTCACCGTCGGCGTGATACTGCCGCTGGTCTTCGGCGTGCGCGTCTATCTCTATCCCTCGCCGCTGCACTATCGCACCGTGGCGGAGCTGATCTACGGGGTGAACGCCACCATCATGTTCGGCACCGACACGTTCCTGGCGGGCTATGCGCGGGCGGCGCATCCTTATGATTTCCGCTCGCTGCGCTACATCCTGGCGGGCGCGGAGCCGGTCAAGGAGACGACGAGGCGCACCTACATGGAGAAGTTCGGGCTGCGCATTCTCGAAGGCTACGGCGTCACCGAGACCGCGCCGGCGCTCGCCTTGAACACGCCGATGTTCAACAAGTTCGGCACCGTCGGGCGCGTCCTGCCCGGCATGGAGGCGCGCCTCGAGAAGGTCGAGGGGGTCGAGGAGGGCGGCCGCCTCTACGTGCGCGGACCGAACGTGATGCTCGGCTATCTCAAGGTCGAAAACCCCGGCGTGCTCGAGCCGCCGCCCGAAGGCTGGCATGACACCGGCGACATCGTCACCATCGACGAGCAGGGCTTCCTCACCATCAAGGGCCGCGCCCGACGATTCGCCAAGGTCGGCGGCGAAATGATCTCGCTCGCCGCGGTCGAAGCGCTGACGTCGGAGCTGTGGCCGAATGCGCTGTCGGCGGTCGTGGCCGTGCCCGACCCGCGCAAGGGCGAGCGGCTCATTCTGCTCACCCAGCAGAAGGGCGCGACCCGGGCCGATTTTCAGGTCTTCGCCAAAGCAAAGCATGCGTCCGATCTGATGATCCCGTCCGAGGTGTGGGTGCTCGACAAGCTCCCCGTGCTCGGCAGCGGCAAGGTCGACGTGATGGCGGTGGGCAAGCTCGTGGAGGAGCGCCTCGCCGCCAAGCCGGAACCGATGGCGCGCGCGAGCGCATGACGCGCGGCGCCGCAGCGTGGCCGCCGCTGCCGCCGCGGCTCAAGCCGATCCTCGAGGCCGAATATCCGCGCTTCAGCGCGGCCGAGATGGCGCGCCGCCGCGCCGCGGTCGAGGCGGCGCTCGCCGCGGCGGACTGCGACCATCTCGTGTTCTACGGGGCGAACCGCGCCGGCTCCGCCGTGCAATGGCTCACCCAATGGCCGGTGACGGTGGAGGCGATCGGCGTGTTCACGCCGCACGAGCGCGACGCGCTGTTCGTGCAATGGATCAATCATACGCCGCTAGCGAGGCGGCTCGCCGCGGAGGCTGAGGTCGCATGGGGCGGCGAATCGTCCATCTTCGCTGTCATCAAGGCACTTGAAAGGCGCGGCGCGCGCGAAAATCGCGTCGGCGTCATCGGCCCGATGAATTTCGCCCAGCACGGGGCGCTCGCCGCGCGCTTCGGCAACATCGCCGACCTCAACCGCGCCTATGTGCGGCTGCGGCGCGTAAAGTCGCAGGAAGAGATCGACTGGCTGCGCATCGGCGCCTGGCTCAGCGATCGCGGCATGGCCGGGCTGCGCGACGGGATCGCGGTGGGCGTCAACGAGCGCGCGCTCGGCGACTTGATCGAGCGCGCCTATATGCGCGAGGGCGGCACCAACGTCATCCATTTCATCGGCGCGACCTCCATGCACGATCCGCAACTGGGCGTGCCGGCGCAGTTCCCCTCGACGCGGCGGGTGGCGAAAGGCGACATCGTGTTCGCGGAGATCAGCGCCGCGTTTTGGGATCATTCCGGCCAGGTGCTGCGCAGCTTCGCGGTCGGCGAGGAGCCGCCGCCGCTCTACCGCGCGCTCCACGCCGCCGCCGACGCCGCCTTCGACGCGGTCGCGGCGGTGCTCAAGCCCGGCGCAACGCCGGCGCAAGTGATGGAGGCCTCAGGCCTGATCGAAGATGCGGGCTTCACCATCATCGACGATCTCCTGCACGGCTATGGCGGCGGCTATTTCCCGCCCATCCTCGGCAGCAAGAGCCGCCCCGCGGGGCCGATTCCGGCGGAGCCGTTCGAAGCCGGCATGACGGTGGTGGTTCAGCCCAACGTGGTCACCCGCGACGGCAAGGCGGGGGTGCAGACCGGCGAGCTCTTGCTGATCACGGACGCCGGCGTCGAGCGGCTGCACTCATTCCCGCGCGGGTTCGGGCGGGTGTGAGGCTCCGCGTGTCTCCGACGGTCGTCCTCATCCTGAGGAGCGCCGGAACGGCGCGTCTCGAAGGATGGGGGCGGCCTCACGCTTCGAGACGCACGCCCATAGCCCGCGAAGACGGGCGTAACCGCCCTTAAGGCGCGTTGAAGACGCGGGTAAACCCGCTAGAGGCGTGCTCCTCAGCATGAGGCCGGGAGAAAGCGGCGTTATGGGCCCCGCAACGTCCCGGCGAGTCGGAGCTCGCTGTTACTCCGCCGCCTGGGTCTTGGCGCGGGTCTTCGCCCAGTACTCGGGGGCCTGCTTCGAGCGCTTCAGGGCGTCCGCGGTCTCGAAGCCCGGCGCCATCGACGCGTCGGTGCCGGCCAGAATCTGGTGATGCTCGATGCCGAGCGTGCGCAGCCAGCGCTGCTGCCCCATGGTCAGCGCGACGAAATAGCCGATCTCGACCAGCTCGGGCTCGCTGAAATGCTTGTGCAGCCGCGCCCAGAACTTGTCGTCGACCGGCAGATCCCAGGTGATGGCCTCGGCGTAGGATAGCGCCGCCTTCTGCCGCTCGTCGTAGCGGCTCGAGCTCTCGAAGTTGATGAGATCGCGGTAGTCGTCCTCGACCATGCCCTGCTTCGCCGCCTTCACGGAGCGCTGGTTGCCGCAGAACTCGCACAGCACCGAGCGCGAGACGTAGATGCGGCAGAGCTCCTTGATGCCGTGGTCGGCGACGCCGTTCTTGAACACGTCGCGCCACGAATTGGCGAAGGACCAGAACACGGCGGGCACGTGGGCGCGGATGGCCTGGCTTTCCGGACGCGGCGTGCCTTCGCGGGCGCAGCGGTCGAACTCCGCGCGCATGGCCGGGTCCTCGACCTTGGCGGGGTCGACGTAACTGATCCGTGGCTTCGACATCGATGCTTCTCCGCTTCCTCCTGCGCCTCGAAGATGAGGCGGATACGCTTTATTCACCATACCCCGCAAGCCCATTCGCATGTTGCCGTAGGGCCACAACGCGATCAACCGCGCTCGCGCATTGTTGACCGCGCGTTTGGCCCGGTGAAACCGCTGCCTCCGGCCGCGCGCGTGTGGTCGCCGCCGTTCGGCGTGGCGCTGCGGCGTCGTGGACCGGCGAGGGATTCTTAACCATCGTCACCTAGCCTGAAGCCACCGGTTTGTTGTGACGGCCGCAGCGTTGCGTCATTTCGCCTGGGCGAGCGCAATCGGATGCATGGCCGCCGGGGGAACACACCAATGGGAGCGAGAGCTGCTCGAGTCCTCCTCGCGACGGTCGCGTGCCTATTATGGCTCAACGGCTGCGAGAGCTCGACGAGGCTCGGCGATCTGTTCCAGTCGAAGGCCGACACGGGCGCCGCGGTCCAGGACGATCCGGCCACGACCGGCAGCGTACGGCCGACCCCGCGCGACCCTCCGGCCGCGACCGCGGCAAAGGCCGCGCCCGATGACGAGCTGAGCCTCGGCAAGAAGCACTTCCAGGCCGGCAATTTCAGCCTTGCCGAGCGTCACTTCCGCCGCGCGGTCGAGCTGCATCCGCGCGACCTGGAGTCGTGGATGGGCTTGGCGGCGTCGTACGACCGCCAGCGCCGCTTCGATCTCGCCGACCGCGCCTACGACCAGGCCACGAAGATCGCGGGCGCCACGGCGGAGATCCTCAACAACCGCGGCTACTCCTACATGCTGCGCGGCGACCCGCGCCGCGCCCGCGAGACGCTGCTGGAGGCGCAGGCCCGCGACCCCGGCAACAGCTACATCAAGAACAATCTCGAAACGGTCGAGGCGAGCCTGCGCAAGAGCAAGGCCACGCAATAAGCTCACGGGAATTCGTCGGCCCGTCGTCTCCGCGCGGGCACGACAGGTCGATATCCACCCGACGCGCTCCTAACCATTCATCCCGAATAGGCGCGCCGCGTTTCCACCAAGGATCGCTATCTTCTCGTCATCGGTCAGGGTTGCCGTGGCGAAGACGTGGTCCACCGGATGCGGCTCCCAGGGGATCGGATGGTCGCTGCCAAGCATGACTTGGCTCGCGCCCACTTGCGCCACGAGGTGGCGGAGCGCCTCGGGGGTGAACACAAGGGCATCGAAATAGAGCTGGTTGAGGTATTCGGTCGGCTTCTTCTTCAGTTTGATCTCAGGATTGCAGTTCTGCGGCGAGACGAAACAGGCGTGGTCGGAGCGCGCAGCGTAGGACGCGAGATAGCCGCCGCCGTGCGCAGCAATGATCTTTAGGCCGGGAAAGCGGTCCAGCGTGCCCTCAAAGATCAAGTGCTGTAGGGCGATGGTGGTGTCGAGCGGGTTGCCGATCGTGTTCGCCAGCCATCCGTTGCCCTTGAAGCGCCTTGCCAAATCCGGCGTGCTTTGGGGGTGAATGAACAGCACCGCTCCGAGCTCCTCCGCCTTTGCCCACACCGGGTGGAACTTGGCCTCGGAAAAGTCCTCGCCCAACACGCTGCCGCCGATCGCGGCGCCGCGTAAACCCTGCGTTTTCATTGCGGTCTCGAGTTGCTGCACCGCCAGGTCCGGATATTGCAGGGCGAGCGAGGCGAAGGCGGCGAAGCGGTCCGGACGCGAAGCGCACAGCTCGGCCAGTTTTTCGTTTTGGACCTTGACGATCTGGGCGGCGGTGTCGCGGTCCTTGCGGTACCAGAATGGGTTGATGGAGAGGACCTCCATGTCGATCGCCTGAGCATCCATGCCCTTAAGGCGCTCCTCGATGACAATGAACTGCTCCTGCGCGCCTCTCGTCTGCGATAACACCCGGCCGGCCTCGTCCCCCATCAGGGCAACGGCTTTGCGGAAGCGGCAATGTGCGTGCACGTCAATGGTCTTGACTCGCTTGCCGTTGACCATCACCGGCAAGCGTTGGCCGCCGCCGCCCTGCTGAGCCCACGCCGCATCCCGCAGCCCACAACTGCAGAAAACGATGCCGGTCGTGGCGCCGGCACCCTTGAGAAAATCCCTACGCGTGTTCATGTCCGGCTCCCGGTTGACCATTTCGACCGAACGTCCCGAACAGCGGGACGTCATTTGTGGTCTCGCAATTTTCATTCGTCTGCCCCAACAAATTCAAGGCCGGCCATACCGGCGCCACCCTGCCCACAACAGTGCCGCACGTTCCCACGCTGGAAGGGCCTCTTTGGAGCCGCTAGGCTTGCGCCCGAAATGTCGCTCACCTGAGAAGCGACACCCAGGGAGGTAGCCGATGAGGAAGTCTTGCGTTCCCGTTGCCGCCATCGCGATGGTGATGGGAATCGCCGCGGCATGCGCGGACCCGCCAGTCGACAAGCCTGTCACCAAGAAGGATCCAGCACTGGACGCGCTCGTGTCCTCCGATGCCAAACTCGAAGAGATCAGTACTGGCTATGGATTCACAGAGGGACTGGTGTGGGTCGCGAAAGGAAAGAGCGGATATCTGCTGCTGAGCGATATGCCCGCCAACGTGATCTACAAACTGTCGACCGATGGCAAGGAGAAGTCGCTCTACCTGGATCGTAGCGGCTATACCGGTTTCGACATCTGGCGCGTCGGCTTCATGCAGACCAATGGCCGCAGCAAGGACGATCCGCGCTACGAGGAATTTGCCATGATCGGGTCGAACGGGCTTGCGCTCGACCGCGAGGGTCGCCTGGTGATCGCCACTTGGGCGGGCCGCGGCATCGACCGGATCGAGAAGAACGGCAAGCGGGTCACGCTGACCGATAATCTCGACGGCAAGAAGTTCAACGGCACCAATGATCTTGTCGTGAAGAGGGACGGTGCAATCTACTTCACGGACGATACCGGCGGATTACGGCTGCGGGACCAAGATCCACGGCGCGGCATCGCCTTCTCGGGCGTCGTCCGGTGGAAGGATAGCAAGACTACCGCGGTGATCAGGGACATTCCCCATACCAACGGCCTAGCCTTCTCGCCCGACGAGAAAATCCTCTACGCCAACGGCAGCCGCGAGCGCTTCGTTCGCGCCTATGACGTCCAGGCCGACGGCATGCTCACCAACAGCCGGTTGTTAATCGATCTCAACAGCGATCCGCGGCCCGGCATCACCGACGGCATGAAGGTCGACACCATGGGGAATATCTGGGAATCCGGACCTGGCGGCATCTGGATTCTTTCGCCACAGGGCACGGGTCTGGGTCACATCCAGGTGCCGGAACTGGTCGCCAACGTAGCGTTCGGCGATCCGGACCATAAGACGCTCTATATCGCGGCGCGCAACAGCGTTTACAAAATCCGGACCAATGTTGCAGGCATTCCCTAGGCTCAATCCCGTGCCCTGCAGGTGCAGCTTCAGGACATCAAAGGCAAGCGCAGAGATCCGCAGCGCGATGGTAGCGCGCCCCTAGACTTTGCGGAGGCGACGTGCAACGTGGCGCCGTCCAACGGCTCACGGCGGCATGTTCGATAGCTTTCGCAAATTTCTGTCCGAGGCGTCGGAAGGCGGCGCGCATCCGATCCGCTTCGAGCACGACGACTATCGCCTGGCGGCGGCCGCGCTGCTCGTGCATGCCGCCGCGATCGACGGCGACGTTTCCGACGTCGAGCGCGAGCAGCTGCACGCCGTCATCAAGCGGCAATTCGGCCTCGACGAGGCGACGACGGATGAGTTGGTGGCCGAGGCGACGGAGGCCGAGCACGACGCAATAGATCTCTATCATTTCACCAGGGCGATCAATCGCTCGCTCGACGAGGATGGCCGCCGCCGCGTGGTCGAAATGATGTGGGAGATCGCCTATGCCGACGGCCGCGTCGACGATTTCGAGAGTAACCTGATCTGGCGGGTCGCCGACCTCCTCGGCATCTCCTCGCGGGAGCGAATTGAGCTGGGCCAGCGCGTGGCGAACCGACTCGGGATCACTCCGACGTGACACAAGAGAAACGCCCCGTCACATTGATCACCGGCGCGTCTTCGGGAATCGGCGCCGCGCTCGCCCACGAGTTTGCCGCCAACGGCCACGAAGTCGTTTTGATCGCGCGGCGCGAGCAGGCGCTCGCCGCGCTGGCGGACGCCATTGCGGCGAAGGGCGCGTGGCGGCCGACCGCTCTGCGAGCGGACGTCGCGCGCGTCGAAGCCGCGCGCGACATCGCCGAGGCGCTCGAGCAGCGCGGTCTCGAGCCGGACGTGGTCGTCAACAATGCGGGCTTCGGCCTCGTTGGAACCGCGGACACGCTCGACCGCGCCGAGCAGCTCGCGATGATCGATGTCAACGTGCGTGCGCTTACCGGTCTCTCGCTCGCCTTCATCGACAGCCTCAAACACCGCAAGGGCGGCATTCTCAACGTGGCGTCGACCGCGGCCTTCATGCCCGGCCCCGGCATGGCGGTGTATTACGCCAGCAAGGCCTACGTGCTCTCGTTCAGCGAGGCGCTTCACCGCGAGCTCAAGCCGAAGGGCGTGCGGGTGACCGTGCTTTGCCCGGGGCCGGTGCCGACCGAATTTCAGGCGCGCGCGGGCCTCGCCGCCGACGCTTTTCCGCGCATTCTCAAGCGCTCGGCCGAGCAGGTGGCGAGAGACGGCTATCGCGGCCTGAAAGAGGGCCGCCGCGTGGTCGTTCCGGGCTTTGCCAACAGCGTGGCGACCACGCTGACCCGCTTTGCGCCGCGCGGCTTGTTGCTCGACCTCATCGAGCGCCAACAGAAAGGCCGCCGCTAGTGTCCCGATTCCGTAGTTCGCAAGCCCTTGCGGCACGCTTTCGTGCGAACTTCGGAATCTAAGGGACACTAGCAAACTTATGACTCTAGTGTGGTTTTTGGATTTGAAGTTCCTATGCGAAGCTCGTTGCAAATGCGTAGGAACTTCAAATCCACCACACTAGGCGATGCCTCGCCCGGCTGCATGGCGGGTGTGCGCCATGCGGCTTGAAAATCCAAGTCGAGGGGGTATTGAGGTTCGACCGCCGTGCTCGCCATGATCGCGCTATGCTCCAGCCGATTCTGATCGTGCTGCACCAGGAGACGTCGACCCCCGGACGCCTCGGCCACGCCTTGCGCCAGCGCGGCTATCCGCTCGACGTGCGGCGCCCGCGCTTCGGCGATCCGCTGCCCGAGACCATGGCCGGTCATGCCGGCGCCATCACGTTCGGCGGCCCCATGAGCGCGAACGACACCACCGATTTCATCCGTCGCGAGATCGATTGGCTCGCCGTGCCGCTCAAGGAGAAGAAGCCGTTTCTCGGCATCTGCCTCGGCGCCCAGATGCTGGCGCATCATCTCGGCAGCCGCGTCTACCGCCATCCCGACGGCCACGCCGAGGTCGGCTATTACCCGATCCGGCCGACCGATATCGGCCGCATGGTGTGCGATCCTTGGCCGGAGCAGGTCTATCAGTGGCACCGCGAGGGCTTCGACCTGCCGCTCGGCGCGGAATTGCTGGCGGAGGGCGACTCCTTTCCGGTGCAGGCCTTCCGTTACGACGGCGCCGCCTTTGCGCTGCAATTTCATCCCGACGTGACCCACGCCATGATGTGCCGGTGGACCACGCGCGGCCATGAACGCATGTTGTTGCCGAACGCCAAGCCGCGGGTCGCGCATTTCGCCGATCGCGCGGTCTACGATCCCGCCGGGAGGGCCTGGCTCGCCGCGTTCCTCAACCATTGGCTGGGGAAGCCGGCGGCGCCGCAGCAGCGGGCCTCGACGGGGTGATGTTGGTTTGCAGACCGAGTGTATACGCGAACGCCGCACATGAGTCTGGACCGCAATGACCTCCCGCTTCGCTGCCGGTGCGGTCGCGTGCGCGGCGTCGCGAGCGAAGTTGTGCCGTACGCCGGCTTCCGCTTCGTCTGCTACTGCCAGGACTGCCAGGCGTTCGCGCGTTTCCTCGAGCGGCCGGACGTGCTCGACGCAGCGGGCGGGACAGACATCTTCCAGATGCCAACGGGCCGCGTGAAGCTTAAGGCGGGGACGGAGGCTGTGCGCTGCCTGCGCTTATCCAGCAAGGTCTTGCGCTGGTACACTGATTGTTGCCGGACCCCGATCGGCAACACTGCCGGCCCGCGCTTTCCGGTTGTGGGCCTCATTCATTCTTTCATGAGCCACGAGGCTGACGGCCGTTCTCGAGATGAGGCGCTCGGCCCGCCGCTTTGCCGAATCTACGAGCGCTCCGCCGTCGGTCCGCTCCCGCCGAACGCGCCTGCGCCGCCCTCGCTCCACATTTTCGCCCTCCGCGCATCGAGGATTCTCGGCTGGTGGTTGCGCGGGCTCGGTCGGCCGACCCCGTTCTTCGACGATGATGCGAACGCTCCGCTCTCCGTGCCGCGCGTGCTCACGCCGCGCGAGCGCGCCGCCCTTTTGAACAGCACGTAGGGCGGATTAGCCGAAGGCGATATGTCCCCGATCATTTCTTCACCAGCGGACATTCGCTCTGGTCGAGCGGACGCCACGCCTCCTCCGCCGGAATGGTCGCGAGCTGCTTGTAGTAGTCCCAGGGTGCCTTGCTCTCCTCGGGCTTCTTCACCTCGAACAGGTACATCGGGTGGATCTTACGCCCGTCGATGCGCACGTAGCCCTTGCCCATGAGCCTGTCCTCGGTCGGCAGCTCCTTCATCTTCGTGATCACCGCCTTGCCGTCGGCATGACTGCCGAGCGCCTCGACCGCGCGCAGGTAGTGGATCACGGCCGAGTAGACTCCGACCACGGTATAGCCTGGCATGCGGCCGAGCGCCGCGAAGTATTCGCGCGCGAAGGCCCGATTGGTGTCGTTCTGGTCCCAGTACCAGGGATCGGTGAAGATGAGGCCCTGGGCGGTCTTGAGCCCGAGCGCATGAATGTCGTTGATGAAGATCAGCAGGCCGGCAAGCTTCTGGCCGCCCTCGACGATGCCGAATTCCGATGCCTGCTTGATCGAGTTGATGGTGTCGCCGCCGGCATTGGCAAGCCCGATGATCTTCGCCTTCGAGGCCTTCGCCTGCAGCAGAAACGACGAGAAATCGGTGCCGGGGAATGGGTGGCGCACTTTGCCCAGCACCTTGCCGCCGCTTTTCACCACGACCGCCTCGGTGTCGCGCTCGAGCGCGTAGCCGAAGGCGTAGTCGGCGGTGAGGAAGAACCAGGTGTCGCCGCCGCGCTTGACGATCGCGTTGCCGGTGCCGTTGGCCAGCGCCCAGGTGTCGTAGATCCAATGCACGGTGTTGGGCGAGCACGCCTTGCCGGTGAGATCGGAGGTCGCGGGGCCGACCGCCAGGAACACCTTGTTCTTGTCGCGGGTGAGCTCGTTGATCGCGAGCGCGACCGAGGAGGTCGGCACGTCGGCGATGGCATCGACCTTGTCGACGTCGAACCACTGGCGCGCAATGCTCAAGCCGATGTCGGGCTTATTCTGGTGATCGCCGCCGATGATCTCGACCTTCATACCTTTGGCGCCGGCACCGAAATCCTCGACCGCCTTGCGCGCCATCCAGACCGAGGCGGTACCTGCGATATCGGCGTAGAGGCCGGACTGATCGTTGAGCACGCCGATCTTGATCGTCCCGCCGCGATACTCCGCATTGCCGATGCCAGGATTTAGTGTCGCCGCCAGAACGCAGCCGGCCCAAACAAGGGGCCGCGCCCACCACTTGCGCATGGTCATCCTCCCTCCTTCACGACATTCGCCGTCGTTTGTTTCTTTGGCGCCCAGGCTATCCGACCAGCCGGCCCGCGCCAATCGTGGCGTCGCGGCTGTCGGCGGTGGGTTCTTCCAGCTCTTACGGCGTGTATCGAAGAGGTCCGCGGCGAACGGCGCCTAGCCATGGCGAGCCAATGATCGCCGGGAACAATGAATCATCCTTGATAAAAAAATTCATTTTGCTGCGCCGATGAACTCATGCGCGTGCCCGGCGCGCTTTCGACCGCTGGCGTTGACCCGATCGTGGTCACCAGATGGTCACCGGACGCCCGTAGGCGCGGAATCCCTATGGACACCGCACAATTATTGGCGGGATCTGGTGGAGCCGAGGGGGGTCGAACCCCTGACCTCCTCATTGCGAACGAGGCGCTCTCCCAACTGAGCTACGGCCCCGCCAAAATGCAACCGTGCCGCGGGTTGCTGGGGGTGCGGGCCATTTACGGCCCGGAATGCGAGGTGTCAAGGATCGGCCGGCGAGGCCGCCGCGGGGCCCGCGCTGAGCCACGGCTTTGCGTTGACGCCGACGCGGCAAGGCGATTATCAAGCTTGCTGCGACTCGGCCCACAGCCTTCATCCGTCGGCTTTTCGCGGTGCATCCAATGAATCCCTTTCTCTGGCTCATCCATACCCTGATCTGGCTCTACATCTATGTTCTCATCGCTGCGGCCGTGATGTCGTGGCTGATCGCTTTCAACGTGGTCAATAGCCACAATTCCACCGTCCGCGCGATCTGGGACTTTCTCTACCGCGTGACGGAGCCGGGTTTGCGGCCGATCCGCGCCATCCTTCCCAATCTCGGCGGCATCGATATTTCGCCCGTGATTCTCATCATCGCGCTCATGTTTCTCGACCAGCTCATCGTCTGGCTCTACGTCTCGATATTCGGCTGAGTGAGCAACCCTCCCTGGCGCATCGAGGCGGGCGGCCTTCTGCTCGTCATCCGGCTCACGCCGCGGGGCGGCCGCGATGCCATCGATGGCGTCGTGCAGCTCTCCGACGGGCGCAGCGTGCTGAAGGTGCGCGTGCGCGCGGCGGCAAGCGAGGGTGAGGCCAATGCGGCGCTCGTGACGCTCATCGCCAAGACCCTCGGCGTTGCCGTGCGCGACGTGAGCCTGGTTGCGGGCGCGAGCGCGCGGCTCAAGCAGCTGCGGGTCAGCGGCGCGGGGGCTGCGCTTGCCGCCACGCTGGAGAAAATTTGCGCGATAGGGTAATGCCGTTCATCCGCCCTTGTTCTGAGTGGGCGCGTGAGCGCCCCGTCTCGAAGGATGCGGGCGGCGGGCCATGACCGCAAAAATCATCGACGGCAAGGGAATAGCGGCGGATTTGCGCGGCAAGGTCGCGGACGCCGTGCACCGGCTCGCGCGCGATCGCGGCATCATCCCGGGGCTCGCGGTCGTGCTGGTCGGCAACAATCCGGCGAGCGAGAGCTACGTCGCCAGCAAGATGAAGATGACGGTCGGCAGCGGCATGCGGTCGTTCGACCACCGGCTGCCGAAGGAGACGAGCGAAGCCGAGCTGCTGGCGCTGATCGCGCGTCTTAACGCCGATCCCAGCGTCCACGGCATTCTGGTGCAGCTTCCCCTGCCGTCGCAGATCGACCCGCACAAGATCATCGCCGCGGTCGACCCGGCAAAGGACGTCGACGGGTTCAATCCCGTGAACGCCGGGCGCCTGTGCGCGGGGTTGCCGGCGCTGGCGCCCTGCACGCCGGTCGGCTGCATCCTCCTCGCCAAGACCGTGCAGCCGTCGCTCATGGGGCTCGAGGCGGTCGTGATCGGCCGCTCCAACATCGTCGGCAAGCCCTTGGCGCAACTTCTGCTCGCGGAAAACGCAACCGTCACGCTCGCGCATTCGAAGACGCGCGAGCTTCCCGCGGTCTGCCGGCGCGCCGACCTCCTGTTTGCCGCGGTCGGGCGGCCGGAAATGGTGCGGCGCGATTGGGTCAAGCCCGGCGCCACCGTCATCGACGTCGGGGTCAACCGCGTGACGGAGGCGGGCCGCTCGCGCATCGTCGGCGACGTGGCGTTCGCCGACGTCTCGGAGGTCGCCGGCGCGATCACGCCGGTGCCGGGCGGCGTCGGTCCGATGACCATTGCGTGCCTGCTCGCCAACACCGTGCGGGCGGCCTGCGCTCTGGCCGGCCTGCGGGAGCCGTCGTTCGGACAACCCCCGACCGACGACCGGGAATAGGCGCGAGCGGTCACTGCCGTGTTTGGAAATGGGCCCGGCGGGGCGCGACAGGGCCCCGTCAAAACCGCTAGATCAGCGGGCCCAGGCGAAGGCGACCTTGTCGAGGGTGCGGGCGCCGAATCGTTCGGAGGAGCGGGCCACCGCCTTGCCGCCGAGCGCCCGATAGAAGCCGACGGCCGGCTCGTTGTCCGAGAGCGCCCAGATCACCAGGCTCTGCAGCCCGCTCTGCACCAGGTCGCGCCGCGCGGCGGAGAACAGCTTGCGGCCGAAGCCGAGGCCCTGGAATTCCGGCCGCAGGTAGAGTTCGTAGATTTCGCCGTCGTAATACAGGCTGCGCGCGCGGTTGCGCCCGTAATTGGCATAACCGGCCACGCATTCGCCGAATGCCAGCACCGTGATCCGGCTGCCTTTGCGAACCGCGCAGTCCCACCAGAGCGGGCCGCGCCGGTTGATGAGCTTGTCGAGCTCCGGCCCGGGAATGATGCCCTGATAGGCGCCCCTCCAGGCTTCGTCGTGCGTCGCGGCGATGGCCGGTGCATCGGACGGCTTGGCGCGGCGGACTTCGATGAGGGTCGTGCTCATGACATGATAGAAGCAAGCACTCAGCCGCGCTTCAAGAGCTATGTTTAATGCGGCATTAACAACGCCGGGCATTGATGTGGTTTTGCCACACTGCGACGCCGCGCTGCGTTCGCGCCAGCGCGAAAAATCGAGACAGGTTCGCAACCTAAAGGAATGTTGCAGCGGCGACACGCAGCGCCGGCGAAATGCGCTTGGCTGGCGTTCGGCACGGCTGGAATCGCGGCTTGGATGGGCGCCGCTGGCATGCCCAGCGGGTCGGACGGGGCATCACACCCGCTCCGCCTCCTTGCGCCGCTCGTCCTTCCTGCGGTCATTGGGATGGAGCAGCTTCTTGCGCAGCCTGATCGCGGTCGGGGTGACCTCGACCAGTTCGTCGTCGGCGATATAGGCGAGCGCCTTTTCCAGCGTCATCTGGATCGGCGGGATCAGCCGCACGGCCTCGTCCTTGGCGTGGGTGCGGATATTGGTGAGCTTCTTGCCCTTGAGGACGTTGACCTCGAGGTCGTTGCCCCGGGTGTGCTCGCCCACGATCATGCCGCGGTAAACCTTCCACCCCGGCTCGATCATCATCGGCCCCCGGTCCTCCAGGTTCCACAGCGCGTAGGCCACGGCCTCGCCCTGGTCGTTGGAGATCAGCACGCCGTTGCGGCGCCCCACGATCTCGCCCCGATAGGCGCCGTAGCCGTGGAACAGCCGGTTCATGACGGCGGTGCCGCGGGTATCGGTGAGCAGCTCCCCGTGGTAGCCGATGAGGCCGCGCGTTGGCGCCAGGAACACGAGCCGCACGCGGCCGCCGCCCGAGGGGCGCATTTCGGTCATCTCGGCTTTGCGCTCGGAGAGCTTCTGCACGACGATGCCGGCATGTGCCTCGTCGACGTCGATGACGACCTCTTCGATTGGCTCGCGCAGCTCACCGTCGGCGTCGCGTTCGAGCAGCACCTTCGGCCGCGACACCGACAGCTCGAAGCCCTCGCGCCGCATGGTCTCGATCAGAATGCCGAGCTGCAATTCGCCGCGGCCGGCGACCTCCATGGCATCCTTCTCGGTCGATTCGCTGATTCTGAGCGCGACATTGCCCTCGGCCTCGCGCAGCAGCCGTTCGCGGATCACCCGGCTCTGCACCTTGTCGCCCTCGGTGCCGGCGAGCGGGGAATCGTTGATGCGAAAGGTCATCGCCAGCGTCGGCGGATCGATCGGCTGCGCCGGGAGCGGCTCGGTCACCTCCGGTGCGCAGATCGTGTGCGACACCGTTGCCTCGGGGAGCCCGGCAATCGCAACGATGTCGCCGGCCGACGCCTCCTCGACGCCGGTGCGCTCGAGGCCGCGGAAGGCGAGCACCTTGGTCACGCGGCCGTGCTCGATGAGCTTTCCGTTGCGATCGAGCACCTTGACGCTTTGGTTCGGCCTGACCGCGCCCGAGCTGATGCGCCCGGTGACGATGCGGCCGAGATAGGGATTGGCCTCGAGGATGGTGCCGAGCATGCGGAACGGTCCGTCCTCGATGATGGGTTCGGCGACGTGCCGGGTGACGAGATTAAACAGCGGCGCCATGCCCTGATCCTTGGGGCCGTCGGGCGCGGCGGCCATCCACCCTTCCCTGGCCGAACCGTAGAGGATCGGGAAATCGAGCTGGGCTTCGCTCGCTTCGAGCGCGGCGAACAGGTCGAACACCTCGTTCACGACCGCCAACGGCCGGGCATCCGGGCGGTCGACCTTGTTGATCACGACGATGGGCTTTAGCCCGACCTTGAGCGCCTTCGACACCACGAACTTGGTCTGCGGCAGCGGGCCCTCGGCGGCGTCCACCAGTACCAGCGCGCCGTCCACCATGTTGAGGATGCGCTCGACCTCGCCGCCGAAATCGGCATGGCCCGGCGTGTCGACGATGTTGATGCGGGTGTCGTGCCAAAGGATCGATGTCACCTTGGCGAGAATGGTGATGCCGCGCTCGCGCTCGAGATCGTTGGAATCGAGCGCGCGCTCCGCCACCCGCTGGTTGTCGCGCACCGCGCCCGACTGCTGCAGCAGCCGGTCGACCAGGGTGGTCTTGCCATGGTCGACATGGGCGATGATGGCGACGTTGCGCAGGCCGACATTGCGTAGGGTCATGGGCTGCATCAAAAACCGAGCGCGGGCCTCGAGGGCCCGCTGTTCGCCGGGAATATAGTCACCAGGCGCAAAGGCGCAATGCGCCACCGGCCGACCACGCCCCCGCGGCTCGGGTGCCCCGCAACCCCTTGCGTCCGCCTACGGGGAAGGCGACCATGGCGCAAAGCGAAGGGAAGGTCGGGTGCGCGCATCGGTCCCAGTCAAGAATCGGCGGCGGCTGTTGTGCGTTTTTCCGCACTACACCCCCGCCTTCGGCACCTTCAACCACGCGTATCGCCTGATGAAAGGGGTGCGCGCCTTCATGCCGCCGCAGGGCCTGCTGGTGATCGCGGCCTATATGCCGCAAGCATGGCCGGTCCGCTTCATCGACGAGAACATCCGCAAGGCGACCGACGCCGATTTCGCCTGGGCCGACGCCGTGCTGGTCAGCGGTATGCACGTGCAGGCCGCGCAGATTCACGACATCACCGCGCGCGCGCACGCGGCGGGCAAGGTCGTGATGCTGGGCGGGCCGTCGGCGTCCGCGTCGCCCGAAATGTATCCGGACATCGACTATCTCCACATCGGCGAGATCGGCGACGCGACCGATGAGCTGATCGCGCGCCTCGACGAGAGCGTCGCGCGTCCGTCCGCGCAGCTGCGCTTCGAAACCAAGGATCGGCTCCCGCTGCAGGATTTCCCGATCCCGGCCTACGACCTCATCCCGCTGAAGAACTACCTGATGCTGACGTTGCAGTTCTCCAGCGGCTGTCCCTATCTCTGCGAGTTCTGCGATATTCCCAACCTCTACGGCCGCCAGCCGCGGCTGAAGACGCCGGCCCAGATCACCGCCGAGCTCGATGCCATGCGCAAGCAGAAGGGGCATCCGCCGGTCGTCTATTTCGTCGATGACAATTTCATCGGCAATCGCAAAGCCGCCAAGGACATGCTGCCGCATCTCCTCGCCTGGCAGAAACAGCACGGCTATCCCCTGCAGTTCGCCTGCGAGGCGACGCTCAACATCGCCAAGCAGCCGGACATCCTCAAGCTCATGCGCGAGTGCACGTTCCTGGGAATATTCGTTGGCATCGAGACGCCCGAGGCAGACGCGCTCAAGGCGATGCGCAAGAGCCAGAACGTCGCCGTGCCGATGATGGAATCGATCAAGACGCTCAACGACTACGGATTGGAGGTCACCTCCGGCATCATCCTCGGGCTCGATACCGATTCCGACGATACCGAGGCGCGTCTGAAAGATTTCATCGACATCTCGCGCATCCCGATGCTGACTATCAACCTCCTGCAGGCGCTGCCGAAGACGCCGCTGTGGGACCGGCTCAAGCTGGCCGGACGGATCGAGGACGATCCGACGCTCGAAAGCAACGTGCGCTTCCTGCGGCCGTACGAGGAGGTGGTGTCGATGTGGCGCCGCTGCATCGCCTATGCCAACGATCCGGAGCGGCTGTTCGCGCGCTTCCACCATCAGGTCGAGGCGACCTACGTGAACCGCCTGATCCCGCCGGCGCGCGGCAAGCTCAACTGGGGGAACCTGTCGGGCGCATTGGTGCTCGCATTCCGCGTCGTGCTGCACATCGGGATTGTCTCAGATTACCGCAAGCCGTTCTGGCGGGCGGCGCGCCACGCTCTGCGGCGCGGGCAGATCGACGCCGTTCTCGGCATGGGGTTCATCGCCCATCACCTCATTCAGTTCACGCGCGAGGCGCTCCGCGGCGAGCAGAACGCGTCGTACTACTCGACCAAGGCGCGCGCGGCCGAGCCCGTGCATTCGCCGGAGTTGGCGGCGCTGCGCAAGCCGGCATAAAGGCGCGCTCGGCGCGCCGTGCCCACGCGGAATGCAAGAGCCCCAAGGACGATGCTTCTCGGCCTCATGCTGAGGAGCCGCACGAAGTGCGGCGTCTCGAAGCATGAGGCCGCCTACTCCGAGGCCGCCCCCATCCTTCGAGACGGCGCCATAGCGCGTCGTTAAGGGCGTTCACGCCCGTCTTCGACGGGCTATGGACGCGCGTAAACGCGCTTTAGGCGCCTCCTCAGGATGAGGGCGTAGGGCGTCCTCAGGATGAGGGCGGCGCGTGCGCCTTTGCCCACCCTACGGCGCGATCACCCCAGCTTCGGCTCGAGCTTGGTCGACCACAACGCGCGATCGTCGCAGTCCTTGAGCGTCACGGTCATGATTTGCGTCGCCCCGTCGATCGCGACGTGACCGAAAAATTGCAGGCCTTCGCTCGGCGGCTGGTTCGGCGCGCTCGGCGCCTTCACGTAGACGAGCTGCGGTCCGAACGTGTTGTCCATTTGGTTTTGCGGGAAGCTTCCGGCGTGGATCGGGCCCGACACGAATTCCCAGAACGGCTCGAAGTCCTGGAACACCGCCTTGTTGGGATCGTAATAATGCGCGGCGGTGTAGTGCACGTCGGCGGTGAGCCATAGCGTGTTGCGCACGCCCGCCCGCTTGATGAACGAGAGGATGTCGACGATCTCGAACTCGCGGCCGCGCGGCGGCCCGTCGCCCTGGGCGATCGCCTCGACGCCCCATTTGCGATCGGTGTCGTAGACGACGATGAGGCCGATCGGCATATCGGCCGCGATCACCTTCCAGGTCGCCTGCGAGTTCAAGAGCTCGCGCTTGAGCCAGGCCACTTGCGCGGGCCCGAGGAAATAAGCCGCCGGCCCATAACTCTCGTCTTGGCCTTCGCCGTTGGGCCCGCGATAGCTGCGCATGTCGAGCATGAACACGTCGAGCAGCGGCCCGTACGAAATCTTGCGATAGACGCGCCCGGGCTCGGTCTGGGTGAAGCGCAAGGGCATGTATTCATGGAACGCGCGGCTGGCGCGCGCCGCAAGGATCAAGGCGTTCTTCTCGACGTATTTCTTGCGCTGGTGCTCGGCACGGGTGAGCGGCTCGCCCGGCCACCAATTGTTGGTCACCTCGTGATCGTCCCATTGCGAGAAGATCGGCACCGCGGCATTGAAGGCGAGCAGGTTCTTGTCGAGCAGATTGTATTTGTAGTTGGCGCGGAACTCGGCCAGTGTCTCCGCCGGCTTGGCCTTGTCCTCGAGGACGACGTTTTTCCAGATCTCGCCGTTCGGCATTTTCTGCTCGGCCAAGATCGGGCCGTCGGCGTAGATATTGTCGCCGTTGTGGATGAAGAAATCGGGGCGGTTGCGCAGCATGGTCGCGTAGGTGCGCATGCCGCCGCGCGCTTCGTCGATGCCCCAGCCTTGGCCGGCGGTGTCGCCCGACCACACGAACGAGACGGAGCGCTGGTCGCTCGGCGCAGTGCGAAAACGGCCGGTCATCGACTCGCCCACGATGGTCGGCGAAGCAAGGTCCTGGAAGCGGATGCGGTAGAAGATGTCCTGCCCCCCGGGCAGGCCGTCGATGAGCACGTTGGCGGTGAAGTCGGTTTCGGGCAGCGCATCGACGAAGACGGCGCGGTGGATGGTCTTGAAACTGTCTGATGTCGCGACCTCGGCCAGCATGCGCGCGGGACGGTCGGCGCGCGCCCAGATCACGGCGGAATCGAGCGAGACGTCGCCGGACTGGATGCCGTGGGTGATGACGGGGCGATCGGCGGCTCGGCTCAGATAGGGCTTGGGGACGACTGCAGTGATCGCGGTCGACGCCGCGGCCGTGGCCAGAAACCGCCGACGCGACATGGGGATGCGCACCGTCATGGAAATCCTCCGGTTACGAGAATGAGGCCGATTATCACAGAACCCGGACGGTTATGTGACACCGTTGACTTCGCATCACGAACTGCCGTGACGAGGCGCCGATCGCTTAACGGCGTCCGCGTCCTCGAGTTCTTCGACAACAAGGTCGCCTTTCGGGGAAATGCTGTCGCCACCCAATCGGGCGCGAGCCACTTCACGGATGCGCTCTGCGATGCGCGGCTCCCGATCCATGAGGACGTGGAGATCGTGGGCATCAAGCATCAACAGGCTCGTTCGGGTGACGGCGGTCACGGTCGCGGATCGGCGCGTGCGACGCAGCGCTGCGACCTCGCCGAAGAAATGACCGGCACCCAGCCGAACACGTTCGTGCTGGAGCTCGATCTCCACTTCCCCGGCGGCGATGAAATACATGGAATGCGCGGGCTCACCGCGCCTGGCGATGACATCGCCGGGCTCGGCTTGCTGTGCGTGCAGCAGCCGCATGATGTCGGCAATATCCGTTGCCTGCAGTTCGGCGAACAAAGGTACGCGTGCGACCATTCCCCAGGTGACGACAAAGTCGCGGCGATGAATTTCGTCGGCGAAGGCGGTGGCGACGATGCCGATCGGCAACGCGATCATGATCAATCCAACGAAGATCGTAACGGATGCGACGACTCGTCCGAGCGCGGTCACCGGAACCACGTCGCCATATCCGATCGTGCCCAGGGTGACGATTGCCCACCACATCGCGTCGGGAATTGTGCCGAATTTGTCGGGCTGCGCGTGACGCTCGATCACGTGCATGATGCTGGCGGCGAGCAATGTCGCGCCGATCAAGATTACGAAGCAGCCGAACAGGGCGCGGCGCTCGTTGTAGAGCGCGTCCAACAGCGAACGCATCGCAGGGGAATAGCGCGCCAACTTGAGAAAGCGGCCCATCCGAAACACCAGTAGGACCCGCAGATCGATCGGCAACAGGAAAGCGAGCCAAAACGGCAAGACCGCGAGAAGGTCGATCACGCCGAGCGGGCTCGAAACGAACTTCCATCGCGCCGTGCGCTCACTCGAGTGCCGCGCTGGCGCGTGCTCGGCCGCCACCCAGACGCGCAGTGCATATTCGATGGTGAAAACAACCAGTGACAACAGCTCGATCGCGGTGAATAGCGGGCCGTATTGGGTTTGCAGCGCAGGCACCGAGTCGAGCGTCATCGAGACGAGGTTGACAACGATCAGGGCGACGATGAGTCGGCCGACAATGAGACCTGTGCGGTCTCCGATCGCGCCATGCTCCAGGATCGCATAGAGCCGACGCCGGAGACTTGCAGTGCGCCGAATATGTCGCGGCATGGCCGATTTCCAACCTCGGCGAGATATTTTCAGTCGATTACACGGCGGCTCAATGTGAGCTTGAGGGGTATGCCACTCATCCCCGGGCACCGACGCAAGGTACTCGCCGCCCGCAAGGGCGTGCAAGCCAAATGGTAAGGCGCATAATCTCGTCACGCGCCGGTGGGGCGCGTCCACGGCCCAAGCCGCGCGCCGGCGGGCAAGGCTTCGTGCAGCATCAGCATCTCGCCAACCGTCTCGGAGGTGACGAGGCCGACGAGGCGCCCGCTGCCGTCGACCACGGCGACCGCGGGCGCCGATTTTTCCTGCAACATGCGGAACGCCTCTTCCAGGCAGCGACGGTGACCGATGGTCGGCACCGTGGTGGTCATCGCGTCGGCGACGCGGGCGTCGGGGCCGAGTTGCTTGAGCGCGCGAATGAGGTCGCCGCGGCCGAGAAGGCCGACCGGCTTGCCCGCCCCGTCGACCACGGGGAACTCGCCCTGGCTCGTGCGCAGCAGCGTCTGCACCGCCTCCTCCACGTGCGCCTCGGGCGCGAGCGTGGCGAATTGCGTCATCATCGCCGCGCTCGTCGGCACGCCCCGTGACATCGCCCGGATGGCGACGAGATGGGCTTCCGAGGAGGCCGCGAGATAGACGAAGATCGCGATGAAGATGAGCAGCGGGTTGAAGAACAGCCCGATGAAGCCGAGCGCGAAGGCGAAGCCCTGCCCGATGAACGCGGCGATTTCGGTCGCGCGCACGTAGCCCATGCGCGCGGCAAGCAGCGCGCGCAGCACCCGCCCGCCGTCCATGGGAAAGGCCGGGATCATGTTGAATACGGCGAGGAACAGGTTCACGGCGGCGAGCCGATCGATCATCGAGGTGTGCGGACTCTCGACCGCGTAGAGATCACCCGCGTTCACCCGCGCGCCCGCGATCAGGATCAAGGCGACTGCGATCGCCACGTTCACCAGCGGGCCGGCGATCGCCACCAGGAATTCCTCATAGGGCTCCTCCGGGATGCGCTCGAGGCGCGCCACGCCGCCGATCGGCAGCAGCGTCACGTCGGGTGTCGCCACGCCGAAGGCGCGCGCGGTGAAGATGTGGCCGAATTCGTGCGCCACCACGCACGCGAACAGCAGCACCAGGAAAGCCAGCCCTTGCCAGGCCGCGTCCGCTCCGCCCGCGACCCAGCTGGCGGCG
>Ga0306920_100002525_pt1 | contig 23105 bp, 21 predicted proteins | sample flu12Cox44000170_FD_204666 | JGI IMG/M metagenome (GOLD analysis project Ga0306920, IMG submission 204666) | Lab enrichment of tropical soil microbial communities from Luquillo Experimental Forest, Puerto Rico - flux4day.12C.oxic.44.000.170 (v2)... | ecosystem: Environmental > Terrestrial >...
TCCGTGTTCCGGCTCACCGTCCAGACCGCGTCCAGCTTCGCCATCTCGCCGGGGACGGACTCGAAGCTCTCCACGGCGATGACCGCCCGGTAGTTGAAGCCTGCACTCACCGTCTGGGAGGCCCTCGCCACGCTTGGCGTGCCCAGCATGGCCACGAGGTTTTCGGCCACGACGCGCGCGATGTCGTCCTGGAGCGGCGCCGCCCACCGGTTGAACTCGTCCAGCCACACGCTGTTCGGACCCAGGCTGACCACGATCTGGGGCCGGTCCACCGCCGCGGGCACCGCCACGGGGCCTACCGCCACCGACAGCTCGGAAGACGTTGCCGCGGGCGTCGAGGTGGGGCTCAAGGTATAGAAGTGCGCCGGCGGAGTAGACGAGCAGCCGGCGCCGAGGATCGCGAGAGCAGCGAACCCCACGATGACGCCCACGTGGCGCATCACGGCTTCTCCTGGCTCTTGCCGAAGACGAGCGAGTTGGGATTCCGTTCGAGGTAGTCGGCCAGCACGCGCAGCGATTGGGCGGCCCTTGCAATCTCCTGCAGGGCGTAGCGCAGATCCTGCTGGGCCGGAGCGTCCTTGCCCACGAGAGTCGCGTCGGTGTTCTGGAGCACGCCGTTGGCACTGGCGATAGCGGCGCGCAGGTCGGTGAACGTCGAGCCGAGCTCGGGCATGAGCTTGCCGTCGACCCCGCTTACCAACTTCTCCGTGCTTTGGAGCGTCTCGTCCAGGGTAGCCAGCGTCTTGCTCAGATCGGATCCGATCGCCTCAAGGGGCAGGTTGTCCAGCTTGGCCAGGATGTTGGTGATCTTTGCCTCGAGGTCCGGCAAGGTGCTCGGGACCACGGGCAGCGGCGGCTCGGCCAGGCTCCAGTCGATCTTCGCCTTGGACACGTCGGGGAAGAGATCGAGCGCCACGTAAAGCTGCCCGGTGAGCAGGCTGCCGCTCCGGAGCTGCGCGCGGAGCCCGCGCTGCTCGACCATGTACTGGATGAGAGCGTGGCGCTCCGCGGTGTTCTTGAGGAGGGTCTGCCCGAGGTTGGCCTGGCTCTGCCCCAGGCGGCCGATAAGACGCTCGGGATAGGTCACGATCTCCACTCGCCCCCGAAGGGTCTTCGCGGTCGGATTGAGATCGAGCCCGATCGCGGTCACCTCACCAGCGGGCAGGCCGAGGAGGGTCACCGGCGCCCCTACGCTCAGCCCGCGCAGCGACTCCGTGAAGTAGAGGACGTAGCGCGCGGAGACGGCATCGGGCTGCTTCAAGGCGGTGGCGCGGTCGCCGTTGAGGATGAAGACTGTTCGGGCCGCCGCGGGCGCGGCCTTCGGTGCGAACGACGGCGTGTCGAAGGCGATGCCCCCGGCGAGCAGTGCCACAAGTCCCTCCGTGCGCACGCTCAAGCCCCCGGCGCCGGCCGACACATCGACTCCGCTCGCGTTCCAGAAGCGCGTATTGGGATTGACGTAGCGGTCGTAGGGCGCGTTGACGAAAATAGTGACGTCGACCACGTCACCGTCGCCGGCCAGGTCATAGGCGATGACCTGCCCCGCCTGGAGGCGTCGATAGTAGATGGGCGAGCCGATGCCCAGCGACCCGAGGTCCTGGGCCTTGAGGGTGAACTCCCGCCCCGGCTGGCCACCGGTGATGATCGGCGGCACTTCGAGGGCGGTGAACGTGCGTTGGGGCTTGGTCGACTTGCCCACCGCGAAGCCGATGTAGTTGCCGGAGAGCAGCGTACCCAGCCCTGAGACGCCACTCAGGGTGACGCGAGGCTCCACCACCCAGAACTTCGCGTCCTCGACCATGAGGTTGGTGGCGCGCTTCGACATCTTCGCCGTCACCTCCACCCCGTCGGAATCTTTTGCCAGCTCTACCTTGGTCACTTGGCCGATCTTGACGTCCTTGTACTTGACGTCGGTCTTCCCCGCTTCGATCCCGTCCGCCACCTTGAACATGATGGTGATGGTCGGTCCCTCGGTCAGGATCCGCTCCACGGCGATCCCCACCGCGACCACCGCGGCGAGGATGGGGATGATCCACACCATGGAAATCCGCGAGCGTCTCCGCGACACCACGGTGGCCTGCGCCAGCTCCTCACGATCGCCCTCAGCCATGCTTTCCCTCCCTGGTCGAGCCGGCATCCCAGATGAGACGGGGGTCGAAAGACATCGCCGCCAGCATGGTCAGGACGACGACCGCGGCGAAGAAGACCACGCCCGGGCAGGGTTTCACGGACATGAGCGGCTGCAGCTGCACGAGCGCCACGGTGAACGTGTCGACGAAGACGTCGAGCATCGACCAGCGCCCGATGACCTCCACCAAACGATACAGGCGGGTGCGGTCGCGGTCGCTCCCCGGCACGCCGCGCTGGACCGTGATGAGCAGATAGGTGAGGGCCATCAGCTTGCCGAGCGGGATCATCACGCTCGCCACCAGCACGGCGAGGGCCAGCGGCCACGACCCGGAGGTGTAGAGGAACACCACGCCGCCCATGATGGTGTCGGAATCGGTCGAGCCCAGGGCAGTGGTGGTGAGCACGGGCAAGACGTTGGCCGGGATGTAGCAGATGGCCGCCGCGATCACGAGTGCCCACGTGCGCTGGATGGACTGATGACGCCGCCACGCCAGCTCGGTGCCGCAGCGTGGGCAATGGCCCAGCTCGGTCGCCGTGGCGGGTCGGGAGAGAAGCCCGCAGGCCTCGCACGAGACGAGCCCGGCCTGGGCAGCGGTGGCCACCGTCACGCGCGCGCCTCCGGGCCGGCCGTCGCCGGCGCGCCGCCCGCCGCCGAAGGCCGGGGATCAACCCACTCGATCCGTCGCCAGATCTCATCTGGGTTGAAAGTGATCCCGATCGCCGCGAAGAGCACGACGAGCGCGCCCACCGCGTACATCCCGATACCGGGCTCCACGAGGGCCAGCTCGGCGATCTTGATCAACGCGATGAGGATGCCGAAGATCATCACCTCCACCATGGACCACGGCTGCATGAAGGCGGCCCAACGCAGGAGCTCGCCGATCCACTTACGGGCGGGCGGCCGCCGCACGGCGAGCAGCACCGTCAGCAGGAAGACGATGTAGCCGCCGGGGGCGATCACGGCGCAGAAGGCGATGATGAGAGCGGTGATCTGCTGCCCCTGCATCCACATTTCGTAGGCGCCATTGACGATGGTGGTGCTCGCGTGACGGCCGGCCGCCGACAGCCCCATCAGCGGTTCGGTATTGGCGACGATGAAGGCAAAGAGCGCGGCAAAGGTGAACGCCAGCGGGCGGTCGATGGGATCGGTGGAGCGCGTGGAGATCGTACTGGCGCATCGCGGGCAGCGCGCCGTGCCGCCGGGCGGAAGAGGCGGGATGCCCTGGAGGAGATCACAGTGCGGGCATGCCACGGTCTCCCCGGGATCGGACCCGGCCTGGACGCTCATTTCGAGACCAGGATCCTCCCGGTCGTGGTGTCGATGTGGAAGATCCAGAAGGCCGACACGTCTTCGAGATTGACGGTGGCCACGAGGCCGGTGCCCGGCGCGAAGAGGTAGTAGGCGGTGTAGGTGACGTCGGCCGGTCCCACCTTTCCGGTGTACGCAAAGCGGATGAGGATCGACTTGAACACGCCCGCGGGAACCGTCACCTGGTACGTGCCGACATAGGTGTAGGTCGCGTTCAGGCTCCCGCCCCAGTCCTTCTTGGTCGGATCATCGAGGTAGTTCACGGCCACCGTCTGGCTGAAGCTTTTCGACTCGCCGGGCTTCATGCCTTTCAGCACGAAGGGGTTGGCGGGGGTGGTGACCACGACGAGACCCTTGTCGCTGTCGCTCACTGCGGGCATCAGGAGATCACCGCCCGTGCTGGAATTGATGAAAGCGGCCAGCGAGGGCGTGAGCTGATAGCGCCACGCGGGCGCTCCCGTGGGCCGCTGGGATTGCTTGAGGCCAAGGTTCTGGATGGCGCCAGAATTGGAGCCCGACGTCACCTGAAAGACGAAGACCTGGTCCGCCAGCGGGAAGTACGTCGTCGCGTCGGCGATCGGGTCGCTCGGCAGGGCGGCGCCCACCACGCCGGGGCCAAGATACTTAGCAAGCGCCTGCTGATCGGAGGCAGGCAGCGGGACGACCACACCTTGCCCTCTCGCCGTCGGAGCCCACAGTGCGACAAAGAGAGAGGCGGCGAGGCCGACAAGCAAAAGCGCGTGCAGGTTCACCTTGGATCGACCGAACGCGTAGGACGTGGCACTCATGGTGGGGCCTCCCTACGGCAGCGCGCACTGGCCGAAGATGACGAATCCTTCGCCATCGCCGGCAACCGCGGCCGACATCTGTCCGGTGCTCTCGTGGATGAGCACGCTCCAGCCTCGGTCGCCTTCGGCCCCGCTCAGGATCATCTTGCCGTTCGCGTGATCGACGTTCCTGATCGGCGACTCCATGCCTTGCTCACCCGGGTTCGTGTGCAGATTTCGGAGTTTCTTGCCCGCCGCGTCGACCTGGAAGATGGCAGGGAAGTTGACATCGGTCGCCGTGCCGCGCTGGCACCGGCCGTCCGCGCCACACTCCGTCACCGCGGTGGTTCCGCAGATCACTGGCGCCGATCCATCGAACTTGCCGGCAGCGCCTTTAGATGACCCAGGGAAGCTCATGACGAGTACAGCAAGGACGACACCGCCAAAGACAAAAGCCCTCATGGTCGTGCTGCCTTTCAGCGGATGGCACCCGCGCTCCGTCTCCGTCAGTTCACCGTGTAGCCGCGGGCCGTCATGCAGGCGGAAAAGGCGCGGTCGTAGTTGCCACGCCCCTGGGCCAGGGCATTCTGCTGCTGGGCCATGTAGCCCTGCTGCTGTTGCCATTGCTGCTGCTGCATCTGCTGCTCCTCTTCCATGTATCGACGGCGCCGCATCATGCCGAAGAGACCTCCCACGCCGGCGCCGATGGCCGCACCCTTTCCCGCATCACCCCCGATCGCGCCGCCCACCGCCCCCAGCGCCGCTCCGCCCATGGCTCCTCGGAACATCCCGCCCTGGGGAGCCTGTGGCTGCGGTGAGTACGCGGGCGACGGTGGCGGCCCGCCCACCTGGGGATCTGCCGGGTTGAAGCCGCTCTGCTGGACGGCCCAGCCGTAGCACTGTCCCTTGTCGGACTCTTCCTGCTGCGGAGACTGGCCGCGGGCAGGATAGACATAGAGCCCCTGGGCATCTGCCACCGCCGGCATGGTCAACAGCATCGCGGCGCTCAGCACGCGCAAGAGCCGCATCCGCGAACTCGTCATGATTCCGCCTCCCTGTACGGGCGCAGTGGGTTTCAGCTTGGCTTCACTGCGCCGGACGTCCAGGACGAGAGCCTGGTGGCGGCCGTGGTCGCCCACTCCTTCATGGCGTTCTCTGCGTCGCCCCACTGCCACTGCGCGGCCGTCTTGATGTTCCCGCCTCCTACCCGCTTATCGACCCACTCGCCCATGAGCTGGCCCGTGACGGAGTCCGTCATCTTGGCTTCCGCCTCGGCCTCGCCGATGAAGGGATAGGTCCCGGTGGCGAGGTACTTGAGCGTACTCAGCAGTCGCGCCTGCGGGACGGCCATCGAGATCGTGCGGAGCACCGGCGTGGCCGACTCCGCGTCGACAAGGGCGACCTGGAGCTTCATCACGCCCTCTCCCGGCTCGGTCACCATCTGGTACTTCTTGCTGAGCTGGTCATAGAGCTGCTCGTGGAGGAAGTTGCAGAGCATTTGCTGGTCCTTCACGGAGATCTTGGTCTTGTCGTCACCCCAGAACGTGACGGGCTCCAGGAGCAACTTCTTGTACTGCGTCCACTGCACAGAGGGATTGATGTAGCGCAGCGACATCTGATCCTTGTCGCCCGGGGTCAGCAGCGAGGGGTCACCCAGGAACCCTCCCGCGGCCGCTCGCTGCACCGGCATCTGCTGGGTAGTCGTGCAGCCGGCCGTCGCGCTCACCACGACGAGCACCGCCATCACCCCATTGATCCACGAAATCCGCACGCGTCGACTCGTCTGACTCTTCATCTCGATCTCCTCTATGGTTCGAATGTGAAAATGCGCTTCCAGTCGCTCTTCATGCTGATCACGACCCAGCCTTCCCTCTTCGCCTGGTCGTACAGGGCCTGGCTGAACGTCCCGACCCGCGTGGCAGGAAGCCCTAGCGCGGGGCCGTAGGCGTACTCGCGCTGGGCGTCGTCGTGGAGGACGAGCATGGCGAGGCGCTCGCCCGCTCCCGCCTTCGTGTACTCCAGCATCTGCCGGTCGCCCGTCGAGTTGCCGAAGGCGGCGTAGGGCCGGCGTCCGATCATCAGATAGATGCCCTCGGGCTTCCCGGCGTTGTTGTCGTTCAGGAGCAGCTTCGGCTCCTTGGTGAGAAATGGCTTGCCGTTCTTGGTGTAGCCGTACTTCGTCCCGCTCGCCGTGCCCACCACCTGCTCCGGCGGAATGCCGTACACCTCGTCGGCGTACATCCGCACGAAGTCCTGGCCGCCGCCGGTGACGATGTACGTGCGGTACCCGTTGGCGCGCAGGTACTTCAGCACCTCCTGCATCGGCACGTAGGTCAGCTCAGTGTAAGGCCGCTTCCAGCGCGGGTCCTTCGCCGTGTCGAGCCACTTCTTGGCCTCGGCCTTGAAGTCCTCCACGCTCATGCCGGTGAGGGTGGCGGCGAGGATCTTGAAGAGGTCGTCCATGGAGAGCTTCGCGATGGCCTCGCGGTTGCCCGACATCACCGTCTTGAACGGCTCGACGTTGGCCAGCTCGGGCTTGGCCTTCACGACGGCGGGCACGCGGTCGAAGCAGTACACGATCTGCGAGTACATGGGATGCTCCACCCACAGGGTGCCGTCTTGGTCGAAGTGGCGATGCGCTCGGCCGGGGGCACGAACTTCGGGCTGCCCTGCGTCGTCGTCGCCTCCACGAACTTGACGATGGCTTGCTTGGCCGCGCCCTCGTTCCAGGAGGGGAGCGGATCGGACTGGGCGAGGACCGGAGTGCCGGAGGCAACCCCACCTACGACGGCCAGTGCCAACACCAGAAGGTGTCGGGCCCTCCACTTCATGACGTTCTCCCTTGGATGATCAAGGCTCGGGTGGAGCGGGCGCCCTCTCGATGAGGACGCCCGCCCCTTTCGGACTATGGCCCGCCTAGTCGCTCGCGTGGCCGCTCTGGCTCTTGAGCTGCTCCATCACCTGGTTCAGGTTGTAGCTGGCTGGGGCCTGCAGCGGCGGGAACGTCCGCAGCGTCTCGAGCCACGTGAGCCACAGCTGCTGGCCGATGGGCAGGAGGTTCCAGTCGTAGATGAAGGCCGTCGAAGGCGAACCAAGGACGCCTCCGATGCTCATGGCCGTCTTCTGGTCGATGCCCACCGCCTGTTCGAAGGGATCGCGCTTGATGTTCTGCACCAGCGTGAAGTGAAACGGGACGAGCGGCATGATCCAGCCGGCCGGCCCGGGCTGCGACATGGTGTAGTACATCTTCCAGTTCTTGTAGCGGACGGCCGATGGCGTGGCGCCCGAGAAGTAGTAGAAGACGTTGCGCGCCGAGTTCGGGGACTTGCCCTCGAGATAGTCCCGCTGGTCGAAGCCGTCCAGCGTGGTCTTGACGATGCCGGGGTACTGGCCGGCCTCGATCCGCTTCTTCAGGCCGTCGCCCGAGGGCCCGCCTGCGATGTTGACGAGGGTGGGCACCCAGTCGAGGGCGGCGAAGAGCTTGTTGTACACCGTGCCCGGCTTGATGTGGCCTGGCCACCGGATGACGCAGGGGGCGCGATAGCCGCCCTCCCAGGATTCACCCTTCTGGCCCTTGAAGGGCGTGACGCCGCCGTCGGGGAAGGAGATGGCCTCGGCGCCGTTGTCGGTGGTGAAGACCACCATGGTGTTGTCGAGCTGACCCATGTCCTCCAGCTTCTTGAGGACGACGCCAATGTTGTCGTCCAACTGCTTCATGCCCGCCTCGTTGAGACCCCAGTCCTTGCCGCCCTTCTCGCCGATCATGGCCTCGTACTTGGGCGGGAGCACGGTGGTGACGTGCATGCGTGCGGGGTTGTACCAGACGAAGAACGGTTTGTTCGTCTTCTTGGGATCATTCCGGTCGAGGAAGTCGACCACCTTGGCCGAGATCTCCTCGTCCACCGTCTTCGACCGCTCGAGGGTGAGGGGGCCCTGGTCCTTACAGGTCTGGCTCTTCTCCGTCCCGTCGGACGACGTGCACCAGAGCATCGGCCGCGGGGGCGTCAGGCACGTGGTGGTCGCGGGATCCACGGCGCCGGGCACCTCGCTCATGCCCGGAATCGGCGTGTTGCGGCAGGGCGGTGCGACGGTCTGCTCGGTCGGCGTCTTGTTGATGTCGGGGAAGCTCACACCCTGCATGGCGTCGAGGTGGTAGAGGTAGCCCCAGTACTCCTGGAAGCCATGCGCCGTCGGCAGCGACGCGGTGTGGTCGCCGAGATGGTTCTTGCCGAACTCGCCCGTGGTGTAGCCGAGATCCAGGAGGAACCTGGCGAGGGCAGGGGTGCCGGGCTTCAGATACGTCGGGCTGCCCGGGAGCTGCGGCGGGATCATGCCCGTGCGCAGCGGGTACATCCCGGTGAAGAAGGCATTACGTCCAGACGTGCAGCTCTGCATGGCGACGTAGTCGACGAAGATCACGCCCTCGTTGCCGATCCGGTCGATGTTGGGCGTCTCCCCGACCATGATGCCGCGATGGTAGATGCTCGGCTGCATCCAGCCGATGTCGTCGCCCATGATGAACATGATGTTGGGCTTCTGTTGCGCGCCGACCGGACCGGCGGCAAGGGTCAGGCCCGCGGCCAGCGCCACGAATACGGCGACGACTTTTCGAAGGTGTCTCATGCCTCGTCTCCTATCTGGTTCAGAGAACGCTCACTTCACTTTCTTCATGGTCACGTTCGCGGGGTTCATTCCACCCAGCTGACCGCTGATGGTGTCGCCCTGCACGGTGAGCCACCCGGTGACGCCCGTCGGGTAGACGAGCTGCAGCGTGTTGCCGGTCACGAGCGCGTTGACCGGTCCACTCCGGTTCACGGGGGTGCCGGTGATCGTCGTGTTCCCCGAGACCTTCGACCCCGTCTGCTGCAGCGTCATCTGGATCTGCCCGCTGCCGAGCGTCGCCTGGGTGTAGGCCCACTGACCGGCCCACGAGCCGGTGACGTCGACCGTCGGCGGAGCCATCGAGGCGGAATCGGTGGTGGCGCACGACGTGACGCCGAGCACGATGAGGCTCAGGAGCAGTAGTCGTCGCATGATCGCCTCCTTTGGTTGATGTGAGCTCTTTCGATGGCTGTCGCGTTCGCGCAGACTGTAGGGGCCGCTCGGAGCTCCGACAATTCGGAGAATCACGGAAGAGCTCCGTAAAATTCCGGACACGAGTTCATGTCCTCCTGTCGCGCGCGGGGCGCGACACGTAACGCTCGCCCCGCAGGGCGGCCCGCACCGCCGTCACCAGCTCCTGGCCGGCGCGGTGCTTGGCCACGTAGCCAAGGGCGCCCGCGGCATGGCCCCGCTCCACCAGCTCAGGATCGTCGTGAACGGTGACGAGGACGACGGGCAGGTCGGGATGCGAGGCGCGAAGCTTGGCGGTGGCCGCGATGCCGTCGAGGCCCGGCATCACGATGTCGGTGATGACGACGTCAGGATGGTCGGCCTCCACCGCACGGAGGAGGGCCTGACCATCGGCCACGACGGCAGCCACATCGAACTCGGAGATGAGCAGGGCGCGGAGCTGCTCGGCGACCTCCGCATGGTCCTCGGCCAGCACGATTCGTGGCCGCTGCATGCGCCGACCTTAGGGGCGGCGGTCGCGCCGGCTCAATTCGGAAAATCACGGAGGAGCTCCGGAAAACTACGGAGGAGCCGACTAAATTAGCGCGGGGCCGGCCCGGCCAGGCCGTGCTCGAGGGCGTAGCGGATCAGCTCGGCGTTGGTCCGCAATCCCAGGGTGGCCATGATCTGGTACTTGTGCGTTTCAACGGTGCGAGGAGACAGCCCGAGGGTGGCGGCGATCTCCTTCATCGTCCGTCCGGCAGCGATCAGCGAGAGAACGTCGCGCTGGCGAGGGGATAGCGTCTCCGCGCCGGACGTGCGGTCATCGGCAAGCTTTTTCAGCACGTCTGGGGCGAGAGAAGGCGTCACGTACGTGCCGTCCCGCAGCGCCGCGCGAATGGCGTCAACCAGTTCCTTCCCCGCCGCGTGCTTCGCCACGAAGCCGGAGGCGCCTGCGCGCAGCGCCTCCGCGGCGAGCTGGGCGTCGGCGTGCATGGTGAGGAAGATGACCTTGGCGGGATTGCCGTCGACCTTGAGTCGATGGAGGGCTTCAATGCCGCTCAGGCCGGGCATGGCCATGTCAGTGACGATCACGTCGGGTCGATACTGCCGCGCCGCCTCGACCAGGCGCGTGCCGTCGGCCACGCTGCCCACCACCGAGAACTCGCGCTGGAGCAGGCTGACCAGCCCTTCCATGACGATGGTGTGGTCATCCGCGATGAGGACGGTGGCTCGAGGTGGGGATGACGGCATGCTCGCTAGGCTACGCGCACCACGACTTCGATCTTCGTGCCGTGCTGCGGCTCGGTGGCGATGGTGAGCCGTCCGCCCACGAGCCGAACGCGCTCCTCCAGGCTGATCAGGCCCAGGCCGCGGCCCCGTGATTCCGCGAGGTCGAACCCTCGGCCATCGTCGGTAATGGTGAGGACGAGGTCCGTACCTCTGCGCGTCAGGGTCACCGAGGCGTGGCCTGCCTTCGCGTGCATGGCGGCATTCCTGAGCGCTTCCTGCGTCACGCGGTAGAGACACAGGGCGACGTCGGCGGGCACCTCGCCCAGGCCCTCGCCCGGCTCGTACGTCACCGCGATGTCGTGGCCGTGGTCGAACTCGCGGCAGTGGCTCCGCAGGGCCGCGCTCAGGCCCGCGTATTCGAGGATGCCGGGATGGAGCTCGTGTGAGAGCTGTCGCATCTCCTCGGAGAGGTCCACGGAGCGGGCCTGCAGCCGGGCGACCTCCTGTCGGGCGGAAACATCCGACGACAGTCTCTGCTCGAGACCGGTGAGGGCGATCGACAGAGCGGCCAGCTCCTGGTTCACGCCGTCGTGCAGCTCGCGCCCGATCCGTCGCCGCTCGTCTTCCTCCGCGGTGAGCAGACGCCCGGCCAGGCTCTGGATGTCCCGTGCACTCTCGTGCGCGGCTTCGTCGGCCCGCTGTCGCGCGAGCGCATTCGCGAAGACGTCGGCGAGGAGCCGAAGCCGGGGTACCAGCTCGTCGGGCCAGTGCCGATCCTCGAAGACCGTGCCGACGGACAGGCTCCCCACGACCACGCCGCCCACGACCAGGGGGGCCACTGCCGTTGACATCGTACTTCGCTGCCTGAGCCAGCGGTGATCGGTTGAGCCCTCGTCTGGTGCCCCTGAGGGCACCGAGAGACGCACGACCTGGCCCCGGCGGACCTCACTGAAAATCACGGGGAACTGATCTTCGTAGGCCACGCCATGCATGGGTGGTACGCCATCGCGGCTCCACGAATGGGTGACGTGAGCCTCACCGGGCTTGAGATCATACCGCCAGAGGGTCGCGCGATCCGTCTTGAGATCCTCTACGATCTGGCGCAGGCCACGGGTGATCTCGCGGTCGATCGCGGTGGTCGGACACGAGGCGAGCGGGGCGGAGAGGTTCGAGAGAAGTGTCTCGAAGCGCAGTCGCTCGGCGAGGCTTCGCTGGGCACGGCGGCGCTGGCTGCGCTCCACGAGTAGGAGAACGATGAGGGCGGTCTGTACGGCAATCACGCTGGCGACCCCGATGACATGGAGCTGATAGCGTTCCCACAGCGACGGCTCGTGGAAGAGCACGACACTTCCGGCGGGGAGGAGCCGGCGGTTGATCTTCCAGCGCACGAGCTGCCGATCGTCGAACATGGGGAGCGTAGTGCCCTTCGTCTTAGGCGGCGGGTGCTGCCCGGCCAGTACCTGGACCGCGAGCTCCGCGGCCGCCTTGCCGTGCGCCTCGAAGCTCACCACAAAGCCGCCCACCACTCCCGATCCCACCACGCCTTCGGTGAGCCCATAGATGGGTACGCGCGAGACGGTGACCAGCCGACCGATGAACGCGGGCGTGGCGAAGTCCCTTCCTGTCCCATCGCGCAGAAAAGGCCCCTGCAGCACGACCGAATCTGCGGGAAGAGAGGCCACCGCCTTCAGGACGTCATCGGCGGGGGCCCCGACCAGATAGTTGATGGCAATCATTGTCTCACTGGCCGCGAGCTGCTCCCGAGCGCTGTCCGCCCATAGTCGCTCGCCTTCCGATGCGCCCACCACCACCACGGCTCGACGAATGCCGGGATGCAGGCGGCGGGCGAGATCGAGCGTCTCTGCCCAGCCGCGATGTCTCCACGTCCCGGTGACTCCGGCGCTGGCCGGAACATCTGTAAAGGCGGAGGGCTCGACCCCGACGAACACGATGGGAAGATTCGAGAAAAGCCGGGCTCGCTGCTGCAGCGCGAAGGGGACGGTGAGCTGCCCTTGCGCCACGATGAGATCGATCTGGCGCTGGCGGTACTTGATGGCGAGTAGCCTCACCAGCTCGCTCTGGAGCTCCGGCCCATGGAAGGAATTGAGATCGAGGAACTCCGAGTAGAAGACGACCGGGCGTGGCGAGTGGGCTTCCAATCTCGACCGGAAGGCCTGGTCCGTGCGCACCACAGACGGCGTGAGTCGAGCTTCTGAATAGAGGAGCAAGACCCGATAGCTGGACTCCGCGTCGCGAGCGCCGGGCGGGGCCTGACTTTCATCTGCTTCGATCTTGGGCAGTGACTGGGCGAGAGCCGGGGCAACCGCCGCTGCGATCACCAGGAGCGCCACCTTGACGGGAGGGCACAGCCGCCGTAACAATCGTAGCAATGCACGGCCGATGACCGCTGTCATTGCGGGTGTTTTTTAGCGGAGGAAGGGCCGTTTCAGCATTGTCAGATTTTCGGTCCGCGCAAATGGTAACGAGGGAGCCTACCCGCGTCAACTCGTGAGAGACGGACGAGTCGGTCTTCCTACGACCGGGCGGCGCCGGATGCGCCATCGCGTTTGACCTCGACGGGCACTTGCCGTACATGTGATGAGGCTTCTCACTCCCATATTCGGAGGGATCGCATGGCCGGACGTCCGCTACCGACGGAGCAGGAAGTGCGCTCGTGGATCAGCGAGCGCCGCAACTGGGGGCGCTGGGGCAAGGACGATCAGCGCGGCGCCATGAACCTCGTCACTCCGGCCAAGCGCGTGGCCGCGGCGCGGCTCGTCAAGAGCGGTCGCAGCGTGTCGCTCTCGCGTCCCTTCCCGAAGGAGCCTGGCATCAACAATGCGCGGCCCGCCCACCACTACATGCAGATCATCCCGCGCGGCAAGGGCGCCTTCGCTGGCGATTATTACGGAATCTTCTATCACGGTGTCGCCTCCACGCACATCGACGCCCTCTGCCACACCTGGGACGACGAGGCGATGTGGAACGGGCGCGATCCGAAGAAGGAGATCACATTCGACGGGGCGACCTTTGGCGCCATCGAGCACTGGGCCGACGGGATCATCACCCGCGGAGTCATGCTCGACGTGCCGCGGCATCGGGGCGTGCCGTATGTGACCGAGGATGCGCCCGTGCACGGCTGGGAGCTGGACGACATTCTCGGCAAGCGCGGCATCAAGCTCGAGCCAGGAGACGCGGTCTGCGTCTTCTCCGGGCGGGACGCATGGCAGGCCGCCAACCCCGAGACGCCATACGGGCGTCCGTATGGCGGCCTCAATGTGAGGCCGGGGCTCCACGTGTCGTGCCTGCCGTTCTTGCGCGATCACGACGTGAGCATGCTCGTCTGGGACATGCTCGATCATCTCCCCATCGGATATGACATCCCGTGGGCGGTGCACGCGTGCCTCTTCGCGTACGGCACGGCTCTCCTCGACAATGCGCAGCTGGAGCCGCTGGCCAAGGCCTGCGTGGAGGAGCAGCGCGACGAGTTCATGATCGTGGTCTCGCCGCTGGTCGTCGTTGGCGGCACCGGCTCGCCGGCGAATCCGCTCGCGGTCTTCTAGGGATACACTCCCCCTCACCGGTGAGAATGCCCCTCATCCTACCCCTCTCCCCAGAGGGGAGAGGGAAGCGGGCATCCCTCGCCCCTGGAGGGAGCGCACCACCTGAGTGAAGGAGGAAGCGCGATGGCTCGCAAGCTAGCTCCCGTATCCAAAGCCGACGTGCCCGAAGCGCCGGATCCGCAGCATCGCTGGGACCGGGCCATCCAGGCGCCCGGGCACATGCAGGTGGACTTCGAGGAGCGCGTGGATTTCCGGCGGCTCCATGCCTATCGCCTGGCCCGGGTGCGCCGCGCCCTCGCGGGCTCTGGCCTGGGCGCCCTGCTCATGTTCGATCAGCACAACATCCGCTACATCTCCGGAACGGTAATCGGCGAGTGGGCGCGGGACAAGCTCATCCGCTACTCGCTGCTCTCCGGCAACGGCGAGCCGTGGGTGTGGGACTTCGGCTCGGCGGCGCGGCACCATCGGCTCTACGCGCCGTGGCTGCTCGCTGATCACTGCCGCGCGGGCATGGTTGGCATGCGTGGCGCGGTGCCGCCGTCGGCCGGGCTCTTCGAGCAGGCCGCGCGCGAGATCAAGGAGATTCTCGTGCAGGAAGGCGTGGCCGACATGCCCGTCGGCATCGACGTGGTCGAGCCGCCCTTCCTCTTCGCGCTTCAGAAGGAAGGCCTCGAGGTGCGCGACGGCCAGCAGGTGATGTTGGAGGCCCGGGTAATCAAGAGTGCCGACGAGATCATGCTCCTCAACATGGCGGCGGCCATGGGCGACGGCGTGTATCAGGATATCTTCGAGGCGCTCAAGCCTGGGGTGCGCGAGAACGAGATCGTGGCCCTCGCCACCAAACGCCTCTACGAGATGGGCTCGGACTGCGTGGAGGCCATCAACGCCATCTCCGGCGAGCGCTGCTCGCCGCACCCGCACAACTTCACCGATCGCATGCTCCGCCCGGGCGACCAGGCCTTCTTCGACATCATCCAGTCCTTCGTGGGCTACCGCACCTGCTACTACCGGACCTTCAGCGTGGGACGGGCTACTCCCGCCCAGCACAGCGCCTACAAGAAGGCGCGGGACTGGATGGACAGTGCCATCGCCCTCATCAAGCCGGGCGTGTCCACCGAGCGCATCGCCAAGTGCTTTCCCAAGGCGCAAGAGATCGGCTTCGAGAGCGAGATGGCGGCCTTCGGCCTCAACTTCTGCCACGGGCTCGGCCTGGGGCTCCACGAACGGCCGATCATCTCGCGGCTCAACTCGCTGGACGAGCCGATGGAGCTCGAGGCGGGCATGGTCTTCGCAGTGGAGACCTATTGCCCGGCCTCCGACGGCATCTCTGCGGCGCGCATCGAGGAAGAGGTGATCGTCACGCCGAAGGGCGCGCAGATCATCACGCTCTTCCCCGCGGACGAATTGCCCGTCGCCAACCGCTACTAGCTATCACGAACTCGTGTGCGCGAGGCAGGGCCCGCCCCGGTCTCCCGTGCGGACTCGTGAATCATTCAGGCTAGCTGACGGGTTGACGGGAGTTCTACCCTGAGATGGCGCATCACCATGACCGGTGAAGGAGACATCCCGTGCCCGAGACCATGAACCTTCGCATGCGGCAGATCTGCCTGGTGGCCCGCCAGCTTGCGCCCGTGGTTGACGACTTCCGCGAGGTCTTCGGTTTCGAGGTGTGCTACCGAGACCCGGGCGTGGGCAAGTACGGGCTCGAGAACGCGCTCTTTCCCATCGGTGACGGATTCCTCGAGGTGGTGGCGCCGGTGCGCGACGGCACCACCGCGGGGCGCTTTCTCGATCGGCGCGGCGGCGACGCTGGCTACATGGTCATCACCCAGTGCGCCGACCTCGCTCCGCGGCGCGCGCGCTGCGAAGCGGTGGGTGTGCGCATCGCCAACGAGATCCTGCACGGCGAATATCAGGAGCTCCAGCTCCATCCCCGCGACGTGGGTGCGGCCATGCTGTCCTTCGGCCGGCAGGAAGGCGGCGAGGCGCCCAACGGCCCCTGGCATCCTGCCGCCTCGCGCGCGACCAACCAGCGCGGGCAGGGGATCGTGCGCGCCATGCGCGCCGCCGAGCTGCAGGGCGACGACGCGACCAAGCTCGCCCAGCGATGGAGCGAGGTGACCACGCTGCCGCTGGGTCGTGATGAGCGCGGGCGGCCCACCATCGCCCTCGACGACGCCACGCTCAGGTTCGTCAATGCCACGGACGGCCGGGGTGAAGGCCTGGGCGGACTCGATCTCACCTGCTCGGATCGGGAAGGCGTTCTCGGCCGAGCCAAAGCGCGAGGACTGCCCGTGGACGCGAACGTCGTCGTGGCCTGCGGCATCCGCTTCGCCCTCGTCTGATCGGGAGCGATGCCCGAGACCGTCCGTCTTCGTCTCCGCCGCTTCCGGGCCGCCGATGAGCCCGACCTCGTCGCCCTCGACAGCGACGAGGAGGTGATGCGTTACATCGGCAGCCGCGGGAGCACGCCCGAGCAGATCGTGGAGCGGGTGCGACATCGCATCGAGTCCGATCACGGCGCACTCGGATGGTGGCTCATCGAGACGCGGGACGACGCTGCCTTCCAGGGCGTGGCCGCGCTCCTCCCCATGCCCGAGGGTGGCGACGTCGAGCTCGCCTATCGCCTGACCCGGGTCTCGTGGGGGCGTGGCATCGCCACGGAGGCCGCCACTGCGCTCGTCGATCAGGCCTTCGGCCGCGTTGGGCTGCCGCAGCTCGTGGCCGTCACCTTCCCCGAGAACGTCGCCTCACAGCGCGTGCTGCGGAAGGTGGGCTTTCAGTACGACGGGATGACGGACTACCGCGAGTTCCGAGTCGCCCGCTTCACCCTGTCGGCGAAGCAGTGGCGCGCTCGGCGTTGAGCGCGTAGCGGCGGCCGCCCATCACGAGGGCGGGACCCTGGACGTCCTCAACGAGCCACGGGGCGAGCTGCTGCAGGGCGACGCGCCCGAAGCGTGCCTTGAACGACCCCTTGCGCACCTGGCAGCAGAGGCGGCCCCCCTCCTGCTGGAGAGTGGCGGGATTGAGCGCCTCACGATAGTCGCCGGCCAGGCAGAGGTCGGCGCCATCGAGTTGCCCGTTGGTGACGCGCAGCGTGAGGCGCTGGATCACAAACGGCGTATCGGCGGCCTCGAACCAGTTCCGCTCGCCCTGGCACAGGGCGAGCCATCGCCCCTCTGGGGTGCGCTGCAGCGCGAGGAGGAAGAAGCGCAGGGTGGCCGCGTCCACGATCTCGCTGCCGTCGTGGAAGATGCGCCCCTCGCCATCCACCCGATAGGTGTACTCGCGCATGGCATATTGTAGGCGCGTCGACGATGCGCCGTCGCTCCCGTCTGCGTGGACTTTCGAGGCCCGCAGATCCCAGAAGTACGTTATAAAACCATCCGCGAGGAGCGACATGACTTGGTCCGGTATCTCTCACGATGTCGAGCATGGGCGTCGCCGCCGTCATGGCTAGACCGCGGCAGGTGACCAAGGGAGGCAGCGGCGTGGCTTCGGAAGACGTTCGACTGGAGGAGGCACGGGAGGGCAAGGCAGCCTGGAAGAAGTGGGGACCGTACCTGAGCGAGCGGCAGTGGGGCACGGTCCGCGAGGACTACAGCGAATCGGGGGATGCCTGGAACTACTTCAGCCACGACCAGGCTCGCTCGCGAGCCTATCGCTGGGGCGAGGACGGGCTGGCAGGCATCTCCGACGACCACCAGCACCTCTGTTTCGCCATCGCCCTGTGGAACGGCCGGGATCCCATCCTCAAGGAGCGGCTTTTTGGCCTCACCAACAGCGAGGGCAATCACGGCGAAGACGTGAAGGAGTATTACTTCTACGTCGACTCCACGCCGACCCACTCGTACATGAAATACCTCTACAAGTATCCCCAGAAGGCCTATCCGTACTCGGCCATCGTGCGGACCAATCGCACCCGCGGCCGGCAGGACCTCGAGTACGAATTGCTCGACGCCGGCGTCTTCGACGACGATCGCTACTTCGACGTCTTCGTGGAGTATGCCAAAGCCGATCCCGAGGACATCCTCGTCCAGATCACCGTCTGCAATCGCGGGCCCGAGGCCGCCTCCCTCCACGTGCTGCCGACCCTCTGGTTCCGGAACACATGGTCATGGGACACCATGGCGGGCCACCCGGAAGTACGGCCGGCCGCCGGAGACGCCACCGCCATCAGGGCCTCCCATCCAGAGCTCGGGGAGCGCGTGCTCTCCTGCGACGGTGCCCCCGCGCTACTCTTCACGGAGAACGAGACGAACTCCGAGCGGCTCTTCGGCCTGCCCAACCGCACGCCGTACGTCAAGGACGGCATCGGCAACTTCATCGTCCACGGGAAGCAGGACGCCGTGAACCCCGCGCAACGAGGGACGAAGGCTGCCGTCCACTATCCTGTCACGGTGGAGGCGCGCGGTTCGGTGACCCTGCGCCTGCGCCTCGCTCCGTCGGTGGCGAAGGGCGGGGCGGTCGGCGCGGACTTCGACACCGTGATGGAGGGGCGCCGGCGGGAGGCGGACGAGTTCTACGCGCACGTCATCCCCGCCGCGCTGAGCCCCGACCAGAAGCTAGTCATGCGGCAGGCCCTTGCGGGCATGCTGTGGTCCAAGCAGTTCTATTTCTACGACGTCGACCGGTGGCTGGAGGAGCGCGGGTCCGATCCCTTCAAGCCATTGCGGCGGCCCGTTCCCCGTAACGACCACTGGCACCACATGTACAACGCCGAGATCCTGTCCATGCCGGACAAGTGGGAGTATCCGTGGTACGCCGCCTGGGACCTCGCCTTCCACGTCATTGCCCTCAACCTCGTGGACGTCGACTTCGGCAAGCAGCAGCTCGACCTGATGCTCAAGGAGAACTACCTGCACCCGAGCGGGCAGTTGCCCGCGTACGAGTGGAATTTCAGCGACGTCAACCCGCCCGTGCACGCCTGGGCCACCATCTTCACCTATCGGCTGGAGCAGGTGCGGCGAGGCCAGGGAGACCTCGAGTGGCTGGAGCGGGCATTCCACAAGCTTCTCTTGAACTTCAACTGGTGGGTGAACCGCAAGGACCGCACTGGCAACAATGTGTTCGAGGGAGGCTTCCTCGGGCTCGACAACATCGGCGTGTTCGACCGTAGCGCGCCCCTGCCTACCGGGGGCTATCTGGAGCAGGCCGACGGCACCGCCTGGATGGCGCTCTTCTGCCAGAACATGCTCGAGATCGCCGCCGAGCTGTCCAAGCATCGGCCTGTCTACGCGGACATGTCGCTCAAGTTCATCGAGCATTTCCTGCGGATTGCCTCCGCCACCATGCGCGCGGGCGGAGACGTGGGCATGTGGAACGAGGAGGACGGCTTCTTCTACGACGTGTTGCGGCTGCCGGACGGCCGCGCCGAGCACCTCAAGGTGCGCTCCATGGTGGGCCTCCTCCCCCTGTGCGCGGTGACCCTCTTCGAAGGCGGCTACGCCAAGAGACACGCCGAGCTCGCGCATCGCTTCCAAAGGTTTCTCGACGCGCGCCCGGAGCTCAGGGCCTTCATCCACGACCCGATCAAGCATGGGTACGGGGGCCGGCTCCTCGGCGCCATCTTGAACGAGACGAAGCTCCGCCGGGTGCTGACCGTCATGCTCGACGAGAAGGAGTTCTTGAGCCCGTACGGGATCCGCGCTCTATCCCGCTATCACGAGGCGCATCCGTTCCAGCTGCAGGTCGGCGGACAGGAATACCGCGTCGCCTATCTGCCCGCCGAGTCGGACTCGGGCATGTTCGGGGGGAACTCGAACTGGCGGGGCCCCATCTGGATGCCCGTCAACGGGCTGATCATCCGCGCGCTCCTCACGTACTACGGCTACTACGGCAACGACTTCATCATCGAGTGTCCCACGGGCTCCGGACACCGGATGAACCTCTACCAGGTGGCGGAAGAGCTCTCGCGCCGTCTCGCCAGCATCTTCCTGCGGGGCGCCGACGGCCGCCGTCCCGTCTACGGCGGCTCGCGGAAATTCCAGGAGGATTCGCACTGGCGCGATCTCATCCTGTTCTACGAGTACTTCCACGGGGACAACGGGGCGGGTCTGGGGGCGAGCCATCAGACGGGATGGACGGGGATCATCGCCCGGGCCATGCACCTGTTCGCCACGACCACGCCCGAGCAGATACTCGAGCTGGGCAAGTTCGCCGCCATCACCGAGGTCGAGACCGCGCCGACCCCCAGCCATCGAGGGAGCTGAGATGGGCGAGCCGCTCTATCCGTCCCTCTATCAGCTCAACACACGCGTGTGGCTGACCGAGCTCTCGCGGCAGCTCGGCCGCACCACCACGCTCGACGACATTCCTGATGCCGCGCTGGACCGCCAGGCCCAGATAGGCTTCGACTGGATCTGGCTCCTCAGCGTCTGGAGCACGGGACCGGCGGGGCGGACCATCTCCCGCGAGAGCCGGGAGTGGCGGCACGAGTTCCAGGACACCCTGCCCGATCTGTGCGACGACGATATCGGAGGCTCGGGCTTCGCCATCACCGGCTACACCGTCAATCCCGAGCTGGGCGGGGATGCCGCCCTCGCCCGCCTCCGCGCGCGCCTGCAGGCGCGGGGATTCAAGCTCATGCTGGACTTCGTGCCCAATCACACCGCGCTCGATCATCCGTGGGTCGAGCAGCACTGTGAGTACTACGTCGCGGGAGCTGAACACGACTTGACGCGGTCGCCCCAGAACTACGTTCGCGTCAAGCGCGCACGGGACGAGCGCGTGCTCGCACACGGTCGCGACCCGTACTTCTCCGGCTGGCCGGACACGCTGCAGCTCGACTACAGCAATCCCGAGACCCAGGAGGCCATGACGGGCGAGCTCCTCAAGGTGGCCCGCCAGTGTGACGGCGTCCGGTGCGACATGGCCATGCTCGTGCTGCCCGACGTCTTCCAGCGCACGTGGGGCCGCCTCGCCCTGCCCTTCTGGCCCCGCGCCATCCGTCGCGTCCACGACCAGACCCCGGGCTTCCGCTTCATGGCCGAGGTCTACTGGGACCTGGAGTGGGTGATGCTTCAGCAGGGCTTCGACTACGCGTACGACAAGCGCCTGTACGATCGCCTGCGCCACGAGTCCGCGGCTTCCGTGCGGGCGCACCTGACGGCGGGCCTCGATTTCCAGAGCCGGCTCGCGCGGTTCCTCGAGAACCATGACGAACCGCGAGCCGCCGCCACCTTCCCGCCCGACATGCACGAGGCGGCCGCGGTCATCACGTTCCTGTCGCCCGGCCTCCGCTTCTTCCACCAGGGCCAGTTTAACGGGTGCCGGAAACGCATCTCCCCACACCTCGTGCGCGGGCCCCGGGAGCCGACGGACGAAGGGCTGCGCTCGTTTTACGAACGCCTCCTGGAAGTCCTGCGCCGTCCCGTCCTCCGCGAGGGTGCATGGCGCCTCCTCGACTCCACGAAGGCCTGGGACGGCAACTGGACCCACGACGCCTTCCTCGCCTGGACGTGGGAAGGCCGCGACGGCCAGCGATTGCTGGCCGTCGTCAATTACGCGGGTCACCAGAGCCAGTGCTACGTGCGGCTTCCCTTCGCGGACCTTGCCGGTCACAGCGTGCAGCTCAAGGACTTGATGAGCTCCGCCAGCTATGAGCGCCGGGGGGACGACCTGTGCGCCCAGGGGCTGTACCTCGACATGCCAGCATGGGGCCATCACGTCTTCGTACTGACCGGACGCTGACGATCGCGGCCTGCCAGGAGGAGCTCCCCAGGGAGCCAACAGCAGAACCCGCCGATGGGCGAGGTCGGGTGGCAGGCCGTGAGCATGACGGCCGGGCCTGGAGCTCCCGGGGCCCGAGCCGCCGGCTGCTCGTGCCGATGCTGCTGCTCGCTGCTCTCGTGTGCGGTGAGACGGCGTCTGCCGACGATGCCCCGCCCCCGCCGCCGCTGCCTGCTCCGCTTCAGGACCTCCTCGTTCCTGTGAAGCAGGCGCTTGCTCCCCTTCCGCCCTTCCTCGCGGACACCGATTTCAAGCTCCACTACCGCTCCTACTACCTGAATCGGATGCAACCGAGCGGTGCGGTCAACGAGGCCCAAGCTTTCGGTGGCTGGGCAAGCTATCGGTCCGGATGGCTGCTCGACACCTTCGCGATGGGCGCCACATTTTACGGCTCGGCGCCGCTCTATGCGCCGGCAGACCGAGACGGCACCCTCCTCCTCGCGACAGGCCAGAAGGGCTACTACGTTCCTGGCGAGGCCTGGGGCGCGCTCCGTTACAAGGACTATGCGCTCCTGAAGGGATACCGGCTGCTGGTCGAGCAGACATACATCAACCCGCAAGACAATCGCATGACGCCGAATACCTTCGAGGGCCTGACCCTTGGGGGCAAGGTGGGCTTCGCGGAGTATCTGACGGGGTTCCTCTGGAACATCAAGCAGCGGAACTCGGACATCTTCGTCAGCATGGCCTCGGCGGCGGGGGTGAGCGGGGAGCACGAAGGCGTCGCCCTCGCCGGCGTGCGTCTCACGCCGGTGAAGAATCTCCTGGTCGATCTGAGCAATCAATACGGCGTCAACACGTTCAATACCCTCTTCGCCGACGTCGAATATCTTTGCGAGCTGACTCAAGACTGGAGGCTTCGCCTGGGCGCGCAGATCACGGACCAGCGTGCGGTGGGCGACGCTTTCCTGACGAGCGCGGCGGAGAAATACTGGGCGGTTCAGGTGGGCGGAGCCCGCGTGCAGCTCATCTATCGAGACCTGACGCTGACCACGGCCTTCTCGATCACCGGGTCCGGCAACACCATTCAGACCCCGTGGGGAACCTATCCCGGCTACCTCGCGATGATCGACCAGAATTTCAACCAGGCCAACCAGAAGGCATATCTGATCGGTGCCGCCTACGACTTCTCGCGGGTGCTGGCACAGGGTCTGCGGGCCGACTTCGGCTTGGCCTGGGGTTGGGACGCGATCAATCCCAAGACCCGCGCCAAGGCGCCCAACCAGGCCGAGTATGACACCACCGTCGACTACCGCCCGGAGTTCCGAGAGCCCTTCTTCCTCAGGGGCCTCTGGTTCCGGGTGCGCGCGGACATCCTCG